>Ga0208849_1000530_pt1 | contig 35279 bp, 36 predicted proteins | sample NGESurdeep072012_10_FD_184470 | JGI IMG/M metagenome (GOLD analysis project Ga0208849, IMG submission 184470) | Arctic peat soil microbial communities from Barrow, Alaska - NGEE Surface sample 53-3 deep-072012 (SPAdes) | ecosystem: Environmental > Terrestrial > Soil > Wetlands > Peat ... | reverse complement strand
TCAACGCGGGCAAGCCGATCGCGGCGGTGACGGGCGACGAGCTGCCGGCGATGGCCGACAACCTGCGCTTCTTCGCGGGCGCGGCCCGCTGTCAGGAGGGGCGCGCGGCGGGCGAGTACATGGAGGGCTACACCTCCTTCACGCGCCGCGAAGCGGTCGGGGTGATCGGGCAGGTGACCCCCTGGAACTACCCCTTGATGATGGCGATCTGGAAATTCGCACCGGCGCTCGCGGCGGGCAACACGGTCGTGTTGAAGCCGGCCGAGACGACGCCGATCACGACCATCCGGCTGGCCGAGCTCGCCGCCGAGATCCTGCCCCGGGGGGTCCTGAACGTGGTCATGGGCCCCGGCCGGCCGACGGGCGAGGCGCTGATCGGCCACCCGGACGTCGACATGATCGCGCTGACGGGATCGGTGGACACGGGCAAGCACTTCGCCCGCACCGCCGCCGACAGCCTCAAGCGCGTGCACCTCGAGCTCGGCGGCAAGGCGCCGGTGGTCGTGTTCGACGACGTGAGCCTCGAGCGCGCGCTGGAGACGATCGCGGGCACCGGCTACTACAACGCCGGCCAGGACTGCACCGCGGCCACGCGTGTGCTCGCGGGGGCGAAGGTCTATGACGATGTCGTAGCGGGGCTGACCGAGCAGGCAAGGGGTCTGGTGATCGGTGACACGATGGCGGCGGAGACGACGCTCGGGCCGATCAACTCCGCGCGCCAGCGCGAGCGAGTAGAGGGCTTCCTGGAGCGCCGGCCGGCACACGCGGAGATCGTCACCGGCGGCAAGCAGCCCGCTCGGGACGGGTTCTTCCTGGAGCCGACGATCGTCGCCGGGCTGGAGCAGGAGGACGAGATGATCCAGCGCGAGATCTTCGGCCCCGTGATCACCGTCCAGCGCTTCTCCGACGAGGCTCAGGCGATCGAGTGGGCCAACGCCACCCGCTACGGCTTGGCCTCCTCGGTATGGACGCGCGACGTGGGCCGCGCGCTGCGTGTGTCAAAGGCGCTGCGCTTCGGCTGCGTGTGGATCAACGACCACATTCCCCTGGTCTCAGAGATGCCCCACGGAGGGTTCAAGGACTCCGGCTACGGTAAGGATCTGAGCGTGTATTCGTTGGAGGATTACACGGTGGTCAAGCACGTGATGGCGAGCCTCCAGTAGACCCTTGGCGGTGCCCGTCGACGTCCTGGAGACGCGCAGATAACAGCCCGTTTGCGGGCGTTCAGCGCTTTGTCTGCTACGGTCCCCCTACCGGGCGGCGACGTCGCCCGCGAGGTTCTTTGTCTTTGTTGGCGCTTTTTCGTTGCGCGGATGGGGTCAGTCGAATCTCCATCTGCAGCGGTGGCCGGAAGGCCGCCAGAAGGAGCATCACAACATGAAGCATCAAACGTTCGCCGATCTCGGCGTGTCCGAGGTCGTCGCGAGTGAACTCGCCAAGCGCGAGATCACCCAGCCGTTCGCAGTTCAGAAGATGGTTCTCCCCGACGTGCTCGCCGGGCACGATGTGCTCGCGCAGTCCCCGACAGGGTCGGGCAAGACGCTCGCGTTCGGGATCCCGATGATCGAACGCCTGCACGGCACAAACGTGCGCCCTTCGGCGCTGGTGCTGGCGCCGACGCGCGAGCTGGCATCGCAGATCGTCGATGACCTGCGCGACATCGCGCACGCTCGCGCGCTCTCGATCGCGGCCGTCTACGGGGGCGCCGGCATCGTCAAGCAGGCGCGCCTCGCCGCGCGCGCTCACATCCTCGTCGCCACGCCGGGACGGCTGCTCGACCTGATCGACCGGCGCGATGTTTCGCTCGACCGCGTCCGGCTGCTCGTGCTCGACGAGGCCGACAGGATGCTCGACATGGGCTTCAAGCCCGTCGTCGACCGGATCGTGAAGATGTGTGCGCGCGAGCGCCAGACGCTGCTGTTCAGCGCCACGCTCCAGGGCGAGGTGGGGAAGGTCGCCAAGGCCTACACCACCGATCCACGTCGTCACGAGCACGCGCATTCAGAGGAGCGCAAGGGCGACGTCGAGCACCGTTTCGTGTCGGTCTCGCACGAGGGCAAGGTCGCACGCCTTGTCTCCGAGCTGAGCGACTCAGAGCGCGGGTTGACGCTCGTGTTCGTGCGCACCAAGCGCGGCGCCGATCGTCTCGTCAAACGACTGGCCGCGAGCAACGTGCAGGCGGTGGCGATGCACGGCGACAAGTCCCAGTCCCAGCGCGAGAAGGCGCTCGCCCGCTTCGAGTCGGGCGTCGTCGACACGCTCGTCGCCACCGACGTGGCCGCGCGCGGGATCGACGTCGCGGGCATCACGCACGTGATCAACTTCGACATCCCCGGCTCGCGCGAGGACTACGTGCACCGCATCGGGCGCACCGCCCGCGCGGGCGCCAGCGGCACGGGCGTCACGTTCGTCGTCCACGACCAGGCGCGCGAACTCGTCAGCATGATCAGCGACCTCGGCCTGCACCGCGAGCTCGAGCTCGGCGGCCTGCCGAGCGACGCCACCGGGCAGCGCTCCGGTGGCTCCCAGCAGCGCACGCGGGCATCGCGCAATCGCGGCCGAGGTGGCCCCGCACGCAACGGCTCGGGCTCGCCGCGGACGGGCTCCGCACGTAGCGGCTCCAACGGCTCCAACGGGTCCAACGGGTCCAATGGCTCCAGCGGTTCCGGCAGGAGGGTCGCGCGCGCCGGGGGTCGCTGATCGGGTGGTTCGGGCGGTGCATGCACCGCCCTGGGAGGCGCGCATGCGCGCCTCCCAGGAACGGGCGCATGCGCCCGTTCCGCCCGGGTCGCATGCGACCCGGGCCCCTGCAGAGGATCAAGCGCGCCGGGGGACGATCAAGCGCGCCGGGCTGGGCGGGTGCCCAATATTTGAAAGATCGACGTGAAGCCCTTGCGAAAGCCGTTGCGGGCGGCGCGTAGGTAGAGCCGCCACACGCGCACGCGCTCGGCGCCGGCCAGGCGCTTGGCCTGCTCCAGGTTGGCGTCCAAGCGCTCGATCCAATGGCTCAGCGTCTCCGCGTAATCCTGGGCGAAGCCCTCGACGTGCTCCGGTGCGATGCCCGCGCGTTCGAGCGCCAGGATCACGCGCGAGACGTGCAGCGGCGCGGCGTCGGGGAACACGTAGCGCTCGGAGAAGGGCCCCGCCTCCGCCTCGCCATGACGCAGGCGGGCGATGCCGTGGTTGAGCAGCCTGCCGCCGGGCTCCAGCAGGCCGGCGAGCTGGGCGCCGTACACGTCGATCTGGCTGGCGCCGACGTGCTCGACCATGCCGATGGAGGCGATCGCGTCGAAGCGCTCGTCGCCGAGTTCGCGGTAGTCGGCGATGCGGATCTCCACGCGATCCTCGAGCCCGGCTGCGGCCACACGCCTGCGCGCCAGCTCGGCCTGGGGCGGGGAGAGGGTGATGCCGACCGCGCGCACACCGTGGTTGCGGGCGGCGTGGAGCACGAAGCCGCCCCAGCCGCAGCCGACGTCGAGCACGCGTTCGTCCGCTTTCAGGGCGAGCTTCGCGCAGACGAGCTCGAGCTTGGCCGCCTGTGCCTCCTCCAGCGTGCGCGCACCGCGCGAGAACAGCGCGCAGCTGTAGGTCATCGACTCGTCGAGAAACAGCGCGAAGAAATCGTTCGAAACGTCGTAGTGATGGCGCACCGCGCGTGCGTCGCGCGCCCGGCTGTGGCGCCGGCCACGTGGGCGCAGCTCACTCGCGGGGATGCGCGGCGGGGGCGTCAGCCCGCATGCGCGCACGGCGGCGAGCGTCAGTCGCAGTCGTGTCCTGGCGTCGATCGCGGGCGCCTCGAACGTGTCCAACAGCCCGATCACCCCGTCCAGGTCATCGGCCTCCAGCTCGCCTGTGGCATACGCGCGCCCGAGCCCAAGCTGTCCGGGAGCCCGCAGCAGGTGGGCGACCGCGGTTGGCGAGCGCACCGTGAAGACCGGTCCCCCAGGGGTGGTTGGCGCGAGCTGAGAGCCATCCCAGAAGCGCAGCGTGAACGGGCGCTCTGGCAATGCCTGCGCGAGCTCGCGACGCAGTGGCTCAGGCTGGGCGAACGGCACCGGCTCCCCCGCCACGGTCGAGGTCGATCTGCCTGTGGGCTGACAAACTCATCGTGTGTCCTCCAGCTTAGAACCCGAGCCGTCCATCCCCGAGGCCGAGCGCTTGGCCGCGCATGGCATCCTGCGCCTGCGCGCCGAGAATCCTGGGCCGCTCACCCTGTCGGGCACCAACACCTGGGTCGTCGGGCGCTCGCCGGCCTATGTGGTCGACCCCGGGCCCCTGATCGACTCCCACAGCGAGCGCCTGCTCGCCGCGATCGATGCCCGCGGCGGACTTGGCGGCGTGGTGCTCACCCACGATCACGCCGACCATGCCGAAGCCGTCGAGGCGCTGCTCGAGCTCCGCCCGGCGCCGCTTGCAGCCGGGCGCGGCGAGGCCAATGTGATGCTCGCCGAAGCGACTGGCTTCGGGCCCTTTCAAGCTCTCTCCCTACCCGGACATGCGCCCGATCACTTCGCCCTGATCTACGAGCGGGTTTGTTTCACGGGAGATGCGGTGCTCGGCGAAGGCAGTGTGTTCATCGCTCCCGACCGCGGCGCGCTCGCCGGCTATCTCGCCGGCCTGCACAGCTTGCGCGAGCGAGACCTGGACGTCCTCTGCCCGGGTCACGGACCTGCGATCTGGGAGCCCCGGGCCAAGCTGGAGGAGTACATCGCCCATCGCCTCGAGCGCGAGCGCCGGCTGCTCGCGGCGCTCGCCGCGGGCCGTCGCTCGACCGACGAGCTGCTCGACGCCGCGTGGTCGGACGTGCCCGCCGAGCTGCGCCCCGTCGCCGCCGTCTCGCTGCTTGCCCACCTCGACAAGCTCGAGCATGAGCATCGCCTGCCCGCCGACGTTGAGCGCCCCGCCTGGTGAGCGCCCCGTCTGGTGAGCGGTCCGGCTGACGAGGTCGAGCGCTCCTCCTCCTACTGCTGGTGGAGCTGGAAGCGACACTCGTCGCTCGTCGGCTGTAAACGACATCTACCCGACCCGCGCTCACGCTACCGTTCGGGCCATGCCTCCGCGCTCGGCGATCAGTAACAGCCCGCCACCGAAGGCCGGCAGCCCGGCCGCGCGGGCCAAGGTCGCATCGCCGGCGGTGGGCCGCCAGGCCGCCGCTGCGAGGCAGGTCGCCGCCAAGCGTCCAGGGGGAATCTCGCCCGACTCGCCCTTCCCGCCGATCGCCGACTATGGCTTCCTGTCGGACTGCCACACCGGCGCTCTGGTCGCCGCCGACGGGTCGATCGAGTGGATGTGCCTGCCTCACTTCGACTCGCCGAGCGTGTTCGCGGCGATGCTCGACCGTGGCGCCGGCAGCTGGCGCGTGGGCCCCTACGGCGTCTATGTGCCGGCCGGCTGGCGCTACATCCCGGGCACGAACCTGATCGAGACGACCTGGATGACACCGCAGGGGTGGCTGCGCGTGGTGGATGGGCTGACGATCGGTCAGTGGCACGACAACAAGGAGGGCTCCAGCCACACGCGGGCGCCCACCGACTACGACGCCGACCATCTGCTCGTGCGGATGATCGAGTGCATCCAGGGCCAGGTGCAGGTCGAGATGGTCTGCGAGCCGATGCTCGAGTACGGCAGCACGCCGGCGAAGTGGAGCGTGGTGGACACCGGCGCCGAGGGCGGACACGCGCTCGACGCCAGCGATGGACGGACGGAGTTTCGCCTGTACAGCGACGTGCGGATGGGGATCGAGGGCAATCGCGCGCACTCCCGTCACACGATGACCGAGGGCGAGCGGCGCTTCTGCGCGATCTCCTGGACCGAGAGCCTCGCCGGTCCGCGCACGGCCGCGCAGGCCGAGGACTACCTGCTGCGCACGAGCCACTTCTGGCGCGGCTGGCTGGCCGACGGCACCTACCCGGATCATCCCTGGCGCCATCACCTGGAGCGCTCGGCGCTGACGCTCAAGGGCCTCACATTCATGCCCACCGGGGCGCTCGTGGCGGCGCCCACGACCTCGCTGCCCGAGACGCCGCAGGGGGAACGCAACTGGGATTACCGCTACTGCTGGATGCGCGACGCCTCGTTCACGCTCTGGGGCCTGCACGCGCTCGGACTGGACTGGGAGGCCGACGACTTCATCCAGTATCTGGCGGACCTGGCGCGCAACGAGGACGGCTCGCTGCAGATCATGTACGGGATCACCGGCGAGCGGGACCTGGAGGAGTCGACGCTCGACCACCTGAAGGGGTATCAGGGCGCGCGCCCGGTGCGGGTCGGCAACGGCGCCTACAACCAGCGCCAGAACGACGTCTTCGGCGCGGTGCTGGACTCCGTGTACCTGCACTCCAAGCAGCGCGACCACATTCCCGAGCGTCTGTGGCCGGTGCTCTGCGATCAGGTCGGATGCGCGGCGAAGGTCTGGAAGGAACCCGATCAGGGCATCTGGGAGGCGCGCGGCGAACCCCGTCATTACCTCTCCTCAAAGCTGATGTGCTGGGTGGCGATGGACCGCGGGGCGCGCCTGGCCGAACGGCGGGGCGAGAACGAACAGGCCGAGGCATGGCAGGCGGTGGCCGAGGAGATCCGCGCGGACATCCTCGCGCGCGGCGTCGATTCGCGCGGGGTGTTCCGTCAGCACTACGACACCGACGCGCTCGATGCGTCCAACCTGCTGATCCCCCTCGTGCGCTTCCTGCCTCCCACCGACGAGCGCGTGGTCGCCACCGTGAACGCGATCTGCGAGGAGCTGACCGAGCATGGCCTCGTCCTGCGCTACCGCACCGAGGAGACCGACGACGGTCTCAGCGGCGAGGAGGGGACGTTCCTGATCTGCTCCTTCTGGCTGGTCTCGGCGCTCTCGGAGATCGGCGAGCGCCGGCAGGCTGAGCACCTGTGCGAGCGACTGCTCTCCTACTCCTCCCCCTTGGGGCTGTACGCCGAGGAGCTCGAGGCCTCATCGGGGCGTCACCTCGGCAACTACCCCCAGGCGTTCACCCACCTGGCTCTGATCAACGCCGTCACGCACGTGATCCAGGCGCAGCAGGCCGGCTGAGCCGGCCGATTTCTTCGCTGGTGCACCGAACGATCCGGTCGCTCCGCGGTGATCTTCACACGCGCAGGCCGGCTGAGTCTCTTTGCTAGCGAACCAGGCGATCCAGCCGCTCTGCGGCGATCGTTTCGCGCAGGGTCTGCAGCGCATTGTGCTTGGGGAGCCATTTCAGCTCACGCCTGGCCTTGGAGACATCCATGATCACCGGCTCGCGGAAGGCCGCCACCCATTGGGCCTGGGCGGGCAGGAAGCTCAGGCGCCCGACCATCTCGGCGACCGCGTCGATCGCGAGCTCGGGCACGGGGATTGAGTACCAGCCGAGCTCGCGTGCGAGATCCTTGACCGTCAGCTCGCCCGGCCCGGCGAGGTTGTAGACACCCGGAGCGCCGCGGCCGAGCACCGCGGCGCGCATCGCGCTCGCGACGTCGTCGTGGTGGATGAGCTGAAAGGGCACGCCCGGATCGGGTAGTACCGGCTTCAGGATCGGCGCGCCTTCGAGCAGGCGCAGGACCGGCCCCGGTAGCCGCCCTGAGATCTGGGTGTAGGGCAGGCTGTCGATTAGCAGTGGCGCCTGCGGGCCACCGACGATGCACGGTCGCAGCACATATGCGGCGGTCGAGCTGCCGTCCAGCACCTCGCGCAACGTCGCCTCGACCTCGGCCTTCTGGGCGGAGTAGTAGTGCCTGGCGGTGCCCCGCGCGGGGACCTCCTCGGTGAGCGGCTGGGGGTTCTCTCCGTGGAATCCGTAGGCGGCGACAGAGGAGGTGTAGACCAGCCGCTTCACCCCGCTCGCGACGGCTGCCGCAAAGACGTTGCGCGAGCCTTCCAGGTTCACCGCGCGGGTCTCCCGCGCCCCGCCCATGATCAGGAAGGCGAGGTGGACGACCACATCCGCGTCTGGCATCAGCTCGGCCAGGTCGTCGGGGTTGAGGACGTCGCCCTGTCGATAGGAGACCTTCTTCCAGCCGTGCGCGCTGGGGTCAAACGGCCGCCGGGCCATGCCGAGCACACGCGCCACCCCGGAGGAGCGCTCGAGCGCTGCGACCAGCGCCCGCCCGATCTCACCCGTCGGTCCGGTCACCGCGACCGTCAGGCCGGAGCGTCTCGGTGCAGGTGCACGGGCCGCGGTTGGCATCTTTCTCTTCCCCTACCCGGTTGGGGGTCCCGGTATCCGGTTGGGCCCGGTTGGGGGTCCCGGTATCCGGTTGGGCATCTCGGTACCCGGCTGGGGATCGTCGTACCCCGGCTCGCCTGGAAGCAGCACGCGCGCGACCTCGCCCTCGACCACGACCCGTGGCTGGATCGGCTGCACCGTCCGCCCGCGCGCATACGTCAGCAGCGCCTCGACCGAGGCGAAGGCCTGGAGCTGTTCGAGGTGCTTGATCGTGGGGAAGACGAGCACGATCTGCTCGTTGCGGTGAGCCTCGAGCGCCTGCGCGGGCGTGAACCAGCCGAGGTCGACGCACTCCTCGCCATCGACCTTCGGCTCCTGGCCGGCGGGTAGGGGGGCGAGAAAGAAATGGGTGTCAAAGCGCGTGCGCACCTCGGCCGGGGTGATCCAGCGCGAGAACTCGACCAGCTCGCCGGGATCGACCAGCACGATCGCGGCCTCCTCCCGCAGCTCGCGCGCCGCGGCCGCCCGCAACGTCAGCTTCTCGAGCGGATCCCCGTCGCCGGCTGCGGCAAAGCCGGTGGGAGAGGCATCGGCGGGATCGACGGCTCCGCCCGGGAACACCCACACGCCGCCCATGAAGCGCGCCTGCGGTGTGCGCCTGACGAGCAGCAGCTCGAGCTCCTCGGCGCCGCCACGCAGCAGGATCACGGTTGCCGCCTGCCGTGGGGATGTTGCCGGACCGGGGTTGTGCTCCTCACCGGGCGCAGGGCGCTCGTTGGAGGATCGCGGGCTCATAGGTTGACCCTACCGTCGGAGCAGGCGGCCGGTAATCTTTGCGCTGATGACGACCAAGACCCTGCAACGCTGGATCTGCGAGTCCTGCGGGTACATCTACGATCCCGAGGAAGGCGACCCCGACGGGGGCATCCCCACGGGCACCGCCTTCGAGGACATCCCCGACACCTGGTTCTGCCCGGTCTGCGGCGCGCGGAAGCGGGACTTCGTTTTGTACGAGGATTGATCTGAGCGACTGGGACGCACTGCTCGCGTTCGATGGCGAGCACGTCTGGCATCCCTATGGGGCGCTGCCGAGTGCGCCGGCTCCGCTGCCGGTCGTCTCGGCGGAAGGCGTGCGCCTGAAGCTGGCCGACGGACGGGAGCTGATCGACGGGATGGCGTCGTGGTGGTGTGCGATCCATGGCTACCGCCATCCAGCGCTCGACGCCGCCGTGCGCGAGCAGCTCGAGCGGATGGCGCATGTGATGTTCGGGGGCCTCACGCATGAGCCGGCCGTGCGCTTGGCGGAACGCCTTGTAGAGATCGCGCCGGCGGGGTTGGAGCAGGTGTTCTTCGCCGACTCCGGATCGGTCGCGGTCGAGGTCGCGATCAAGCTTTGCCTGCAGTTCCAGCGTGCGCGCGGGCGGCCGGGACGCACGCGGCTGCTGACCGTGCGGGGCGGCTACCACGGCGACACGTTCGGCGCGATGGCCGTCTGCGATCCGGTCGGGGGAATGCACGGCATGTTCACCGGCGTGCTCCCGGAGCACGTGTTCGCCGAGCGGCCGCCAGACGGCTTTGACGCGGGCCTCGACGATGCCTGGGCGGCGCATGTCAGCGAGCTGGCCGCCCGCCACGCGCACGAGCTGGCCGCTGTGATCGTCGAGCCCGTGGTGCAGGGGGCGGGGGGGATGCGCTTCCATGCGCCGCAGTGCGTCGCGCTGCTCAGACGCCTGTGCGACGAGCACGATCTGCTGCTCGTGCTGGATGAGATCGCCACGGGCTTTGGCCGCACCGGCGCCATGTTTGCCGCCGAGCACGCCGGCGTGAGCCCGGACGTGATGTGCGTCGGCAAGGCGCTCACCGGCGGCTATCTCACGCTCGCCGCGACGCTCTGCACGCGAGCGGTATCCGATGCGGTCTCCTCCGGCGAGGGCGGTGGGCTGATGCACGGTCCCACCTTCATGGCCAACCCGCTCGCCTGTGCGGTGGCGCTCGCGTCGCTGGACCTGCTTGCCGACGGAGAGGGGCTCGTCGAGGGTGAAGGCAATGGCGACGTGGGCTGGCGCAGGCGCGTGGCGGTGATCGAAGATGGCCTGCGTGTCGGGCTGGAGCCCGCACGGGAGCTGCCGGGCGTTGCGGACGTGCGCGTGCTCGGTGCAATTGGCGTGGTCCAGATGCGCGACGAGGTGGACGTTGCCGCAGTGACCGCGGTGGCGGTCGAGCGGGGAGTGTGGCTGCGGCCGTTTCGCGATCTGATCTACACGATGCCGCCATACGTCATCGCCGAGGACGATCTGGCGCGCGTGACAGCGGCCGTTGTGGACGCAGCCGAGGCTTGAAGGCGCGTGCTTTTGGGCTCCACCCGGCTGTGAGCTAACCCTGGATTGTCGCCTCAGGTCTCCGTGCGCAGCTCGTTGAGCACGCCGATCAGATGCCGCTTGGCGAGCGCGCTGATGTCGGGCACGGCGCGGATCGCGCCGGTCGCGTCGAGCGGCGTCCGCTCCCGTCCGGTCAGCAGATAGTCCGTGGTGACGCCGAGTCTTTCGCTGAGCTTCAGCAGCATCTCCAGTGACGGGGCGGCTTGGTCCAGCTCGAGCTTGGAGATGTGCTGCGGGGTGACCTTGACCTCAGCGGCGAGCTCGTGTTGTTTGAGCCCGAGGGCTGTGCGCTGCTTGCGAACGTGACGGCCGATCTGCATGTGAGCAGAGCCTCCCAAGCACGTGTGCATGTGCGCAAGTAGACAACTGTCAGTTGCTAAGCTGCCAGCCATGGTGCTAAGGGGCGAGGCGGCCGTTGTAGCGACGCCGGAGCGTGGACCCGATGCGGGCTGCTCCACGGGCCGCTCAGCGACGCCGGCGGTGATGAGCGACACCCTGGGAGCCGAGAGGTCGCGGCCGGTCGAGGTCAAGCCGGGCGCAACCTAAGAAGTAGGTCGAGGCCAGGCGGCCGGGGTATCTCCGGTTAAATCTCCTCCAGCCAGTTCCTCCAGGGGAGCGCCGCTCCTGCCCGCGCAAGGTCTGCCGGATTGGGGCTCGGCACATTGTCCAGACCCACGACATTGATCTTGCCCATCCGCGCGATCGTCTCGCGGTTGGAGCGCTCCAGCTCTGACGGCTGCTCCGGCCACGGGGTGAGGACAACCGCGCGCACGTTGAGCCCCGCAGCGCGGGCACCGCCGAGCGTGAGCAGCGTGTGGTTGATCGTGCCCAGCCCCGGCCGTGCGGCGATCAGCAGGGGTAGCCCAAGCGCGACGGCGAAGTCGCGCACCGTGTAGTCCTCGGCGAGCGGCGCCAGTAGGCCACCGACGCCCTCGACAATCAGCGATGTCTCCTCGCCGCTCGCCGCATGTGCGCCCGCCGCTTGTGCGCGCGCCACCAGGCCGGCCGGGTCGATCCGCTCACCCGCGAGCTGGGCCGCCAGATGGGGGGAGACGGCGGGGCCGTAGCGCAGTGGCGCTACATCCTCGCCCGTCATCTTCGCGATCGCCGCCAGCAGCTCGTGGTCGGGGGGCCATCCGCCGGGCCGGCCGACCTCCGAGCGGTCGTCGAGGCCGGTCACCACCGGCTTGTGCGCGCTGACCCGCTCGCCGGCCGCGGACATCGCCGCGAGCAGCGCCGCGCTCAGGATCGTCTTGCCGACGCCGGTGTCGGTCGCGGTGACGAGGAGCCCTCGCATTCGCGCGCTCTGGAGCGTTACGCCGCGCGGGCGATAGAGCCTTCGCGCTCTATGTCAAACGGAGCTCCTGAGCGCGACGTGTCCTCGGCGATCGGTTTAGCGTCGGCCTCGGTGGTCGCGCGCCCCACCTTAGGCTGGGCAGCTGAGCGTTCCAGGTCATATCGAGAGCCCGCCTGCTCGGCAAGGTCAAATGGCGCCTCCCCTCGGGACTTCCAGGCTCCCACCGGCAGGCGGGGCTCAGCGACTTCGCGCTCGTCTGTCCTCGTTCGGTCCGCGCTCGTGGGCTGCCCCATCGTGGCCGGGTCCAGTCCGATCGCGCGGGCGGACTCGCCGAGCACGCGCGCGGCCATCTTCAGCTCCTCGGTTGTATGCGATGCCATCGTCGCCAGGCGCAGGCGTGAGGTGCCGGCAGGGACGGTCGGCGGACGGATCGCCTGGGCGAACACGCCCCGCTCGAGCGCCTCCTTGCACAGGCGCATCGCCGCCTGCTCGTCGCCCACGATCAACGGGACGATCTGCATCTCGCCGTCTGCCACCGGGAAGCCTTCGCCGGCGAGCGCCTTGCGCAAAGTGCGCGCGGCCGAGCGCAGCCGCTCCACGCGGTGCGGGCGCTCCCGCAGCAGCTCAAGCGCCGCCAGCGCTCCGGCCACCGCCGGCGGTCCGGGCGCGGTCGAGAAGATCAGCGAGCGCGCCGTGTTGACCAGGTAGCGGATCATCTCCTCGTTCGCGCACACGTACGAGCCGTAGGAGCCGAGCGCCTTGCCCAGCGTGCCCACGACCACGTCGACCTCGTCCGCCAGGCCCGCCTCCGCCACCGCTCCGCGCCCGGCCGGGCCGAGCGCGCCGATCGCATGCGCCTCGTCGACCATCACGCGCGCGCCGTATTCCTTTGCCAGCTCGACGATCTCCATCAGCGGGGCGACGTCGCCGTCCATCGAGAACACCGAGTCGGTCACGACCAGGCGCCGGCGGCCATCGTTGCCGTGGCGGCCGTCGCTGCCGTGGCGGCGCAGGCTCCACGCGAGGTGCTCCAGGTCGAGATGGCGATAGACCATGACCTCGGCCTTGGACAGGCGGCAGCCGTCGATGATCGAGGCGTGGTTCAGCTCGTCGGAGAAAACGATGTCCCCGCGGCCGGCGAGCGCGCCGATCGTGCCGATGTTTGCCAGATAGCCCGACCCGAACAGCAGGCACGCCTCGCTGCCCTTCCACGCCGCCAGACGCTCCTCCAAACGGCGGTGGATCGTCATCGTTCCGCTCACCAGGCGCGAGGCGCCGGCGCCCACGCCCCAGCGCATCGCCGCATCCGCCGCCGCCTCACGCACGCGCGGGTGGTCGGCGAGCCCGAGATAATTGTTCGAGCACAGCAGCAGCACTGGCTTGCCGTCGAGCAGCACGCGCGGGCCCTGCGGCCCGCTCACCAACCGCAGGCGGCGGTAAAGACCGAGTTGCTCCAGTTCCGCCAGGCGCTCCTCGATCTCGCTCATCCGTGTCTCCCCGTGGTCGGCGTTTTAGTCTCCCCAGCCGGCGGGAACCGTTTCCGGCGTCCGCTCCGGAGGTGGGGGAATCGCGTGTTCTGCCGCCTCGCTCCAGTCGGCGGGCGTGGCGTTCGGTGCACCATCAGGACGTGGTGGCACGGTCCGCTTGGCACGGAACCTCAGTTGGCTGGAGGGGTCCCACAGCCTTATCTCCAGGTCGACCGACGCCGTCGCAGCCGCCGCTCGAGAGGCGTCAAGGAACTCATCGACCACGTCCGGCGTCTCGCCCTCAAGCCAGCCCGAGCGGTTGTCCGGGCGTGGGTTTGAGCCGTTGTCGGCCTGGCGCGCGACGTTCAGGCCATGCTCCTCGAACATCGCCCGATCATGCTCCGGCTCGTTACCGAGCGTCGTCAAGAAGTTGCCCATCATCACGCCGTTGATGCCCGCCTTCACGGCCAGCGATTGCAGCTCGCCGAGGTTCTCCACCCGTCCGCCGCACAGCCGGAACAGGGCTCCGGGCAGGATCAGCCGGAAGATCGCGATCCACTTGACGGCCTCCCACGGGTCCATGTACTCGCGGTCGCCGAACTTCGTGCCCGGGCGCGGGTTGAGCATGTTGATCGGCACGCTCGTCGGGTCGAGCGCGGCCAGCTCGAAGGCCATCTCCACGCGCTGCTCGCGACTCTCGCCGAGGTTGAGGATGCCGCCCACGCATGTCTCAAGCCCAGACTCGCGCACCGCCTCGATCGTGCGCAGGCGACCCTCGTAGCGCACGGTCGTCGAGACCTCGTCGTAGTAGCTCTCGGCCGTCTCGACATTGTGATGCACGCGCTGGATGCCGGCGTCCTTCAGCGCCTGTGCGCGCGTGGCGGACATGTGCCCGACCGAGGCACAGCGCTTCAGGTTGGTGTGCTCCACGACCAGGCGGACGCCTTCCAGGTACTTCTCGAAGTCGCGCTTTGACAGGCCCTGGCCCTGGGTGACCATGCAGAAGCGGTGCGCCCCCGCGGCCTCGGCCGCGCGCGCGTGCTCGAGCACCTGCTCGGGCTCCATCATCGCGTGCAGCGGCGTCTCCGCCTCGGCGAAGCGCGACTGGGCGCAGAAGCCACAGTCCTCGGCACAGCCACCGGACTTGGCGTTCACGAGCGAGCACATGTCGGTCGAGTCGGCAAAGCGCTCCACGCGCGCTTCCCAGGCGCGCTCGATCAGCGCCTCGATCTCGGCGTGGTCCTCGATCTCTCCCAGCTGCAGCGCTTCCTCGCGCGTAATCAACGACCCTATTGGCGACCCCATTGCCGGCAGGTTATGACGCGTCGCGGACAACTTGGAAATCATTCGCAGACTCCGGCCGGCAGGCCGATGGGCGCTGGGGTTTCGAGTTGGGGAGACTGCGAATCAATACTCATTCCCCGCTCCAGCGCGCGGGCCGTTTCTCGGCGAAGGCCTTCATTCCCTCGCGCATGTCCTGCGAGGCGAACGATGCCCGGCGCAGCTCGATCAGCTCCTCCTCGACCTCCTCGGCCAGCTCCCCCTCGGCCTCCAGCAGGGCGGCGATCACGCGCTTGTTGCCCAGCTGCGACAGCGGCGCGTTGCCGGCGAGCTCGCCCGCGACCGCCAGCGCCACCGTCTCCAGCTCGTCGGCCTGGGCGAGGCGGTTGACAAGCCCCCAGGCGAGCGCCGTGGGCGCGTCGATATAGCTGCCGAGCAGAAACAGCTCGCGCGTGCGCGCCGCGCCGATCGCGTCGATGAAGCGCCGCAGGCCGGTGTGCGAGTAGACCAACCCGAGCTTTGCCGGTGGCATGCCGAGCTTGATGTCGTCCTTCGCCACGCGCAGGTCGCACGCCAGCGCGAGCTCCAGGCCGCCGCCGATCGTGTGGCCGGGGAGCACCGCCAGCGTCGGGTAGGGGAAGGCCGCCAGCGCATCGATCGCTTCGGTGAAAGGGTGCGCCACGAGCCGCTCGGCCCGCTCCTCGAACTCCTCCTCCGGAATCTCGCCGATGTCATACCCGGCCGAGAACATGCCGTACGCGCCGGTGATCACCACGCAGCGCGTACCGGGTGATGCGGCCCCGCTGGCCCCCGATGATGCGACTCCACCCACCCCCGCCAGCTCGGTTAGCGTCGCGCTGATCGCGTCGAGGATCGGGTGGTCCAGCGCATTGCGCTTGGCCGGGTTGGAGATCGTCAGACGGACTACCCCATCGCCGGGCTCATCGATCAGCAGCTTGCCATCGGCCAGCTCGCGTGGGGGGGCGTTGGAGGGCACCGGGCGGACAGGCTAACCGAGGGTCCTCATCCGTGGCGGCGCGGCGAAGTCCGGAGGCTCCCCGCGCCTACTCCAGCACGACGAGCGTGTCGCCCTCGTTCACCGCCTGGCCCTCTTGGCAGCGGATCTCTGAGACCGTGCCGGCGTCCTCGGCCTCCACCGGCATCTCCATCTTCATCGACTCGAGGATCGCCACCGTGTCGCCCTCCTCGATCGTGTCGCCGACGGCACACTCGATTTTCCATACGGTGCCGGTGATATGGGCCTCCACCTCAGCCATCTCGCAGCCTCCTCGTTGGTCCGTGACGGTTGCGGACAATAGCCTCCGGCGCTGATCGATCCGATGACCACCGATTCTGCCGACACTCTCCCAACCCCCGCTCGCGACGTCTCCGTGATCCTCACCGCCTACAACGAGGCTCCCCGGATCGAGGCCACGCTGGCGGCGCTCGCCCTCGCCTTCCCCGGCGCGCCGCTCTGGGTGGCCGATGACGGCTCCACCGACGCCACGGCCGATCGCGCGCGGGCGGCCGGGGCGCGGGTCGTGCGCAGCGAGCGCGTGATCGGCAAGGGTGGCGCGGCCACGCCGGCCGCCTGGGACGCTCTCCACGACGCCAGGGCAACCGATCGCGGCCGCAATCAAAAATTAATATTCGTCCTCTGCGACGCCGATCTCGGCGCTTCGGCGCTTGAGCTGGGCGCGCTTGCAGACGCGGTGCGGCGCGGCGAGACGGACGTCGCGGTCGCGGCCTTCGCCACGCGTGTCGGCGGCGGGGTCGGCCTCGCCGTCGCCTTCGCGCGCTGGGCGATCCACCGGCGCTCTGGCCTTTCGCTGCGCGCGCCGATCTCCGGCCAGCGGGCGTTGCACGCCGGCGCGCTCGAGGACGTGCTCCCGTTCGCGGCCGGCTTCGGTATGGAGATCGGGATCACGATCGACGCCGCGCGCGCGGGACATCGCGTCAGCGAGATCGAGCTCGAGCTCTCCCACCGCGCCACCGGCCGCACGCTCTCAGGCTTTCTCCATCGCGCCCGCCAGCTCCTCGATTTCCTGCGGGTCTACCTCGCGCGGCGGTAGGGCTCGCGCGGAGACGTGGCGGTAGGCTCGCGCGGAGATGATCCTCGCGATCGACCAAGGGACGACGGGCACCACCTGCTTTGTGTTCGATGCGCAGGCCGAGCCGATCGGGCGCGCCTACCGCGAGTTCGCCCAGCACTTTCCCCAGCCCGGCTGGGTCGAGCACGACCTGCGCGAGATCTGGTCGGTCACCCAGGCCGTCGCCGGGGAGGCGCTCGCGGATGCCGGGGTGCGTCCCGGGGATCTGGCGGCGGTCGGGATCGCCAACCAGCGCGAGACCGTCTGCGTCTGGGATCCGCGCTCGGGCGAGCCGCTGCACAACGCGATCGTCTGGCAGGACCGGCGCACGGCCGCGCGCTGCGATCAGCTGCGCGCCGCCGGGCACGAGCCGTTGGTCCGCGCGCGCACCGGCCTGATCCTCGATCCCTACTTCTCCGCCACCAAGATCGCCTGGCTGCTCGAGCATGTCCCCGGCCTGCGCGAGCGCGTGCACGAAGGGACGGCCGTGTTCGGGACGATCGACTCGTGGCTGATCTTTCGCCTCACCGGCGAGCACCTCACCGACGCCACCAACGCCTCGCGCACGCTCCTCTACGACATCGCCGCCGGGCGCTGGGATCCGGAGCTGCTCGACCTGTTCGACGTTCCCGCCCGCGCGCTGCCCGAGGTGCGCCCGAGCGCCGGGGTCTTCGGCCAGACCCTGCCAGCGGCGCTCCACGGCCACGCGGTTCCGATCGCGGGTGTCGCCGGCGACCAGCAGGCCGCCCTCTTCGGCCAGGCCTGTGTCGACCCCGGCATGGCCAAGACCACCTACGGCACCGGCTCCTTCGTCCTGCTCCACGCGGGCTTCACCTTGCCCGAGCCGGGACCGGGGCTGCTCGCGACGGTCGCCTCGGAGATTGGATCCCCGCACGCCCCAGCCCCACCTACGCCCGCGAAGGTCAGCTCAGAGATTGGATCCCCAACCGTCCCAGGCCCACCCACCCGCGGGCGGGCCTACGCGCTGGAGGCCTCGATCTTCGTCACCGGCGCCGCCGTCCAGTGGCTGCGCGACGGGCTCGGCGTGATCGAGCGCGCGGCGGACACAGAGTCGCTGGCCGCGTCGCTTGACTCCAACGACGGTGTCTACTTCGTCCCCGCGCTCACCGGCCTCGGCTCGCCCTACTGGGATCCCCACGCGCGCGGCACGATCGTCGGGCTCACGCGGGGCGCCGGTCGCGCCCACCTGGCGCGCGCGACGCTCGAGGCGATCGCCTACCAGACGCTCGACGCGGTCCGCGCGATGGAGGCCGCCTCCGGGCAGCCGCTCGGCGAGCTGCGCGCCGACGGCGGGGCGAGCGCGAACGGCTGGCTGATGCAGTTCCAGGCCGATGTCCTCGGCGTGCCCGTCGTGCTCGGCGAGAGCACCGAGACGACCGCCCTCGGCGCCGCCTACCTGGCGGGGGTGGGCGTGGGGCTGTGGACGGTCACCGACGTGCGCGATGCCTGGCGCGAGCGCAGGCGCTACCAGCCGCGCATGGGCGAGGACGAGCGCGCCCCCCTGCTCGCCGGCTGGGCGGACGCGCTGGCGCGTGCGCGTAACTTTGCGCCGCCTACGACGTAAAACGCTCAGATGAGCGATCTCGCATCGATGCGCGAACAGGTCTACGCCGACCCGCGGCCGAAGGAGCACTTCGACCGCTTTCACGAGCGCGCGCGCACACGTGAACCGGACTGGACCTATGAGATGACGCGGGTGCTCACCTCGCTCTACGCCTACACCTTCCTGCGCGCTCGCGCAATCTCCCCGGAGAAGGCGCCCGGCGCCGGTGCGGTGATCCTCGCGCCCAACCACTTCTCCTTCATGGACCACTTCCTGATGGGCTGCTACATCCGCCGCAAGGTCCGCTTCATGGCCAAGTCGCAGCTCTTCAAACCGGGACCGATGCAGTTCGTCTACACCCACGGCGGCGTCTTCCCGGTGCGTCGCGGCGCGCGCGACGAAGAGATGTTCATCACCGCCGAGACGATCCTCGCGCGCGGCGGGGCGATCACGATGTACTGCGAGGGTGGGCGCTCGCGCACGGGCAAAGTGGCCGAGCAGGCCAAGCGCGGCATCGGTCGCCTGGCGCTCGAGTCAGGCGCCCCCGTCGTCCCGATCGCGATCCACGGCTCCTCGCGTATCCGTAACTGGAAGCGCCTGCAGTTTCCCAAGACCACCGTCCAGTACGGCGACCCGCTGCGCTGGGAGCGCATCGAGCACCCGACGCCCGAGCAGCAGCAGGCGGTCGCCGATGAGGTCCTCTTGCGGATCCGAGCTCTCTACGCCGGCCTCGAGGAGCACGGTCGCGCGGGCGTGCTCCGGCGCGTGCGCGAGCAGCGTCGGGCCGAGCGCGGCTCGGGCAAGCGGACCGCTGTCGCGTAGGCGCCGCGGCGGGCGCCGCTCGGGCAAGCGCACGGCTGTCGGGTAAGTGCTGCGACGGGCGCCCTGCGTCCTCTCAGGCGTCGGGCGGGTCGCGTATCGTTGGCTCGCCGCCACCCGTAAGCGACGCCGTAAGGAGCGATATGAAACGTTCGATAGACATCGGCTCGGTCATCAGCCGGACGTTCAGCATCTATGCCGACCAGGCTTCTGTGCTGCTGCCCGCGGCGGCCGTCGTCTTTATCGCGGTGGGGGTCATCAGCGCCTTGCTCGTCGTGATCGCTCCCGTGCTTGCGATCCTCGCCTTTGTCGTGATCATCGTCGGCACCACGCTCTTCACGGGGATGGTCGTCGAGCTGGTCGCCGACGTACAGGATGGCCGGCGCGACGCCACCGTCGGTCAGCTGCTCCAAGCGGCCACGCCGGTGCTCGGCCAGCTGATCCTCGTGGGGATCGTCGCCGGGATCGGGATCGCGATCGGCTTCATCTTGATCATCGTCCCCGGGCTGATCCTGATCACGATCTGGTCGGTGGCGGCGCCGGTCGTCGTGCTCGAGCGCCCCGGCGGCCTGAAGCCGCTCGCGCGCAGTCGTGAGCTCGTGCGCGGCAACGGCTGGCAGGTCTTCGGCGTGATCGTCGTGCTCGTGATCGGCGTCGGCATCCTCGCCGCGATCATCGAGGCGATCGGCGACTCGGGCGGGACCGGCGCGGGCATCGTCGTCAGGGTGATCGTCCAGATCCTCACGGCGCCCTTGTCGGCGCTCGCGGCCGCGGTGCTCTACTTCGAGTTGCGCGGCCCGACGGCGACGGAGATTCCCGGAGAGCAAGGCCTGGGGGGCACTCTCTGAGCGCAGGGGAGGCGTCTGCGCTGGCAGAGATACCGGCGATCTCGCCCACTCTGCCTGACTGCCGGATAGGCTCTGGTCAGTGTCGATGGTCGCCGCCGAGCTGCTCCGCCCAGGCCTGCTGCAAGGGGTTTCCCTGCTGGTGGCCGGCGCGCCCCCGCCGGCGGACACTATGCCGGTAGCGGAGGCTCCGGCCCCGGCCCTGGCGGACTCTCTGGGGAGCGCAGTGGGCGAGGAATGCGCGCAGTTGGGAGCCCGGGTGCATACGTGTGCTCCCGACGTCGCCGACGAGGCGATCGTGGACCAGACGGTTATCGCTGCCGTTGCCGTGACGGGAAGCCTGGACCTGTTGGTGGTCGACGGCGCGGAGCTGTTTGCGCATGGGCTGGCGGACGGCCGTGGCGCGCATCCCGCGCGCGCCGCGCTGCGCACCTGCCTCGACGCCGCCTGGAACATCACGCGGGCCGTCGTCAACCTCGCGTTCCTGCCGGCTGCGCAGAGCTCACGGATCGTCTACCTCGCCCCGGCTGCCGCGGGCGGAGAGCACGCCGACGCCGCGCGCGCGGGGCTGGAGAACCTTGGGCGGACGCTGTCGATCGAGTGGGCGCGCCACGGGATCACGCTCGTAACGATCGCACCCGGTGATGGGACCACCGCGGGCGAGGTGGCCGCGCTCACGGCCTACCTCGCCTCGTCCGCTGGTGCTTACTTCTCAGGCTGTCTGCTGGACCTGCGGGGGCCTTAAAGGGTTCGCGACGGTGTAGAAAGCATTGAGTGCCACGAGGGCCGGCTTTGCTGGCCCGGCGTCTGAGCCTTGCACCGCGGGGTACCCGCCCACCGGGGGGCCTGCCTTCCTCCCGTTTAGCCCGTCATCCCGCCGAACAGGCCGCCGGTGATGTGGAGGGTCTGGCCGTGGACGTAGTTGGACCAGGGTGAGCAGAGGAAGAAGATGCCGCCGGCCGCCTCCTCGGGCGTGGCGGGGCGGCCGAGAGGGATGAGCATCGAGGCCATCTGGCGCATCTGCTCGGGGATGCCGAGCTGGACCTTCTCGCCGCCGATCTCCATGTTGTTCTCGTCGACCTTCGCCTGGGTCAGGCGGGTGTCGATGAAGCCGAAGGCGACCGCGTTGACGTTGACCTTGAACTGGCCCCACTCCTTGGCGACGGTTTTCGTCAGGCCGACGACGGCGGCCTTGCCGGCGGAGTAGTTGGCCTGGCCGGCGTTGCCGAACGTGCCGGAGGTGGAGGAGACGTTGACGATCTTGCGGAAGACCTCCCTGCCTTCCTCGCGCTCCTGCTTGGCCGGCTCGCGCAGGTGCGGCGCGGCCGCGCGGATCACGCGGAAGGGCACGACGGTGTGGATGTCGAGCATCGCCTGGAAGTGCGCGTCGGTCATCTTGTGGATCGGCGCGTCGAGCGTGTAGCCGGCGTTGTTGACGATGATGTCGATCTTCCCGAACGAGTCGACGGCCTTGCGCACGAGCTGCTCGGGCGCGTCGGACTTCGTCAGGTCGCCGGCGAACACCGCCGTCTCGCCCGCGATCTCGCCGGCCGCCTGCTCGGCGATGTCGCCGTCGAGGTCGTTGATCAGAACCTGCGCGCCCTGCGCGGCGAGCAGTTCAGCGGTGGCGCGTCCGATGCCGCGGGCCGAGCCCGTCACGATCGCCGACTTGCCGTCAAGTACTCCCATGGCCGATGCGTCTCCTTGTCGTGGTCAGTGACCGGAGGTTACATACGGGTCGGCCAATGGGGAGGCCTCGGCGCACGCAGACCGCGTGCAGCGCGCCTGGCGGCGGGGCGATGGAGGGCCGGTCGATCGGGCGATGCCGGGCCGGTCGACTTGAGCCCCGCCAACGGGGTCAGCCGGTGACGATGACGCCGAAGTCCTGTGTGTAGATCGCGCCGGCCTGGCCCTGGGCGAGCGAGGCGGGGGGATGCGCCGAGACGCCGATCGCGGTGTCGCGGAAATGGGCGTCGAGGATGTTCGCGCGGTGGCCCGGCGAGGCCATCCAGGCGGCGACGATCGCGCTGGGCGTGGACAGGCTGAGGGTGCCCCAGCCGATGTTCTCACCGATTTCATAGCCGACCTGCGAGCTGTAGATGTAGCCGGCCGCGGTCATCCGGCTGAGCGGGGTATCGCCACCCGGGCCATTGTGTTCGAAGTAGTCGCCGAAGGCCATGCTCTCGGTGTGGGCCTGGGCGGTCTGCTCGAGGTGGGCGTTGGGCTGCAGCGGCTGCTCGCCGTGGTCGGTCCGCGTCTGGTTGATCAGGCAGAGGGTGACGGCGCGGATCGCTTCGATGTTGGCCTGCGTGGGCTGGACGTCGGCGCCGGGGCAGGGCGCCGTGGCGGGCTTGCCGGTGCTCGAGCCGTGCCGTCCGGCATGGTGGCCGTTACCCCCGCCCTGCTTGGAGTGCAGGGAGCCGGCGGGCGCTCTGCCCGCTGCGTGTCGCCCGCCGGAGCGGCGCTTGGAGCAGCTCGCGGGATGGTGCTTGTGGCGGACGTGGCCGCCGCTGGAGTGAAAGCTGCTGCGCTTGGCGCATCGCACCGTGCGGTGGGTGTGCCGGCGATTCGCCCGGTGGCCCTTGTGATGGCCGGCCGTGGGTTGGTCGGTCTTGTGATGGGTCGTCGCGGCGCCGGCCGGGGCGCAGAGGCAGATGGCCAGCGCGGGGCCGGCGAGCATGGAACGGAGACGCAGCACCTTGCCTGCATCGGTCGCCTCCACCACGAACATGAGGCCCACGCTCAGGTTTGGACACCTTTGCGCGGAGATGATCTTGGCGGGAGGGGAGCGGGCCCCCCTCCCGACCACCCCCCGTTCCGACCACCCCCCTTGGTGCCGGGGTCGCCTACAGGGCGAGTACGCGGCCGAGGATCTCGCGCATGATCTCGTCCGAGCCGCCGCCGATCGGGCCGAGGCGGGAGTCGCGGGCGGCGCGCTCGACCCAGACCTCCTTCATGTAGCCCGCGCCGCCGTGGATCTGCAGGCAGGCGTCCATCAGCTCAAACGAGGCGCGCTGGGTCAGCAGCTTGGCCATCGTCACCTCCTTCAGCGGCTCCTCGCCGGCGACGAACCGGCGCAGCGCGTCGTAGGTGACGCAGCGCGCGGTGTAGGCGCTCGTGGCCAGGTCGGCGAGCTTGTGACGGATCGCCTGGTGCTTTGACAGCGGGCGGCCGAACGCCTGGCGCTCACGGGCGAACTCGGCCGTGCGCTCCCACGCGATCTGCATCGCGCCGACCGCCCCGAGCGCCATCGCCAGGCGCTCCCACTGGAAGTTGGCCATGATCTGCTTGAAGCCGCCATGCAGCTCTCCGAGCAGGGCCTCGTCCGGTACGAACACGTCCTGATAGGCGATCGTGGCGGTGTCCGAGGCATGCCAGCCGAGCTTCTCGAGCTTGGCGGATGTGACCCCCGCGCCGCGATCGACGATGAAGAACGAGATGCCATGATGGCCGCCCTCGGGCGTGGTCTTGGCGGCGGTGACGATGAAGTCGGCGCGCACGCCGTTGGTGATGTAGGTCTTCTCGCCGTTCACCACCCAGCCGCCGTCCACACGCTCGGCCGAGGTGCGCAGCCCCGCGACGTCCGAGCCGGCGCCGGGCTCGGTGATGCCGAGCGCGCCGATCCTCTCACCCTTGATCGCCGGCACCAGATAGCGCTGCTGCTGCTCTTCGGTGCCGAACTTCCAGATCGGCGGGGTGGCGATGTTCGTGTGCGCGCCGATCCCCGCGGCGGTCCCGCCCGAGCCGATCCGCGCGAGCTCCTCGACGAGCACCGCCTCGTGCAGATAGTCGCCGCCCTGCCCGCCGAGCTCGGCCGGGTACTTCAACCCGAGCAGGCCCTGCCCCGCGAGCTTTGGAAACACCTCGCTGGGAAACCAGCGCGCGTCCTCCCACTCCTGCGCGTGGGGTGCGAGCTCGCGCTCGAGAAAGCCGCGGATCGACTCGCGCAGGACCTCGTGCTCGTCGGTGAATGGGGGATGCGGATTACTCAAGAGCGGGGTGATGGCGCAGTTCCGGACGGTGCATGCACCGTCCGGCGGGGCCGCACATGTGCGGCCCCGGGCAGGGCCGCATGCGGCCCTGCCTACATATCTTTAAAGCCCGTAAGACCGCCCGATCACGTCGAGCATGATCTCGTCGGTGCCCGCACCGATGCGGTTCAAGCGCAGGTCGCGCCACACGCGCTCGACCCCGTACTCGCGCATGTAGCCCGCGCCGCCGTGGATCTGGATGCATTCGTCGGCGACTTCGCAGGCGATCCGCGCGGCGTGGAGCTTGGCCATCGAGATCTCGCGCACGGGGTACTCGCCGTTGTTGAAGCGCCAGGCGGTCACGTAGACCATCTGGCGCGCCGACTCGATTTTCGTGGCCATCTCGGCGAACTTGTGCCTGATCACTTGGAACTTGCCGATTTCGCGGCCGAAGGCCTTGCGCTCGTGCGCGTACTGGAGCGTGCGCTCGAAGCATTTCTGCGCGCCCGACACGCAGCCGGCGGCGCCGATCAGGCGCTCGCCCTGGAGCTCCCACATGATGTGGTAGAAGCCCTTGCCCACTTGGCCAAGCACTGCCGACTCCGGCACGCGCACGTCCTGGAAGGCGAGCAGCGCCGTGTCGGAGGCGTGCATGCCGAGCTTCTCGAGCTTCTTCTCCCTGATCACGCCCGGGGCGTCCATCGGCACCAGGAACAGCGTGAAGCCGTCGTATCCGGCGTCGACGTCGGTCTTCGTCACGAGCACGATCACGTCGGCGCGGTGGCCGTTGGTGATGTACGTCTTCGAGCCGTTGATCACGTACTCATCGCCGTCTTTGACCGCGCGCGTCTTGATCCCGGAAACGTCCGAGCCGGCGTCGGGCTCGGTGATGCCGAGGCAGAGGATCTTCTCGCCCTTGATCGCCGGTTCGGCCCACTCGCGCTTCTGCTCCTCGCTGCCGAACGCGAGGATCGGCGGCATCGCCATGTCGGTCTGCACCGCCACGCCCATCGCCAGGCCGCCCGAGTTCGCGTTCGTGATCTCCTCCGCGAGCACGAGCGCCGTGTAGTAGTCGCCGCCCTGCCCGCCGTACTCCTCCGGCTTGTCCAGGCCGAGGAAGCCGAGCTCGCCCATCCGCCGGAAGACCGAGTCGGGGAACGTCGTCTCCTCCCACTCCTCCGCGTGGGGCGCGAGCTCTTTGATCGCGAAGCTGCGGATCGACTCGCGCAGCGCTTCGTGCTCGTCGGTGAAGATGAAGTGCTTGCGGCTGGTCTGGAAGTCGGGCTTGCGGACGGCGCTCTCGGAGGTGGCAGCCAACGGTGGGGCTCCTTGTCGTACTCGCTTGTGTCAGCAGAAACTAGCGCTTCAGCCAGGAGAAGGGAAGGAGGTTAGGATGCCGGTGGTGGCCACCGATTCAGTCCTCTACACGCATGCCGAGTCGGGCGTGGCGACGATCACCCTGAACGACCCCGACACGCGCAACGCGCTGTCGGCCGAGCTGCTCGCAGGGCTGATCGAGGCGTTCGCGCACGCCCGCGACGAGGATGCGGTGCGCTGCGTGGTGCTCGCCTCCTCGCACGATCGAGTGTTCTCCTCGGGGGCCAACCTGGGCGGCTTCGCCGGGGATGTCTCGCTCGTGCACAAGCACTTCGCCTCCGAGCGCTTCGTCGAGCTGTTCAAGCTGATCGTCGCGCTGCCCAAGCCGACGATCTGCGCCGCGCGCGGGCATGTGCTCGCGGGCGCGCTCGGGCTGGCGCTGGCGTGCGATTTGGTGCTCGCCTCCGAGCAGGCGACGTTCGGCACGCCGGAGATCAACGTCGGCGCGTTCCCGTTCATGATCATGGCGCTGATCTATCGCAACGTGCCGCGCAAGAAGGTCAACGAGCTGCTGCTGCTCGGGGAGCGCTGGAGCGCGCAGGAGGCGCTGGCGGCGGGGATCGCCAACAAGGTCGTCCCCGTCGAGGAGTTCGACGCGGCGGTCGCCGACTGGGCGCAGAAGCTCGCGGGGAAGTCGCCGCTGATCATGCGCCTCGGCAAGGAAGCGATGCGCCGGCAGCTCGACATGGGGTTCGATGATGCGCTCGACTACCTGCGCGCGCAGCTCACGCTGGCGCTCTCGACCGAGGACATCGTCGAGGGCGTCTCGGCCTTCTTCGAGAAGCGCGAGCCGAGCTGGAAAGGCCGCTGATGCGCCCCGATACGTCTCCCGGCGAGCCGGCCGCGCCCTCCGGGCCGGGGGCGCCGGGCGCCGCCGCGGCCGAGCGCCCGACCTCCCTGCTGCGGCCGCTGGTCGAGGATCTGCAGGCCCGCCGCGCCCAGATCAGACTCGGCGGGGGCGAGGAGAAGATCGCCAAGCAGCACGCCGCGGACAAGCTGACCGCGCGCGAGCGGCTGGCGCTGCTGATCGACGCGGGCACGTTCACGGAGCTGGGCATCCACGGCCGTCCGCACTTCGCCCAGCGGGCGATGGACGGTATCCAGGCGCCCGCCGACGGCGTGATCACCGGCTATGGCAAGGTCGCGGGGCGGCTGGTGGCCGTGTGCGCGTACGACTTCACCGTGATGGCCGGCTCGATGGGGATGACCGGCGAGCTGAAGGTCACGCGCCTGCGCGAGCTGGCGCTGACGAAGCGGATCCCCTTCATCTGGCTGCTCGACTCCGCCGGCGCGCGCATCCAGGAGGCGGTCGGCTCGCTGTTCGCCGGCTCCGGTCATCTGTTCCGCGAGGAGGTCGTGATGAGCGGCGTGATCCCCCAGATCGCCGCGCTGATGGGTCCCTGCGCGGCCGGCACCGCCTACATCCCGGGGCTGGCCGACTTCGTGCCGATGGTCAAGGGCCGTGGTTCGATGGCGCTCGCCGGTCCGCATCTCGTGCGTGCGGCCGTCGGCGAGGACGTGACCCAGGAGGAGCTCGGCGGCTCGCGCGTGCACTGCCGCAAGTCGGGCGTCGGCGACCTCGAGGTGGCCGACGACGAGGAGTGCATCGACGCGATCAAGGCCTACCTGTCGTTCATGCCCCAGCACTGCGAGGAGCGTCCGCCGCTGCGCGCGGCGAGCGACCCGATCGCGCGCATGGACGAGGAGCTGCTGGACGTGCTGCCGGAGTCCAACCGCAAGCCGTACGACATGTACGAGGTGATCCGCCGGATCGCCGACGACGGCTTTTACTTCGACATGAAGGGCCAGTGGGCGAAGACGATCATCACCTGCTTCGCCCGCTTCGGCGGACGCCCGGCGGGGATCGTCGCCAACCAGCCCAAGCACCTCGGCGGCATCCTCGACAACGACTCCGCCGACAAGGCCGCCCGCTTCGTGAACCTGTGCAACGCGTTCGCGATCCCGCTCGTGTTCCTGATGGACGTGCCCGGGTTCATGGTCGGCAGCAAGGTCGAGGCCGGTGGGATCATCAGACACGGCGCGAAGATGCTCTACGCGGTCGCCAACGCGACCGTGCCGAAGATCACCGTGATCACGCGCAAGGCCTACGGCGCGGGCTACTACGTGATGAACGGGCGCGCGTACGAGCCGGACCTGATCGTCGCCTGGCCGAGCGCCGAGATCAGCGTGATGGGCGCCGAGGGCGCGGTTGAGATCGTGATGCGCAAACAGGTCGAGGAGGCCGAGGACCCGGAGGCCAAGAAGGCGGAGCTGATCGCCGCCTATCGCAAGATCATCGACGTCTACATCGCCGCCGGCAACGACATGATCGACGACGTGATCGACCCGCGCGAGACCCGCCCGACGATCTGCCGGGCGCTGGAGATGGCCGCGGGCAAGCGCGTCGAGCGGCCCTGGAAGCGCCACGGAGTAGCCCCGGTATGACCCTGAGCCCGTATGCCGGCGCTGCCCGGCGTCCTTACCGATCGTCCGGGATCGGCCAGCACGCCTGCAAAGCAGGCCACGCTCACTGCGTCCTTGTCCAGCTTGGCCTACGAACTCAGGGACGCTGTCAATCATGAGCCTCGAGGATCCGGTAGTCATCACCTGCTCGATCTCCGGGGCGATCGCCAATCGCGAGCAGTGCCCGGCGATCCCCTACACCCCCGCCGAGTACGCCGCCGAGGCGCGGCGGATCGTCGACGAGGGCGGCGTGATGATCCACATCCACGCGCGCACTCCCGCCGGCACGCCCAGTTACGAGATCGAGGACTTCCAGGCGATCTCGGACGCGATCCGCGCCGAGGTCGGCGATCAGGTGATCGTCAACTTCTCGACGGGCACGATCGGGGTGCCGGTGGAGAAGCGCATCGCCTATCTGCGCGCCGTACGCCCCGAGGTGGCAGCTTTGAACATGGGCTCGATGAACTACGCGAAGTACTCGCGGTCGAAAAAACAGTTCGTCTTCAAGATGGTGTTCGCCAACCCGTTCGAGGAGATCGTCGAGCTGCTCGAGGCGATGAATGAGCTGGGGATCAAACCCGAGCACGAGTGCTTTGACATCGGCCACGTCGGCTCGCTCGCGCCGCTGATCGATATGGGCGTCCTGAAGACACCGCTGCACGTCGACTGCGTGATGGGCGTCGTCGGCGGCATTCCGGCGACGGCCCGCAATCTCGCGGCGATGGTCGAGAATATTCCTGGCGGGGGCGGGCAGGGCGGGCTCAAATCTCATTGGGGCGTGATCGGGATCTCGCGCGAGCAGTGGATGCTCGTGGCGGCGGCGCTGACGCTCGGGGGCTCGATCAGGGTCGGGCTGGAGGACAACCTGTATCTGCCGAGCGGCGAGATGGCCAAATCGAACGGCGAGCTGATTGCCAAGGCCCGCCAGATGACCGAAGACATCGGTCGTCGCCCGGCGACGGTCGCCGAGGCCCGGGCGGCGCTGAACATCCCCGCGCGCGAGGGCTAGATGGGCCTTCCGCTCGAAGGTATCCGCGTGCTCGATCTCTCCCGCCTGTTGCCGGGCGGGTTCTGCTCGCTGTTGCTGGCCGACTTCGGCGCGGACGTGCTGAAGGTCGAGGACACCGGGATGGGCGACTACATTCGCTGGTCGCCGCCTTTCTATGAGGGCTCCTCCGCTCTGCACGACAGCGCGAAGTCGGCGCTGTTCCTGTCGCTCAATCGCAACAAGCGCTCGATCCGCCTGGACCTCAAGAGCGAGGGCGGACGCGAGGCGCTGCTGCGGCTCGTGCGCGAATACGACGTGCTGCTCGAGTCCTTCCGCCCCGGGGTGCTCGAGCGGCTGGGCGTAGGGTATGAGCGGCTGCGCGAGGAGAATCCGGGGATCGTTTACTGCGCGATCTCCGGCTACGGCCAGACCGGCCCCAAGCGCGCCGCCTCGGGCCACGACATGAACTACCTCGGCCTCGTCGGGCTGCTGGGCCTGACGGGAGAGCGCGGTGGTGAGCCGGTCCAGGCTGCGGGCCAGATCGCCGACCTCGGCGGCGGCGCGCTGATGGCGGCGTTCGGGATCCTGGCGGCGCTGCGCGAGCGCGATGGCGCTCCCTCGCGGGACGGCGCTCCCGCGAGCGATGGCGGGCGGGTGGGATCCGGATCTCCCAATGGCCCGGCGGAGCGCGCGGGCTCGGGCGAGGGGCAGCTCGTGGACGTGTCGATGGCAGACGGCGCGCTGTCGTGGTTGGCGATGGTGGCCGCGGGGTACTTCGCCGATGGGACGGTGCCGCGCCGCGGCGATCTGCCGCTGGCCGGCTCGCTGGTCTGCTACCGGCCGTATGAGTGCGCCGATGGCTGGGTGACGCTGGGGGCCCTGGAGCCGAAGTTCTGGCAGGCGTGGTGTCGGGGCGTCGCGCGCGAGGATCTGATCGCCAAGCAGTTCGAGCGCCCCGGCTCTGAAGCGCACGCGCAGGTGCAGGAGATCTTCAAGACGCGCAGCCGCGCCGATTGGGAGGCGTTTGCGCGCAAGCACGACTGCTGCCTGGAGCCCGTGCTGGAGCTCGACGAGGCGTTCTCCTCGGAGCTCGTGCGGGAGCGGGAGATGGTCGTCGAGATCGAGCAGCCGGGCGTCGAGCAGCCCGTGCGCCAGCTGGGGATCCCGGTCAAGCTCGCGCGCACCCCCGGCGAGCCCGCGCGGCTGCCGGGCCCAGCGCTGGGCGAGCACACCGAGGAGGTGCTTCGAGAGGCCGGTTACAGCGATGCCGAGGTGGCCGAGCTGCTGCAGGCGGGCGCTGTTGCAGGTCCCGCCGACGCGCCGTCGAGCGCGACGTTCCGGGTGTAGGCAGGGGTTGAAGGACATGAGCACGACAGTACGCACGGCTTCGGAGGTTTCGCGCGATCGGCCCTCCCCGCTGCACGCGAGCTCAAGCGAGCTACCAGCGCGCCCTGTGGTGCTCGACGACGCCCAGCCCGTGCGCCAGCGGGATTCCGCCGGGTAGCCTCCCGCTGAATGAGCCGAAGGGGGCGCGGTAGTTGCTGCCCACGATCAGCAGCTCGTCGTGGCGACTGCGCTGTGCCTCGGCGAGGAAGCGCAGCTCGGCTCCGTCCTGCTCGCAACGGATGCTCGACAGGTCGGCGGCGAAACTGACGGGTGCGGCCTCCGTGGGCGAGCCCGCGACCCACACCGCCCGCTCGCTGCCCTGTGGTGGGTCGTTGACACCACTGACAAGGTTCCAGGCGAGCGGAATGCCGCCCGGGCCCTCACCGACGCCGGCGCTCCAGTGCCACTCGGTGTGGCGGGTGTGATGGCCAATTGTGTCGTCGATCACGGCGAGCGCGTGAACCTCACGCGCGGGGTCGCCGTCGATCCGCAGCGTGCCGTTGGCCGCAACGCCGGCCTGCTTGCGTGTCCACACCTGCGCGCGGCCGTTCGGGCAGAGCGCTTCGATGCCCGCCTGCTCCTCCAGCTGCAGATCGAGCAGGACGCCGCGGCCGTGTACCCGCAGGCGCCCGGGCGTGGCCGGCAGTGTCCGGGTGGCGGCACGCCCGTGATCCAGCTCGACTTCGCCACGGCGGGGCAACAGCCGCGTGCGCTCGCGCATCAGCTTCTCCTCGCGCATGTACAGCGCCCAGAACGACTGCCGAGCGGGGCCGATCTGAACCAGCGCCGCGCATGCCATCAGCTCATCGCAGAACACGGCGACGTAGCGCCAGCGCTTCAGCGGCCGTGAGCCGCGAAACAGGGGTATGTCGAGCGGCGGCCCGGCAGGAGCGGGCGCTATGCTTGGGATTGTTGACTGACTAGTCAATCTATTCTGCGGGCTCCGAGCCCGCGGGAGGGGAATGTGCCATGAGGGTCGCGGCAGTCCAGCTGAACTCCACCGCCGACACGGCCGCGAATACGGCCGGCGCCAGGTTGATCCTACAATGAGCGCCGCGCCCGGAACAGCACCGGACAAGCGCCGCCTGATTCTAAACGCGGCCGTGCGCGTGTTCGCGCGCCAGGGCTTTCACGCCTGCCGCGTGTCGGACATCGCCGACGAGGCCGGCGTCGCCTACGGGCTCGTCTACCACTACTTCGCCTCCAAGGACGAGGTGCTCGACACGCTCTTCCTCGAGCGCTGGAACGTGATGCTCGAGCTGATCCGCGAAGTCGACGCGCAGCCGCTGCCGGTGCGCGAGAAGCTGGGCGCGATCGCGTCGTTCATCATCGACAGCTACCACCACGACCCCGACCTGATGAAGGTGATCATCGTCGAGGTCACGCGCGCGGCCAACTCCTTCGGTGATACCCACATCGGCACGATCCGCGAGGCCTACGAACTGATCGGCGGCATGATCTCCAAGGCCCAGGCCGAAGGCGTCTTCAAGGCAGAGATCGAAGCCCGCTTCGCCGCGATGGCCTTCTATGGCGCGATCGAGCAGCTGCTCACGGGCTGGATCTTCGGGCTGCTGCCCGCGGGCGAGGAGGAGTTCGAGCGCGCCAAGTGGCTGGTGGTCGAGACCGTCTGCGGCGGCCTGGAGACGAGCGCCGTCGGCGAGGCCCAGGTGGGCTGAGCGATGCCGGCCGGCCGGCTCGCGCCGCGCCCGGCCGGACCGAGCGCCGGGGGCGGGCCGGAGAGCGACCTCCGAGGGGAATAGACTGCCGCGGATGGAGAACGAGATGGTCAAGCGACTGATCTGGTCGGGCCTGCTGGCGGGCCTCGGCGCGCTGTCGAGCATCATCGCCCACCGCGCCGCCGGGCTCGTGTGGAGGCGTCTGTTCGACGAGGAGCCGCCGGAGTGAGCGCGGCGCCCGGTAGCGACGCGCGCGAGGATGACCGGCGCGCCGCGCCGGCCGGCTCCGCCGCTGCCACTCAGAACATCGCGACGGCGATCACCGCGGTCTCCGAGCGCGCGACGCTGCTCGTCCGTGAGGAGATCGAGCTGGCCAAGGCGGAGGTCGCCGAGAAGGCGGCCAAGCTCGCCAAGGGCGCGGTCGTCGGGATCGCGGCCGGCGTGTTCATCCTCACCGCCCTCTTCTTCGTGCTGATCGGCTTCGCCTGGCTGCTCTATTACGAGCTGCCGATCGGCAACGCGTTCACCTATTTCTGGGGCTTCTTCGCGATGGCCTTGATTCTCGTGGTGCTGGGCGTGATCGCCGGCCTGATCGCCGCCAGGGTGGTCAAAAAAGGATCTCCGCCGGTGCCCAGCATGGCGATCGAAGAGGCGAAGAAGATCCGCGAGACGGTTTCCGCGGGGGTCGATGGAGATGGACACGCGGGCGCCGCTGGACGGGGGGAGAGCTGATGGCGCAGCGCAGTCCGACTGAGATCCGCAGCTCGATCGAGGCCAACCGCCAGGAGCTGGCGGTCTCGCTCGTCAAGCTGCGCGGCGAGGTCACCTATCTGGCCGACTGGCGCGGGCATCTCGAGCGCCACCAGCGCGAGCTGAAGATCGGCGGCGCGGTCGTCGCCGGTCTCGTGGTCGGTAGTCGCCTGTTACGCCGCCGTCGCCGCCGCGACCGCTGAGTCAGCTCAGCAGCGCTCTCGGGACCGCGCCGACGCCGATCAGACCGGGCCCGGTGTAGGTGCCGATCACCGGCCCGACCTCGGAGGTGAAGATCGGCTCGGAGTCGAAGATCTCGCGGCAGCGGTCGATCAGGCGCTGGGCCTGCTCGGGCGCCTGGATGTGCTGCACGACCCAGCCGTCGGCGCCGCTGTCGTGGAGCTCCTGCGCGTACTGGACCATGCGCTCGAACGCGCGCCCGGCGGTGCGCACGCGCTCGACCGGGGTGATCTCGTACTCGAGCGAGAGGATCGGCTTGATCTTCAACGTGCCGCCGAGCCAGGCCTGGGCCTTGCCGACGCGCCCGCCGCGGCGCAGATATTCGAGCGTGTCGAGGCAGAACCAGATGCGCAGCCCCTTGCGCGCCGCATGCACACGCGCGGCGACCCCCTGCAGGTCAGCTCCCTCACGCGCGGCGGCGCAGGCGGCGAGCGTGAGCAGGCCGACCCCGCCGCAGGCGCTCTCCCCGTCGATCACCGTCACGCGCTCGCCGAGGCCGCGCTCGGCTATCAGCCTGTGCGCCTGGCGGGCGGCCTCGCAGGTGCCGGAGATGCCCCCGGCGAGGTGAATCGAGACGATCTCCCGGCCCCCCTCGAGCAGCGGCTCCCAGGCGTTGACGAAGTCGCCGATCGAAGGCTGGGAGGTCGTGGGCAGCTCGGGATCCTCGCGCAACCGCTTGTAGAAGCCCGTCCAGCCGTCGATCTCCAGCTCGCGCTCTTTTGCCCCCTGCCAGCCGACGTACAGGCTGACCTGATGGATGCCCTCTTCGTCGGCCAGTGCGCGTGGAAGATAGTGCGTGCTGTCGGCGACTACCGCGACGGGGGGCACGCGGGAGGACCCTACTGCAACGCCCCCGCCAGCTCGCCGGACTCGTACATCTCAATGACGATGTCGCAGCCGCCGACCAGCTCCCCGTGCGCGAACAGCTGCGGGATCGTCGGCCAGTCGGAGATCACCGACAGCTCCTGGCGGATGCGCGGGTCGGGGAGGATGTCGACGGCGGCGAACGGCACGTCCAGCTCCTGTAGGGCGGCGACCGTACGCGCCGAAAAGCCGCAGGCGGGCGCCTCAGGGGTGCCCTTCATGAACAGGATCACCTTGTGCTCGCCGATCGCCTGTTCGATCGCCTCGCGGATCGGGTTCTGCTCGCCCCCGGTCGAGGGGGCCGCGCCGACGGGGCCGGTCTGGTTGCTGGACATTGGAAGGTCGCGGATCGTGCTGGGCTCGCTGCTGGACATGGGAGTGCTCCTGGCTATTGGGGGCTCTGGGTCTTCAACGACAAGGCGTGGATCGCGCCGCCGATCTCCGCGCCGAAGACGTCGTACACGAGGCGGTGCTGCGCGATCCGGCTGCGCCCTTCGAAGGCCGCGGCGGTGACGGTCGCCTTGAAGTGGTCGCCGCCGCCGGTGTAGTCCTCGACCTCCGCCTGGGCCCCCGGGATCGCGATCTCGATGCGTTGCTTGAGGTCCTCTGCAGAAGGCATTTCAGCTCCAGCTTAGCCGCTATACTTTGGAAAGCGATGATCACCATTAGCGACAAGGGTGCCGAGAAGGTCCACGAGTTCCTCACAGCGCAGGAGTCCGACGTGGGCTTGGCCGGCCTGCGCGTGGGTGTGCGTGGCGGTGGCTGCTCCGGCTTCCAGTACCAGCTCGCGTTCGACGAGCAGCGCGACGGCGACATCGTGTTCGAGAGCCACGGGCTGAAGCTGCTCGTCGACGACGAGAGCCTGCCGTTCGTCAGCGGCTCTGTGATCGACTACGAGGAGAGCCTGCAGGGCGCGGGCTTCAAGGTCTCGAACCCCAACGTCGTCGCCGCTTGCGGTTGCGGCTCTTCCTTCCGCGTGGCGGACGAGGAGCAAGTCTCAGCTGTCTAGGGCCTGGAGTGCGTAGGGTGCGCTCGTAGTGCCAGCCTTGCCAGCCAGTTTCCGGAGACTGACGCCCGATCGTTTGCGCGACGATGTGCGCCTGCGCGCCGCTGCGGTCGGGTTGGGGGTGATCCCGGCGCGCACGATGCACTCCGCAGAGGATGCTCTGGTCCTGCTGGAGGCCGTGCGGGGGGCGCGGCGGGTGGTCGAGATCGGGGTTTACGAGGGGTCCTCGGCGCTGGCGCTGTGTGACGCGCTGGGGCCTGATGCGGAGCTGCATCTGGTCGATCCGTTCGGCTCGCATCCCGATGCCCTGCCCTCCGGTTGGGGCGCCACCGAGTGGGCCACCCGGCGCGTGGTCGCGCGCGCCCTGCGCCGCCGCGGTGCCGATGCGCCGAGCGTTCTCTGGCACGTGGCCCTGTCACATGAGGTGGCCGCGCGCTGGTCGGGCGAGGTCGACGTGGTGTTCATCGACGGCGACCACTCCGAGGCTGGCTGCGAGCTCGACTGGGCCTGCTGGCACCCGTTCGTGCCCGTCGGTGGTTGCGTGGTATTCCACGACGCGCGCGCGGACCGGCTCGGAGGGCGCGGGCTGCCGGGGCCGACTGCCGTCGTCACGGGTCATTTCCGCTCGGATGAGCTGACGCCGGGGTGGGAGATCACGGCCG
>Ga0208849_1000529_pt1 | contig 35360 bp, 43 predicted proteins | sample NGESurdeep072012_10_FD_184470 | JGI IMG/M metagenome (GOLD analysis project Ga0208849, IMG submission 184470) | Arctic peat soil microbial communities from Barrow, Alaska - NGEE Surface sample 53-3 deep-072012 (SPAdes) | ecosystem: Environmental > Terrestrial > Soil > Wetlands > Peat ... | reverse complement strand
GATCGTTTGCGCTATCGTCCCGAGGTTCTGAAGCGGCTGATGAGCGAATACGAGTATCAATTGAAATTCGTGGTCAGCGCGCCTGAGGATTTAGTGGAGATCGAAGCTATTCTGCACGAGACCGATGCGGATCGCGCCCGCGTGGTCCTGATGGCCAGGCCGTCCGAGCGACTGGACACGCTGGTTGAGCGCCTGGGCGGCGCTGAAAACCGCGTGTCGCAGGTACCAATCGACCTGGCGTCGATGCGGTCGGTGCGCTCCGCCGCGCGCGAGATCAACCGGGCCGGAGGCCACATCGATGCGCTGCTGAACGTTGCGGCGACCTTCGTGACGCGCTACCAGAAGACGTCCGACGGCTTCGAGCACATGCTCGCGACTAATTACTTCGGACCATTCCTCCTCACCAACCTGCTGCGGGACCGGCTCCTGGGAGGAGGTCGCGTGGTCACTGTGGCCGCGCCGTCGACCACTGGCGTCGACATGCAGCGACTGTTCTCGAAGGAGCATTTCGATGCCATGCACAGCTTCGGCGCCACCAAGGCGCTTGACCTGATGTTCACGTTCGAGCTGGCAAGACGGGCGAAGCGTTGGGACGTTCGGGCGAACGCGTTCCATCCGGGATTGGTGCGTTCGGAGCTCATGAGCGAGGCGTCGCGACCCATCCGGATGGTTGCGCGGCTCGTCTCGCGCTCGCCGGGCCGCGCCGGGCAGGACCTCGCCGATCTCGCGATCTCACCCGCGCACGCCGGCACCACCGGCTGGTTCTTCAAGGGCACGCAGCGGATCGAGCCGGCGAAGACCGTCACCGATGAGGCCGCTCAAGCCGCCCTGTGGCAACGAACCGCCGAGCTGGTGGAGATGGAGATCGGCGGTTTTTGATTGGCGCCGCCGGCGCCCTCCAGAACCTCGCGAGTTCTTCACACCGCGCTCACAACTGCCGGGAAAGATGATCCTCAGTCGTCAATCTCGTTCACAAGGAGTGGTTCACATGAGACGCGGTTTCGGTTTGATCGGATTGGTGGTCACGGCCATCTTGCTCACGATCGTCGGAGTGATCGCCTACAACGTGGGGTGGTCGGATGGCGCGGCGACGCACGTGGCAGCGGGCACGGTGGCGCCGCCGTACTACTACGGCTACGGCCCTCAGGGGGGCTTCGGCATCTTCGGCTTCTTCTGGTTCCTGTTCGTCGTGTTCATCCTGTTCGGCCTGCTGAGATTCGCGTTCTTCGGACGCAGGCACTTTGGCGGCGGATGGGGCTACAGAGGCAGCCACGGTCACGGAGTTCCGCCAGTACAAAAAACGGAATTTGACGAGCGTATGCAGGAGTGGCACAAGCATGCGCACGGCGAGCAGCCGTCCGCTCCAGGTTCAACGCCGCCGCCACCTGACCAGCGAACGGTCTAGGCGAGTTGTCTGTAACTAGGATGGTCGCCGTGGCTCTTCTAGGGGTCCCCACGAACTCACTCCATTGGCTCTGAGTTCGTGGGGTTAACCATCCTGGTGGTGGACGATGAGCCGCGCATCGTCCAGCTCGTCCGCGATTACCTCGAGCACGGTGGCTTCACCGTCCTCGTCGCGTCGAATGGCGCGGCGGCGCTGCGAACAGCGCGAACCGGACGTCCCGACCTGGTGGTCCTCGACCTCGGGCTGCCGGGGCTCGACGGGCTGGACGTCGCCCGCGCGTTGAGGCGCGAGGGCGAAGTGCCGATCATCATGCTGACCGCGCGGACCGAGGAGTCGGACAAGCTGGTCGGCCTCGAGCTCGGCGCCGACGACTACCTCACGAAGCCGTTCAGCCCCAAGGAGCTGGTCGCGCGGGTGCGCGCGGTGCTGCGCCGGGCCGAGGGCCTGCGTTCGCCAACCGACGTCATCCGCGTCGGCTCCGACGTCGAGCTCGACGTGCCGCGGATGGAGGCCAGGTTCGGCGGCCGGAGGATCGAGCTGACGAAAACCGAATTTCAGCTGCTCTCGACCATGGCCAGGCAGCCGGGCCGGGTGTTCACCCGGGCGCAGCTGCTCGATGCAGTGCGCGGAGTTGCGTTCGAGTCGTACGAGCGCGCGATCGACGCGCACGTCAAGAACATCAGGAAGAAGATCGAGAAGGACCCGCGATCGCCGCGGCATCTGCTGACGGTGTTCGGCGTCGGCTACCGGTTCGCCGAGCCGCCCGCGTGATGCAACGGGGTTGGGGCCCGCGGCCAGGCCGCCGCCCCCCGTGGTGGCCAGAAGGCGAACCCTTCCCGCCTCGCAGGTGGGGCCGGAACGGCCCGCCCGCGTTCGCCCGGCGCATCGGCTGTTTTTTTGTAGCGATCCTTGCTTTCGCCGTCCTCGTCGGCGCGGTGGCGGGAGGACTCATCGCCCGGCTGGGTGCCTGGCCCGTCGCTCTGCTTGCGGTGGCGTTTGCACTCCTATTCGTCATGGCAGGACTCGGCGGTTTGCGGCGGATGACGCGTCCGATGACCCCACTGATCGATGCCGCGCAGCGGATCGAGGCGGGCGACTATTCGGTCCAGGTCCCTGAATCCGGTCCGCGAGACCTGCGATCAGTGGCCCGCGCTTTCAACGAGATGTCCGCACGGTTGAAGGCGAGCGACGAGCAGCGCCGGGGCTTCCTGGCTGAGCTGGCGCACGAGTTTCGCACCCCGCTGACCGTGATTCGAGGACAGGCGGAGGCCATCGCGGACGGCGTCTACCAGGGCGATGCCGCGCACCTCACGCCAATCCTCGATGCGACGCAGACGCTGGACCGGCTGGTCGAAGATCTTCGAACGCTGGTGCTCACAGATGCCGGAAATTTGGTGCTGCACAAAGAGCCGACCGACCTGGGAGCCCTCGCCGCCGACACGGTGGAGTCGTTCAGGACCCAGGCCGACAGGGCGGGTGTAACGCTGAGCTCAGAGGTCGCCGGCGACCTGCACCCGATCGACGTCGACCCGGCCCGCATCCGGAGCGTGCTCGGCAACCTGATTTCGAATGCCATCCGCCACACCCCGTCTGGCGGTTCGATCAAAGTCGGCGTCGGCGGCTCCGGCGATGATGTGCTCGTGACGGTGACCGACTCCGGGGAAGGTATCCCGGCTGAGCTCCTGCCTCGCGTCTTCGAGCGGTTCGTCAAGGGTGCGAGCTCGCCCGGCTCCGGACTTGGCCTGGCGATCGCCCACGACATCGTCACCGCCCACGGCGGCAAGCTCGAGATTCAAAGCACCATGGGGTCGGGGACGACCGTCCGCATGGTGCTTCTCGCGAGGACCGTTGGATAACAGCCGGATCGCTCGGCGCGACTTCCTCAAAGGCGCGGGCGCCCTCGGCCTCGCGGCTGTCGCGTGGCCGCTGGCCGGCTGCGGTCCGCAAGGAAGCTCGCCATCTCGCGCCGCGACCTCCAATCCACCCGTACGAAGTCCCGGCGCCACGCCCATCAAGCACGTGATCGTGGACGTCCAGGAAAACCGCTCCTTCGATCACTACTACGGATTCGCGCCGTTCGTAGGCAAATACGGCGTCCCGTCCGGGTACTCGCAGCCGGACGGGAGCGGCGGCGTCATAGCTCCGCACCACCTCACCAGCGGTTCGACGGCCGACATCGCCCACACCTGGACCGCGATGCACCGCGGATACGACGGCGGGAAGATGGATGGTTTCTACAAAGCCAACGGGGGCGTCGCGCTCGGCTATTACGGGCCGGCCGACCTTCCCTTCTACTACGGCCTGTTCGAGTCGTCCACGCTCTGCGTCAACTACTTCTCCTCGATCCTCGGCCCGACCTATCCCAACCGTTTCTACCTGGCCGCCGGCACCTCCGGAGGTGTCACCACCAACGGGGTCTGGGGATACGGAGTGCTCGACTACCCGATCATCCTCGACCTGCTGGACGAGGCCGGGGTGACGTGGAAGGTCTACAACATCGGGCTCGACAGCGTTTCGGGCGGCGAGTCGGATAACGTCTTCGTCTTCTGGAAGAAATGGGCGCGAGATCAGCGCACGACCGCCGTCAAGAGCGACTACCTGCAGGACCTTCAGGACGGCCGGCTGCCCCAGGTTTCGTTCATCGTCCCCAGCTTTTCGATGGGCTGGGACGAGCACCCGCCGGCGGATATTTCCGTGGGCATGGGAATCCAGCGGGAGCTCATCACGGCCCTGCAGCGGTCAACCGCGTGGGCCGGCGCGGCTTACATCCTCACGTACGACGAGTCGGGAGGATTTTTCGACCACGTGACCCCGCCCCGGCTCGATGCCTACGGCCTTGGCATCCGAGTTCCGACGTGGGTGATCTCACCCTTCGCCAAGCCAGGGCACCTCGAACCGGCCCTCTACGAGCACGGCTCGGTGCTCAAGTTCATCGAGGCCGTGTTCGGGCTGCCGACGCTCGCCTCGATCAATCACAAATTCGACTCGTCGACCCCCGGCGGGCCTGAGAACGAGGCGGCGGGCGCGCAGGCCCTGGGACCACCGGCGCCCCCTCGGGACGGGTCGGATGCAATCGGCAGCTTGCTGGAGTGCTTCACCTTCTGATCAGCGCGCAAAGGGCGCAACATCTGGAATGATTCAGGGGGAAGTTGGCGAGGGGTAAATCGAAACCTACGGGCCGGGTGGGTCGTACCGGACCTCAAATCTCCGGGCGCCCGTCGCGAGCGCTCGAGGGTGAGGATCTGGATACCCAGCGCTGGGAAGACGCGCGCCACTGGATCAGCATCTACGCCGACCTCCTCGAGTTCAAACGAGGGATCCTGGCCCGGGTGCGGCGCGACGTGGCCAACCTGCAGCCCCCGGCCCAGAAGGCCGCCGCCACCGACCTCAAGATCATCGAGACCCAGATGCAGGGATACCAGGTGCGCCTCGACCTCTGGTACCTGCGCGTTTGGGAGCTCCAGGGGCTCTGGGTGGATCCCACCGGCCGGGTCGTGCGCCACCACGGCCGAGAGGTGTCGCTGACCAAGCGCGAGTTCCAGCTCCTGCAGTTCTTGCTCGATCATCCCCACCGGTTCTTCACCACCTCGCAGATCCTGGGTCAGGCCTGGGCGGACCCGGCCCTGTTTCCGGAAGAGGTGCGGAATTACGTTCGCCGGCTGCGGCAGATCTTCGTCGACCTGGAGATCCCGGTCGACCTGGTCAACAAGCCTGGTCGGGGCTATTCGCTGGTGTTCCGTGGCAACTGAGCCAACCATTGGGGCTCAAACGAATGTTGCTGATCTTTTTACGCCGGGTGCGTGATCCTTGCGTTTATGAAGAAAGACCAGGCCCAAAAAGCGCGGCCTGACATAACCGCAGCGGTGCGCGGAGGCGATTGGACCCAGCCCATGGATGGCGAGGGCGTTCCGGGCGACTCCACGCTGGAACACGCCATCTACTGGCGCCAGATTTATTCCGAGATCCTGGCCATGGAGGAGAAGGTGCTGGACCGAATCCGCCAGCTCATGAATACCCAATCCGAAGTGGCTCGGCGCGAGGTCGAGCTGACCAACGTCCCCGTCGTCGTCGCCCAGGCCGAGCGCTTCCGGCAGCGTCTGGGCTACTGGGACGAGCGGGTGGCGCACTTCAACGGGAACTCCAACCACAAAACGTAGCTGGACGCCGGGCGGCTAGTGTGAGAGACTCTTGCGGATTTTGTTATGCCTACTAGACAGGATTAAGGGGTGATTAAGATGCGCCGCTCTCTCATTTCGCTCGGCCTTGCAGCTCTCGTCCTACTAATCTGGCCGGCGTCGGCGCTTGCCGCCACCACCGACCCCTTGCTGGGAACCGCCGGAAATTACGCGGTTCTGGCCGGGACAGCCATCACCAACACCGGGCCCAGTTGGATCACTGGCCAGATGGGGGTAAGCCCGGGCAGCTCCGTAACCGGTTTTCCCGGTGCGGGGGGCGCGACCTCTGGGCATATTGACGCTGCCAATCCCGCGTCCTGCCAGGCTTTGGCCGACCTCGGGCCTCCCAACGGCGGAGCCTGCACGAATGCAGGGGGCGGGGCAGAAACAAGGGCGTCTGGTGAAACTCCGTGCACATCGGAGCCTGTGAATCTTGGCGGCCTGACCCTCGGCCCCGGCCTCTACTGTGGGGGCACACTGGGGATAACAGGAGGAGAGACGCTCACCCTCACCGGCGGGGGCATCTACATCTTCCAGTCAGCGGCCACGCTCATCACCGGCAACTCTTCACGGGTGCTGCTGACGGGCGGCGCTCAGCCTTGTGACATCTTCTGGACGGTCGCCAGCTCGGCAACCATTGCACCGGCGACCACGTTTGTCGGCAACATCATGGCTGTCACCATGATCGCCATGCAAACTGGAGCAACGCTGAACGGCAGAGCCATGGCCCGCAATGGGGCGGTGACTTTGGACACCAACCGCATCATCCAGCCGAGCGGATGCATCGGAGGCTTCACGACAAGCTATCCAACCCCCACCTACGTGCCCCCACCGCCTGGAAACATCTTGCCGGCCACTCTCGGCGTGCCCTGGGAGCTGATCAATGAGTTTCCCTGGATGCTCCTGATCGCCGTTGGCGCCGGTCTCGGCGCTACCGTAATGGTCGTGAGCAACCGAAGGCGTCGCCGCCGCCGCGCGTAGGCTGGGCCCATGGTAAGCACCTGGCCGTCATTGCTGCGCCGTGCCCAGCCGTCGGCGCAGGTGCTTGCCGAGGTCGTTCTGGGCGTCGTGCTCGTGGCCGTGCTCGGCTTCACCCCGCGTGATGCCGTGCCCGTTCAGAACACCGACAGCCTGATCGGGCCCAACGTCCATTTCACCGTCGCGCGGGAACAACAACCGGCGTTTGGGCCGACGCTTCCCGGTTTGAGCACCCTCTCTGGCTGGGCGTCGACGAGCGGTGCTCTGGTCAGCTCGCGAGCCCTGATTCCCACCGCAGCACCGGCGCAATTGCTGATCCCATTGTTGTATGTCAACCGCGCGGTGGAGGGTGTTGGGGTCAATCGCTACGGAGTCATGAACCTGCCGACGAACGGATGGAACGCCGGCTGGTACAAGGCCGGCCCGGTGCCTGGAGCTCCGGGTGACGCGGTGATCGAGGGCCACGCCGGCTACCCGAACCAACCGATGATCTTTGGCAAGCTGTCGACTCTGCGGCCCGGCGCCCAGGTGGTGGTCGTGCTCGCCGACAAGAGCCAGCGCCTCTTCGTGGTTGTGTCCCAATCAAGCGTGCCCGTCGGCATGGCCCCTCCCGATCTGGCTTCCCCCTATGGACTGCCCCGACTGACGCTCGTCACGTGCAGCGGCGATTTCGACGCCACGAGCAAAACCTACTCACGACGCCTGGTGGTCCAACTGAGCTACGCCGGCCTCGTCTGAGGCCACTCGCCCCACGGTCCGTCGGGCGGAAGTTGCTGACTTTGTTATGACCTGAGAGCGATCATCGCCACAAGAGGTGGATAACTAAAATGGCATTTCAGCAACCGAATTCAGAACCAGTTCCCGCTCCCGCTCCCGCGCCGGCCCAATACGTCTCGACGCGGGAAGAGGGAAGCTACAACTTTCGCGCGACGGCCGTGGTCGGATTCATCGTCGGCATCGTCGACATCCTGATCGCGGCTCGATTTCTCGGCAAGCTGCTCGGGGCATCGTCGGCATCGGCCTTCGTCAACGGGATCTACCAGGTCAGCGGGGTCCTCGTGGCGCCGTTCACCGGGATCTTCGGCGACACCGGCAACAAGACCAACACGTTCGAGACGGCCTCCCTGGTCGCGCTCGTCGTCTACGCCGTGATCGGATGGGGCATCGTGGTCCTGATCCGCATCATCACCGCGCCCAAGGGCACCAAACCGGCTTCCTCGTGAGGGACCTGGCGGATTTGAAGTCCTTGGGGAAGCACTGGAACGACGCCGCACTGGAACGCATCGCCGCGGCGTTGCCGCGAAGCTCGCCGTCACGCACCTGGCCGCTGCTGGGCATGCTGGCCCTGGGCCTGGTGGCGGGGGCCGCGCTTGGTGGCTACGCGGTCTCCCAGCGCTCGCACATGAAGCGCCTCTCTGACTATGCCCATCGCATGGGCGACCAGATCGGTAACTCTGACCCGTTCGAAGAGGATGAGCCCGAGCCGGTTGTCACGACCCACCGTTCGAATCACCGCCGCAAGGCGACATCTGAGGTTTAAAAGCAAATGGGAATACTCATTTTCATCATCGTCGGCGCCATCGCTGGTTTCGTTGCCAGCAAGGTGATCAGCGGCAAGGGCATGGGCCTGCTGTGGGACATCGTGGTCGGCATCCTGGGAGCGTTTCTTGGCGCCTGGCTTGCGGGTCTCGCCGGGTTGGGGGTGGACATGGGCACCTTCACCATCGGAGGCCTCCTGTCCGCCTTCGTGGGCGCAGTCATCCTGCTGGTGGTTTTCCGAGCTCTGACGCACCGCGGAATGATTCACGCCTAGACATCTCAACTCGTAAGGCCTCGCGGACTAAACCCGCGAGGCCTTTCCTCTGCCCTCCAAAGCACGTACCCAGGCCGCGCTACAACTGACAAACGCCCTTTACTGCAGTCCATCCCAGCGCTAGATTTAGCGACCGATGCGCCGAATTGGTCCGCGACAGCGCAGGCTGAGGCGGTGAACTTTGCCGTCCGTGGCATCGTCGCGGGCATCGCGGTCGTCGGATTTGTCGTATCTGCCCTGGTGGGCATGTTCCAGGCGGGGGTCATCTTTCCGCCGTCTGTCGGGACCACACCGCCCGTCCGCGTAAGCGGCGAACTCTCCGCCCTATTCTCAGTGCCACGTTCTACCTTCATGCCGCTGGCCACTGGGCTGACCCCGACCCCACCAATGGGCTGGAACGGCTACAACCACTTCAGCCGCGCCGTCACCGCAGCGACGGTCGAGACCGCGGCGCGTGCCCTCGTCAGCTCGGGGATGAAGGCGGCCGGCTACAACTACGTGAACCTCGACGGCGGGTGGGACCTGCCACGGCGCAACGCCGGCGGCACCCTCCAGCCGGACCCCACCAAGTTTCCTCAGGGCATCAGACCCCTGGCGGACTACGTTCATTCGCTGGGCCTGAAGTTCGGTATCTATACGAGCGCAGGCACCGAAAACTGCGCGGGTACGACCGCGGGCAGCTACGGGCACTATCGGCTGGACGCCACGACCTTTGCTTCGTGGGGTGTCGACTACATCAAACTCGACTGGTGCTACGTCCCATATCGGAGCTACCCCCACACAGCCCATCGGCAGCTCGACGAGATGCTGGCTATGCAAATGGGTTACGCGCTCGCCGTCACCGGACGCGCAATCGTGTTCGACGTCAATAACCCGACCATCGACCAGCCCAGGAGTTCGTCGGGTGGGCTTGCCAACCTGTGGCGGACTACTACGGACATCAAGGACACGTATCCCAGCATGCTCGTGAATTTCACCCATAACGTGAACCAATACAAGCGCGGGCCAGGCGGCTGGAACGATCCGGACATGCTCGAGATCGGCAACGGCGGGATGAGCACTACCGAGTACCAGAGCCAGCTGAGCCTGTGGGCGGAGATGGCTGCTCCGCTCATCGCCGGCAACGATCTAAGCACCATGTCAGGAGCTACGCGAAGCATCCTGACCAACCTGGCTGTAATCGCAGTGGACCAGGACCGGCTGGGCCAGCAGGGCTACCCGGTGGCGAGCGCAAACGGACACTGGGTGCTGACCAAGCCGCTGGCGAACGGAGACAGGGCAGTCCTCCTCTTCAATCAGACCAACGCCTCGGCGACCATTTCCACCACAGTGACGCAGGTGGGTTTGACGAGCCCTGGCGACTACACGTTGCTCAACCTGTGGAGTGGCGCCGCGACGGAGACTGCCGGCGTCATCACGGCCAGCGTGCCCCCCCACAGCGTGGTTTTCTACGGAATCGCGAAGAGCGTGACGCGGCCTTTCAGGACTTAAAGACCTTCGCGCACGATTCTGGGACCCATGCCCCGATCCTGATAACCGCGTGGCACAGGTCGAAGTCTCGAGGACGTATACGTCCATCTCGAAGAAGTAGACCGAGTCGCCATAGTGACCATCCAGGACGCACGCTCTTCGCTCGCCGTCCGCTCGGGCCCTGATTGAGGCAAAGCTGGAGCGGGAGACGGGGCTTCGAGATCCCCGGGCCTCAGACCTTGACGGTCAGGGATCGGCCCAACTCGGCACCGGCCGAGTCCAGCCCGACGACCGCGTAGTAAGGCCCCGTCGAAGTTACACCGATCGCGGTTTCGAAGCCGGTCCTCGCGGAACGTGCGACCGGCTTGAGGGCCGCCGAACTGCTGCCTGCCAGGACATCCCAGTAAGCCAACTCCGTCGCTCCGTTCCAACTCGCATAGACCGTGGCGCCGATCACGGCGCTCGAGCGTATGGCCAGGGTGGGACTGTCGATGGGCTTACCCACCCAGTCGTAGCGATACGTACGGTAGGACTGGACGTTGTTGGGCATCCGGCCGTCCAAGAGCAGGGCTCCATCCGGGCCGAACTGAGAGAAATACGGTTCGGCGCCCCAGCCGACAAGAGCGCCTCCGTCTTCGAGGACCTGCATGCTGCCCTGATTGGGCGCCAGCAGTCGGGCGGGATGGGTGTACTGCTGCTCCAGCGTGGCGTTCATGCTCGCGACGTCGATTCCAAGGACGATGCCCCGCGATTGCTCCTCCTGGGCAGGCGTCGCGCCGTCGTCAAAGAGAGATATCCCGCTAGATCCGAGCGCGCGGGCATCATGCTGCCAGTAAAAGCGGGCCCCCTCGCCCATGACGAAGTCCGAACGCTTGCCGTGGAGGCGCCACACGACGGCGCCCGAGCGGCGCGCGATCTTGTATACACCCCAGGTGTTGCGCGCAGAGACCAGTAGGTCACCGTCCGGCGCGACATCGATCGAGTTGATGTGGAAATAGTCGAACGGGGCCGTCGATGTCGACCCCGGAGGCGTGCTGTAGCTCTCGGCAAGATCGACATGGTCAAGGCTGTGCCATTCGAAAAGGACTTTGCCGCTGACCACGTCGACCTCCTGGACAACCCCGTCGAGTACTTCCCCTTTCTTCGGTCCGCCGAGCCGAGACAGGTCTGTCTTGACCAGGCTGTAGGCCGTGATGAGAGCAGTGCCCTGGGGAGTGAGCAGGAATTCGTGTAGGTCGGCGTCCAACCCGTTATTGGCGGATACCGTCGCCACCTGCCGGTAGGTTTCGTCGAAGACCTGGCCCGTGCCCTTACCGTAGCCGCCAACGACCTGCCCCTCCCACCACGTCAGCACCGGTCGCCCCTGGTACGTCTGGACGCGTAGGTTGAAGGGAATGCCGACGGTGGGCTTGAACCAAAGGAGTCTGCCTTTCGCCCCCAAAACCATGACGCCTTGTTGTCCCGGAGCCCCTGGGGAGTAGCCTCGAGGGGCCAAGACCAGCTTCTGGGAGCCGGGTGAGTTGCCCAGCGCCGGGCTCACATAGACCGAGATGCGAACCGGCTTGAGGTCGGGCCGGGAGATGAACGACTCGACGCCCTCGGTAGCCGTAATAGTTTCGTTCCCGCGCGGCCAGCGGTAACCGCCGTACCCTGCTGCGCCGAGTACGATCAGCGCGGCCCCACCCTTGAGGCCCGCCTCAAGCAGCTGCCGTCTAGTCAGGTGTCTGCTCATTGCTGCGCTTGAGTTCCTTAGTCGAGGATATTGTCCAAGTCTGTGAGTTGGCTGTGACCATGCTCTGCGTAGGTTCGAACGCACAACCCAGGCAGGGACTTGACACCGTACGGCGATAAGCGCGGCCGCTTGCGGACGCGGCCGAGAGGACCGCACAGTGCAGCCAGTTGCGCGAAAGATTGAGGCGGATGCGGGAAACGGGGTCCAACGCCCCGAGTACCAATCCTGGTGTCGAAATCTACCGGATGGCTAAGTGGACCTCCCGCCATGCATAGGAATAGTGTGTATCGTCGCAAGGCAAGTGTGTACAATGACGCCAATGGCGACGCACGTGAGAAAGAACATCACCCTTCCCCGCTCTCTTGATGACCGGCTCCGCAAGGCAGCGCGCAAACGGGGTACCACTCAGAGTGGGCTCATTGTTCATCTCGTTGAGACGGGCTTGGCCGCGGAGACTAGTCAGGTCGACCGACTGCTGAGCTTTGTCGGTGTCATCCACGGACCGCCGGACCTTTCCGAAACTATTGACGAGATGGTTTACAGCGGCTGAGCTCTCTCGCCGACACCGGGCTTTTGATTGCCGCCCTCAACCGCGATGATCGGCACCATCATTGGGCGGTCAACGTCATCGCGGCCCAGCGAAAGCTCCGGGCACCCATCGTGGTCCCGGAGGTCGTCGCGGGAGAGGCCTATACCAAGCTCCGATACGACCGCAGTGTCAGTGGCCGTGGCGATGCCCGACCTGCCCTGACAGTCTTCGGCCTGCTCGCCGCGGACTCAGAGCTGTTTGAGGTGCGAGGAATGCCTAGCGAATCTCATCGGCGCTCGGTGGACCTGCTGGCCCGATATGTTGACCAGACCTTCTCATGGATAGATGCGATCGTCCTCCTTAGCGCCGACGATGATCACCAGGTCGAGAGGCTCTGGACGGTCGACTCGACACTTGGCGCCTACCGCTTCTCTCACCAGGTTCTGGTATCTAATCCGAGCCACTAGAACTGCATTGATGTGCAGAGGAACAAAGGTGGGCTAGATTCGCCGGCGCCGGCGCAGTTCCTTATCAGCCTTGCGAAGTCACTTGGATTCTCAGCGCGTGCGTCTTGTGGGTGGCAAGCTCAGTCCTCAGCGCACGGATTTTTTCACAAGCGCGGTGATCTTTGCCTCTTCGGCGGCAGTCAATTTCATGAGCGCGTACGAGTTCGGCCACATGGCGCCGTCGTCGAGTTTCGCCTTGTCGCTGAAGCCGAGCGTCTGGTATCTGGCTTTGAACTTCCCCGCGTTTTGGAAGAAGCAGATGATGTTGCCGTCCTTGGCGTACGCGGGCATCCCGTACCAGGTTTTCGGCGCGAGCGCCGGTGCTGCGGCTTTGATAAGAGAGTGGAGCTTCTTGGCCATGGTGCGATCTGGTTCCTGCATCTTTGCAATCGCGGCAAGCAGTTCAGTTTCCCCGTCCGCCTTGGCCGCCTCCGCCTTGAGCTCCTGGGCGCGCTCCCGCATCGCTGCCTTTTCCTCGTCGGTGAATCCTTTGGATGTCTCGCCGTTCGCGCTGGTGCGCTTCGCAGATTTTTGCGTGCTCTTGGTTGCAGCTTTCGTCGGGGCCATGGTTCGCGCTCCTGTCCGAGAATTGATGAAGACGACGCTTGATTCTATGCAGCCGGGGCTACTGCGCGCTGGCTTTGATGGTCGCATGGAGCCGCTCGCCCATGGCGCGATCCGGTCCCCGCATCTCGGCGATCTTCGCGAGCACGGCGGTTTCGCCGTCCGCCTTGTCCGCGCGCGGGCCGCGGCGCGCGGCCGCTGCTTCTCTCCATTTCATGAGCCCGCCATTCGGGCACAGGTGGTCGCATGCCGGGCGATGGATACCTACATTCGGGCCCAACTGGTCGGATGACATCGGACGAGCCGCGGAGTCATGCCAGGCGGAAGTCCGTGACGCCATGCACTTCTCTAAGCATCGAGGCCGACAACGAGGGCGATTGCCCGATCTACCGCGCGCAGCTCGTCGAAACCGAGCAGGCCATGTGACTCTCCAAGCCGGCGGGGATCCACGGCTCCCAACTGCTCGACCATTACCCGTGTGGTCCGCCCCTCTATTTCAACTTCGGGTCGGAATGAAGCCGGTAGCGCTCGGGTCGAAGTGGGTGCAACGATGAGGGTGGACAGTCCGAGCAATTCATCTGCTTGGACCACGACTCCATACCGTGCCCCAGCCTGCTCGTGACCGCGCTGATCCTTCGGAGCTCGTAACCGAAAGACCTCACCCCTTTGCACGTAAGGCGTCCATGAGTCGGCCGATCTGCGCCTTCTCGGCGCGGTCCCGAGGATCGGCGTTGAGGCGCTCTACCTCGGCCACCAAGCTCACGCGGTCTTGGCGGTGAGCCAGCTCAATAAGGGCTTCGCGCACCACCTCCGACTGCTTTCGACCGGTCGCGGTGAGTGCCCCGAGCGCGCGCTGAGCTTCATCGTCGAGACGGATCGATATCGCCTTTTCCACAGCGAGCAGCGTATCACAAACGTGATACCGGAGCACCACACTTGATCTTATTCGAACTTTCGGGAGATGCGGGAGCGGCTGGAGGCCGTCGTGGTGGAAGTCGCCTAACCGACACCAAGGCCTAGGCGGGGAGCTAGGATCCCGAGACAGGCCGTCCGAGCGAGAATCGCTGATCCGAATCGCTTGAACTACGTGGCGGCAATTCAGCATCCCTCGCTGCTGCCAGTCGCAACGCATGACGAGCTGGGGGCAGCGGAATCAGTAATCGGATCGCCCCTGCCGCGCACGCTCCGTATTGCTGCAGAAGGTGGCCAGGTCGGCCGACACGGGGACTCATGTGTTCGTGAGTGGATGCGCCAACTACAGCGCGACGCCGTCGCTCACTGCCACAGTGCTCGGCTGCCTGGCCAAGGGCACGGTTGTCAACGTGGACAGCGCCCCGGTATACGCGGAGGCGCATGTCTGGTGGCACCTCACCGGACGCGGCTGGATGGCGCAAGACTACCTCTGCGAGATCTGCAGGGTCTAGCAGCCGAAACTGATCCCGAGCCGCGCCGCCGCCTCTCTCATGGTGAGCACACCGATCGCTTCGTTCTTCGGCTGAGGTGGCTCCGGTGCTTTCGTTGTCGGCACGAACTTCGCCACCTTATGCCCATCCCGCCGCGCCGCATCGCCGAGCGCTTGTTGAACGACTCGCCTGGCCTCTTCGGCCTTGCGGTGCTGTCCAGATGTGCGCCGCCGCATCGTCCGGGAGTCTAGTCCCGCACGGTGCGGCCACACTGAGTTGCTACGCGGTCGGTTGAAGTTGCTGCGGTGTAACCCTAGCTGCGGTCTTGGGCAGCCGCACACCGACCACGAGCAGCCACAGCGTCAACGCGGACCAACCCCCGCGAGGCTTTTCCTTGCCCTCAACCCGCCATCTATTAAATCGGAACTTGCTGATATGGTTACGCCACTCTTAACGGTGTTACGGAGGTAATCAGGATGCGCCGGTCGATCATTGCAGTCAGCCTCGCAGCACTCATGCTCCTGATCTGGCCGGCGACCGCGCTTGCGGCCCTCCAGCCAAGGCTTGGGACCGCAACCAGCTTTGCGGTTCTGGCCGCCGCGGGAATCACGAACTCTGGTGCAACGACGATAACGGGTGATGTCGGGACGTTTCCAACTACTACGGAGACTGGATTTGCCTCGGTAACGATTACGCCTGGTGGAACGAACCATATGGGCGATGCTGTCACGCAGGGGGCCAAAGTCGACGAGGTGACCGCTTACAACGACCTTGCCGGCCAGACGCCCTGTCCAATTTTTGGTACGAACCCCGGGAGTCTCGATGGCCGGACTTTAGTCCCCGGCTGCTACAAGTTCTCGTCAACGGCGATTCTCAACGTGGGCCAGACGCTCACCCTCAGCGGCTTTGGTGTCTACGTCTTCCAGGTCGGGAGCGCGCTCACGATAGGGGACGGCACAACGGTGAGCCTCATCAACGGCGCTGTGGCGTGCGGCGTGTACTGGCAGGTCGCGACTGATGCGACCATTGGGTTAGCTCCAGCTAACTTTCAGGGCACCTTGGTCGCTGGTCGCAGCATCAGTGTGAACACCAACGCGGTCTGGACCGGCCGAGCTCTGGCTGGAGCTCTCGACGTGTCCGGGGCCGTGACATTGTTGGGAAACACAATCACGAGGCCCGCCGCCCTCTGCGCCGGGCTCCCGACCACCGGGGCCAGCCCGAGCCCAGGTGTGTTGCCGGGCAACACCGGTGTCCCTCTCGACCTGCGCGGGGAGTTTCCCTGGCTGCTCCTGATTGGCGTTGGTGCCGGCCTCGGAGCAACTGCGATGGGGATCAGCCGCCGGAGGCGCCGCCGCCGCAACGCGTAGCGCGACCCAATTAGCGGGGGTTGGCCCTAGTCGGTTCACCGCGCCCAGCCATCGGCGCAGTCCGCTGGGGTGGGAAAGTGGAGCGGGAGACGGGCTTCGAACCCGAGGGGGCCAGCTTCAAAACAGAGCGTTTGTATTCGCGAACCGCGCACTGACGCGCGCCAAAAGGCGCCTTCGCGCGCCCCGGTAGGGGTCAGCGTAGGGGTCAGGATCCGGGCTCGCGCGTCCTCTTCTATGCCGTGTGCGGCGACGACGGCCTCGACTCAGCGGTCGAGCTCGGGGCGGCTGCCGATCCGCATCGATTGCCGAGTCCGGACGACCTTGCCGACGACCTCGACCTCCATCCAGATCTCGCACGGGTCCGCGCGCTGGAGAACTTGCGCGGAGGCATGGACGGTGCGGCGAATCGGAGCCGCCGGCACGAACCACGAGGCGGAGCTCTGCGGCTCGAGCCGGTGGGGCAATGCCGGCCCGGTAACGTCGAGGAGCATCTGGAGCTTCAGGCCGCCAGCGAGGGCGACCTCGACCTTGTCCACCGAGGCGGCCAAGCGGCCCACGTTGTGAACTTCGACTCCGACGACCTCCTCAGTGAGCCCTTGCTCGGCGAGGGCCTGGAGCGGCTGCTGTCCGGGCGGTCCCGAGCCCACCATCCCGGCGTTTCGCGCCCCGTGCTTGAGCTCTGCGCGGATCCGGCTGCCGGAGAGCACGAAGGTCGCGGCCTGCCAGGTCAGCGACGCGACCGAAAAGACGAGGCCGAGCACAGCGATGACTAGGGTCGCGACCGCCACGGCTCTCATGATGGCGGGCCGTCACGGAATCGGCAGGGGGCGCTTCCGCACCTTCCAGCGGCGTCCTCCGTCGAGCGCGTAGCGGAGGATCGTGCCCGGCTTCTGCGCCTCTATGGCTTGGACCCACCGCTGGACGATTTCATGCTCCCACTTCGGCTCGGGGAGCGGTCGCGTAGGGTCCCAGGGCTGAACGATCGCCACGGTCGTGCGGAGCCGTGCGAGCTCGGTCGCGTGGGCCGCGGGCATGAGGTCGTCGCCCGAGACGAGGACGCAGTCCGGGTCGATCTCATGAAGGCGCTCTAGAAGCCGCGGATCCTTCCAACCCTTCAGTCCGAGGCCGGCGACCGTTTTGGCGTTACGACCGCGATGGTTGAGGTCGGCTGCTATCCGCGTGCTGAGACTCTCGTCGACGACGAGGAGGCGCGGCATCGATTCCCGCGCCGGTCTCCCGGCTTAGGCCGCCACCTGACCGAACTGCTGCGCCCGAGCGTACCAACGGACGGCGTCGTCGGCCTCTCGCTTCGTGACGCCGTACTCCGAGGCGAGGAGGCGGAGACCTCCGGGCAGCGCGGCGATGCGGGCCACCTTCTCGGCGGGGACGCGGCGATCGCGAATCGTCGGCTGGCCGCTGAGCCGATCCGGGTCGACCTCGATTCGGGTGATGTTGTCGACGCCGCGCAGCGCCCACCCGCCCCGTCGGAGCAGATCGCTGATGTCCTTGAGCTCGACGAACGAGAGGTAGGTTTGGCCTGGTCGGCGAGCGACGTCGTATGCACCGGCGCCTGTCTTCAGCGCGATCCCGGTCGCGGTATCCGGAATCGCCAGGGGGGCGGTCTGGAGCGGCCAGTCCCCGTACTGGTCCCGCAGCCGCTCGATCGCCCGCTTGATGTCGGCGTGGCGGATGCGTCGGTCGATCAGTTCGTGGACCGCGATCGCCTCGGCGACGTCCTGGAAGCTATAGACCCGCGGGATCTTCGACGACCAGGACGATCGGATGTAGCGGTAGCGCGCCCACTGCCCGATCGTGTCCCCGGAGACACCGGCGAGCAAGCCGACTTCGCGCGCGAGGTACCAGCCGCGGGGCTCGGCGGTCGCCATCACTCCGGAACTCTACCTGGATGGTCGCGAGCTCGCGGGTCGGCGGTCCGACCTAAGAGGCGGTTGCCATCTCGGCCGAACCGCGACTCGCTCGACGCCGCGGAGCATTCGCCCATCGCAGATCCCCGAGTCGGGCGCGAGCGTTCATGAGGACGAGCGTGACGCTCTGAGGACGCAGGCGCAGCGCGGCCGCGATCGAGCGAGGATCGTCGCCAGCCAGCCACGGCCGGATCACGAGGCGCTCACGAGCGGTGAGACCGGCGCGCTCGAGGACAAGCTCGACTCCGTCGCCTTGCTTGTGCCCGAGGTCGGCGAGGAGGAGCGGGAAGCTCGCGAGCTCGGCGGCGTAGGTCTCGCGCCAGTCGAGCTCCGGCGCCGACGGAGGATCCAGGAGCGCCTCGTCGATCTCCGCGGCCTCCTCGAGCGCTGCGGCCCCTTCGATCTTCCACGCCGCGACTAGGAGGTCGTTGGCCAGGAGCGGCCAGTTTGCCTTGAAGGCGCCGGCGGTCGGCCAGGGTCGCGCTGGACGGTGACTCGCCGCTTCGTGACGTTGCCAGACGCTGTTCGAGAAGGCCTGCAAGTTGCGATCACGGTCGCCGGCAGGAGATGAAAGCGCTGAGTCCAGAGGAGGCTCGGAGCGTCCTCGAGGCCGCGCGCGAAGACGACGATCTCGAGGCGCTCTGGACCGTCGCACTAACCACAGGACTTCGCCAGGGCGAGCTCCTCGCGCTGCGGTGGCCTGAGGTCGAGCTCGAGCGAGGGACGCTCCGCGTCGTCGCCAGCCTCGTCCGTCTCGCCGGCCAGGAGCCGCAACTCGCCGAGCCGAAGTCGCAACGTTCGCGACGTCAGGTCGAGCTATCGGCCGGCGCCGTCGACTCCCTGCGACGTCATCGAGCGACCGCAATAGAGGCCGCGCTGAAGGCCGGCCGGCCGTATGACCGAGCGGGCTTCGTGTTCCGGCGGACGGACGAGCGCCCGCTGTCGGTCACGACGACGTGGAAGCGCTGGCGTCGGATCCTCGCGGCCGCGCACGTCCCGCCGATGCCTTTCCACAGCGCGCGGCACTCGGCCGCCACGCTCCTCCTCGGCCGCGGCGTTCACCCGAAGATCGTCAGCGAGATGCTCGGCCACTCGACGGTTGCGATTACGCTCGACGTCTACTCGCACGTCACGCCGGCGATGAACCGCGAGGCCGCACGGGTCATGGACGAACTCTTCGCCTAGGGCTGGAAGCCGACCTCGCCGACCGAGACCGGATACGTCTTCACACAGTTGAACTTCCGCGGGCGGCGGAATGTCGACAGGGCGCCGACGGTGAGCCGGTAAAGCTCCTTGCACTCGTCGAGGGACGGCTCGGTCGAAGTCTCGAAGAAGGCGATCAAGACACCGCTCTGAAGCGTCGCATTCACCAGAAGCCGCGGGGCGTCTAGCGGCAGCCCGTCACGAAGTCGCCGGTGCATTTGCTCGACGTCTTCCTCCCCGTAGGTCGGAGCGCCGGTGCTCGGTACTTCGGGGATCACCTGCGGGTCGGCCATCTCGACCTTAACGATCCACGTCTTCTGGGGTTCCAGATCCACTCTCCTCGCGGTAGGGGTCACGGTAGGGGTCAAAACTGCCTTCTGAGACCGAATCTGAGATCAGAAGGTGGAGCGGGAGACGGGCTTCGAACCCGCTACCTCGACCTTGGCAAGGTCGCGCTCTACCAAGTGAGCTACTCCCGCTCGGCCAGGGGAGAGATCATACCCTGGCCCGTCCGTCCGGCAGTTACGCTCCCTTTACGGCCCGGCAGTGCGTGAACCGGCGTCCCCACTTGTCGCGAAGCTGGTTCACCCTCATAGCCGATTCGTGCAGCGCGGCCCGATCCAGCCGGCCTGAGAGAGCCGCGGCGCGGACGGCCGCCATCGCCTCCGCCTCGTTGGCCGGGTCGCCGCTGCCGAGCAGGACGAGATCGTTTCCCGCGGTCAGCGCCAGCACCGTCGCCTCGGGCAGCGGATACCGCTCGTCTATGCCGCCCATGCTCAGGGAGTCCGAGACGATCACGCCGCCGAAGCCGAGCTGCGAACGAAGCCGGCCCACGACCGGCGCGGAAAACATCGCCGGCGTGCTTCCTCCGCCTAGGCCTGGTACGTAGACGGCCGTCGTCATCACCGCGTCAGCTCCCGCGGCGATCCCCGCGGCGAAGGCCGGCATCTGGACCTGCTCCCATCGAGCCTCGGATTCCGGGTCGGTCGGAATCGCTACGTGGGGGTCGCCGGCTGCACCGCCAAGCCCAGGGAAGTGCTTCAAGGTCGCGCCCACGCCGCCGTCGTGCAGCCCCTGCACCGCGGCGCTGACCAGCGGCGCCACCAGCGCGGGGTTGGAACCGAAGGATCGGTCGAGGATGACCTGGTCCCGCGGATTCGTACGGACGTCCGCCACGGGCGCCAGGTCGAGTCCGACGCCCAGCTGGTGCAATCCAGCGGCGGACGCGCTTTCCACCGCCCGCACGTGGTCGGGGCCTCCGGAGCCAACCTGCAGCTGGGAGGGCGGAGCGAAGGCTGCCTGGACGCGGTTCACCTGCCCGCCTTCCTGGTCGAGCATGACGAGAATGGGGTGATCGAGGCATGCGCTCGAAGCCAGCGCCTGCAGGCTGTCGCTAAGCGCGTGCAGCCCTTCGGGGCCGCTGAAGTTGGACGCGAACAGGAGCACTCCGCCCACGCGGCCGTCATCCAGCAATGAGCGCAGTCCCGGGGAGATCTCGGTACCCTGCCACGACACGACGAGCACCGAACCAATGTCCTCCTGGAGGCTGCCGAGGTCCGGCACCGGGCTGGAGGCCGGCACCTGCTCAACCGGGACTGGTGATGACGCCGCGATGACCGGCCGCGATTCCGGGATTGGCCGGGCGTTGAGCATCACGCCTGCGATGACCGTACCGATCACGGCGAAAGCGATCAGGTCCTGGCGCAGCCCTCGGGTCACGCGGCGAGTCTACGGCCCTTCTCCCCACCCGGCCTCGCTCGCTTCGCGAGCCGGGCCGACCTCCCCGTATGGCGGGGAGGCTAGAAAGATTTCTTCGATTCGGCGCTTGAAGGTCCGCGCCAGGGAGAACGCGAGCGGCAGGCTTGGGTCGTATTTGCCCGTCTCGATCGCATTCACGGTCTGGCGCGACACCCCCAACTTTTGCGCCAGCTCCGCCTGCGACCACGCAAACTCGGCACGAAGCACTCTCAGCCGGTTCTTCACCGATACCGCCACGTGAAAATCGCCGCCCCGAGGGCCCACAGCACGGCCATCAGCGGCAGTACATAAGTCCAGTTCAGGTGAGGCAGACCCGCGCCCTCCAGGAATCCGTATCCAAACGTGACGAGCGCTGTCGCTCCGAGTGAGAACCCGAACGCCTGCATCTGGATCCGCTTCTGCATCTCGTCCAGCCGCGCCAGAGCCCGCACGAAGAGCCACACCACGAATCCGGCGGGCGCCACCGGCAGCAGCACCACCAAGTAGCGCCAGCCTGCCTCGGGGTTCGCCTGCACGACCACCACGGAGCCGACCAGAACCATCATGTACGCGAGCATTGCGAGGCCGAACTCGATCTGCGTGCGGTAGAGAACCCACGTCGAGTAGATCGGCGCGGGTTGGATGGGGTTCGGCGGGGATGCGAAGGCGACCGGGGCCGGGACCTCGGTCCGGATGAACGGCGAGGCCGGATGCGTGGACAGGGGATCGATCGGGGAGTCGGCCGGATTCGGGCTCGGTGGCTGCTCAGTCATCAGCCGCATGGTAAAGCACCCTTAGCAGTATGTCAAGCGTCCTTGTCTTAAGGATCATCCGGCTTTGGCGCCGAATTGTTGCCATGCTTCGCTGGCTTGGTCTTCGGCGACTTGCTTCCCTGCTCATTGTCATTCTGGTTTTGCTCCCGAGTGCTCGAGGCCGCCGGAGCCGGCTGGAGCCTGTGGACGGTCACGAAACCGCCGATGGCACCAAAGATCAGCGCGCGCTCGCGAGCAGGATCGCACCGGCCATGCCAAGACGGTCGAAGACACCCTTCACCACGTCATACCAACTACCAACGCGAGTGCTGCGCTGAACGGTCGCCTAAAAGATTGACGCGGTGCCGTCCGCACCTGATAACTACGGGCGGCGCCAACCGGCGCACCTCCCGATCGTGGGAGGCCACGAGTTCGGCGAGGCGGTCACCGATGCCGCCGGGGGTGAGACCCGGGCGGCGGACCGGTCGACGTAATTGACGTCCCCTAGCTTCTTCAAGACGTTTCCATAGCCGTCACTTTAGGTTTCGAAAGACGCGCCGTCGTCACCCGGAAGATCGATCTTTGGCCTCATCCTGGAGGAGGAGGAGAATTCGCATATGCCCCGGATGGAACGCGGAACGAAGATGCCCAGGCCGACAGAGCAGGCCAAGGCCGCATTCAGCGCGCTGGTTCCCGACGAGCCGGCCGTGACTTTGAAGCCGATGTTCGGCAACCTCTCGGCGTTCGCGAACGGCAACATGTTCGCCGGGCTGTTCGGCGATGACCTGTTCGTCCGCCTCCCGGACTCAGAGATCGCGGCCGTAAAAAAGCAAGGCGGAAGAGATTTCGAACCCATGGCGGGGCACGCGATGAAGGGCTACGTGGTCGTGCCGAGCACGTGGCGCGCGAAGCCGGCACCGGCGGTCGTACTGATCAAGCGCTCGCTCGCGCTGACGCTGGCCATGCCCGCCAAAGCGGCCAAGCCAAAGGCTGCGGCGAACAAGCGCTAGCGGCGCTTGCCTTTCGTTTCGGGAGGCCTGGTGGTTTGTCCCGGTCTGCTCGCTGGAGGCGGCTTGATGGCAGCTGCCGGCTTGGCAGCCTCGGGAGCTTTCACGGCTTCGATCGGTTTGATCGCGGGTTCCGCCTCATGTACCTGTTCGACGGCCTTTGGAGGTGCCTCGACCTGCTTGCCCATCGACACCTTGCCGCTGAACGTCGCGCCGTCCTGCACCACCAGGCGCGCCACGTGCACGTCGCCCATCAGCGAGCCCGAGCGGCCGACCACCAGCCGGTCTCGCGCCGTCACCGGTCCGGTGACGCGACCGCCGTCGTCGATCTCGACGCTGCCGGTGACCTCGAGCCCCCCTTCCACGGTGCCCGCCACGCGAAGGTCGCCCTCGATGTACAGCTGGCCGACCAGCCGGTCACGAGGCCCGAGGACGATGGAGCTGTGGGCGCCGTCGGACCCGTTCCCCGCCGGCGCGGCGGTGCGGTTTCTAGCCGCCGGACCCGTGCTGCTCAATGTCTCCCATTCGAACGTGCCCGTTGAGGCTCGCTCCGTCGTCGATCTGGAGCCTGCGGACCACGATGTCCCCGTTCAGCCGCGCGTTCTTGGCCAGCGTGAGCTTGTCGCGAACGGTGACGGAGCCCTCGACCTGGCCCTTCACGGTGACGTTCGCGGCCTCGATCGAGATCCTGGCCGTCGCACCCTGCGCGACGTCGAGGTTTCCGGTCACCTTGAACTCGCCCTCAGCCCGGCCATCGACGTGCACGCTGCCGTCGTAAACGAGCTTGCCTTCAAGGCTGTCGTTCGGGCCCATGGTGAACTTGCGCTGCCCGTCGCGCTTGGCGTCGCTATTGTCCTCGGCAGAAGCCCCCGGCGTGCTTGCTGCCACTGCCTCCTGAACGTCCATCAGCTTTCTTCACCCCCGACTTGATACGGCCCATCGTGGGCAGGGAATCAGGCGCTAAAGATTAGCCCACGCCGGCTGCGATTCGGAGACGCCGATGCTCAGCCTTGCCAGGCAACGATTAAGAGCCAGCCATCAATGCGCCGCCTGCTTTCAGGAGAACTCGCCGAGCAAACCGTTGGCGGTCAAGCCAGTTGCGCGGGAGCTGATCGCCAGGTACGGCTCATGTCCGTAGCCCTGCTGCATGAGACGCGGGTGGTTGCGGATCGCGATGCGCCACTCTTCCAGCTGGCTTCGATGGCAGTCGATGGCGCGGAGCTTCATCATCACCTCGTCGGGGTCCAGGTCGAACACGACGTCCAACCTGTCTTGTACGACCAGCGGCAGCTGCTGACCGTCACTGGACAGCCGAAAGGCCTCTTTGTAGAAGTCGGCGACCTGCTGGTCGAAAGCGAGGTGATACAGCGCGGGCCGATCGCCCTCCGCCATCGAGGTTACCGCGATGTCGGTGCATGCACCGACCGCGATGTGATCCGGGTGCCCATACCCACCATCGGGGCCCCAGGCGACAACCGCCTTCGGGCGCAGTTTGGTGATCTGCTCCCAGATCCGCTGCGTGATCTCCTGCCGGTCGCACCTATCCACGCCGCCGTCGGGGTAGTCCCATAGCTCGACGCCTCCGATCGCCAGCGTGGCCGCGGCCTCTTCGAGCTCACCAGTGCGGATCTGCGCGAGATCCTCTTTCTTCGCACCGAGCGGCTTGCCACTCCATCCGGCCTCGCCGCGTGTGGCGCAGATGAGGTTGACCGGGATCCCGGCGCGAGTATGTCGCAGGATCAGGCCCCCGCATCCCATCGACTCATCGTCGGGATGGGACATCACTACCAACAGACCAGGCCCGGTTTCCATCAGCGCCCCAAGATAGACCGACGGGGTTAAGGCTTGCTTCGGTCCTCGATCTCCCAGGCGTGATCGAGCGCGTGCCATGCGGTCCGGCGCGAGGCGTAGGGCACCGCCCATTTCTCCTCGCGGTTCGGATTGGTGAAGCCATCGAGAACAGCTTTCCGAAAAGCGCGAACCGCCGTTTTGTCCTTACCATCCGGCTGCTTTTGGCGCACTCCGATCCGTTTCGCGTACTCCATCTCCGCGCCGAGCACGTGGTCGAACATCGCATCGCGATCCCGACCGCCGCCGCGTGGCCCCTTGCGCAGTGCTGCCGGAGCCTTGGCGATCACATTGTCCAGGTACGTCCAGCAAGCCTCGAGCAGATCGCGCATCCGCGCCGCCTGCTTCGGAGTCAGGGGTTTGCTTTCGTCTTTGGCCCCCACGCCGGGCGCGCCGAAATCCGTGGTTGCGTTTCCCTGCATGCGCTCGACGACTTTGAACCCCGTCGCGGCGACCGGGAATGGGGCCTTGGCGAGCTTTGCCACCGCCGCGTACCTCGGGGCATATGCCGCCAACGCCGCCAGGGCGGCCTGCTCATCCTTCCCGGAACGGCACCATCCTGGCCAGTCGGCGGCACTCGCGAACGTGCGCTTGCCGCCGACCTCCAGGTAGACCCGAAGCTTGGTATTCGCCTCGTCCGGCACGAGGCTTATTTTCGGCGGTTAAGACTTCTCAGAGGCTTCTCGGGCTGCTGACTCGGTGGCTTCGTGGGCCGCCGTCTCGTTCGAAGGACCGCCGCCGGGGCCTCCCGGGCCTCCTGGGCGGAACGTGCCGTTGTTCTCGGCAGTCTCCTGGGCGGCGCTTTCACCGGCCTCGTGTGCAGTGGCTTCGTTCGACTTGAACGGGCTCGGAGCCGGCGATGCGGCAGTGGCGGCGGCGCTGACGTTGAAGGGCATTTTCGCGAAAACGGTGGCGCTGATAATCCCTGCGAAGATCATCGACGCGACCACCACCGATCCGAAGATGAAGGTGCGGGGCTTGTTCATCCGCCCATGCTCTGGTCGCAAGCTCAAAACGGCCTTGGAATCAGGTGTGAGTTTTAGGCCGCTATTGTTTAAGGCCCTTGGCCTCTACAGCCACGTTGAAGGTGATCGAGCCGGCGACCGAGAAGGTCCTGGCTGAGGTTCCGGAGGCCGGCGTCGACGACGCCGATCGGGCTGTGGCTCGCGCCAAGGCCGCCTATCCCGCCTGGAGGGCGATGGCGCCTCGAGAACGGGGGAACGCCCTGCGCCGGCTGGCCGCCGCAGTGGAGCGAGAGGCCGGCAAGCTCGCCACTCTCGAAGCCCGCAACGTCGGCAAGCCGATCAGCGACGCCAGAGGCGAGGTCGCCATGGTGGTGGACGTCTTCAATTATTTCGCCGGCGCTCCTGAGCGCCTTTTCGGCAAGACGATCCCCGTCGCCGGCGGCATTGACATGACGTTTCGCGAGCCTCTCGGCGTCGTGGCGCTCATCGTCCCCTGGAACTTCCCACTCGCCATCGCGTCCTGGAAGGTGGGACCTGCGCTGGCGGCCGGCAACACCATCGTCTTGAAGCCCGCCACCCTGACACCGCTGACCGCGATCGAGCTCGAACGCATCGCGCTCGAGGCCGGCCTTCCGGAGGGCGTGCTGAACGTCGTGGTCGGCGCCGGTCGCACCGTCGGCGAGCGACTGGTCCAGCACCCTGACGTGGCGAAGGTCGCGTTCACAGGCTCAACCGAGGTCGGGAAGCGGATCGGCCAGCTCGCGGCGGCCTCGATCAAGCGCATCACCCTAGAGCTCGGCGGGAAGTCCGCGAACATCGTCTTCGCGGACGCGGACCTGGAGAACGCGGCTGCTTCTGCGCCACTGGCGGTCTTTGGCAACGCGGGGCAGGATTGTTGCGCCCGGTCGAGGATCCTCGTCGAGCGGTCCGCGGTCGATCGCTTCATGCGGGCGCTCGAGGCATCGGTCAAGGCGCTGAAGGTTGGCGATCCGCTCGATGAAAGGACCGAGATGGGACCACTGATATCGGCCGACCAGCGCGAGAAGGTCGCGTCGTACCTGGAAGACGGAGCCCGAGTCGCGATCCGAGGCAGCGCCCCCGAGGGCCCCGGCTACTGGTTTCCTCCGACCGTACTTTCGCCGGTCGCGAATACTGACCGCGCCGCGCGCGAAGAGATCTTCGGCCCGATTGCGGCGGTGATCCCTTTTGAGGACGAGGCGGATGCGATCCGGATCGCCAACGACACCGTCTACGGTCTCTCCGGATCCATCTGGACCGGCAATGCCGGCCGCGCGATGCGGGTCGCCCGCGCCCTGGATACGGGAACCATCTCCATCAACTCGAACAACTCCGTGCGCGTGACGACTCCGTTCGGAGGGTTCAAGCAGTCGGGCATCGGCCGAGAGTTGGGACCGCACGCCCTCGAGCACTACACCGAGCTCAAGAACGTCTTCCTATCCACCAGCTGAACAGCGCGGTTTTGAGACTCGACTGAGACTGAACCCGATACCGGCTTCAGCCGACGCTGGCGGCGATGAACCGGCGAGTTGATTTGATCTGAGGTGGCAAAGCTCCTTTCGACCGAGCACCTCTTGACGCTGGCGGTGATCGCACTGGTCATTGCGAGCGTGGTCGCCGCCGCCCGCCCCTGGCCGGGGCCATGGACTGTGTTCGCCTGCCGGGTGCTCGCGGTCGTCATCCTCGCCAACGAGGCCGCGTGGTGGGTCTGGTTGGGCGCCCACGACACCTGGACCGCAAGCTACGCGCTGCCCTTCCAGCTCTGCGACGTGGCCGGACTCATTTCGGCGGCGGCGCTATGGTCCCGGCAACCGCTGCTCGTCGAGCTCACTTATTTCTGGGGCCTGGCCGGGACCGCGAACGGCCTCATCACGCCCGACGTCTCCGACCATTTCCCGAGCTTCGGCTTCATGCAGTACTTCATCGCCCACGGCACGATCGTCGCCGCGGCGCTGCTGCTGGTGGTCGGCCTGCGGATCGCTCCCCGAAGCGGCGCTGTCTTTCGCGTGTTCGGCCTGACGGTCGGACTGCTGGTGCTCGACGCTGGAGTCAACCTTGTGAGCGGGGGCAACTACCTGTACCTGCGACACACGCCAGGTGTGCACAGCCTTCTCGACGTCTTCGGCCCGTGGCCCTGGTACATCATCGGCGCGGCCGGTGTCGCGCTCGCGGCCTTCCTGGTCCTGGACCTGCCGTTCGCAATCAGCCGTCATCGCCGCGCTGAGGTGGTGGGTTAGAAGTGGAGCGGGCGATGGGAATCGAACCCACGTAAACAGCTTGGAAGGCTGCCGCACTACCATTGTGCTACGCCCGCTGAACGATCTTTCGCCTGGTAGCCCGGAGGGGATTCGAACCCCTGATATCCACCTTGAAAGGGTGGCGTCCTAGTCCACTAGACGACCGGGCCGAGGCCCAAGGATTGTGCCCGAAACGACGCCGGGCCATGTTGAAAACGCCCGGCGGATGGTGGGCGGCGAGGGTTTCGAACCCCCGACCTCCAGCATGTCAAGCTGGCGCTCTTCCAACTGAGCTAGCCGCCCGCGGTATTCGGGGCCCCCGCGAAGCTTCCGAGTGACGATTTATTGTAGTTGCCGTGCCTCCCCACATCGGCCGGCGCACGCGCCGAGTCGAGGACGAACGCCTGATCACAGGGGGCGGGCGGTATGCCGGGGATATCAAGCTCGAAGGCCTGGTGCACGCCGTCTTCTGCCGCTCGACGCTACCTCACGCGCGCATCCGGGCCGTAGACAGGTCGGCGGCCGTCGCGATGCCGGGAGTGATCGCCGTGTGGACCGCCGACGACCTCCCCGAGGTGGTTGTGGGCCTTACCGAATCCAGCCCCGTGGGCGTGGAGCACCGCGGGCGCCCGATCCTCAACCGCGACGAGGTGAACTACATCGGTGAGGCGTACGCGATGGTGGTCGCCGAGACCGCCTACCAGGCGCAGGACGCGGCCGAGCAGGTTTCACCGGAGCTCGATCCGCTACCCGGCGTGGGCGATGTGATGACCGCGCTCGCCGCAGGCGCGCCGGTGGTGCACGCTGAGATGAAATCCAACATCGCGCAGTCGGCCGCGACCACATACGGCGATGTCAAAGCCGCATTCGCACCCGACAGCGTTGTTGCAAAGATCCGTCTGACCACGGCGCGTGTCGCCGGCGCCGCGATGGAACCTCGCACCGTGACGGCGACGCCCGACCCTGAGACTGGCGGGATCAAGCTGTGGACGTCGACGCAAAATGTCTTCGCGGTCAAGGGCGCCGTGGCGTCGACGCTCGGCATCGACGAGGCCAAGGTCCGTGTGCTCGCTGAGGACGTCGGCGGCGGGTTTGGCGCGAAGGGCAGTGTTTTCCCCGAGGAGGTCCTGACCGCGCTGGCCGCCTGGCGATTGAAGAGGCCGGTGCGCTGGGTCGCCACGCGGAGCGAGGACGGCGCGACCACCGCGCAGGGCCATGGGTCGGTGATCGAGCTGGAGCTGTCGTCGGACAGCGACGGAAAGCTGCGCGGCTTGCGCGGGCGCCTGATCCACGACGTCGGCGCGTACGCTGGTTCGGCCACCGGCCAGCCCGGCATCATCATCGGCCACATGATCTCGGCGTACGTGCTGCCTGCGATGGACGTCGAGCACCAGCTCCTCTACACGAATGCCGTGCCGAGCGGATTCATCCGCGGGGGCGGCCGGCCCCTTGGCAACTACGCGATGGAGCGGGTCATCGACCGGCTGGCGCGCAAGCTCGACCTCGAGCCGGCCGAGCTGCGACGCCGGAACCTGATCCAGCCGGAGCAGATCCCGTACACGACCGGGTTCCCCGCGGGCCGGAGCGGCTACGTGTACGACAGCGGCGACTACCCTCGACTGCTCGAGCTCGTGTTGGAAAAGATTGGTCCGGACCCCGCTCGCGAGGACCGGGCAGACGGCCGGCTGGTTGGGTTCGGATTGGCCTGCTGTGTCGAGTCAACCGGGTTCGGCCGCGGCGAGCCCGCGAAGATCCACGTCGCCAAGGACGGCACCGCCCACGTGTACGTGGGCTCGACTCCACAGGGACAGGGCCACGAAACGATGGTCGCGCTGGTCATCGCCGAAAGGCTCGGCTGGCCTTTCGAAAAAATTCGCGTCACCGCGGGCGACACGCAGCACGTGCCCTTTGCCCTGCTGACCGCGGGCAGCCGGAGCGCCGTGCAGGTCGGCAACGCCGCGGCGCAGGCGGCCACCGCGATGCGAAAGCGAATCCTCGAGCGGGCAGGCGATGTGCTCGAGGCGGACGTGCAGGACCTCGTGCTCGAAGAGGGCGTGATCGGCGTGCGCGGCACCCCCGCGCGGCAGGTGAACGCCACCGACGTGCTGCCGGACGAAGGCCTCGAGGTTTTCGAGAGCTTCGATCCCAAACGCCCGCTGGCCTTCTCCAGCGGGTGCCACGCGGCGGTGGTCGCGGTCGACCCCGAAACCGGCCAGGTCGAGGTGCTCAAGTACGTGATCGCCCATGACACCGGCAAGCCGATCAATCCCGTGACCCTCGAGGGCCAGCTGCACGGCGGCTTCGCCCACGGACTCGGCTACGCGCTGTACGAGGCCGCGATCTACGACACCAACGGCTCGTACCGCACCGCAAGCTTTCTCGACTACACCATCGTCACTGCCGGGGAGATGGGGGTCACGCCACAGCTCGTGAGCTTCGAAACGCCAACCGATGCGAACCCAGAGGGGTTCAAGGGCGCCGGCGAGAGCGGGACGATCCCGGTCCCGGCGGCGATCTCCAACGCGGTGGAAGACGCGCTGCGCAAGCGCAATCCGAACGCCGTCGTGGACCGGCTCCCGATCACGTCCGACCGGATCGTCGAGCTCCTGAGCACTAGTGCCCCGTGACCGGACCACGGTGACGTATCGCGGCAGGCGCCTGAAAGGCGCCGGTCGGGGCGCCGAGGCGAAGGCAGGGGTGGCCCTAGGAGGAGCGCATCTTTCTATGCGCGACGACGACGGGCCGGGCCCCCTAACGCACGCTTCGGCGTCCCGAGCCGATGAGACGGCGCCGTGGTATCGGTCCCGGGGCACTCCCAACTGAGCACGGACCCGCGCGCTACCAGCCCTCCTCTGGGTCCGGGGGGAATCGACTGGCGGCGCAACCTGGCCGCGCTGTGGTTTGCCGAGTTCACGGCGATCTTCGGGTTCAGCTTCGCCTTTCCCTTCCTGTCGATCTTCATCTCCAAAGACCTCGGCGTGCCGCAGGGCGGGGAGCTGGATCTCTGGACGGCGGCGGCCGCAAGCGTTTCGGGGTTCTCGATGGCCGTCGCAAGTCCCATCTGGGGAGTGCTCGGTGACCGCTACGGACGCAAACCCATGCTCCTGCGGTCGATGGTGGGTGGAGCGCTCACGGTCGGGCTGATCTATTTCGCCCGATCGCCGACCGACCTCCTGATCCTGCGCTTCCTCCAGGGCGCGACCAGCGGCACAGTGGCCGCGGCGACGGCGCTCGTTGCCGTCGAGACCCCACGCAACCGCGTCGGCTGGGCGCTCGGCGTCGTCACGTCGGCGGTCGCGCTCGGCGGCGCGATCGGGCCCGTCGTCGGCGGACTGGCCGGAGCGGTTTTCGGCCTGCGCCTGGTCTTCCTGGGAGGCGGAATCCTCCTCCTCCTGGCGACGCTTCCGGTGCTGATGATCGTGCGCGAGGGGCCGCGGCGCCGGCGCGGAGGCCAGCAGCTTGGGACGATGGCCCTCATCAGGCAGCGGCCGGGTGCGGTCCGTGCGCTGATCGTACTCATCGGTTCGCAGGGGCTGATCAGCGTTTGCAACTCGGCCACCCAGCAGCTCCTGGTGCTGCGCCTGCTGGAGATGCTGACCACCGGAGTGGCGGCGGTCACTGGCGTCGCGTTCGGCCTGGCGGGCGTCGCGAGCAGCGGCGCCGCAATTTTCTACACCCAGGTGACGCGCCGGCTCGGCTACGTGCGCACGACGGCCCTGGCCGCGGTGATCGTCGCGGTGGCCGTATCGCTGATCGGAATCGCGCCGTGGGTGGCGGTGGTCGTCGCCGGCGTGGCGCTGAACGGCCTTTTCAGCGGCGTGGTCATACCAGCCACCGCGAGCATGATCGGGCTGGAGACCCCGCCCGAGGCCCAGAGCACGGTGTTCGGCGCCAACGCAAGCTCAGTCGCGCTTGGGTTTGCCATCGGCCCGCTGATCGGTGGCGGCGTTGCGGCAACGGCCGGGGTGCCCACCGCGCTCATCGTCATCGCCGGGCTGGCCCTGGTGCTCGCCGCCCTGGTCGCGGCCGGCGCACGCGAACCCACCAGATGAATTCACCGGAAGGACTCGCATGAACCGCCCCACCCGGCGGTGCCCTTTGGGCAGCGCCGACCGCCCCACAAGGTGAGGAGGTGAAACGCGCACGCCAACCCACTCCCTGAGTTAATTCACCTCCCCGCCAAGCGGAGAGTCGGCCCTGGCCGAAGGCCACGGCCGGTGGGGGCGTCCCGTCAGATTCCCGTATCGTCTCGCGGGTGAAGCGAGGACTTGCCACGGCGCTGCTCTTGTTCGCGGTCGCAGCCTGCGATTCGGGCGGAGGCACGGCGGCTTCTTCGTTCGCCCCGGGCTGCGACAATGAGATCGTTACCTGCATGGAGCAACGAACCACGCCACCACCCAACGTGATCGACACGAGCAAGAAGTACACCGCCACCGTGCATACCTCGCGCGGCGACTTCGTAATCTCGTTCGTCGACCCGAAGCTCGCGCCTCAGACCGTCAACAACTTCGTTTACCTCGCACAGAACCACTTCTATGACGGCCTCACGTTCCACCGCGTCGTGCCTGGCTTCGTCGTCCAGGGCGGCGACCCGCTCGGCAACGGGACCGGCGGCCCCGCCTACAAGCTGCCCGACGAAAGCAACCCGTCGAAGTGGCCGCGCGGCACGGCTGGCATGGCCTCGAGCGCGGCGGGTGTGAGCGGCTCGCAGTTCTTCATCACGATCGGCGACGCCCCGTTTCTCGAGACCAGCGGCGTCTACAACCACTTCGGGCAGGTCACCTCCGGGATGGACGTGCTCGACAAGATCCAGGTCGGCGACACGATGAGCTCGATCGACATCACAGCCTCGTGAAGGGGCTCGTGCGGGCCATCGTCCCGCTTGCTGTGGTAGCGATGGCGGCGTGCGGCTACGCGGACCCCTACGCCAGCGCCGGACCGATCGCCAACGAAAGCCCTGGAGCGTTGGTTGCAGTCAGCCCGTCACCCGGTACTGACAGCTTCAACGACGGCGCCGGGCTGCCGGTCGTCACCTACCCTGACGGCCTCCAGTACGTCGACCTCACGGCCGGGACCGGCGACGTCGCCGAGAGCGGCATGAACATCACGGTTCAGTACACCGGATGGCTGTCCACCGGGGGGACGCCGTTCGACTCCAGCCGGAACCCCGGTAGCACCGCCTTCACCGTACAGATTGGTGTTGGAAACGTCGTTCCCGGCTGGGACGAGGGGATTCCCGGCATGAAGGTCGGCGGCAAGCGCAAGCTGATCATCCCGGGCGCGCTAGGTTACGGCACCGCGGGCCAGACCGACCCGAACACCGGCGCGGTGATCATCCCGCCCGACGCGACGCTCGTCTTCGACGTCGAGCTGTTGAGCGTCGCGCCAGGACCGAGCCCGTCACCGAGCCCGCCTCCCTCGCCGAGCCCATCACCGTCGCCGAGCCCCACAGCAACGCCGACCTAGGAGATCGTCAGGGTTCCTTTCATCCCCTGGGCCTCATGCCCCGTTTGGTCGCAGAAGTACGTGTAGGTGCCTGCCGGAATGCTGTTCACCGTGAACACGAACGTATCGCCGGCGGAGATCAGCTCGCTGCCGTCGATCCGGTTGTTGGAGCTGTCCCGAATGATCAGGTCGTGCGACGCGGTGCCGGCGTTGACCAGGTAGAACACCACCTTGCCGCTTGGCGCGGTGATCGTCGAGGGGTCGAACTTGAACTCGGTCAGGGTGACCTTGATCGAGCCGGCCGGTTGGGACGAGCTGCCGCCGCCACCGCATGCGGCGAGCAGGGCCACCGCCGCCAGGGCCGCAGCCAGCGACTTCACCGGAACAGCGCGACGCCCACGTAAAGGATGGTGAACAGGAAGAACCACACCACGTCGACGAAGTGCCAGTACAGCGTGACGGCCGCAACTCCGACGTGGTGCTGCGATGAGAACTGGCCCCTCGAGGCGCGAAAGAGGATCAGGGTCAGCAGGACCAGACCGCCGAGAACGTGAGCTCCGTGGAAGCCGGTCATGATGAAAAAGGAGCTGGCGAAACTGTTGGCGGTCAGGTTGAGGCCACGCCCGAAGGCGGCGATGAACTCGTACAGCTGGCCGAACTCGAAGCCGAGGCCCAGGAGGATGGTCGCGGTCCAAAGGATGAAGAACCGGCGCCGATTGTCATGTGCGAGCGCATCGGCGGCGAAGTGGCACGTGAACGCGCTCGAGAACAGCACGATCGTGTTGACCACCGGGATCGGGTACCAGTTGACGTAGAACTCGTTGACGTTGCTGGGCGGGGGCGGAGGCCAGACCAGGTGCGACCCGTACAGGTAGAAGTAGACGGCGAACAGGCTGCCGAAGAACATGACCTCGGAAGCCAGGAAGATGTACATGCCCATCATCCCGGGCTTGATCGCCGGGTACTCAGGCTGGGTCTCCGGGCGCATCGCGGCCACCGCCATCAGTGATGTATCTCCTGTTGCGGGCTGTCACTCGGGAACATGCGAGTGTCCTCGATCACGACCCACCCGATCACTCCCCAGAGAAAGATCAGTCCACCGATCACGGCCAGCACGATGCGAGCCGTCGCCGAGAAGGGGATCGCCGCCAGGGACAGGAACAGGAGGCCAAAGCAGATCACGAAGGGCCAGTTGCTGGGCGGAGAGAGGTGGATGCCGAGCTCGTGCGCCCGGGCCACGTAGTCGATGGTGTTGTCGATGTGAACCGGATAGTCCATGTCGAACCGAGACACCTCCGAGCGCCGCTCGGGGTCTGGAGCCCGCCAGGCCTTGAACGCAGCCGAGGCCATCACGCTCGAAGGCCAGAGCTTGTAGCCGCAGTTCCGGCAAAGATCGACGAAGCGCGCCGTCATCAGACCGCAGCGTGGGCACTCGACGGCCAGGCTGGGGTTCGAAACGTCAACATATCGAGTCTGCTTCGATGCCGCCACTGTCGATTTCGGATTCTATCCGGTCACCGAGGCGCCCCGCCGGTCGCACCTCCGGCTGTAACTCGGGTCATCGTAGGTTCGCGCTGGTGGTGGGCGACGAGAGATGCGGTGCCCAGGTGGCCCAGATGCTAGGCGCGATCGAGCACCGGAGCGAGCTCATCGTGAATGCGTGAGCGAGGAGCAGAGGTCGCAACGACGCAGATGGGCCGCATGGGCGCCGCAGCTCCGGCGACGACTGCCAGCGCGAACCTATACTTGCCGCCGTGGTAGCACGCGCCCGCGCGACTTTCACGACCATAGGCCTCGCTGCCGCCGCCCTCCTGCTCAGCTCATGTGGAGGGCTCGGGGGCATCGCCCCCATCTTCCCGACCCCCGTCTCACCCAACGGGCAGGACATCTACAACCTCTACCTCTTGATTTCGATACCGGCGATCATCGTGTTCATCGGGGTCGAAGTGGCGCTGCTCTGGGTCGTCCTCCGCTACCGGCGCTCCCGACAGCCGGCCGGCTATGTCCCGCCGCAGATCCACGGACATAACGGACTCGAGATCGCATGGACGGTCGCACCGCTTGTAATCGTCCTGGCGATCGCGTTCGTCAGCTTCCAGGAGCTCCAGAAGGACTTCCAGCCGATCAACAACCAGCAGATGCTCGTCGTCGTAAGCGGCCACCAGTTCGGGTGGATCTACACCTACGAAAATGGCGTGGTGGTGGACCAGGAGGGCACGCTGGCCGGCAACGTGACGCCCTTCGTCGTGCCCGTGAACACGCTCATCAAACTGCAGTTCCA
>Ga0208849_1000528_pt1 | contig 35385 bp, 34 predicted proteins | sample NGESurdeep072012_10_FD_184470 | JGI IMG/M metagenome (GOLD analysis project Ga0208849, IMG submission 184470) | Arctic peat soil microbial communities from Barrow, Alaska - NGEE Surface sample 53-3 deep-072012 (SPAdes) | ecosystem: Environmental > Terrestrial > Soil > Wetlands > Peat ... | reverse complement strand
GGCCTCGTTCACGGTCGGCGGCGAAGGCGGCCAGCTGGTCACCGTCAGCGTCGGAGCCCTGACGCTCGCCAACCTCACCTCCGGCAGTCCGTCAGACAATCTCCCGGTCACCCTGGCGGCCACCAACACCGGCTCCCAGACCCTGTCGGGCGCCCTCAACACCGCCGGCAGCCTCACCGTCGCGGTCGGCGGAACCGTCATCCTGACCGCCACCACCACGCCCGGCGCCTACAGCGGATCGTTCACCGTAACCGCCGCCTATCAGTAGGGGGCCTAAACCACTCCGGATTGACCAGCCGAAAGACCGGGGCGGCGGACCTGGGGGTCTTGATGTCTAAGCTTAAGTTCAGGTCCGGGCGGTTGGCCGCCCTCGCTGTGGTGCTGGTCGCCGCGGCGGGGGCGGCCGGCGCGCAGGTGGGCGCCGATCTCAACATCACGCCCAAACGCATCGTCGCCGAGACCGCCGGCCGGACGGCGACGGTGTATATTTTCAATCGCGGCTCCGCACCCGCGACCTATGCCATTACCCTGGTCGATCGGGCGATGACCCCGGACGGACAGATCCGCCCCGTCGACGACGTGGCCAAGTCGCCGGGGGGCGCGCCTATTGTCTCGGCGCTGAAGAGCGCCGCGCCGCTGATCGTTTACACGCCCCGCCGCGTCACCCTGCCGGCCGGCGAGAGCCAGACGGTCCGGCTGCGCATCCTGCGGCCGGGCGACCTGCCGGCCGGCGAATATCGCACCCACCTGACAGTCACCACCCTGCCGCCGGAGACCGCCGGCCTGACCGCGGCGCAGGCAGCGGCGTCCCCCGGCGCGGGCGAGCTTGCGGTAAACGTTGTCTCACTGTTCAGCCTCAGCATTCCGGTGATCGTGCGCCAGGGCCCGCCCGACGTGCGCGCCGCCATCGAAGGGCTCGCCCTGCACGGCCCCAGCGCCGACGCCTCTGCGCCGAAGACCAATGGTGCGGGCGTACTTTCCCTCGATCTGGTGCGTGAGGGGGCGAGTTCGCTCTACGGCGATGTCGAGGTGCGGGCGATGAACGGCGCCAAGGCCGGACCGGTGATCGGCGGCGTGCGGGGGGTCGCGGTCTATACCGAGGTTGCAAGGCGCGCCCTCAACGTGCCGCTGACGCGCCTTCCGGCGCACGGCGAGCGCCTGGCGGTCAGCTTCCACGATGATGACACCCGCCCAGGCGTGGTCCTGGCGACGGCGACCTACGCCACGCCATGAGGAGGTGGGCCGCCATGGCCCTGGCGATGTTGACGATTATCGCAGGGGGGGCGAGGGCGCAGGCCTCGCCATCCGCCCCGGCGCCGCCGCCGATCGCCACGGCGCCCAGCGAGCTTGCGACGACGCCGATCGTCGATCAGCCCACCCTCTTTACCGCGGACGACCTGTTGCTGCTCGAGGCCAGCGCCGGGGGGGAAATCCTGAGTGATGGCCTTGGCGCCTACTCGTCGCGCGCGGGGGTGTTTCTGCCGCTTGGCGAGATCGCCCGCCTGTTCGACCTGGCGATTACCGTCGATCCGGCCACACGGCGGGCCGAAGGCTGGGTGACCTCGCCCACCGACGCCTTTCGCGTCGACCTGGCCACGCGCACCGCGCACGCCGCTGGCCGGGATTTTCAACTCTCATCCACCGAGGCGATGTTTTTTCAGGGCGAAATCTACGTGCGGCTCGATCTATTCCAACAGCTGCTGCCGGTGAAAGCCGCCGTCGACGTCAGCGCCCTGACCCTGACCCTGGTTCCCACCGCCCGGTTGCCGTTTCAGGAGCGGCGCGAGCGCGAAAAACGCCGCGCCACCCTGTCCTCCGGAGGGTCCGCCGATGAGCCGTTCCTGCGCGTGGTCACCCCGTACACCGCGTTCACCCCGCCGGCGATCGACGTCAATTTCAACGCCGGCGGCGGCAACGATGCGCCCAGGCGCAGCGCCGGCTACGACATTCGGCTGGCGGGCGACCTGGCGTTTGCCGGGGTGCAGGCTTTCGCCGGCTCGGACGAGGCCATGCACCTCGACAGCGTCCGCGTGACCTTCGAACGCAAGGATCCTGAGGGAAAGATCGCCGGGCCCTTGGGCGCCACGCTCAGCGACGCGGGCGACACCTATACGCCAGCCCTGGCCGCGGGCGCGCGCAGCGAAGGCGGCCGCGGCGTGGCGATCACCTCGGCGCCGCTCGAACAGGCCAGCGTCTTCGACCACGTCGATCTGCGCGGGGAGTTGCAACTCGGCGACGAGGTCGAGCTCTACGTCAATGAAGTGCTGCGCGCTTCGCAGTCGCAGCCTATTCAGGGTCAATACGAATTCCTCAATGTGTCATTGGTTTACGGCGAAAATATAATCCGATTGGTGTTCTATGGCCCGCGCGGTGAGCGGCGCGAGGAGGTGCGTCGCTTCAGCGTCGCCGGCGGCCAGCTGGCCAGGGGGCAGAGCGTCTACACCTTCGGCGTCGTCCAGCAGGGACGGCCGCTCTTCGGCATCGGCCGCACCAGCACGGCTCTGCCGGTGACGGCCGCGGCCACCGGACTTGCGGCTCTCACCACCCCCGGTCTGCCGACCGACTCGATCCAGCCGCAGGACGGCGCGCCCGGCGATGGGACCTGGCGGGTGGCCGCGAGCCTTTCCCACGGCATCACCAGCGCACTGACGGCCACGGCCGGTTTCGCTCAATACACGCCAAGGCTCGGGGCGGCCCGAGAAATGGGCGTGTTCAGCCTGAGCAGCGCCGTCCAGGGCTATTTCCTTCAGCTCGACGCGGCGCGCGACAATCTGGGCGGATCGGCGCTGGGTCTGGGTGTCGCGGGCAAGGTCGCCGGCGTGTCCGTGGTCGCGCGCGACGTCGAATACGCGGGCGGCTTTGTCGACGAGATCGTTCCGGCCGCGGCGGCCGATACCATCGACGTGAGGCGGGACACCACGCTCGCTCTCGATTTCGTCGAACGCCTGGGCAGCGATAGCCTGCCGATCTCGCTTCGCCTGACGCGCGACGAGTTCGTCGACGGCGAGGAGCGCATGGAAGCCCAGGCGCGGGTTTCCGAGGCCGTTGGCCGCTACCTCATCTCATCGGGTCTCGACTATCAGCGCGACTCCGGCGGACCGGTCACCGCCAGTCAGACCCTGATCGGCTCCCTGGCCGCATCCGGCCTGACCTACGACAAATGGCAGCTGCGCGGCGAACTGGCCTACCAGGCCGCGCCGAGCGTGTGGCTCAATTCGCTTCTGGTGACCGCCGACCGGCAGACGGGGAGCGGCAGCGCGCTGCACCTGGCGGTCGGCGAGGCGTTCGACACCCGTCAGACGAGCTTTCAGGTCGGCCAGACCTGGCGCCTCAAGCCCATGGATGTGTCATTGGTCGCCAGCTACACCACCAACCCCGGCGATTTTCGCATCGGCGTGCAGATCAGCCTGGGGCTGAGCTGGGACCCCCTGAAACGACGCTATCGGGCGTTGGGACCCGGCGCGGCCGACGGTGGCGCCGCGCTCATCGACGCTTTCGTTTCCGACGACGGTGGAGCGGTGCGGCGGCCTGACGATGCGGGTGTCGCCGCCCTCGTCGTTCAGGGCGCGGGCCATCAGGCCAAGACCGACGCGAGCGGGTCGGCGATGGTCACCGGTCTTGGCGACGGCGCCTACGCCCAGGTTCAGGTCGACCCTGAATCGATCGACAATCCGTACCTGACGGCGCCTCCGCGGCTGATCCGGCTGACGCCCCGACCAGGCCGCACGGCGGTGATCCCCTATCCCCTTACGCTCACCGGCGAGGTGGAGATCCGAATGCTGTTCACGGGCGCGGGTTCGGCGCCGCGGGGCCTCTCAGCGCTGGGCGTCCAGCTCGTCGATGCCGGCGGCCGGGTGGTCGCGCAAGGTCGGACCGAATACGACGGCACAGTGGTGCTCGAGCGGCTGCGCCCCGGCGCCTACCAGCTTCGCCTGGACCCCGAACAGGCCGGTCGACTCAATCTGGCGCTCACCGCCCCGCTTCTCGTGGTCGTGCCTCCCGGCGGCGGCTTCGCCGGCCGGCTCTCGGCGAGCGTGGCGCTGGCTGGGTCGGCAACGCCGCAGCCCCAGGCGTCAGGACCAACCGCGGCAGCCGTCGGGGTCCCGATCACTAGCGCGGCGGCGCCGCTATCCACTCGCCCCGCGACGGCGGTTCACCCGCGCCACTGGCGTCAAAGCGGTCACCACAGCCGGCGCGCGCGCCGCTGCCATGTCCACCCGCGCTCCGTGGACGGATCGCGAAAAGAGAACGGGTTTTGTCAAAGGGTGAACCCGTTATGAGCCCCGCGCGCCACCTTTGGCGGGTCGTCGCGGCCCTGTTTGCGGCCCTGGCGGCCAACCAAGCCTCTGCATACAACCTGACCGAGTCGTCAATCTCGGCCATGCCGCTGGGGAAGATCGTCGCCGATTCCACCGTCTCGGTGTTCAATGTCAACGCCAGCAGCGGCTTGGTGACCAAGATCAGCGGCACCGCGATCCGGCTGACCTCGGGAAGCGTGACGACGCCGACGATTACCATCAAATGCGCGTCCAGCGGCACGAACTGCAATCGCACCTTCACCGTGCAGATTCTCGCGGGCTCGACGCTTTCAGGCCGTCCGACGACGATTACCAGCTTCAATGTCGCTAATCTTTCCGGTGGCGCGGGGGTGACGTTTTCCCCGAGCGCTCCGCCGGCCGCGGCGCCAATGACCTTCTCTATTGTCAGCACTGTCACCACCTTCACGGTGACGTTCAAGGTCGGACTTAAGGCGAGGTTCAACGCCAGCGCCACCACCGGAAACACCGACTGGACCTACACGGTGTCGGTCAGCTAGATGGCCGGCGTGACCCCACGACGGGCAGTGGCTGCCCGAATGCGGCCCCGGTACGCGGCCGGCGCCCTGCTGGCTCTCTGCGTCGGCTCCGGCGCGCACGCGGGGATTTCCAGCGCCAAGGACGGCCGGGGGGCGGCGACCGCGACGATCGCCGCCAGCCTCGGCGTCGGCGCCAGTCTGGAGCGGGACGCGCGCCTGGGCGGCGGCGGATCGGCGAGCCTTCTGGTGCGGGTGCTGACCATCGCCGGGGAGCCGAGCACGGTCTACCAGATCAGCATACCGGCAGGCCGCTCGGCCACAATCTGGTCGCGCAACAGCGGCGATGTCACCGGCGGCGCGCCCGGGGTTTTCAACGCGGCCGGCCAGGATCTGGTGCGCATTCGCCCCGGAGACGGACGCGCCGCCGACTTCACCGTAGCCATCGCCTACGAATAGAGGGTCGCAGGCTCACCGCCCCGCGGTGGTCGCCGGGCCGAGCCGGCGGCGGAACAGCGAAAACAGCCGCTCCCAGTGCCGCTCGGCGGCGTCGCGGTCGTAGGCGGCGCGCTGGGGAAAGGCGAAGCCGTGTTCGACGCCGGGATAGATTTCCACCTCGGCTTTGACGCCTGTGCGCGGCAACGCCGCTTTCAGCTCTTCGACCATGGCCATCGGCGCCCACCGATCGATTTCCGCACACGCGAAGTAAAGCTCGCCCCGGGCGCGACCGGCGACCTTGTGGGGGCTGTCGTCGGCCTCGGTCGCCAGGCGAACGCCATAGATCGACGCCGCGGCGGCGACGCGATCTGGGAACACCGCGGCCGCGTTGATGGCGAAGGGACCGCTCATGCAATAGCCAACCACGCCGATAGGCCCATCGCTCGCCGCCTCATCGTCGGCGGCGAACCCGAGGAGAGCGCGGGTGTCGTCCATAACCCTGGGAATGGTCAGGCTGTCCATCAGTTCGAACATGCGCGGCCGTGACGTTTCATCGAGTTCCATGACCCCGGAGCGGTAGTAGAGGTTGGGCAGCATCACGTAGTAACCAACGGTCGCCAGCCGCCGGACCATGTCGCGCAACTCCTCGCGGATCGCCGGGGCGTCCATGTAGAAGACGATCACCGGATAGGGTCCGCCCCGCTCGGGGTGACAGACAAAGGTGGTGGTCGCGCCGTCCTGCGTGGCGATCTCGATCTGGCTCTCAATCATCGTCTTTCCTGTCTGTTGTCACACCGAGCCGTTGCGTGCGGTTACGATCCAGCTTGCCGAGGCGATGAGGACGCCATTCGCCGTGAGGTGAGGCGTCAGGGCCTCGCGAACAGCCTCTCGCGCCGCCGGGACCAGATGCGGCTGCTCGCGCAGGGCGCGGCCGAGTGGGCCCATGCGCAGGGATACCTCGGTCGACTGATCGAGGTCCCCTGAGCCGATCCGATCGTCGTGCGGCCTAAGGTCGATGTGGGTGAAGCCGGCGGCGGCGAGAATGGTGTGCAGGCGGTCCGGGTCGGCAAAGGCGAAGGGCCCGGGCGCGCTCGGATCAGTCGCAGGCTGCGGCTCACCCAACAGATGAGCAGCCGCCTCAAAAGGGAGGGTCATGAACGGATTTTCTGAAATATCGCGCCAACAGATGAACGCCAGCCTGCCGCCGGGCGCGAGAGCTGCGCGAAGATTCGTGAAGGCCGCGACAGGGTCGGCGAAGAACATGACGCCGAAACGTGAGAATGCCGCATCCGCCGCGGCCTGCGGGAAGGCGAAGGTCTGGGCGTCCGCCTCGACGAAACGGGCTTGGGCCAGAGAGGCCCCACGCGCCGTGGCCTCAGCGACCCGCAGCATCGGGCCCGAAACGTCGATTCCAGTGATCGCGCCCTTCTCACCGAGGCGGCGAGCCAGCTCCAACGTCGTCTGGCCGCAGCCGCAGCCGACGTCGATTATCCGTTCGCCTCGTCGAGGCGCGAGCGCGTCGATGGCCGCTCGGCCCAGCGGCGCCAGCTCCAGGTCCAACGACCTTTGGAACTTCACCCAGGTCTCCCCGGACGCAGCGTTCCAGAAGGCGATCTGATCGGCGTTTTCGCTCGTGGGGTCGCGGCGGGCGGTCATCGTTTTTGAGGCTTTCCAAGGCGGCGCCGCCGGTTCACGCTGGATGCTCAGGCGGCGATCCGAGCCTCCGGCGGAGCGACATATGATCGGCTATACCACGTTGGGCACGAACGACTTCGAGCGGGCCAAGACCTTTTACGACGCGGTTCTTGGCGAACTGGGCGGCAAGCGGAGCCTCTCCTACGCGCGGATGCAGGTGTGGCGTTCGGCCAGCGGCATGGGCATGCTGGCGGTGTGCGTCCCATTCGACGGCCAGCCGGCGACGCCGGGCAATGGGACGATGGTCGCCCTGGCGGCGCCCAGCCACGCGCTGATCGACAAGGCTTACGCCAGTGCGATCGCCAGCGGAGCGGCCGATGAGGGCAAGCCCGGCGATCGCGGCGATGGCTTCTACGGGGCTTATTTTCGCGATCTGGACGGCAACAAGCTGTGCGTCTTCAAGCTGGGATGACGGCCGCCGACGCGGCGGAATAGGGCGAGAGGTCGATGCCTGGATAGCGAATGGCGACGTCGGCCAGGGTCTGGGCGTTCCAGTAGTCGCTGCCGACCGGCGGCCAGCCGAACAGGTCGCGCTGCCGCGGCGTCATCTCGACCATCGCCTGGGTCATGCCCTTCCTGTCGGCGTGATCGGGCCAGCTCACCTTGCCCATCCACGGCCAGCCCCGCTGCTGGAAGTCGACCAGCATGGCGAACCGTGAGCGCCCGGCCTGTTTGAAGTCCGATCCGCGGTGCAGGACATCGGTCTTGTAGATCATCAGGCTGCCCGCCGGCGCGATGACGCTGACCTCGCGGTCGAAGTAATCGCCGGGCGGTTTTACCTTGGGAAAGGTGGGGATGTCGCCGCTTCGGTCCAGGGGGACGATCTTGGTCGGTCCGTCGACCTCGGTGACGTCGGATAAGAGGATGAACGTCGTCATCTGCGGCCGAACCCCATCGGCGCGTGGCACGACCAGACTGTGGTTGCCGAAGTCACGGTGATGAGGCTGGTCGTAGTCGATGGCTCCGGCGTACTTGGCCCACATCTCTATTTTGTAGATCTCGATGTCCGTTGCGCCCAGGAACCGTTCGGCGGCGTCGACCAGATCTGGATAGACGGCGACCCGGTTCAGGTCCCAGGAGGGATACGGAAACAGCTTCACGCCGTGAAACTGGCTGCGGGCATAGCGCGGATGGCTGTCAGGGTCGGCGAAATAGTCCTCCGGCCTGGGATAGATGTCCCACATCGCCTCGCGCGCGGCCGCCAGGGTGTCCGGGTCCAGAAAGTTCTCGACGACGGTGAAGCCCCTGTCCCAGATCTCGGCAACCTTGGCGTCGCTGACGTGCATGTTTTCTCCTCAGGCGGCCTGGGCTATGTTTTTCTAAGGCCCGCACTGAAGCCGAATCAAGACCAGTGGCGTGACGGGGGTTTTTTCAACGTGTAATTGGCCAGCCGGCCCGGCGGCCCAAACTCAATGCGAACCTGAAAGCGATCGGTGAACGTGATGGCAGAGCTAGCGCAGGATCAGAGCACGAAACATGCGCCGCATCCTCACATCGAACACCGGAAAAAGGAGGGTGTTTCCACCGTCGCCCGCGCCCACACCGGCTTCAATGGCTGGCTGGCGGTCCACATAACCAATATCGTCGGCACGATGTGGTGTGCCTATGCTTTCACCATTCTTACCCTGATAAGTCTCCCCGAAGCGATCAAAGGCGGTACCGGCACGCTGGTCGCCTGGATAGCGCAAACGTTCCTGCAACTGGTCCTACTGTCGATCATCATGGTGGGCCAGAAAGTGGCCGCTGAAGCATCGGATAAACAGGCCTTCCAGACCTATCGGGATGCAGAAGCGTTGCTGGAAATCAGCAATGACCTCCACAAGCTATTGAAAATCAACAATACACTTACCCAGGATATCCATAAGCTGGTCGAGGAAAAGGCGGCTAGTTGAGATCAGGCGCTACCGGGTTTTTTGAACCCTCTGCTCTATTCAGCTTCAACGTCGCTGACGGGCCTCGGATACAGATCGGGAATTCATGTCGGCTCGCAGCATCGTCGTCGCCACCGTGGTCGCTTGGTCAGCCCTCCTTGGGGCCGGCGCCGCTCTTGGTCAGGATGCTGGAACGCCCACGCCCGACGCCACGACGGCCCCGTCGCCGCCGGACAAGAGCGGCTTTACGGTCTTCAACCCGACGCCGACCGCCGATCTGCGCGCCCTTTGCACCGACCGGCCTAGTAAGTCGGCCTCGCCATGCACAGTCGACGCCGGGCACTTTCAGGTCGAGTCGGATGTCTTCAATTTCACAGCCGATACGTCTGGGGGGGCGACCACAAACACCTATCTGCTCAGCAATCCGACCCTGAAACTCGGGCTCACCAACACCCTCGACGTCGAACTGAGTATCACGCCCTATGAAGTCATCACCGTCCGCGACCACGCCACCGACGCACGGAGCCGAGCGGAGGGGATCGGCGATCTCTTCGCCAAGGTGAAATGGAATTTGTTGGGCGACGACGGCGGCAATATCGGCCTAGCTATCTCCCCTTACATCAAGATCCCTACCGCCAACGGTCAGATCGGCAACCGTGCCGTCGAAGGAGGGCTGGTTGGGTTGACTTCGTTCACCCTTCCCAAGGGTTGGTCGCTGAATCTCGATCCGGAGGTCGACGTTCTGCGGGACGCCACTGACGGCTCGCGGCACATCAACCTCCAGGCGCCCCTAAGCCTCAATCACGCGGTATCCAAGGAGGTGACCGCGACGCTCGAACTGTGGGCCGACGCCAATTTCGACCCCGTCGGGACCATTACCCAGGCGTCTTTCGATCTGGGCCTCGCATGGATTCCCACCAAGATTCCGACCTTTCAGCTCGATGGCGGTGTCAATTTCGGACTGGATCGTTCGACCCCGGCCGCGCAGCTTTACATCGGCGCCTCGAAACGGTTCTAAGCGCGCGCGCGGCGCCTCAGATTTCGATCTGGCGCGCCAGCTCGACGACGTTGGCGGCGGGCAGGTGGAACCGATCGACGACCTTGACGGCGTTGCGGTAAAAATAGGCGAACACCGGCATCCGCCAGCGATCGATCCACGAGGCGGTCGATTTGGGCGTCACCAGATCCCGCGCCGCGAAATAAACCGCATTGGCGATGTCGATCGCCGGATCGAGACCCTTTAGCGCGGCGAGCGCGGCCGGTATGTCGGGGGTCTCGCTGAACCCGAACCGGATCGTCACCCGCCAGATACTCGCCACGATCGGCTCCACTTCGCTTCGCTCGGCATCGGCGATGCGCGGCCGATCTTCGAACACGATCCTAAGTGCGATGACGTCGCGATGCAGGGCGCCCATGTATCTGACGTGCTGGATGATCAGCGAAGGTATCTGCTGGGCCGTGCGCGAGAGGAACACGGCCGTGCCCGCCACGCGCGGGATTTTCCCCTGCTCGAGCTGTGCAATGAAACGGTCGGCCGGTTCAGCGGCGGAAACCAGGCTGCTTCGGACCGCGTCGATGCCCGCGCGCCAGGTGCTCATGATGAAGAAAATGGCCATCGCCAGGCTGAGCGGCAGCCAACCGCCATCGACGATCTTCAAGAGGTTGGCGCAGAAAAATCCCCCATCCACCACCAGCAGGGGGCCGGCGATGCCGGCGGCGGCGATCAGCGGCCAGCGCCAGATGTGGCGCATGGCGCGATAGAGCAGGCAGGTGGTCAGCAGCATGGTCAGCGACACGGCGGTGCCATAGGCGCCAGCCAGCCGGTCCGAGCTGCGAAAGGCGATTGTGATCCCGACGGTGGCGATCATCATCAGCCCGCTCACCGCGGGGATGTAGATCTGGCCGTAGGCCTTGGCGGACGTCTGGTGGATATTGACCGCCGGCAGCCAGCCCATCTGCATCGCCTGGCGGGTCATCGAGAATACGCCGGTGATGATCGCCTGGCTGGCGATGACGGTCGCAACCGTGGCCAACAGGACCAGCGGATAGATCGCCCAGTGCGGCGCCAGGAGAAAGAACGGGTTCGCGGGAGTCGAAGCCTTTTGCATCCAGACCGCGGTCTGACCGGCGTAGCTGAGCAGCAACGCCGGCAGCACGACGCCGTACCAGGATAGCCGGATAGGCCCGCGACCGATTGGTCCGATGTCCGCGTAGAGGGCTTCGGCTCCGGTGATACAAAGGAACACGCCGCCCAGGACCGCCAGGCCCCTGCCATGGGAATGGGCGAGAAAGGCCGCGGCGTGGCGCGGATCCAAGGCGCCCAGCACCGAGGGATTATGCACGATGCCGGTCAGGCCCAGGCCGGCGATGACCATGAACCAGATGAGCATGATCGGACCGAAGGCGTCGCCTATCTTGGCGGCGCCAAACCGCTGAACGGAAAACAGGCCGATCAGAATGGCGGCCGCGCCGGGCATCACATAAGGCTTGAACGCGGCGGTGACGACGTTGACCCCCTCCAGTGCGCTCAGCACCGATATCGAGGGGGTGATCACCCCATCGCCGTAGATCAGCGCCGCGCCCATGAGGCCCATCGCCGTGATCAGTCGCCCCCGCCCCTTGAGACTGTTCACCCCTACGAGCGACATCAGGGCCAGGATGCCGCCCTCGCCGTGATTGTCGGCGCGCATGACCAGCAGGCAGTACTTGACCGACACGGTGACGATCAGAGTCCAGACGATCAGCGACAGGACCCCCAGCGCGGTCTGCGCGGTGAACGGACCGCCAAGCGCGTGGGCGACGGCCTGCAGGGTGTAGAGCGGGCTGGTTCCCAGGTCCCCATAGACGATGCCCAGGGCCAGCAGCGCCGCCCATTTCGATCGCAAAGCGATGCTCGGGTTTTCGGGAGAGCCGGCCGCGCCCCGGCTCCGGGCGCCGACCATCAGTTCGCCTCGGCGTTCAACGTCCGCGCCCCCGGTCAGCGACCCCCCGGCCTGCGGATGCGGCCGATCCAGCTCTGTGCTCTTCGATCCCGCTGCGAAGCTTCCTCGGATATCGATCCGTCCGCAAGACCGCCGATCAGCCGGCGGGCGATGATCCCGCGCGGACCCCGCTCCCAGTGGTCGACCTGATCGTCCGGGGCAATCCAGCCGGGCAGCGAGATCAGCAGGTACTCCGAAAGCGCCTCCAGCATGGGCTCATACGTCGCCCTCACCGCCGCCAGGACAGCCTCGGCATCGGCGCCGCCATTCCAGGTCAGGTTCGCCGCCGTAAAAGCCTCAAGCATGGCATCCATGCCGCCGGCGCCCATGCGATCTACGGAGGGGGTCTTCGACACTGAAACGCCCAGCGACCTCGCCATCTCGACGACGACGTGGCGGGCCATGGCGAAGGTCATCCGCGCCTGCAGCGGCTTCACGTCGGCCACGCCGATGAGAATGAGCGCGCAGACGTCCATGATCGCCGCCAGGGCGCCCAGCCACGACTGGTCGTCATGCTGCGAGCGATAATAGGCCAGCATCGGGTAGGAGAGGTGGCTCTCCAGCAGATCGGCGCCCCAGATCTCCCAGGTGCGCAAGAGTTCATCGAGGTCCTCCAGGCCGCCGCTTTCCGAGTGGCGCTTGAGGATTTCCACCGCGGTCGGCGGCGACCCGGCGCGGCCGTCGAGCTGAATGACATGGGCCTCGCGCCGGGAGAACAGCTGGTAGAGCACCGGCAGGTAGCCGATGACCACGGCCATCAGGCCAAACCCGGTTCCGGCCTCGAAGACCACGATGACCCGGCCAAGGGCGGTGTGAGGCACGACATCGCCATAGCCCAGCGTGAAAAAAGTCACCCCGCTCATGTAGATCTGCTCGCCGAGGTCCGAGATGGCCCTGCCAGCGTGGAAGGCCTGGGCAGACCATTCGATGCACCCGAACGAAAGGATCAGTGTCCCGGCCCAGATCGCGAACAGGAACATCATCGCCATAGGGCCATAGACGCTCAGGAACCGCTCTCGCCTCGACGTGCTGCCGATCGCGCGGGCGAGGCGGGCCCAGATGGCCCATGTCGCGCGAAAATAGACGCGGACCAGTCGCCAGCGGCGCTTCACCCGCCTGGGCAACAGCATCACCTCGAACGCGTCCTGCAGAACCAGAGCCAGCAGAACCAAGCCGGCGATCAGGGCGGTCAGACGATCCAAGTTTCCACCGGCGAACGCATGCAAAGAGGCCCGTTTGAGAAAAGAGGCCGCCCCGTTCGCGGGAAGGCCTCAACGCGGTGCAACTGGTTTAACGCCTGGGCAGCCCGAATGCACCGGCCCTGGTTTCACCGAAGCGTATTTCTGGTGGGCGGCGGTGGACGACTCATGGGCGTTGGTGGGATGACCGCGAGCTAAGGTGCGGCGCCGCCGCCAGTGGGGGAAGCTAACGATGACCACGCTGCAGGCGATCTGGATGGCCATCCTTCAGGGCGTCACCGAGCTGTTCCCGATTTCCAGCCTCGGCCACGCGGTCATCGTGCCGGCGTTGCTGCATTGGTCGATCGATCAGAGCGCGCTCGGATTCCTGCCGTTCCTGGCGGTGATGCACCTGGGCACGGCGACGGCGCTGCTGATCTATTTCTGGCGTGACTGGCTTGGCTTCGCCAGGGGCGTGATCCTCTTTCGCGATCCCGCCGGGGCTGCCGAACGGCGATTGTTCTTGAGAGTGGTGGTCGCCACCATTCCGGCCGTGATCATCGGCTTCGCGTTCGAAAAGCTGCTGCGAAAAGGCTTCGCCGCACCATCCCTGGCGGCGGTGTTTCTGATCATCAACGGGGTGATGCTGTTCGCAGCCGAGCGGGTGAAACGGCCGGCCGGGCGCGCGCTGACCGATCTGCGCTGGCGCGACGCGATCGCCATCGGCTTTTGGCAATGCCTGGCGCTGCTGCCGGGGATGTCGAGATCGGGGGCGACCATGGCCGGCGGCTATTTGTGCGGGCTCGATCACGAAGCCGCCGCGCGGTTTTCGTTTCTCACCGCGACCCCGATCATCCTGGGCGCCGTGGTTCTCGAGGCGCCAAAGCTGATCCATCACGGCGGCGGCTTCGGATCCGCCGCGATTCTGGCCGGCGTCGTCGCCGGTGTCACCGCCCTGATCAGCGCGTTCGCCTTGATGCGCTGGTTCAAGGTGCGGGACGTCAAGGGCTTCGATCCGTTTGCCATCTATTGCGCGCTCGCTGGCGTCGCCGCCCTGGCGCTGCTGAATTTTCACTAGGAAGACCCCCATCCTTCCCCCCTTGCGGGAGAAGGTGTCGGCGAAGCCGACGGATGAGGGGTCGCGAGGCGATCACCGTCGTTTAGCTGATCGCGGACACATCGAAAGGTTCCGCGACCCCTCATCCGGCCCTGCGAGCCACCTTCTCCCGCAAGGGGAGAAGGTTCGAAGCTTCAAAACTGCGCGTGAAGGCGGGCGGCGAAGATCGACACCGGTCCGCGGTCGCGGTTGTAGGCGGGGTGATCGACGAACTGATAGTCGAAGGTCAGGCTGACGAACCTGTACAGCGCCGCGTCGTAGTAGGTCTCGGCGATCTGCTCGGGTCCTGGATGGGGCAGACGCCCGTCGCCGACCAGGATGCCCAGCCCGCCGGCGGCCAGATAAGCCTCGTGGGCCGCCGAGATGCCGTTGACGACCCCGGCCAGGGCCAGGGTATCGCCGCCTCTGCCCCAGCGCGTCCCGTTCAGCGACAGGCCGGCGGCGACGGTCCGGTCGATGTCGGCATATTCATAGGGCTCGACCGAGCCATCGGCGACGCCGCCGCGGGCAAAGGCGCCCAGATCGCGGGTCAGCTGCTGCTCGATGTTGAAGCTGACGCCCCCTCGGCTGCGGTACGCACGAACCGCCGCCGTTGATGGCGGACCGCCGTCCGCCTGGGCCAGCGCGATGGCGTCTTCGAACAGGCCCTGCCGGCCGCGGGTCAAGAATCCGGTCAGCCTGACGGCGCCGTCACGCCCGCCGAGCCTATAGCGCCGCTCGATCTCGCCCTCGATCTGGAACTGGCCGAAGCTGCGATCCAGGACCTTGTCGTTGGGGACTATCGACAGGTCGAAGACGCCCGTCCGCAGCGTCCAGTCGCCCTGATACCATTCGACCGCGCCGCCGACGCTGTAGCCCCACGCGTCGGCCGCATAGTCGAAACTGCCGGTGTCGATCAGCGCCCAGTTGAGAAAGTCGTGCTTGGGATCGTGGGCGAACTTGTTGGTGTCGAAGACATCCGTGACCGCGAACTTGCCAAGCGTGACCACCAACCGGTTCGCCGTCTGGGATCCGCCGAGCTGGTTGAGGTCGGGATCGACCCTGGCTGTATCGCCCGACAGATCGATCGTCTGCCGCAGAAAGAAGCGATGCAGCTGAAAATAGGGGTCGGTTTCGCCGACCTTGGCGCCTTCGCCATTGGGAAATCCCGCAACGCCCTCGGTGTTCGAAAGGCCGAAACCCTGGTCGAACTCAGGGTTGATCCAGATCTCGGCCCCGCGCCACGGCCGCACGCCCAAGAGCAGCGTGATGTCGAAGGTTTCCCGCGCCTCGCCTTTCGAGCCAAGGCTGTTGACGCCGCTGTAGGGCGAGGTGAAGGCCAAATTGCCCTGATCGATGAGGGTCATCTGACCGTGAACGGCAAACGTCTCTGGCTGCGCGGGCGTCTCGTCATCCGCCAGGACGGCGGCGGGCCAAACGGCCAGGGCACATATCACGCACAGACGCGCGAGAAATCTCTCCGCCATGATCCCCTCCTGCCGCCAATTGGTGACGCTTGGCCGGGAGGCTTCAGCCGTGATGGTGGATGGCCAGCTGCAGGATGCGCACCAGAACCAGGCCCGCGGCCAGGACCAGGTAGCCCCGCAGGACGCCCATCCACAGGCGCTTGCCGAGGCTAAGATCTGGTGGCGGAAGCGCTTCCAGAGGCGGCATGCGCCAGCCCGCCTTGCCGCGTCGATCGATCGTCGCCGCGCCGCGGCCCCGCCGCATCCATGCGCTCAGCAGCCACACGCCGGCGCCGAGCACCGCGCCCCAGCCCAGAACCGCAACGATCACGCCTCCGCTCAGGCTCGGATAGAGCACCGAAGTGGTCAGAACGATCGACAGCAGCACCAGGGCGCCGATCACCGCGCCGGTGAACAGGTTCAGCCAGCGGCCGTTGCGCCAGGGGCCGAGCACGGCTTCGTCGTTGCACAGCAAAAGGAGGAACACCGTGGCGCTGGGCAGCAGTACCCCGGCCAGGGTCTGCACCGCGTTGGTCAGCAGCCCTAGCGGCGTGCCCGGAATCAGAACCAACGCCGCTGAAATCGCGATCAGGCCCGCGAACACCAGGTAAAATCCGACGGCGTCCGTCGGCTTGCGGTGGAGGGAATGCCTGAGCTTGAACACATCGCCGATGGCGTAGGCGGTGGACAGCGACACCGCGCTGGCCCCGATGATGCTGGCGTCGATCAGGCCGATGGCGAACAGCACCCCGGCCAGCCTGCCAGCGTGGCGCTCGAGCCCGCTGGCCACCGCCCCGGCGTCGGTAAACGCGCCAAACTGCGCCGTGCCCGCGAAGGCCGCCGCGGCGAAGGCCATCATCGCCACGCCGCCGATGATCACCAGGGCGATGCCGATCCACAGGTCGGCCTTTTCATAGCCCATGAACCGGGGCGTGATGCGCTTGTCGACGACGTAGCTCTGCTGGAAGAACAGCTGCCACGGCGCCACGGTGGTGCCGACGATGGCGATGATCAGCAGGATGATGTCGCTGAACTTGCCGCTGTTGGCGATCTGCGGCACGACGAGGTCATGAGCGATCTGGCCGATCGGCGGATGGACCATGAACACGATCGGGACCAGGGCCAGGGAGCCGGCGACCAGGACCATCATGAAGCGCTCGAAGCGGCGGAAGTCACCCGTCGCCGCGGCGGCGATGGTCACCAGCGCCGCGGCGATCACCCCCCACAGCTTGGGCAGGCCCAGATAGGTCAGCCCGAGGCTGACGCCGATGAACTCGGTGACGATGGTCAGGGCGTTGAGCAGGAACAGATCGATGATGCTGAACGCGCCCCAGAACTTGCCGAAGCGCTGGAAGATCAGCCGAGCGTGGCCGACGCCGGTGACCACGCCCAGGCGAAGCACCATCTCCTGGTTGACGTAGAGCACCGGAATCAGCAGCACCAGGGTCCACAGAAGGCTGGTGCCGTAGTTCTGGCCCGCCTGGGTGTAGGTGGCGAAGGCGCCCGCGTCGTTGTCTCCGACCATGACGATCAGGCCGGGGCCGAGGATGGTCAAAAGGGTGAAGAGGCGGCGCCGCCAGTTCCCCCGCGCGGCCACGTCGCCTGTGGCGATCGATCCGAAGGCGCCGCGAATGTCGCCCGTATGGGCGGCGTCGAGCTGGGCCCCGGCGTGCGCCAGGGGCAGGGACTCGGCGATGTCGTAGGGGGTCATCCTCGACCTCCTCCAAGCTAAGCGGTTGCGCCTGCCTGGGAGGTCTGGATGTGCTCTTAAGGCCTAACGCCGGGGCGCCGCGCCTTCAGCAAGCCAGGATATTTCCCAGGCGATGAACCGGCCGAACGGGGAATGGGCGGCAGACGCGGAGCGCCTACTGTCTCCCTCGCTGGTCGGGCTGGTAGATCGTGGTTTCATTTCCGTTCCGTGCGCCGATGTGGAAGCGATTCAACTCCGGACGAGGCGAATCGGCTCGCCGCGCCCTGCGGTGTCTGATATACTCTAGGGGACTATAGTTTCAAGGGGGTTGCTGGAAAAAACTCATGAGCCATGTGGCCAATGAAAAAGCCAAGCTGCTCAACCGGCTCAAGCGCATCCGCGGTCAGGTCGAAGCCATCGAGCGCGCCGTCGAGGCAGACGGCGAGTGCACCCAGGTTCTGCAACAGGCCACGTCCTGCAGAGGCGCCCTCGACGGCTTCATCGCCGAGGTGATCGAGGATCATATCCGCGAACACCTGATCGACCCCGCCGCCCCCCGCGACGACCGCCGCAGCCTGGCCGCCGAAGAACTGGTCGAAATCGTCCACGCCTATCTGACGTGATTGCATAGCATCGGAATGGTGCTATTATTGGCGCCATCAAAGGTGATCCGCCGCTCTCATGACCCATCTCGTTCTCGCCGAAATGACCGCCAGTATTTCGGAATTGAAGAAAAATCCCATGGGCACGGTCGCGGCCGGCGAAGGGGCGCCCGTGGCGATCCTCAACCACAATGCGGCGGCCTTTTATTGCGTGCCGGCCAGGGCGTACGAGGCGATGATGGAGCGGCTCGACGATATGGACCTGAACACAATTGCCGATGCGCGGAAGGACCAGGCGGTGATCAAGGTCACCCTGGATGACCTATGAGCTGGGCTTTCTCGAAGCGGCGCTGAAAGAATGGCGCAAACTCGATAGCCATACGCGCGACCAATTCAAAAGGAAGCTGGCCGAACGGCTTGAGCATCCTCGCGTGCCGTCCGCCCAACTCAGCGGGCAGAAAGACCGGTTCAAGATAAAGCTGAGGAGCGTCGGATATCGCCTGGTCTACGAAGTGCGCGATGCTCAGTTGATCGTCGTGGTCGCAGCCGTCGGAAAGCGGGAGCGGGGCGCGACTTACAGAGCTGCAGAACGGCGCTGATTCGATCATGAGGACATTCGGCGATCGCCCGGCGACCCCTCATCCGTCGGCTTCCCCGCCACCTTCTCCCGCAACGGGAGAAGGCTTCACCGGCGCGATCTGCTCCATGGTGCATTGCCGGGGCGCCTTGTCGGGACGCCAGCGGACCAGGCCGGTTCCGTGGCGAAAACGGCCGCCGGAGACGTGATCGTAACGCACCTCGACGACCAGCTCGGGTTTCAACGGCTGCCATTGGACCGACCGCTCGTTGCTCCACCGGCTTGGACCGCCGGGCGCGTCGCCCGTGAAGCCGGGCGGGGCCACGAGTGCTTCGAGGCGCCGGGTCAGCGGTTCGAGCGACTGGCGGGAGAGCCCGGAAGTAAAGCCGACGTGGTCAAGGAGGCCGTCGGCGTTGTAGAGGCCGAGCAGCAGCGAGCCGACCAGCCTGCTGTTCGACGCATACCGAAACCCGCCGACCACGCAGTCGGCCGTGCGGATGCGCTTGACCTTGAGCATCGCCCGATCACCCGGAAGGTAGGGCCCGTCCAGCCGCTTGCAGACCACCCCGTCGAGCTCGGCGGTCAGGTGGTCGAGCCAGCCCTGCGCGACGGCGCGCTCGCGGGTGAAAGGCGTCAGATCGAGGGCCGGGCTGTCGGCGGCGGTGAAGAAGGCCTCGAGCGCCGTTCGACGCTGGGTCAGTGGGGCTGACATCAGGCTGTCGCCGGAGCGGTCCGTCAGGCAGTCGAACAGCATCATCCTGGCCGGGGTTTCCCGGGAAAGGCGCTCGATGCGGCTTTGCGCGGGATGAAGACGCATCTGCAGGGCCTCGAACGACAGCGCGCCGGTGACCGCGATCACCAGTTCGCCATCGACGACGAAACCATGTTTCGAAGTAACACGGGCCAGCCCCTCGGCGACTTCGGGAAAGAACCGGGTCAGCGGCTTGCCGGACTTGGCCATCAGTTCGACCTTCGCGCCGGTCCGGAAAGCCAGGCAGCGAAAACCATCCCATTTGGGTTCGAACTGCCAGCCGGCGCCGGTCGGCAGCGCCTCGGCCGTGCGCGCCTCCATCGGCGCGGTATCCAGCGCAATAGCGACGGCCGAGGCGGGCGCGCGAGGCATGGGGGGTGAACCGATCCCCTGGGCCCCAGGTTCCACCGTCGTGGTAAGCGTCGGGGGCAATGGCGGGAGCCAACCTAAAGCATGACCGACATCGCCGCCCAGTTCATCGGCCTGCCCAGTCCCACCGCGCGCCGGGCCGGGGCCGGCGGCCATCCGTGCCAGGGCCTCTACTGGACGGCGGGGAAGGAACGTCCGTCCGTCGCGGTCATCGCCAGCCACTACAACGTCGATTTCGCCGAACACTACATTGCGCCGTGGTTCGCGCGGCGCGGCATCGGCTTTCTCGGCTGGAACACCCGTTATCGCGGGGCCGAGGATCTGTTCATCCTCGAACAGGCGTTGATCGATATCGGCGTCGGCGTGCGCTGGCTGCGCGAGAGCGCCGGCGTGGAGACCATCGTGCTGTTGGGCAATTCCGGCGGCGGTTCGCTGATGGCTGCCTATCAGGCTCACGCTACCGGCGCAGGCGGGGAGGGGCATTCGCTGGCCACGCGGGCCGCGCTCGACGCCCTGATCCCCGGCGATCTCTACATTTCGCTGAACGCTCACAAGGGGCGCCCGGAAGTGCTCACCGCCTGGATGGACGCCTCGGTCATCGACGAGGCCGATCCGACCAGGACCGACGCCAGCCTGGATCCGTTTTCCCTGGCCAACGGTCCGCCCTATGCGCCGGCGTTCGTCGCCCGCTATCGCGCAGCCCAACGCGCCCGCAACCAGGCGATCACCGATTGGGCGACGGCGGAGCTCGCCAGGCTCAACGCCGCCGGCGTTCCTGACCGCGTGTTTCCGCTGTTTCGCACCTGGGCGGACCTGCGATTCATGGACCCGGCCATCGACCCATCGGATCGTCCTTGCCCAGGGTGCTATGCCGGCGATCCGCGCGTCGCCAACAGAAGCCCTCTGGGCATCGGCCGCGCGAGCACCCTGCGCACATGGCTGTCGATGTGGGGCCTGGGGACTTCAAATTGCCAGGGTGGACCGCAGCAGGCCGCGCTCACCGCGCCGGCGCTGGTTATCCAGAGCCTTGGCGACATGGGCGTCTTTCCCAGCGACGCGCGGGCGATTTTCGCGGCCATCGGCGGCCCGGACAAGACCCTCGAAATGGTCCCTGGCGCGCACTATTTCGAAGATTCCGACGACCATCGCGATCGGGTCGCTGACCTGATGGCCGACTGGATCGCCGCGCGAACCTGAAACGAAAAGGAAAACCAAGGCGTGTCCGCTTCCATGGGACTGAGCCAGCCGGTCATCGACTACGTTCAGAGCTTCGGCGTGCGCGAACATCCGGCTCTGGCGGCGTGCCGCCGGCAGACCAGCGCCGATCCCGCCGCGCGGATGCAGATCAGCCCCGAGCAGGGTGCGCTGATGCAGGTTCTGGTTCGCGCCATCAACGCGCAACGCGCCATCGAAGTCGGCGTGTTCACCGGCTATTCCTCAACCGCCGTGGCCCTGGCGATGAAGGCCATCCACGGCCCCCAGGCCGAATTCATCGCCTGCGATATCTCGTCCCAGTTCGTGGAGCGCGCCCGCCTCGCCTGGCGCGCCGCTCACGTCGAGGACGTGATCGAGGCCCGGATCGGCCCCGCCGCAGAGATCTTGCGCACCTTGATCGGCGAAGACCGCGCCGGCGCCTTCGACATGATGTTCATCGACGCTGACAAGACCGGCTACGACGCCTACTACGAGGCAGGCCTGACGCTGCTTCGTCCCGGTGGCCTGATGCTGATCGACAACATGCTGTGGAGTGGCGCCGTCGCCGACGCCTCGGATGCCTCCGCCGACACCGTCGCCCTGCGCGCCCTGGCCAGGAAAATCCACGATGACCAGCGCGTCGACATGACCCTGGCCACCATCGGCGACGGGCTCTCCGTGGTGGTCAAGCGCTAGGGGCGCCGGGCGGCGGCGCACCTATTCCAGGAGAAGATTGTCGATCAGCCGGGCCGGGCCGATGCGGACAGCCAGCGAGACGAGCGCGCCACGGCGTGCGTCGCTGAGCTCAGCCAAGGTCTCGGGGTCCGCGACGCTGACGTAGTCGACGCGCGCCAGGGGTTCGGCGGCCAGCCTTTCCAGGATTGCCGCTTTCAATGTCGCGGCGTCCATCTCGCCGGCGGAGAAACACGCCTGGCCCGCGGTCAGGGCGCCGATGAGCACGGTGGCCGCCTTCCGTTCGGCCGCGGAGAGGTAGGCGTTGCGACTGCTCATGGCCACGCCGTCGGCTTCGCGCACGGTCGGGGCGATGACGATCTCGCAGGCCATGTCGAGGTCGCGCGCCAGCCGCTGTATGACCACCGCCTGCTGGGCGTCCTTCTGGCCGAAATAGGCGCGGGTCGGCTGGACGATGTTGAGGAGCTTGGCGACGACGGTGGCGACGCCGTCGAAATGTCCCGGCCGCGCCGCGCCCTCCAGGCCCCGCGTCACCGCCCCGACATCGATCCGGGTGTCGAAACCCGGCGGATAGATCTCGGCGACCTGCGGCGTGAACGCCAAATCGACGTCCGCGCCTTCCAGGCATCGCAGGTCGCGGGAAAGGTCGCGCGGATAACTCTGGAAGTCTTCGCCTTGGCCAAACTGGCTTGGATTGACGAAGATGCTGACGGCGACCGCGCCGCACTCGGCCTTGGCGCGCCGCACCAGGCTCAGATGGCCTTCATGCAGAAACCCCATCGTCGGAACCAGGCCGATCGATCCATGCCGGGCGCGGGCCGCGCGAACGGCCGCGACCGAAGTCAGGATGTGCACGGATCGGCGACCGCCTTGCGAGCCAGGACGATGGCCAGCTCGCCCTCATCCATCGAGACGCTCTCGGTTTCGGTGGGGAAGGCGCCGGCGCGGACGTCCTGGGCATAGGCCCCGAGCGCCTGCTCGATCGCCTCGCCGATATGCGCATAGACCTTGGCATGGCGGGGCGGCCGGCCGCCGAGACCTAGGATATCGTGCCAGACCTGCACCTGGCCGTCACAGCCGGCCCCGGCGCCGATGCCGATTGTCGGGATCGTCAGGCGCTGGCTGACCAGCTTCGCCAGTGAGGCCGGGACAAGTTCGAGGACCACGGCGAAAGCCCCGGCCGCTTCCAGCGCCAGGGCGTCCTCGACGAGACGGCAGGCGGCCTTGGCGCTCCTGGCCTGGGCGCGGACGCCCATCTGGTGCGTTGATTGCGGCGTGTAGCCGAGGTGTCCCATGACCGGCACGCCCAGTTCGACCAGCCGCCGCACGATCGGCACGGCCCCGCCGGCGCCTTCCAGCTTTACCGCACCGACACCAGCCTCTTGCATCAGTCGCGCCGAGGCGCGCACCGCATCCTCGATGGTGGCGTAGGACAGAAACGGCAGATCGGCGACGATCAAGGCGCGTCTCGTCCCGCGCACCACCGCCGCCGCGTGGCGGGCCATGTCGTCGACGGTGACCGGCAAGGTGGTGGCGTGGCCGTGCACGACCATACCCAGGGAATCTCCGACCAGCAGGATGGAAAGGCCGGCGCGATCGGCGATCGTCGCCGACGGGAAGTCATAGGCGGTCAGCATGGCGATGCACTCGCCCCTCTGCTTCATCGCCTGGATGTCGGCGATGGTCAGACGCGGGCCGCGGACTTTCTTCGCAGGAACCAAAGCCAAGCCTTCTCGCAAGAGTGCCACCGACGGATCGCGGGCGGGTCAATCTAACGCGAAAGTGGCTTTGTCGCGACCGGCCGGTTGGATCACCAGGCGATGGCCGTCGGGATCGATCAGCGCGCGCGGTGAACCCGCGCCCTCAAGGACAAGCCGGGTCGCGGCGATATCGTTGTTTCGCACCCGGTAGCCGCCACCGATCGCGCCAACATAGCCGAGCAGCTCGATGTGCGGGCAGGGGTCCGGCGGCGTCACCGCTACGACCTCGACGCAAGGGTTGCCCAGCCCGTCGAGCCGCCCCTGCTCGGGGCCGCGGTTCACCGAACGCGCGCTCACCGTCAAGCCAAGCTGTTGATAAAAGGCGATGCTGCGCGGGGTGTCGGCAACGCTGATCGCCGAATGATCGATGCCGAGACACGCGCCATCGGCCGCATCGATCCGCCAGCGCGCCGGGGTCTCTCGCTCTGGAAAGGCGAGAAGCTCGAGTGGATGGCCCTCCGGGTCGCGAAACTTGAACGCGGTTACACCGCCGGCGCTGGCGGGAAGCGTTTGCGGACCATCCGTTGAGATAGCCGTCCATCCGGTCGTTGCCGAAAGCCTCTCGCACGCCGCATTCATATCGGCGACGACGATGGCGAGATGCTGAAAGATCCGATCGGACGTGGAGGCCCCAGCCGGGTAGGGGGCGCCTGGATCGTCAAACTCGATCAGGTCGATGGTTGCTGCCCCTAGTTGCAGAGCGATTCGCCATGCCCTGCCTCCCACGCCCATCTGCCTCTGGAACACAGGACTGCCTAGCCGTTCCGCATCTGATCGCCTGGCGCCGAAGGCATCCTGATAAAAGGTCGCCAACCGCTCCGCATCTGCCGTCGTCAGGCAAAAGCGCGCCAGCCGCTGCACGCCTGGCGGCGACGCCCCGGTCACGGCCACGCCGCGCCGCGCACGTTGAGGAAGAGGGTGTAGAGAGTGTGGGAGGCGCAAATGAACAGCCGGTTCCTGGCCGCCCCGCCAAAGGCGAGGTTGGCTACGCGATGAGGGACAAGGACCTTGCCGAGCAGTTTTCCAGACGGGTCGATGCAGTGGACGCCGTCGGCGGCGCTGGTCCAGAGATTGCCGTGCTCATCGACGCGAAACCCGTCCGCATAGCCTGGCTCAACAGTGTGGAAGAGCTCGCCACCGCTCAACGCGCCGCCTGGGCCTACGCTGAAGGCGCGGATGAATTGCCTGGGCGCATCGCCGGTTTGGTCGCCGGTTTCGGCGACATAGAGGCGCGCCTCGTCGGGTGAGAAAGCAAGCCCGTTGGGGCCATCGAAATCTCCCGCGGCCACCGTAATCGCCCCGCTCTGCGGATCGAAACGATAAAGCGCCGGCGGCTGTTCGGATGACTGGCGGCCGCCCTCGTAGTCGCTCTGGATGCCGTAGAGCGGGTCGGTGAACCAGATCGATCCGTCGGACTGAACCACAACGTCGTTGGGCGCATTTAGCCGCTTGTCCGCATGGCGGTCGACCAGGCGCGTGACAGTCCCGTCGAGCTCGGTGCGAAACAGGCAGCGCTCACGGTGGGAGCACGAAATCAGCCGGCCCTGTCGGTCGCGCGTCTGGCCATTGGCGAAGCCCGACGGGGCGCGGAATACCGAAATCCCGGCGCCTTCGATCCAGCGCAGCGTCCGATCGCTCGGCAGATCCTGGAACAGCAGGCATCCCGCGTCGCCCATCCACACCGGACCCTCGAGCCAGCGAAAGCCGCTGGCCAGTTCCTCCAGGGGCGCATCGGCGAGGATGTAGTGAGCAAACCGCCCGTCGTGGATTTCGCACCAGTCCACCCGCGCGCTACCGGAATGCGCACGGCGCGCTCGGCGCCGGCGTGTCTTCGAACTGGACAAGCATCAGCACCGCCGCTTCCGCGCCCACGGTTCCCGACCTGTGGCCGATCTTGCCGTCCCTCTTCCGCGCGGCCTGGTCGCCGCCGAACGAGATTTCGCCTTGACCCAATTCCACTCGGGCTCCGTCCATCGATTCGACGAACCATCGGCCGGAAAGGGGCACGATCCACTGCGGCCTGGGATTGGGGTGCCAGTCACCGATCCAGCCGACCGGGAGCACCGTGAACAGGCAGGTCATGGCCCCGCTGACCGTTCGTCCCTGCCACTGCGGCGAAGCCGGCGGCCTGATCGAGCTGAGGTCGAACTCGGTCATCGCGCAGCGCGTCTGGCGACTGACGCCGTCCGTGTCCACCCACAGATGCCAGTAGGGAATGCTCGGCGGCTTGCTCATTGGGCCCCCTGCTCATCGACGTGCGCATACGGATGGGACGACGCCAGCGGGTGGGCGAAGAAGCGGCGCGCGCCCGATGCGTCACCGCCGAAAGCTAGCATGAGGAATCCGCCGGCCAGCGCGACGTTTTTGAGGAAATCCCAGAACAGATCGCGGCCGCGGCTTTCGCCTTTCAGGCGAAAATCGGCGACCCTCCAGAACCGCTTCCACAGCGCCGCCGTCATCAGGCAATAGCCTGCGAAGATGAACGCGGCCAGGCGGTCGGCCACGCCAGTTAAAATGGCCAGAGACATCGAAATCTCGACGCCGGCGCCGATTGAGAGCAGGGCCTTGGCGATCGCGGGCGAGGCGATGGCATCCCTTGCCTGGGCGACGGCGGCCTTCGTGTTGATCAGCTTGTCCAGGGCGCTGAAGGGCAGGAACAGCATCACCAGCAAGCAACGCGCCGTGAAGATGATCAATACGCTCAGCAATCGCTTCTCCTTAGATTTACTTTCGGCGACGCGACGGGCGCGGGGCGCATCGCTCGCCCAAAGTGAACGCGTCCGCTGTGGCCGGCGTTGCGCCCGCCGCCCGCCGCTTGCTGACGGAACGGCGATCTGGGCGGGACGTTAGGCCATCGGGCCGCCGGATCCCTCCCCCAAAAAAAAGTCAGCCATGCCCGATGCCCAGTACGATGTGATCGTCATCGGCAGCGGGCCCGGGGGCGCTACGTTGGCTCAAAGCCTGGCCGCCACCGGCAAGCGGATCTTGCTGATAGAGCGTGGCGGCTATCTGCCGAGGGCCCCGGCCAACTGGGATTCCCAGACCGTGTTCGTCGACGGCGCCTATCAGACCAAGGAGGTCTGGTATGGCGGCCATGGCGAGTCGTTCTCGCCGGGCCTGCATTATTTTGTCGGCGGCAATTCCAAGGTCTACGGCGCGGCCCTGCTGCGCCTGCGTGAGCGTGACTTCGGCGAGGTGGTCCACAAGCACGGCGTCTCGCCGGCGTGGCCGCAAAAATCTGAGGCGTTCGAGCCATATTACGCGCAGGCCGAACGGCTGTTTCATGTCCATGGCGTGCGCGGCGGGGACCCCAACGAGCCGCCGTCGAGTGGGCCGTTTCCGCATCCGCCCGTGTCCCACGAGCCCCGCATTCAGGCGCTCAGCGAACGTCTGCGCGGGGAGGGCCTGCATCCGTTCCATCTTCCCCTCGGCATCCTTCTCGATGAGGTCGAAGGCAAGCCGGCGCCGACCAGCATCTGCATCCGCTGCGACGCCTTCGACGGTTTTCCGTGCCTGCTGAACGGCAAGGCCGACGCTCAGGTGATCTGCGTAGATCCCGCCCTGGCGGCGCACGCCAACTTTACCCTGATGACCGACGCCTACGTCTCCCGGCTGGGAACGGACCCTGCCGGCCGGGTGGTTACCGAGGTCCATGTGACCCGCGACGGTGGCGAGGAAATCCTGAGCGCCGACATCGTCGTCGTCGCGTGCGGGGCTCTGTCATCGGCGCTGTTGCTGTTGCGCTCGGCCAGCGACAGGCACCCGGATGGTCTGGCCAACGGCTCGGGCCAGGTCGGTCGCAACTACATGCGCCACAACCAGTCGGTGCTGATGGCGCTGATGCGCGAACCGAACCTGACGGTGTTTCAGAAGACCCTGGCGATCAGCGACTATTATTTCAGCGCCGACGACTGGCCCTACCCGCTCGGCCTGATCCAGATGTGCGGCAAGGCTCATGCGGATCAGATCAAGGGCGAGGCGCTGCCCGGCTGGCTCGAATGGGCGCCGGAGATGCCCTTCGAGGCCACGGCCCGCCATTCGCTCGATTTCTGGCTCTCCAGCGAGGACCTGCCGCGGCCGGAAAACCGCATTTTCTATGACGGCGAGCGGGTGAGGCTCGACGTCGCCGAAGGCGACATGGAGGGCCACCGCCGCCTCAAGGACAAGCTCAAGCTCAAGCAGATCCTCACCGCCGCGGACTGCCACCCGGTGCTGATGGAGCGCAGCCTCTACCTGGGCAAGAAATCCCCATCGGCGGCACCGCCCACCAGGCCGGGACCGCGCGCTTTGGGACCGACCCGGCGACGTCGGTGCTCGATCTCGACTGCAAGGCCCACGAACTCGACAACCTCTATTTGGCCGACGCCAGCTTCTTTCCCTCGATCGGCTCGGTGAACCCCACCCTGACGATCATCGCCAACGCCCTTAGGGTCGCCGACAGGATCAAGATGCGGCTAGGCTGCGGTTAGGCCAAGGGCCTCGGACTCGAGGGGGTGGAAAATGACCGCGCGAAAGACCGCGATGGCCTTCGGCTGGCGCGTCTGGGGCCTGGGCGTGATCGCATTGGGCCTGGTCTGTCTGGCGTGGGGCGACTTCGATCCGGGGCAGCCGGTTCCAACGGACGTTCCCGACCGCGCCGCCCTGGCCTATGTCGCGGCCAGTCTCATGGTCATCGCTGGCGTGGCCGTGGAGTGGCGACGGACGAGGGCCTGGGCCGCCGCGGCGCTCACCGCCTATTACGCGCTCATCGTCGTCGTACTGCTGAACGGTCGCGTCGTGCTCGCGCACCCTGCCGAGTTTGGCGCCTACAGCGGCGGCGCCGAACAGCTCGCGATCGCGGCCGGCGGCCTCATCGTCTATGCCGCCAGCGCAAAAATCGACGCGGCCCTGGCCACGCGCCTCACACGCCTGGGCCAAGTCGCCTTCGGGGTTTGCGCCCTGTTGTTCGGCGGCGCGCACTTTTTCTATATGAACCTCACCACCCCTTTGGTCCCCAAATGGCTGCCGCCCTCGCCGGAATTCTGGGCCTATGCGACCGGATTTGGCCACATCGCGGCGGGGATCGCCATCCTCACGGGCGTGCGGGCCCGCCTTGCCGCGATCCTGCTCACGGCCATGTACGCGTCCTTCACGGTTCTGGTGCACGCGCCGATGCTCCTGGCCGATCCCTCCAGCCATGTGAACTGGAGCGAGAACGCGCTGAATATCGCCCTGACCGGCGCAGCCTGGGTGGTGGCGGACTCGCTGGCGCGGCCGAGGCGCTAGGGGGGCGGCCGCCGAATTCAGGCGCTCCTGCCTACAATCCCCCTGCAAACAGGTCAGGCTTGCCGATCTGCACGCCTTTTGAACGCAGGATGTCGTAGGCGGTGGAAAGGTGAAAGTAGAGGTTGGTGGTGGCGAAGATCGTCAGCCAGCGGCCGGCGGGCAGGGTCAGGGTCATGCCCGTGCCGATGGTGTGGGTCAGCGCAAGCTCGTCGCGATCTTCGAACTGCTCGGGCTTCAGCGTGGCGAGATAGGTCTTGGCGGCGGCTATGGCGTCCCGAAAGCCGGCGAGATCGAGGTCCGCGCCGACGTCCGGGGGAACCGGCAGCCCCGCGACCCGCGCCGGCCATTGCCGCGAAAAGTTGCAAACCACCATCAGCTGGAACGCCAGCGGCTGCATGTCGTCGATCAGCCGCCAGTCCAGGAGCTCCGTTCCACCAACGCCGTTCGCCGCCGCGAATTCGGCCCCCTTGGTGAGGAGGTGCGCCGCGGTGTCCAGCGCATGGGAATACATTCCGACAAAGGCATAGGCGTTCACGGCCATGGTCGAATTCCGGCGTTACGGTCGAACGCTCGTGTAGGCGATGGGTCCTGATTTGGCCATTGCGCGGAGGCTCATAACCGCGCCATCGCGCCCTCGTCAGTCGCGGTCGGGCGCGCCCAGCGGAAAATAGCTCCGGTAGGGTCGCGCCTCGTCGACGGCCCTGGCGAAAGACGGACGCTCAAGGAGGCGCCGACGATAGGCGTGGACGTGGGTCAAAGCAGCATCGACCGGGTGGGCCCAGTCGGCGTAGAGGAGGGCCGGTGCGGCGGCGCAGTCGGCCAGGGAAAATTGTTCTCCCGCCGCCCATCGCCGGCTGGCCATCGCCCCGTCGAGCCAGCGATAGGCGGCTTCCAGCATCGTCCGCGCCTGCGCCACTCCGAGCGGATCGCGATCCGCCTGCGGGCGAATGGCGTCGAGGACGATCGTCTGCATCGGGGTCATGATGTAGTTGTCGCAGAACCGATCCATCATCCGCACGAAGAGCGCCGCCGCCGGGTCCTGGGGAAGAAATCGCACTGCCCCAGGATGGTGGAGATCCAGGTGCTCCACGATGATGCTGGCTTCCATGACCGCATGACCATCGTCGACAAGTACGGGGAACCGTTTCAGCGGCCAGAGCGCCGCCAGTTGCGCCGCCGCGGTTTCACCTTCCAGCATCCGCCACTCGAACGCGGTGTCGTTCTCGTAAAGCGCGATCAGCACTTTCTGGGAGTAGGACGAGAAGGGATGGGCATAGAGTTCTAGCGACAGGGGGGCCTCCTTACGACTACCGCTATTCTGATACATCGCCTGGCCGTCAGGTTCACCCTGAAGGGCGTGGCCCTCGCGGGCGCCGTGCCTCCCGGTGTAGGCACCGCCGCCGTTTTATTTTATTGAGCTTATCTGGTTTCCCTGTTTGTTAGCTGCGGGGGACTGCGGCAGAGATTGATCACTGCGGCGCGCTCGAACCAACAAATCGAGGTGCATGCGTGAAAACGGCCGCGAGCGACCTTCTCTTCCGCTGTTTGGGGCGCACTGCGCTCGTGTCCACTTTGGCCGCGCTCGCCGTGGCCGCCTCGGCGGGGCAAGCCTTGGCCCAGGCCGTTGGGTCGCTCGCGGACGGCTTGCGCCGCGCCGACGCCGACCACCTCGCCGGCCGGTATGCCGATGAGCAGACGCTGTTGCGCGGTCTTCTGGCGGGCGCGCCGCCGACTGGCGACGCGGCCACCGATATCGAATTGCGCCTGGCCGAGTCGTTCGATCTGTCCGAAGACATCGCCAATGAAGAGACCGCAGCGCGAAAGGCGCTGAGCGTGGCCCAGGCGTCCGGCGCGCCGCCGGCCCGGCTGGCCGAGGCGAAAGAGGCCGTTGCGGTCGCCCTCAATGAGGCAGGGCAATTCACCGCCGCCGAGCCGATCCACCGCGAGGCATTGGCTTTGGCTCTGGCCAAACCGCTCGGCGCGAATACCGAGCTGACCGCCAGCATTCTCGACGGGCTCGGACGCAATCTTGCATTCGAGGGCCGCTATGCCGACGCCGAGCCGCCGTTGCGCCGCGCGCTGGCGATCCGCGCGGTGATCGAACCACAAAGCCTGCAGACCGCGCGATCGGACCTGTCGCTAGGCATTCTGCTCTTGGACACGGCGCAGAACGACAAGGCCGAGACCCTGCTGCGCCAGGCGCTGGCCCTGCGCATCGCGCTTCTGCCCCCGCACCACCCTTTGATCGCCAGCGCCGAGCGCCTGTTGGGTCAGGCATTGAGCGAGGAAAAGAAATACGCCGAAGCAGAACCGATCGAGCGCGCCGCGCTGGCCGAAATCGACGCGGCCCTTGGCCCCGAGGTGACGCCGAGCGTCGCGGCGGCGGAGGCGCTCGCCTCCACGCTGGAAGCCGAGAAGCGCTACGGCGAGGCCGAGGCGCTCCGTCGCCGGGTCGTCGCGACGGAACAGAAGGCGGCCGACGACATGCCCAGCATCGCCGGCGCGAACCAAGGGCTTGCGAATAATCTCCAACTGCAAAGCCATCTTACCGATGCGGAGGCGCTTTTCCGCGCCGCGGTCGCCATCCGGCAAAAGGTCCAGGGCGAACAGAACTCCGATACCGCGCTCGCGGAAGGCAATCTGGCCGCCAATCTCTACCTGCAGACCCGCTATGCGGACGCCGAGCCGTTGTACCGGCAGGTGCTGGCGACCAACGTGGCGCTGAAAGGCGAAAACGACCCGAGCAGCCTCTCGGCGATGGGCTGGCTGGCTGACGATCTCGCGAAGGAGAACAAGGTCCCCGACGCCATGACGCTCTGGGCGAAGGATGTCGACGGCCGCCTGACGGTCGAGGGGCGCGAGGCCGCCGATACGCTCGCCGCCGAGGATTCTTTCGCCCTCTTCCTCACCACGCATTACTACGCGGCCGACGCCGAGAAGATCGCGCGTTCGACTCTGACCATCCGCGAACGCCTGTTCGGCGCCGACAGCTACGAAGTCGGCCTGAGCCTGAATCAACTCGCCGACGCCCTTGACGTCGAGGGCCGGTATGTCGAGGCGGCGGATATGGCCAGGCGCCAGTTGAGCATCGACACAAAGATCGACGGCGCCGAGTCCGGCGATACCGAATCCGACTGGCATCAGCTCTCCGCCAGTCTGTACTTCGCCAACGACATCGACGGCAGCCTGGACGCGGCCCACCACGCACTCGCGATCGCCCGAAAGATTGATGGCGAGAACTCCGACGTGACCGCCGGCGAGTTGAAACTGATCGCCGGAGACCTTACGCGGCAGGGGCGGAAGGACGAGGCCTTTCCCGCCGCCGAGGAAAACCTGGCGATCGAGGTTCACATCAATGGGATGAAAGGCCCGCAGGTGTCAGCGGGGCTCGGGACCCTTGCCGGCGCCACGGTCGACACTGCAAGCATCGTTGCGATCAGACGTCAGATCGTCGCCATCGATGCGGCCTATTATGGCGAAGGCGACAACGCCGTCGGTTCGGACATCAGCGAGCTTGGGGACGCCCTGAAAAACAACGGCGACAAGGCGGGGGCCGAGAAGGCCTATCTCGAATCCTTGACCAGGGACACGTTCAATCTCGACACCATGATCCATCTCGGAGATCTGGCTTCGCTGCTTGACGACGAAGGCCGTTACGCAGATGCAGAGCCCTATGCCCGCCGCGCGGTCGCGCTGAACAGTGCCTTGACCATGCAGAGGCAGGTGGACGGGTACTATTCATCATACTTGGCCAGGAGCTTGGCCGGACAGGGCAAGACCGACGAAGCCGAGCCTGTGTGGCGTGAGGCGATCAAGAGCGACGATGCGCTTCTTCGCGCCGAGTTCGGTGCCTTTCTTCTCGATCGCGACAAGACCGCCGAGGCCGTTTCGGAACTGCGTCTCGCGGTTTCAGGCATCGAAGCGGAAGAATCGAAAGCGCTGCAAGGCAATGACAGCTACTCAAAAGCCGACTGGAGCCGGGACGCCTCGGCGAGCTTGAGTCTGGCGCTCAGGTGCTGGGCGGCCGAAGGCGGCGGGGCGGCGGCCGGCGACCGTCCGGACGCGCTTACGGCCGAAGCCTTCCTCGCCGCGCAGAACGCCGACAAGGATAGCGAAGGCGACGTCTTCGCCCGGGCGGGCGCGCGGCTCAGCGCGGGCGCGCTCGGCCTCGGTGACGTGGTCACCCAACGCGAAAAGCTGATTGGCGAACGTGCGTCGCTGCAGCAGCGCTTCGCTGAGATGGCCGGCCAAGCGAACGTTTCGAAGACCGATCTGGACGCCCTTAGCGTCCGGCTGGCCGCGCTGGACCCGCGGGTCGACGCGGTGAATGCGCAACTTCGCGCGCAATTCCCCAGCTACTGGGCGCTGATCAATCCCGATCCCGTGCCGATCGACCAGTTGCAAGGCGCCGGCGGCGCCGGTCCGGCCCTGCTGCACGCCGACGAGGCGCTGATCGTCTTCATGGCGCCGCCCAGCGACAGCGAGACGGGATTGGTGTTCGCGGTCAGTCGGGAAAAGACTGGTTGGGCCGCCATCGATCTGACCGGCGAGGAGCTGCGCAAGCGGGTTGGAGCGCTGCGCACCGACATCGATCCGTTCGGATACGGCGTCGACTCCGGCGCTCGCCGAGCCCCGCCGCGCGCCAACATCTTCGACCGGACCGCCTCCTATGCGCTCTACAAGGCCCTGCTGGGCGCGCCCTCGATCCAGGCGGTTATCGCCGACAAAGCGACGCTGCTGTTCGTGCCTTCAGGACCGTTGAACAGCTTGCCGCCCGGCCTGCTCGTCACCGCGCCACCCGAAGGCGGACGGGCGATGGACGACGATCCGGAAGCCCTGCGCAACACCCATTGGCTGCTGCGCGAAAAGGCGGTCGCCGTCCTGCCGAACGTGGCTTCGCTGCGCCTGCTGCGCCAGAGTCTGCCGAAGGCCCGGCCTCGGGCGATGTCTCCGCTGCTGGCCTTCGCCGATCCGGACTTCGCCAGCGAGTCAGGTCCATCGCCGGCAGCGGCAAAACTGCCGATGAGCTTTGAATTGACGCTGGTCAGTCGCGATGATCGCGGCAGGGCCCTTGCCGACCTGGAACCGCTGCCCGGGACCAGGGCGGAGGGCGAGGCCCTGAGGCGCGCCCTCAACGCCCAGCCGGACAGCCTTCTGCTTGGCGACCAGGCCTCGAGGGCGGAGCTGTTCCGGCGCAACGACGACGGGCGGCTGGCGAAGGTGCGCATCTTGTCGTTTTCGACCCATGGCTTGGTGGCCGGTGACCTGGGCCTCACCGAGCCGGCCCTCGTGCTGAGCGGCGACGGGCATGGCCACGATGGCCTGCTCACCGCGTCCGACACGGCAGCGCTGCGGCTCGGCGCGGACTGGGTCATTCTCTCGGCCTGCAATACAGCCAGTCCCGATCCCCGACATACCGAGGGGGTGTCCGGGCTGGCGCGCGCTTTCTTCTACGCCGGCGCGAGGGCGCTGATCGTCTCGCACTGGAGGGTGCGCGACGACGTGGCGTCCCGGCTTATCCCCGACGTCGTCTCGCGGCAGCGCAGCGGGATGTCGCGCGCTCAAGCCATGCGCGAGGCCAGTCTCGCGATCCTGGACGACAAGGCACTCGACGCCGCCGACCCCTTCAGCTGGGCGCCGTTCGTGGTAATGGGCGATCCCGGCGACTGACGAGCCGATCCTGGCCCTGGATCAATTGGCCGGCACTTTCAGCGTCACGAGCGCGGTGTTGGGGTAGCCATCTGAGTCCGCGACCTCGATCCGGATCGTGTGAACGCCCGGCGGCAGCTGCGCGGCGGGAATGAATATGCCGCTGGACGAAAGGTAAGAGCGAAAACGCTGGGTGATGTCCACGGGCGGGACCTTCATATAGGTGAGCTTCACCGTCGAGACGTCAACCGCCGACCCGTGGTGAGGGGTGAATTCGATCTTGAAGGGAAACGGCGCCCGCCTCGCCATTCCGTTCGGAGCCGGCGAGATCTGCACGATGTCGGGCGGACGGAACATGCCCCGCGTCCGCGGATTGGGCGCTCCCGCGGTCGCCGGCGCATTCGGCAGGGCGGACTCCGCACCCGTGATCAGCACGACCGGCGCCGCGATGACCGGTGCCGCGGCGGTGATGGCGGCGCAAAACAACATCGCCGAAACGCACAATCCTGGGCGCACGTCACAAAATCCTGTTGGATGCATGCGTAAACATTCTTGTCAGGTTTCCTATGCGCGTCAAGGAAGCTGCAGGCGCCGCGCGAGCGTCTGTCGGCTGCTCATATGGCGGCGACGCGACGATCCTGATAACTCTATTTGATAATAAGCTTAAGACCACCGCCGGGGGTTTATCGTCCTATGAGATGCCCATTCTGCGCTGAGGACATCAGGGACGAAGCTATCCATTGCAAGCATTGCGGCGGCGAACTCTCGATCATCAAGGGTCTCAACGAAGGCCTTCGGGCGGCATCCGATCAGATCGAACAGTTGAAGAGCGAAATACAGCGCCTCAGCGCCCTGACTGACCCTACCGACCGCGTCACCCCGAGCGGCAATCAGCAGCCCGCCGTCGCCGCCGAGACGGCGTCGCCGATGACCCGTCTCGCCGGCTTTGGCCGCACATTCGCGCTTCCCTTCATCCTTTTGCTGCTGGCCTACGTCGTCACTGAGGTCTGGCTCGACACCCGCCCGTGGATCTTGAGAGTTTCGTTGATCGCCATCGTCGTCGCCTCGGCATCGACGGATCGGCGGAGTTTACAAAGGTCGTGGAAGGCCAACACGTTGATCGGACTAGGCCTCGGCCTATCGGCGATATTCACTATGGATGTACTGGATTATCTCGTCGACCATTCTCCGATCTACACATCGGTAAGGGAGACCTTCTCCGAAATCTCTTATGCGCTCAGCATTTCGTTCAGCTTCATTGCAGGGGTTCTGATATCGCATCTGTTTAGGCCGAAGACCGGGCCGGACGATGGTTTAA
>Ga0208849_1000526_pt1 | contig 35437 bp, 33 predicted proteins | sample NGESurdeep072012_10_FD_184470 | JGI IMG/M metagenome (GOLD analysis project Ga0208849, IMG submission 184470) | Arctic peat soil microbial communities from Barrow, Alaska - NGEE Surface sample 53-3 deep-072012 (SPAdes) | ecosystem: Environmental > Terrestrial > Soil > Wetlands > Peat ... | reverse complement strand
GGGTCAGGCCGGCGTCGACCGCGTGGTGCCGATTCTCAAGCCCTACAAGCTCGCCTCGGCGCAGATCACCCACGGCGAGCGCACCGTCCTGGACATCGCCGGGCGCAAGGTCGGCGGCGAGCATTTCGCGCTGATCGCCGGTCCCTGCACGGTCGAGTCGCGCGAGCAGACGCTCACGACCGCGCGCGTCGTGCGTGACGCGGGCGCGACGCTTTTGCGCGGCGGCGCCTACAAGCCACGCACCTCCCCCTACGCCTTCCAGGGCCTCGGCCAGGAGGGCCTGCGGCTGCTCGCCGAGGCGAAGGCCGAGACCGGTCTGCCGGTCGTCACCGAGCTGATGGACATGCGCGATCTCGAGCCCGTGCTCGAGGTGGCGGACGTCGTGCAGATCGGCGCGCGCAACATGCAGAACTACCCCCTGCTCGCCGAGATCGGTCGCTCCGGCCGTCCCGCGCTGCTCAAGCGTGGGCTGTCCTCGACGCTCGACGAGCTTTTGATGGCCGCCGAGTACATCCTCAAGGAAGGCAACCCGAACGTGATGCTCTGCGAGCGCGGCATCCGCACGTTCGAGACCGCCTACCGTTTCACGCTCGACCTGATGGCCGTCCCGGTGCTCAAGGAACTCTCCCACCTGCCGGTGATCGTCGACCCCAGCCACGCCGCCGGGCGGCGCGACCTGGTGCTGCCGCTGTCGCTCGCGGCGGCGGCCGTCGGCGCCGACGGCATCATCGTGGAGGTGCATCCCAACCCCGACGAGGCGATCTGCGACGGGCCACAGGCGCTCCGCGCCGAGGACTTCGCCGCGTACGCGCAGGCGGTCGAGCGCGCGACGGCGCTCGCTGGTAAGGCGCTCAGCGCGGCGTGAGGATCGCGGTCCTCGGCCTCGGGCTGATCGGCGGCTCGATCGGGCTGGCGGCACGCGAGCGGGCCGGCGCGGAGGTCTGCGGCTATGACCCGGCCGCGCGTGCCCGCGCGCTGGCGCTCGAGCTGGGCGCGATCGACGAGCAGGCGGCGGACATCGCCGGCGCGGTCCAGGGCGCCGACGTCGTGTTCGTGGCCGCGCCCGTGGGGGCGCTCCCGCGGGCCGTCCGCGCGGCGCTTGCCGCCGCCGGCCCCGATGCCGTGATCACGGACGTCGGCTCGACCAAGCGCGCCGTCGCCGAGGTGGGTGTCGCGGACGAGCGCTTCATCGGCGGACACCCCCTCGCCGGAGCCGAGACGAAGGGCGTGGAGCATGCGCGCGCCGACCTCTTCGACGGCGCGACCTGGTATCTGACGCCCGCGCGCGGCAGCACCGCCGGCGTCCTCTACGAGCGCCTGCACCGCCTGCTCACGAGCTTCGGCGCGCAGCCCGCGGCGATCGACGCCGCCACCCACGATCGCCTGATGGCGTCCGTCTCGCACCTGCCGCACGTGCTCGCCAACCTGCTCGTCGCCCAGGCCACGAGCGCGCTCGGCGCCGAGCAGGACCAGCGTCTGCCGGCCGTCGGCCCGAGCTTTCGCGACGCCACGCGCGTGGCCGGCGCGAACACCGCGATCTGGGCCGACATCTACCTCTCCAACCGGGATGCTCTGATCGCGGGCATCGACGGGCTGACGACGCGCTTGGCAGAGGTGCGCGCCGCCCTCCAGGCGGGCGACGCGGCGGCGGTGGCGGCCTGGAACGATCGCGCCCGCGTCGAGCGCGAGGCGCTGCTCGGCACGGGGCTGGTCGGCGGGGTGGAGGGGGAGCCGATGCTCGAGCTACGCGCCTCGGTGCCCAACCGCCCGGGCGTGATCGCCGAGCTCGCGCTGGCCCTGGGCCAGGCGGGGGTGAACATCGTCGACCTCGCGCTCTCTCCCTCCGAGGACAATCGCCAGGGCGTCGTCGCGCTGTGGGTCAGCGGCGAGTCGCACGCCGCCCGCGCGCAGGAGCTGATCGCCGACCTCGGCTTCCCGGTGGCGCGCGCCTGAAGCGTTCCGCACGTTGGGCCTTTTCGCATGGCCTCCGGGGGTTGACAAGGCGGCTAGATAGATGTTCTAATACGCCTTGGTACAGATCGGCGGGAGCGGCGAATCTCCGGCGAAACGCATCCGGGTGGCAGGCAAGGGGAAGGGGATACGTGATGAGCAGGACGGCCGATCGAGTCAGCCCGCGACCCTGCCCGACCCGCGGCTCCAGCCCGCCCAGGGTGGCTCCGGCCTGCCCAGGTTATGACGATGCCTTGTCCAGGGTGTGACGATGCCTCGTAGAAGAAGGGCTTCCCCCAGCGGCAAAAAGCCCGCCGCGGGCCGGCGGCCGGCGGCCGGTGATCTGCCGCGCGCGCAGGTGAGCGAGGTTCAGCGCAGGCGCGTGCTCGCGGCGATGACCGAGGCGGTGGTCGAGCAGGGCGCCAGCTCCACCACCGTGGGGCACATAGTCGCTCGCGCGGGCGTATCCCGCCGTACGTTCTACGAACTGTTTGAGGATCGCGAGGATTGCTTCCTCGCGGCGTTCGACGACGCCATCGCGCACGCCACCGCGGTCGTGCTGCCGGCATATGAAGGGGAGAGAGTCTGGCGGGAGCGGATTCGCGCCGCCCTCGCGGCCCTGCTCGAGCTGTTCGACGAAGAGCCAGCGCTGGCGCGGCTATGCGTCGTGGAGGCGCTCGGGGCGGGCTCGCGCGCGCTGGAGCGCCGGGCGCGTGTGCTCGACACCCTGATCGATGTCGTCGACCGCGGCAGCGCCGAAGCGAAGGGGGAGCGCAAGCCGCCCCGACTCGCCGCCGAGGGCCTGGTCGGCGCGGTGCTCGCGCTGATCCACGCGCGCCTCTTGGGAGACGACGCGGCCGCCGCGGGCGCCAACTCGAAGTCGTCCGCTGCCACCGCGCCGTTCACCGACCTGCTCAATCCAATGATGAGCATGATCGTGCTCCCCTACCTGGGCACCGCCGCGGCGCGCAAAGAGCTCGCTCGCTCCGCGCCGGCGCCTCAGCCCGACCGCGCCGTGCGCACGCGCCGGCCCGGCGATCCGCTCGAGGGCCTGGGCATGCGACTCACCTACCGCACCCTGCGCGTGCTCGCGGCGATCGCGGACCATCCGCGGGCCAGCAACCGTGAGATCGCCGACCGCGCCGAAGTGGCTGACCAGGGGCAGATATCGAAGCTGCTCAGTCGTCTCCAGAGCCTCGGGCTGATCCACAACCATGGCGCCGGCCAACCCTCCGGCGCCTCCAACGCCTGGAGCCTCACCCCGCGCGGCGAGGAGATCCACCTCGCGCTCGGCATCGAGCCCGGGGCTCCACCCCCGCGCCAGGCGCCAGGACGCGTCGCTGAGTAACGGCCGTGCGCTTGCGCGCTGGCATGACCTTCGCGGCTCTGCCCGTACCCGCTGGCATGACCCTCGCGGCTCTGCGCGTGCCGTAGAAGTCGTGGATAGCCAACCCGTCCGGTCATACTGCCCCGCATGAACATGCGCTTTGAGCCCTCCGGCGGGCTTCACGGGGAGCTGACCGCCCCCGCTGACAAGTCGATCTCCCACCGCGCGGCGCTGCTGGGAGCGATGGCCTCAGAGCCGGTGCGGATCGAGAATTATCTGCTTGCGGCAGATACGACCTCCACGCTTCAGGCCGTCCGCGCGCTCGGCGCGCTGGTGGAGGAGCGTGAGCACGAGGTCGTGGTGCGCGGCACCGGCCTGCGCGAGGCGTGCGAGCCGGACGGACCGATCGACGTGGGCAACGCGGGCACCTTGCTGCGCCTGCTGCCGGGCTGGCTCGCCGCCCAGGAGGGGCGCTCCTTCACGCTCGACGGCGACGACTCGATCCGCCGCCGGCCGGTCGACCGCGTGGTCGAGCCGCTGCGGCTGATGGGCGCTGAGCTGCGGGCAAGCGCCGGACGCTTCCCGCCCCTGGAGGTGCACGGCGCACGGTTGCGCTGCATCTCTCACGAGCTGCCGGTCGCGAGCGCACAGGTCAAGTCGTGTGTGCTGCTCGCGGCGCTCGCCGCGGACGGCGCCACAACCATCGGCGAGCCAGCCCGCAGCCGTGACCATACCGAGCGGATGCTCCTGCGGGCCGGGGTGAACATCCACCGCAACGGTCGCCACGTGACCGTCGTCAACGCCGATGAGCTCGTGCTCGAGCGGGTGCGCGTGCCCGGCGATTTGAGCTCAGCCGCGTTCATGGTGGCCGCCGGGGTGCTCGTCCCCGGCTCACGCCTTTTGATTGGAGACGTCGGGGTCAACTGGACGCGCACCGGCTTCCTGCGCATCCTGCGGCGGATGCGCGGGATCGTGCTCGGCGACCTCGAGGACGAGTCGGGCGAGCTCTCGCCACACGAGCCGAGCAGCGACCTCGACGTCGCCCACGGGGCGCTCGAGGGCACGGTCATCGAGGCCGAGGAGGTGCCGCTGGCGATCGACGAGCTGCCCCTGGTGGCGCTGCTCGGCTGCTTCGCCGAGGGCGAGACGGTCGTGCACGGCGCGCAGGAGCTGCGCGTGAAGGAGTCCGACCGCATCGCCGGCGTCGTCGAGGGGCTGCGCGGCCTCGGCGCCGAGATCGAGGCGACCGAGGACGGCTTCGCGGTGCGGGGCTCAGGCGGCCTGCGGGGAGGCACGATCGATGCCCGCGGCGACCACCGCCTGGCGATGCTCGGCGCGGTCGCCGGCCTCGCCTCGCGCGAGGGCGTCGAGGTGATCGGGATGGAGGCCGCGGCGGTCTCCTATCCGGGGTTTGTCGAGGATCTCGCGGCGCTGAGCGCCTGATGTCGGCCCCATGACCTGCACGACCCCATGCTCGTAGCGATCGACGGTCCCGCCGGCGCCGGCAAGTCCACCGTCGCCCGTGCTCTGGCCGGTCGACTTGGCTTCACCTACCTGGACAGCGGCGCGATGTACCGCTGCGTGGCGCTGCTCTCGCTCGCCGCGCCCGGTCAGCCGCCGGACGCGCTCGCGCGCCGGGCGAGCATCGAGCTGGGCGCCGACCCGGGCGAGCGCTCTGGCGCGGCGACGGGGTCCGTCGCTGCCCCTCTGGACACCTGGGTGCGGCTCGATGGCCGCGACGTCACCGCGGAGATCCGCACGCCGGAGGTCGCAGAGATGGCCTCGCGCGTAGCCGCCGATGCGGGAGTGCGTGAGGCGCTGGTGGCCAAGCAGCGCGCGCTGATCGCCGGCGGCGACTGGGTGGCGGAGGGCCGCGACATCGGCACCGTGGTCGCGCCCGAGGCGGAGCTGAAGGTGTTCCTCAGCGCGAGCCCGGCGGAGCGCGCGCGCAGACGCGCCACCGAGCTGGGCGCCGATCACGACACGGTGCTCGCCGAGCAGACCCTGCGCGACGAGCGTGACTCCTCGCGCGCGCACAGCCCACTCCAGGCGGCGCCCGATGCGCTCGTGCTGGACACGAGCGGGCGGACGGTCGAGCAGGTTGTGGAGCACCTCGCGGCGCTCGCCCGAGCGGTCTCGAGCGCCCGCTGATCTGGCCCCGCCCGCCTCGCCCGACTGTCTCGCCCGCTTCGCCCGACTGTCCCGCCTGCTCCGCCCGGTCATACTGGCCAGATGCTGAAGGTCGCCGTCGTCGGCTATCCGAACGTGGGGAAGTCCTCGCTCATCAACCGCCTCACCGGTACGCGCGAGGCGGTCGTCCACGAGCGCCCCGGTGTCACGCGCGACCGCAAGGAGCTCGAGTGCGAGTGGAACGGGCGGCGCTTCATGCTGATCGACACCGGCGGAGTGGACTTCCAGGACGACGATCCCCTCGCCGGCTCGATCCGCGATCAGGCGCGCGCGGGGCTCGCCGACGCGCAGGTCGCGGTGCTCGTTGTCGACAGCCGCGCCGGCGTGCGACCCGGCGACGAGGAGATGGCGGACCTCCTGCGCCGCGCCTCGCTGCCGCTGATCGTGGCGGCGAACAAGTGCGACGGTGTCGCCGAGATTCCCCAGGCCGCGGAGTTCCACCGCCTCGGCCTCGGCACGCCGATCCCCGTCTCGGCCGCCCAGGGCCTCGGCACGGGCGATCTGCTCGACCGGATCGTCGAGTTGCTGCCCGCGAGTGACGAGGAGCCCGACACCGACACCGTGCGTCTGGCGATCATCGGCCGGCCCAACGTGGGGAAGTCCTCGCTCGTAAATCGCTTCCTCGGCGAGGAGCGGGTGATCGTCTCCGACGTCGCCGGCACCACACGCGACGCGATCGACATGCCCCTGATGGTCGGCGAGCGCAAGCTGACCCTCGTCGACACCGCCGGGATGCGCCGCCAGTCGAAGGTCGCCGACTCGATCGAGTACTACACCGCCTTGCGCTCCCAGCGCGCCGCCGAGCGCGCGGACGTGGCGCTGGTCGTGTGCGACGCGCGCGAAGGCGTCACCGCCCAGGACCTGCGGATCGCTGAGCTGGCGATGAAGGCCAGCTGCGCGACGGCGATCGTGCTGAACAAGTGGGACGTGCGCGAAGGCTCCGAGGATGACCTCGATCACGAGCGCGCCCGCGTCGCCGAAAAGCTCCGCCTGCGCCCGCGCGTGCTGACCGCCAGCGCGCTCACCGGTCGCCACGTCGCACGTCTCCTGACCGAGGCTTTGGCGCTCGGCGACCGCATGTCCGGGCGCATCCCCACCGCCGAGCTCAATCGCTTCCTCGCCGAGACCGTCCAGGCCCGTCAGCCGCCCGTCGGGACGCGCCGGGGCTCCAGCCAGCACCGGCTGAAGCTGATCTACATGGCCCAGATCGGCGAGCGCCCGCCGCGCTTTGCGATCCAGATCAACTCGCGCGCACGTGTGACCCGCGACTACGCCTACTTCTTGGAGAACCGCCTGCGCGCCCGCTACGGCATGGACGGCGTGCCGCTCGTGATCGACTTCGTCGAGCGCGGCCAGCGCGGGCGTGAGATACCGTCCCGCCCGCCCCGCGAGGACGCCGCCAAGCGCGCACCGGCGGGCGCCCGCTCCTCGGCCAGAAGTGCCCCGATCTCCTAGCTCACCTATTCTCTATCGACTTTTCGCCTGCGACCCCTGGAGCGATTCCCGAACCCATGAGCCTGCTTCCTGACAACGAGTACCTGTTCACCTCCGAGTCGGTCACCGAGGGACACCCGGACAAGATCGCCGACCAGATCTCCGACGGGGTGCTCGACGCCGTGCTGCGTGACGACCCCTACGGCCGCGTGGCCTGCGAGACGCTCGTCAACACCGGCCTGATCGTCGTCTCCGGAGAGATCTCGACCGACACCTACGTGGACATCCAGGAGATCGCGCGCGAGACGGTCCGCCGGATCGGCTACGACAACGCCGCCTACGGCTTCGACTGCGACACGTGCGCCGTGATCAACGCGATCGACAAGCAGTCCCCGGACATCGCGCAGGGCGTCGACGCGGCGTACGAGACGCGCCACGACCCGGCCGACGAGGACGTGCTCGACATCGCGGGAGCCGGCGATCAGGGGATGATGTTCGGCTACGCCTCGAACGAGACCGAGGAGCTGATGCCGCTGCCGATCGCGCTCGCGCACAAGCTCGCGCGGCGTCTGTCGGAGGTGCGCAAGGGCGAGGTGCTGCCCTATCTGCGCCCGGACGGCAAGACCCAGGTCACGGTCCGCTATCAGGACGGCAAGCCGGTCGAGATCGAAAAGATCCTGATCTCCACCCAGCACGCCGACGGGATCGACGCCGAGGCGCTGATCAAGCCCGACCTGCTCGAGCACGTGCTGCGCCCGGTGCTGCCGAGCGATCTGTACGACGAGGGCAAGCTGGTGAAGAACTTTCTCGTCAACCCGACGGGGCGCTTCGTGATCGGCGGGCCGATGGGCGACTGTGGCCTGACGGGACGCAAGATCATCGTCGACACCTACGGCGGCATGGCCCGCCACGGTGGCGGCGCGTTCTCGGGTAAGGATCCCTCGAAGGTCGACCGCTCCGCGGCCTACGCGGCGCGCTGGGTCGCCAAGAACATCGTCGCCGCTTCTCTCGCCGAGCGCGCGGAGGTTCAGGTGGCCTATGCGATCGGGGTGGCGCACCCCGTTTCCGTGATGGTCGAGACGTTCGGCACCGAGCGGATTGGCCGCGGCCAGATCGCCCGCCTGGTGGACGAGCATTTCGACCTGCGTCCCGGCGCCTTCCGCGAGGAGCTCAAACTGCACCGGCCGATCTACCAGAAGACCGCCGCCTACGGGCACTTCGGCCGCGACGATCACGACTTCACGTGGGAGCGGACTGACAAGGCCGCCGCGCTGCGTTCGGCCGCCGGCCTCTGACCGCGGGCGCGTCTAATGTGGCGGCGTGTCCGCCATCGCCCAGGTCGAGCCGATGACGACGGCCCGCGCGCTGCGCGGGCCGTTTGACTACCGGCTGCCCCTGGAGCTGCGCGGCGGCATCGTCCAGGTCGGCTCGATGCTGGTCGTGCCCTTCGGCCGGCGCGAGGTGCTCGGCGTGGTCGTCGGCCTGGCCGACAGCAGCGAGGTAGCCGAGCAGAAGCTGCTCGCGCCCCTGCGCGCACTTGATGAAGGCCCGCCCGCCCTCCCAAGCGATCTGGTGGAGCTGGCCGAGTGGATCGCGGCGGAGTACTGCTCGACGATCTCACGCGCGCTCGGTCTCGTGCTGCCGCCCGGCGCGGCGCGCCGCCTGAGCGGGCGCAAACGCCGCGCCGTCACCCGTCGCGTGCACCTGCCCGTCGGCGCTCGCAGTCCCGAGCCGCCCACGTTGACCGGCGAGCAGCGCGCTGTGCTCGACTCGATCACGGCCGCGCTCACGGCGCGCACGGCCGCCCGGCGGCTGCTGCACGGGGTTACGGGCTCCGGCAAGACGGAGATCTATCTGCGCGCCGCGGCGACCGCGCTGGAGCAGGGACGCGGGGCGATCGTGCTCGTCCCGGAGATCGCCCTGACCCCGCAGATCGTGGGGCGTTTCGTCGAACGCTTCGGTGACACCGTGGCGGTGCTGCACTCGCAACTGCGCCCGGCCGAGCGCTACGAGGAGTGGCGACGCCTGCGCGCCGGGGAGGCGCGGGTCTGCGTCGGCCCGCGCTCGGCCGTGTTCGCGCCGATCGAGGACCTCGGTTTGATCGTCGTCGATGAGGAGCACGATGCCTCCTACAAGCACGAAGGTGATCCACGCTACGACGCCCGCGATGTCGCGGTGCAGCGCGCCGCGCGCTGCGGGGCGCTGCTCCTTCTCGGCAGCGCCACACCGCGGCCTGAGAGCATGCACGCCGGCCCCCGGCCCGTGCTACGCCTGCCCGGTCGCGTGGACGGACGCCCGCTGCCGGAGGTCCAGATTCTCGACATGCGCGGCGACCGATCGGAGATCGGCCAACAGGGGCTGCACCCGCTGACCGCGCAGGCGCTCGCCGAGGTACGCAGCGCCGGTGGGAAGGCGATGGTGCTGCTCAACCGCCGTGGCTGGTCGAACTTCCTCTCATGCCGTTCCTGTGGGCGGGTGTGGAGCTGCCCGGACTGCGACGTGGCGCTCGTGCTGCACCGCCGCGATGGCTATGTGGCCTGTCACCACTGCGGGCACCGCGAGTCCGCCCCGGCGCGCTGTGGCGACTGCGGCTCGACGGCCGTGGCGCGCCACGGCGCGGGCACCGAGCGCGTGCAGCACGACCTCGCGGCCACGCTCGACGACGGCGGCTTCCCCGTGTTCCGCCTCGACGCGGACGTGGCCGGCGGCGAGCAGGATGGCGTGGGCGCGCTGCTACGCCGCTTCGAGGCGGCTCCGTCGGGGGTCTTGATCGGCACGCAGATGGTCGCCAAGGGCCACGACTTCCGCGACGTGACGCTCGGGGTCGTGCTCGACGCCGACGCCACCTTGCGCTTTCCCGACTTCCGCGCGGAGGAGCGCACGTTCGCGCTGATCGCACAGCTCGCCGGGCGCGTCGGGCGCGGCGGCGATGGTCGCGTGCTGGTGCAGAGCATCGCGCCCGAGGCACGCGCGATCGTGCACGCCGCACGCCACGACAGCGATGGCTTCCTCGCCGGCGAGCTGGAACGTCGCGAGGCGCTCCGCTACCCGCCCTTCTCGCATCTGATCAGAATCGTGTGCGCCGCCGTGGACGCCGCCCCGGCGCGCGCGGCGGCCGACGCGCTGCGTGAGCGTCTACGGTCCTCGCCCCCCGGCCCCGACGCGAGCGTGCTTGGTCCTGCGGCGTTGTTTCGCCTGCGGGGCCGCGAACGCCAGGTGCTGGTTGTGAAGACGGGCGAGCGCCGCCCCGCCGTACACGCAGTGGGGGAGGCCGTGCGGCGCGTGGCGGCTGCACGGGAGCACGCGGGCGTGAGCTTCAGCGTGGACGTCGACCCGCAATAATTCAGCGTGGACGTCGACCCGCAATAAACTTCAAGGCGCGATGGCCGAGGCAGAGCAGAAGAGAGACGAGATGGAGGAGTCCGAGCGGGAGGATGAGCTCGAGCCGGACGAGCCGCCCAAGGAGGTCGAGGGTGGGCGGGTCGAGGTCGAGGGTGGGCGGGTCGAGGTCGAGGGTGGGCGGGTCGAGGAACTCGACCCCGAATCCCGTGCGCGGCGCGATGCGGCGCTGCTCCGCGTGCGCAAGCTCGGCGACCCGGTGCTGCGTGCGAGCGCGCTCCCGGTGGAGCGCTTCGACGATGTGCTGCGGGCTGAGATCGAGTACATGGGCATGCTGATGGACGACGCGCTCGGCGTCGGGCTGGCGGCCACCCAGATTGGGGTGCTGCACCGCGTGCTCGTCTACCGCGCTGACCCCGAGGACCCGTTGACGGCGCTCGTCAATCCGGTCCTCAAGTGGTCCAGTGAGGAGGCCGAGACCGCGAGCGAGGGCTGTTTGAGCCTGCCCTTCGTGCACGTTGAGGTGGAGCGTCCCGCCGAAGTGCAGGTACGCGCGCGTGATGCACAGGGCGGGGAGCTCGAGCTGCGGGCGAGTGGGCTGACGGCGAGGGTGATCCAGCACGAGATAGACCACCTCGACGGCATCCTGATACTCGATCGGATCTCGCGTGAGGAGCGCAAAGAGGCGATGCGGGCGATGCGCGAGGCACAGACCGAGGCGAGCGAGGCCGGCAGCGGCCCGAAGCGCGCGGCGAGCGACGCCGACGAGGCGCATACCGGCGCGGACGAGGCCGTCCCGGACGCTAGTCTCGCCTAGTGTCCCGAATCAAAAATTCGCTGGCGTTTCCCGGCGCCTGGACGCGCCTGACGCCCGCCGCCGTCGGTCCATGTGCTACCGGCACATTGGCCGACACCATCGAACGTCAGATCACGACCATCCATCCGGCAAACACTGACCGAATTTTTGATTCGGGACACTAGCGGCGGGTCGCGACGGTCCCGATCTTGCGCACCGTCTTCCTCGGCACTTCCGAGTTCGCGGCCGCCGTGCTCGAGCGGTTGGCCGCGAGCGAGCACCGTCCGGCCTTGGCGTTGAGTCGCCCCGACCGGCCACAGGGCCGGGGGCGGCGGGTGGCCTCTCCAGCGGTCGCCGAGCGTGCGCGCTCGCTGGGAATCGCGCTGGAGCAGCCGGGCAGCGTGAACGAGCCATCGGTCACGGCACGGATCGCGGAGGCCCAGCCCGATGCGGTGGTGGTTTGCGCCTTCGGCGCGCTGATCAAGGAGCCGCTGCTGTCCGCGCATGAGCTGCTGAACGTGCACCCCTCGTTGCTGCCACGCTGGCGTGGGGCGGCTCCGATCGAGCGCGCGATCATGGCCGGCGACGAGCGCACCGGCGTGTCGATCATGCGCCTCACCGCCGGTCTTGACAGCGGGCCGGTGTGCCTCACCGCCGCCGAGCCGATTGCCCCGGAGGACACCTACGGATCGCTCGCCAAGCGCCTGCAAGAGACCGGCGGCGAGCTGCTCGTGCGCACGCTCGACCTAATCGTCGCGGAGGAGCGGCCGGCGTTCGCCGAGCAGGACGAGGCGGGCGTGACCTACGCCGAGAAGATCGGCGCCGAGGATCGCCTGCTCGATCCGGCCAGGGCGGCGAGCGAGCTGGAGCGCGTCGTACGTGCGCTCCATCCGCACATCGGCGCGCGCGTCGCGCTCGCGGACGGGACGCTGCTCGGCGTCCACCGCGCGCGCGTCGCGGAGATCCAGCCGATCGACGGCGCTCGATCGGAGGAGGGCGCCCCGGCCGGCTTGCACCAGCCGGGCGTAGGCGTGACGGCGGACGCCGGCCGCCTGCTGCTCGTCTGCCGAGCCGGCACGCTGGAGCTGCTCGAAGTGCAACCGCCGGGCGGACGTCCGATGGACGCGGCTGCCTACCTGCGTGGCCATGCCAGCTAGGGCGCGAGTCTGCGCTTACACAGTGCTGCGCAGGGTCTTCGAGGACGGGGCCTACGTCGATCGCGCGTTGCAGGGCGAGGCCAAGGGCCTCGACGCGCGCGACCGTGCGCTGGCGATGCGCCTCGTCTATGGGACTGTGCAGCGCAAGGGCACGCTCGACTATCTGATCGAGCAGCTCGCCGAGCGCTCGCCGCGGAAGCTGGACGCGCGACTGCTGGCGGCGCTGCGGCTGGGGCTATATGAGCTGCTGTACCTGAGCGGCGCACCCGACCATGCCGTCGTGGCCGACGGGGTGGAGCTGGCGAAGGGCGGCGCGCGCGGCGGTCATGGACTGGTCAACGCGGTGCTGCGCCGCGGTGCGCGCGAGGGTCCCGCCCTGCTGGACGGGCTGAGCGACGAGACGTTTGCGCAGGCGGCCGTCAAGCACTCGCACCCGGAGTGGATCGCGCAACTGTGGTGGGAACAGCTGGGGGCGAGTGACGCCCGCGCGCTGATGGCCTATGACAACGAGCCGGGCGAGGTGGCGCTGCGCGTGAACACACTGCTCGCCGATGCCGCGACGCTCGCGCGTGAGCTGCCGGTCGCAACCCATAGCGACCCGGAATTGCCCGAGGCCCTCGTGCTGGAGGGGCCGTTCGACGCGCACGACTCGCCAGCGTGGCGCGCCGGGGCGTTCCTGGCGCAATCGCGCGGCGCGATGCGTGTCTCCCGGGCGCTCGACCCGCAGCCGGGCGAGCGGGTGCTCGACCTGTGCGCGGCGCCCGGCGGCAAGAGCACCCACCTGGCGGCGCTGATGCAGGGTCAGGGCGAGGTTGTGGCGGTCGAGCGCAACTCACGGCGGGCGGGCATGCTCACGCGCACCGCGCAGCGGCTGCACGCGGCCAATGTCCGCGTCGAGGTCGCCGACGCGGCCACGCCGCGCCCCGAGGGGGCGGTGTACGACCGGGTGCTGGTCGATCCGCCGTGCTCCGGGCTGGGGACGCTGCAGGCACGCGCCGACCTGCGCTGGCGGGTGACTCCAGAGGACGTCCGCGAGATGACGCGCACGCAAGCGGCGATCCTCGCGGCGGGCGCGGCGGCCCTCCGTCCGGGCGGCGTGCTGGTCTACTCTACGTGCACGATCTCCCCAACCGAGAACGAGCACCAGATCGCCGCTTTCTTGGATGCCAATCCCGACTTCCGCCGCGATGATTTCATCACCACGCTGCCGCACCGCGACCACACGGCCGGGTTTTTTATCGCCCGGCTGCATCGAGCTGAGCCGGTGTGATGGCTGACGATCCAGGAGCTTCCAGCAGCGCGCCGGTCGATCTCGGGCCGAAGTGCCCGAACTGTGGCGAGCCGTGGCTGCGTCCCACGAACCTGCCGGGACGCTATCGCTGTGTCTACTGCCTGCACCGCTTCGAGCTCACCTCTGTATGTCCGAACTGCGGCGAGCACTCGACGATCGTGCGGATGGCCGACACCGCGCTCGTCAAGTGCAATAACTGCGGCGACTCGATGCTCCAACCAATATGAGCCTCGATTTGTTGAAGGGCGTGCGTATCGCGCCGTCGATCCTGTCGGCCGACTTTGCGCGGCTGCGCGAGCAGGTTGGCGAGGTGCTGGACGCCGGTGCGCGGATCATCCATGTGGACGTGATGGATGGGCACTTCGTGCCGCCGATCACGGTCGGGCCGCTGGTCGTCGCGGCGCTGCGCGAGCAGGTGGGCCAGGCCGGCGCGATGCTCGACGTGCACCTGATGATCGAGCGCCCCGAGCGGCATGTCGCCGACTTCGTGCAGGCGGGCGCCGACTCGATCACCTTCCACGCCGAGGCCACCCCGCACGTTGCCTACACCGCGAATCTGATCCGCGCGAGCGGCGCGGGAGCCGGCGTGGCGATCAACCCCGCGACCCCGGTCGGCGCGCTGGCCGAGGTGGTGGATCTGCTGGACATGGCGCTGTGCATGACCGTCAACCCCGGCTGGGGCGGGCAGCCGTTCATCGCGCACTCTCCCCAAAAGATCGAGCGCGTCCGCGCGATCGTCGGCGCCGGCGTGGCGGTCGAGGTGGACGGGGGGATCGACCCCGGCACCGCGCCCAAGTGCAGGGAGGCGGGCGCGAGCGTGTTCGTGGCCGGCTCGGCGATCTTCGGCTCGCCCGACCCGGGGAACGCCTACCTGGCGATCGCCGCGGCCGCCGGCGCCGCCTGAGACATTCGCGCGCCGCGCTTGTAGACGACGCTGAGCATCAGCGCGAGCAGGCTCGTCGCGCCGAGATATCCGATCTCGGTCCGCAGCAGTTCTTCGCCGACGATCGGCGAGAACATCCAGAGGACGAAGACAACGGCCGCAACAGCCCAGCAGATGGCTGCAACGCGGGCCTGATCGCGCGCGAGGACGGCCTGATTCAGCGCTCCCGAAGCCAGGTGCATGCCCATCCCGAGCCCGATCAAAGCCAGGCCGAAGCGGTTGTAGGCGTAATGCTGCCCGAACAGATGCTCCATCACAAACGGGCCGATCGCCAGGAGGCCGAGCGCGACCGCCCCGGCGAAGGCCGCGATCGCGCGGATCGTCACGCGAATCGCGTGGGCGAACGCAGCGTGGCCCTCGGTCGCCTCCAGGCCCGTCAGATGGGGTAGCAGCGAGGTCTGGATCGCCTGGAACAGCTGGAGCGGCGCGCGGGCGATCAACAGCACGTTGAAGACGATTCCCGCGAGCGCGCGGTTGGTCGAGGTGGCGTCCACCGTCAGCACGGCGGCGTTCAGGATCGTCTGCTCGGAGAACATGATCCCGGACACCGCCAGCGCGAAGCCCGCGCCCCGCCGCAGCGACAGCCCCCCGTCGTGGGCGGCCGTCTCCTGGACCCCCTCGGCGCCCGGACCGGCAAGCGCCGCGTCGGCCTCGTCGACCGTGATGAGGCTCCCACCCGCCCCACCCGCCCCGGCCGTGAGCGCGGCATCGGTCGGATCGACCGCGATCGGGGTGGAGTCGGAGCGCGCCCGTCGTTCGCCGCCGCGACGCGCGAAGGCCGCCGGCACGACTACAAGTGAGACGAACGGGGCCGCGGCGATCCCGAGCGCGACCGCCGTCTGCCCGCTCGTGATCCCCAGCGCCGCGGCGATCGCAAAGCAGATGCGCGAGACCGACTCCATCAGCACCAGGCCGCCGTACAGGGCGAAGTACTTGTGTCCAGCCAGCCAGCCGCGGGCGAAGTAGCTGGCCGCGTAGGCGAGCGTGCCCACCAGCAGCACGTCGTAGAGCGCGCTGTAGCCGTCGAAGACGTTGTTCACCAGCTCTTCGTGCAGGGCGAGCGCGACCGCCAGGAAGATGAGCGCGAAGCTCGTCTGGATCGCGATCGGTACGCGCAGCGAGTGTTCGGCCTGGCCGCGCGCCTGGCGGTCGGCGATCGTGCGCGAGAGCAGCTGTTCGATCGGCCTGTAGATCACCGAGATGACGACGAACATCACCGACCACAGCACGTCCAAGCGCTGAGCCGATTCTTCCCCGAGCACATGGCTGGCGATCGAGAAATACGCGAACGTCAACAGGCCTGTGGAGGCGATCCCGATTGACAGGATCCTCGCGCCACTCCCGTAGGAGCGCGACGAGCGGTTAGAGCCGGACAAGCAGCATCGTCCAGGGAAACGGCGAGCGGACCTCGACGACCTGGCCGTAGTGTGAGAGCAAGCCCACGAACGAGCGCCGCGACCAATGGTTGAGGTGCCCGGGGGTGTTGCCGAGCGCCGGCCAGTAGGCGCCGCGCGCCATGTTCAGCATCCGCCACAGCGGCTCACGGGGGACCGAGACGAGCAGGTGGCGCTCGGCGCAGCGCGCCATCTCGGCCAGCGTGTGCTCGGGGTCGGGGACGTGCTCGAGCACCTCGATCGCGCTCGCGAGGTCGAACTCATTCTCGGCAAAGGGGAGGTTCTCGGCGTGCATCACCCGGTACTCGAGATTGGGCGCCTGACGCTCGGCCCAGCCGGCCTGGATCGACTCCTCCTGCAGATCGATCCCGACCACACGCCGCTCGCCCAGGCGCTGCGCCCACTGGTGCACGAGCACTCCCTCACCACAGCCGACGTCGAGCACCGAGGAGGGATCTGACTGCGCAAAGAGCTGATCGAGCGTTCGCTCAAAAGCGCTCATCAGGCGGCGCACGACGGGGTTGGTCGAGCCGTACTTGTCGTAGGTATTGCCGGTGATGATCCCTTCCTCCGAGACGGTCACCTCGCTCATAGCCTCACCGCCTCGTGTTCCTCGGTCCCTGCTCCTCGCTTTGCCGGGTCTCCCTGCGCATGCTGCTCTGACCCGCTCTTGTCGTTTGCGGGGCCGCTCTCCTCGCTTGCGCTCTCCTCGCTCGGATTCCCGGCGTGCGCTGGGGCGGGCGGCGACGTGGACGGGGTATTGGATTCGTAGTGAGAGGGCGCCACTTTCAACTCGAGCTCGATCCGCCGCACGCGCTCGAAGGTCTTCTGCGTCATCACGCGCTGTGCGGCGAGCAGATCGCCGATCACGCCCAGCGCCCACAGCACGACCGCGGCGATGAACAGCACCGCGCCGAGAATCAGCGACTGCACATGGCCCTTGCCGCTACCGTCGGCGTAGGCGACGACGAAGCGAATCCAGACCGCGAGCGCCCCCACGCCGATCAGCGCGGAGAGGCTCCAGAACACGCGCAGCGGCTCGTACTGGGCATAGATGCGGAAGATCGACACCGCGTTGCGTCTCACATAGGCGCCCATCGAGGGAAACAGACGCGACTCGCGCGTCTTCGAGTTGGTGCGAATCGGGACGTGATCGATCGCGACGAGCTGCTTGCCGGCCTGGATGATCGTCTCCAAGGTGTAGGTGAACTTGGAGACCACGAGCATCTGGATCGCGGCCTCGCGGTTGTAGGCGCGAAAGCCGGAGGTGGTGTCCGGCACCGAGGTGGAGGAGGCCTGGCGCACGACCCACGAGCCGAGCCGCTGGAGAGCCTTCTTCAGCGGCGAGAAGTGCTCGATGCTCGTGACCTCGCGGTCGCCCACGACCATATCGGCCCGCCCGTCGAGGATCGGTACCACGAGCCTGGAGATATCCGGCCCGTAGTACTGGTTATCGGCATCGGTGTTGACGATCACATCGGCGCCCAGCTTCAGGCAGGCGTCCAGGCCCGCCTGAAAGCCGGCCGCCAGGCCCTTGTTGTTCGTCAGGCGCACGATGTGGTCGACGCCGTGCGCGCGCGCCACCTCGATCGTCGCATCGGTCGAGCCATCGTCGATCACCAGCCACTCCACGAGATCGAAGCCCGCGAGCGCGCGCGGCAGGTCGGCGAGCGTCGCCGGCAGTTGATCTGCCTCGTTCCAGCAGGGGATCTGAATGATCAGCTTCATTTTGTGCTTGCAAGGATAGGCTCTGCGACCAATGGCCAGCGCCACGCTCAGCAAGTCGCGGCAGGACTCTACCCCGCTGCAGCGGCTGCGCACGGTGCAGGCCTCGACCTGGGCGAAGGTTGCATTTGCGGGACTGTGCGTGGTGGCGCTGTTCGGGTACTTCGCGTTCCCTACATACCCGACGTACGACTCCTTCTACGCGCTGCTCTGGGGTCGCGATCTGCTGCATCTGCACCTGCCGGACTTCAGGGTCTACCGTGGCCCGACCGAGCATCCGCTGGCGATCGCCTTCGGCACGCTGTGCTCGCTGTTCGGCCAGGGCGGCGCGCGTCTGATGGTGCTCGGTTCGATCGCCTCGTTCGTGGCGCTCGTGGCGGGCGTGTACCGGCTCGCGCGGCTGTGCTTCGGGCCGGTCGTCGGGATGTTCGCCGGGCTATTGATGCTCAGCCGCTTCTTCGACGAGAACCTCGCGGCGCAGGGCTACCTGGACATCTCCTACATCGCCCTGATCGTCTGGGCGGTGGCGCTGGAGGTCGAAAAGCCGCGGCGCGGGACGCTGGTATTCACGATCCTGGCGGCCGCCGGGCTGCTGCGCCCCGACGCATGGGTGCTGAGCGGTGTCTACTGGCTGTGGTGCGCCTGGCCACCGCTCGGAGATCGAGGAGATCCCCGAGCGGCCGGCACGAGCAGAGACCTCCAATCGGCCAGCACGAACAATCGAACGCGCACGAGCAATCGGATGCGCATGAGCAATCGGACGCGCCTCTGGTTCCTCGGCCTGGCGGCGATCGGGCCGCTGGTGTGGGTTGGTGCCGACGCGGTGGTCACCCACAACCCGCTGTACTCGCTGCACTCGACCGCCGGGTTGGCCCAGGAACTGGGGCGCACGCAGGGGCTGTCAAGCGTGGTTGCATCGGTATGGACGTATTCGCTGCGGATTGACAAGCTGCCGGTCGTGCTCGGTGGCCTGATCGGCGTGCCGATCGCCGTATGGCTCGTCCCGCGCCGCGTGATGGTCCCGCTCGTGGTGCTCGTCCTGTTGGTGCTCGTATTCGTGGCGGAGGGCGCTGTCGGCGCGTCGGTGATCGACCGCTACCTGATGGGCGCCGGGGCGGTGCTGGTCGTCTTCTGCGCGGTGGCGATCGGGGGCTGGTCGATGCTGGAGCGGGGATCGCGACTGCGCCGCGCATGGATGGTCGGGGCCGCGGCGCTGGTGCTCTATGGGGCGGTGGCCGCCGCCACCACGCTGAGCCTCTCCAGCCTGCGCACGACGCTGGCCTACCACGAGGACTTCCACAAGGGTCTCGCGGTTGCCCTTGCGAACCCAAAGGTGAAGGCCGAGCTGAGGCGCTGTCCGCTGGTCTCGCTGCCCAACAACAAGCTGATTCCCGACGCGCGCTGGATCCTCGACAGCGTCGGGCAGCACAACATCGTCGCGCGCAGCCAGGCGCGGGCCGATGTCGGCAAAGGATCCCATGCGCTTGAGGATCGCATCCGCCGTGGCAGCATCGCTATTTATCCATTGGGCAGCGCGGTGTTCTTCGAGGCGATCGTCGACGTCGGCGACGATCCGCGCGACCAGGTCCCGCTCGCCGGCTTCAGGCGTGTGTACTCCAGCCGCTACTACGCGGTATATGCCAACTGCTGAGCGATCAACGATCGGCCAAGGGCGAGCGGACGGGCGTGAGCTGTCGCGTGGTTGGGCGTGGGCGGGACTTGCGGCGGTGCTCGTGGGCGGCCTGGCGCTGCGGCTGTGGGGCGTAGCGCAGGGATTGCCATACGCGTTCAACAGCGACGAGGCGGACCATTTTGTGCCGCGCGCGGTCAAGATGTTCGGGGGTTCTCTAAACCCGCACTACTTCGCCAACCCGCCGGGGTTCACCTATCTGCTGCACTACCTCTTCGCCGTCGCCTACGGGGGCAAGTCGAGTGTGCGCCACATGTTCGCCTCCCATCCGCAAGACGTGTACACGCTCGCGCGCATCGCCGCGGCCGTGCTCGGTGTCGCGGCGTTGTGGCTGCTCTACGCGACCGGCGCGCGTCTGTTCAGCCGGTCGGTCGGCCTGCTTGCGGCGGCGATCGAGGCGGTCGCCTTCCTGCCCGTCTTCTATGCGCATCTGGCGCTCAACGACGTGCCGACGCTCGCGCCGCTGACGCTGTCGCTGCTCGGGACCGCGGGGGTGTTGCGCAAAGGCCGCAGGCGCGACTACGTGCTCGCGGGGGTGGGCCTCGGTCTCGCCTGCGCGAGCAAGTACACCGCCGGGATCGTGATCGTGCCGTTCGCCGCGGCCACCGCGGCGCGCTATCTGGACGCGCAGCCCGGCGCCGGCAGGCGCGCGCTGAGCGGGATCGCGCTCGCCGGGGCGGCCGCGCTGTTGGCCTTCCTGCTCGCAAACCCCTACGCGGCGCTCGACTACTCAAGCTTCCACGCGCAACTGGTCCACCAGTCGACGCTCTCCGCCGAAGCGCAGGGCAAGCTCGGCGCGCCCAAAGACGGCGGGCTCGCCTACTACCTGTGGTCGCTCACTTGGGGCCTCGGCTGGATCCCCGCCCTGGCCGCGCTCGGCGGGGCGCTGACGGTATGGCGCAAGAGTCAGCGGCTCGGTTGGATCCTGGTGCCCGCACCGCTGCTGTTTCTCCTGTTCATGGGCCTCCAGAGCCGTTACTTCGGGCGCTGGCTGCTACCGATCTTCCCGATCCTGTGTCTGCTCGCCGCGCTGTTCGCGCTGCAGCTGGCGGACATGCTCGCGCGCCGGCTGCCACGCCTGCGCGTTGCCGCGGGCGCGCTGCTCGTGGCCGCGCTGCTCGCGCAGGGGCTGGTGTACAGCGTCCACTCCGGTCTCACGCTCTCGCGCGCCGACACGCGCAACCTGACACGGGACTGGATGGTCGCGCACATCCCGGCGGGTAGGCCGATCGTGGTCGAGCCGGTCGCGCCCGATGCTTGGGGTCTGCGCTGGAACAAGTACCCGTCGCTGCTGTCGCGGATCTCCCCCGCGGGGAAGCTCGAACCGGAGGGCGCGCATGTGATCGGGATCGAGGACTACGAGCGCACGCTCGCCCCGGCGCTGATCGGATACTACGAGGCGCACGGGTACTGCTGGGTGGTGAGCGGCTCGACCGAGTCCGGGCGGGCACTCGCCGACCGATCGAAGATCGGCCAGCAGGCGGTGCCACTTGCGCGCGCCTACTACCGCGCGCTGGCACAGCGGGGCGAAGTCGTCTACCGCGTCTCGCCGTACACGCGCGGGCAGAGTCCGGTGGCGTTCAACTTCGACTGGAGCTTTGACTACTACCCGCTCGCCTACCGGCGTCCGGGGCCGGAAATGACGATCTATCGCCTGCGTGGGGGCCGGTGCAAAAACCAGCCCGGGTTATCCTGAGCGGATATGACGACCTGCACGGATACCGACCGGGCGCACCTTGAACGGGCGATCGAGCTGGCGGGCAATGGCGCCGGTGCGGTCAAGCCCAATCCGGTGGTGGGCGCCGTGGTCGCGCGCGACGGCAAGGTCCTGGGCGAGGGCTGGCACGAGCAGTTCGGGGGAGCACATGCCGAGGTCAACGCGATCGAGGCGTGCGGTGTGGTGGACCTGGGCGGAGCGACGCTGTACGTGTCGCTGGAGCCGTGCTGTCACGAGGGCAAGACACCGCCGTGCACCGAGGCGATCCTGCAGGCGGGAATCGGGCGTGTGGTCGTCGCCTCCGACGACCCCACGGAGAAGGCATCGGGTCGCGGCTTGGGGATCCTGCGCGACGAGGGCGTGGAGGTGCTGCTCGCCGACGGTGAGCTCGCGGCGCGCGCGCGGCTGCTCAACCAGGCCTTTCGCAAGCACGCCCGCGTTGGGCGACCGTGGGTGCTGTTCAAGTCCGCGATGACGCTCGACGGCAAGGTCGCCACGCGGACCGGCGACTCCCAGTGGATCAGCGGTGAGGACAGCCGCGAGCTGGCCCACCGCTGGCGGGCCTCGGTCGACGCCGTGGTTGTGGGCATCGGCACGGCGCTGGCGGATGACCCGCGGCTGACGGCGCGGCCCGACGGGCTGGCGGCGGAGCTGCCCCATCAACCGCGACGCGTCGTGTTCGACTCGCTCGCGCGCCTGCCGCCCACGTCGCAACTCGTGGCCGCGGCCGCGGAGATACCGCTCACGGTGGTGGTTTCGCGGGCGGCGGCGCGCGCGGACACCGACGCGTTGGAGGCGGCCGGGGTGCAGGTGCTCGTGGCCACCGGCGAGAATGAGCCGGCAAGGGTGCGCTCCGCGCTCGAGCAGATGGGAGCACTGGGTATCGCCTCGGTGCTGCTGGAGGGCGGCCCCCATCTCGCCGGCGCGTTCCTCGATACCGGGGAGATCGACGAGATCCGTCTGTTCCTGGCGCCGCTGCTGCTGGGCGGTAGCGCGGCGCGCGATCCCCTGGAGGGGAAGGGCGTCGAGCGGATCTCCGAGGCGTTGCGCGCGCTCACCTTCGACTGCGAGCGCGTCGGCGAGGACCTGTTGATTTCCGCGCGCCTGCGGGAATGGTGAGCTGATGGGCGCGACGTGGTCGGGAATGCGCTGATGTTCACCGGCTTGATCGCCGACCTGGGCAGCGTGCGGAGCGTCGAGCACGCTCCAGAGGGCGCCACGCTGAGGATCGCCACGCGGCTGGCGGGCGAGCTGGGCGAGGGCGACTCGATCGCCGTCAACGGCGTGTGCCTGACCGCGATCGAGGTGCGGGAGGGGAGCTTCGCGGCGCAGGCGATGCAGGAGACGCTCGAGCGCTCCTCGCTGGGGGCGCTGGAGGCGGGTGCGCGCGTGAACCTGGAGCTGCCCTTGCGGGCCACCGACCGCTTGGGGGGACACGTGGTACAGGGCCATGTCGACAGCACGGGCCTCGTTGGCGAAATCCGCGAGCAGGGCTTCGCGCGCGTTTTGAGCGTGGAGAGCGAGCCGGGCTTGGGGCGCTACCTGGTCGAGAAGGGCTCGATCGCCGTGGATGGCGTCAGCCTCACCGTCAGCGCGCTGTACGAGGGGGGCTTCGAGATTTCCCTGATCCCGGAGACGCTGGAGCGCACCAATCTGGGTGGGGTGGCTGTTGGAGATCGGGTCAATCTGGAGGTGGACGTGCTCGCAAAGCACGTCGAGCGACTACTCGAATCGAAGGAGCGGACCATATGAGCCAGTCCAAGACAGGCCAGCCCAAGACAGCCACCCCTTTCGCGACGATCGAGGAGGCGCTGGAGGAGATCCGCGCCGGGCGAATGGTCGTCGTGTGCGACGACGAGAACCGCGAGAACGAGGGCGATCTGACGCTGGCGGCGCAGTTCGCGACGCCCGAGGCGATCAACTTCATGGCGAAGGAGGGTCGGGGGCTGATCTGCCTGTCGCTGACACCCGAGCGCTGCGAGGAGCTGGGCCTGGAGTTGATGGCGGCGAAGAACGAATCGTCGTTCGAGACGCCGTTCACGGTCTCGGTCGAGGCGCGTGAGGGCGTGACCACGGGGATCTCCGCGCACGATCGCGCGCGCACGATCCAGGTGGCGATCGATCCCGCGAGCCATCCGCGCGACCTCGTCCAGCCCGGGCATATCTTCCCCCTGAAGGCTCGCCCCGGCGGGGTGCTCGAGCGCACCGGACAGACCGAGGCGGCGGTTGACCTGGCGCGGCTGGCCGGGCTGAACCCCGCGGGGGTGATCTGCGAGGTGATGAACGACGACGGCACGATGGCGCGTGTCGGCGATCTCGCCGGCTACTGCGCGCGGCACGAGCTGAAGATGATCACGATCGCCGATCTGATCGCCTACCGCCGGCGTCACGACAAGCTGGTCGAACGCGTGGCCGAGGCGAAGCTGCCGACGGCGTTCGGGGAGTTCGAGGTCGTCGGCTACCGCTCGCTGGTCGACGAGAAGCATCACGTGGCGCTCGTCAAGGGTGAGGTCGCCGGGCGCAGCGACGTGCTCGTGCGGGTGCACTCGGAGTGCCTTACCGGCGACGTGTTTCATTCGCTGCGCTGCGACTGTGGCGAGCAGCTGGAGTCGGCGCTCGCGATGATCGAGTCCGAGGGCGAGGGGGTGCTGCTGTACCTCGCCCAGGAGGGCCGGGGCATCGGCCTGTTGAACAAGCTGAAGGCCTATCGCCTGCAGGAGGACGGTATGGACACGGTGGAAGCGAATCTCGAGCTCGGTCTGCCGGCGGACCTGCGCGACTACGGGATCGGCGCCCAGATCCTCGCCGACCTCGGGCTCTCCTCGATCAGGATCCTGACGAACAACCCGAAGAAGATCCGCGGACTGGAGGGCTATGGGCTATCGGTCAGCGCCCAGATTCCGATCGAGCACGCCCCGAACGAGCACAACGAGCAGTACATGCGCACGAAGGCGCGACGCATGGGGCACACCCTGCACCACCAGGGCTTGAACCTCGACGAGGAGCTGCTGCACACCGAGCGCGAGCATGACCGGGCGGTAGCCGAGGACCGTGCCGCACAGGGCCACGACGAGGGCAAGCGGTGAGCGACTCCTACGCGCTCGTCGTCGGGCGCTTCTATGAGGAGCTGGCCGCGCGGCTGGTCTCAGGGGCCACCGAGGCTTTCCTCGCGGCTGGGCACTCCGACGTGCAGGTGTTCGATGTGCCTGGGGCGTTCGAGTTGCCGCTCGCCGCGAGCTACGCGGCGCGGTCGGGGCGCTTCGCGGGCGTGGCCTGCCTGGGAGCGGTGATCAGAGGCGAGACCGACCACTACGACTTCGTCTGCGCCGAGACCGCCCGCGGGGTGATGCGGGTGCAGCTCGACACGGGCGTGCCGTGCGCGTTCGGCGTGTTGACCTGCGCGACGATGGCGCAGGCGCTCGCGCGGGCGGGCGGCGGCAAGCGCGATCAAGGTCGCCACGCCGCCGAGGCTGTGCTGCGCATGGCGGCGCTGCGGCGCGAGCTTTCAAGCGGCTAGACTGCGGGCGCATGGCAAAGGTATGTCACAGCTGCGGCAAGGGCCCGGCGTTCGGTCAGAGCCGCAGCCACTCGATGGTCGCTACCAAGCGGCGCTTCGATCCGAACCTGCAGAAGGTGAGGATCCTCGTGGGCAAGGCGCCAAAGCGCGTCTACGTCTGCACTCGCTGTCTAAAAGCCGGCAAGGTAACGAAGGCCCTCTGAAGGACCGTCGTTCCGAGCGGGTGGCGTGTCGCCCGGATGAGGTGATAGAGGTGTGGGCGTGACCGACACCAATCTGGTCCGCTTTCGCGCTGCGGTGGCGGGGGCGCTGGCGCACCTGGAGTCGCGGCGCGAGGAGGTCAACGACCTCAACGTGTTCCCGGTCGCCGACGGGGACACGGGCGACAACATGGCGCTGACGCTGCGCGCGGTGCTGGCGGAGCTCGACCGCTTGCAGGGGAGCGATGAGGCGCGCACGATCGACGAGATCGGGCGTGAGGAGATCGTGCAGTCGGTGGCGCGCGCGGCGCTCCTGGGGGCGCGCGGCAACTCGGGCGTGATCCTTTCGCAGCTGATCCGGGGCGCCGCCGAGGAGCTGGTCAGCCGCCCGGGCGAGCTGATCGACGCGACGCTGATCGGCGCGGCGCTGGCCAACGCGGCGGACCGCGCGTACTCCTCGGTGCGGGAGCCGGCGGAGGGGACGATCCTGACCGTGGCGCGCGAGATGGCCCACCAGATCATGACCGACCTCGCGCACAGTCCCGAGCGCTCGCGCCTGGATCCCGACGCGGCGCCGGGGCTGCAGGACGCGGCGATCGCCGCGACGCTGGAGCGGGCGGTTACGACCGGACAGGAGTCGGTCAAGCGCGGTCCCGAGCTGCTGGCGGCGCTGCGCGACGCCGGCGTGGTCGACGCGGGCGGCTATGGGTTGACGATCATCTTCGCCGGCGTCGTGGCGGCGCTGCGCGGCGATGATCCGCCGGAGCTCGATCATCACGCGCCGGCGCGCATCAGCCATCCCGAGCATCAGTCGAGCACGTATCGCTTCTGCACGAACTTCGCGGTCACCGGCACCGGGCTGAGTTCGGGACGCTTCATCGCGCCGCTGGAGGAGTTCGGCGACTCGGTGCTGGTCGTGGGCGATGCGACGACGTTGAAGGTGCACGTGCATACCGATGAGCCCGAGCGCGCGACCGCGGTGTTCGCCACGGCGGGGGAGGTTTCGCGTCTGGACGTGGCGGACATGCGCTTGCAGGTGAGCGAGCGCGAGGAGCGGCTGCGGGACGGCGGCCTGGGCGTCGGCGCCGAGGCCGAGGGAGCCGAGCGGGAATCGGCCGGCGGTCGGTCAACCAACGTCGGGCAGAGAGTGCGCTGCGGGGCGGTGGCGGTGGTCAGCGGCGATGGGCTGGCGGCGATGTTCGAGGAGCTGGGCGTGCATACGATCGATGGCGGTCCGACGCTCAATCCCTCCACCTACGACCTGCTGGCGGGGATCCACGAGGTTCAGGCCGAGGAGGTGGTGGTGCTGCCGAACAGCGCCAACGTGATCATGGCGGCCGAGCACGCGGCCGAGCTGTCGGACAAGCAGGTGCTCGTGGCGCCGGCCACCAGCCAGCAGGCGGGTCTCGTCGCCGCGGTCGCGCTGGAGTTCGATCGGACGGTGGAGGAGAACGCGCGGGCGCTGAGCGAAGCGCTTGCCGGCCTGCGCACGGGCGCGGTCGCGCAGGCGGCTCGCGACGATGCGCGGGGACGCTTCGGTCGCGGCGAGGCGGTCGGATTCGTGGCGGACGAGGTGATCGCGTGGGGCGACCCCAAGGAGACCCTGCAGGCGGTCCTCACAACTCTCGCCGAGGGTGCGGAGCTGATCAGCGTGCTCGCCGGTGAGGGTGCGCCACTGGAGCCGCGGGACGTCGCCGGGCTGGTGAACGGTGGGGTCGAGCTGGAGCTTCACCACGGCGGCCAGCCCGCCTACTGGTGGCTGCTGGCCGCGGAGTGACGCCGCGGCAGGATGCATGATGGGAGGATCGTCATGTCTGCAGCCGGCACAGCCACCGCGCCGTCCTCGCTGGATCACTTGAAGATCGCTCAGCGCGCGTTCGCGTCTGCGGGTGAACTCGACTGGGCGGAGATGCTCAGCGCACCGGTGCGCTGGCCGAGACCATCGCGGCTGAGGGATCCGCTGGATGTGGCGCCCGGGAAGCTGGCCGACGGCTTGGCGACGCTGAGGCTGACAAGCGTCGGCGCGCTGTTGGAGCACCTGCCCAGGGACAGCCGCGAGGCGCGTACGGTGAGCGCTCTGAAGACGGGCGAGGGGGCGACGGTGGCGGTGCAGGTACGGGCGATCGCCGCGCGGCCGGTGCGAAGGCGCGGGATGAAGCCGCTGGTCGAAGCGACGGTGTTCGACGCGACGGGGACGATGCGCGCGATGTTCTTCAACCAGCCATGGCTGGTGCAGCGCTACGAGCCGGGGACGCGGCTGGTGCTGCACGGCAAGACCACGGCGAGGGGGACGTTCAACGTGGCCAACCACGCGCTCGGCAGCGACTTGAATGCCAACTCGCCCGTCGACCCGACACTTCACCGGGCCGCGGGCGAGGCAGACGCGCCGGGCGAGATCGCCCACTACCCGGCGACGGAGGGCGTGAGCTCGACGCAGATATTGACGCTCGTGCAAGGCGTGAGGGATGCGCTGGCGGACGTGCCCGAGGCGCTGTCGGCGGCGACGAGGGTGAGCGAGGGGCTGCCCGACCGCAGGAGCGCGCTCGCCGCGATGCACTTCCCGCGGACGGCCGAGGATCGCGAGACGGGCCGCGCGCGGCTGGCGTTTGAAGAGCTGCTGTTGGCGCAGCTGGTGTTCCTGCGCCGTCGCGCGTGGCGGAGAGCCCGCAGGGACGCGTTTGCGTTGAGCGAGCCGCCGTCGTTGAGCGAGCGCTGGCTGGAGCGCGAGCTGCCGTTCAAGCTGACCGGCGACCAGCGCCGCGCGGTGGAGACGATTCGTGCGGAGTTGGCGAGCACGCGCCCGATGCAGCGGCTGCTGATGGGAGAGGTGGGCAGCGGTAAGACGGTGGTCGCCCTGTACGCGATGCTGCGCGCGGTCGAGCACGGGCGCCAGGCCGCGCTGATGGCGCCCACGGAAACGCTCGCGGAGCAGCATTTCGCCACCCTGCAGAGGCTGATCGGCGGTGAGCCGGTGCCCGCCGCGCTGCTGACCGGCGCGACCGCGGCGCGCCGCCGCGCGGACATCCTGGGCAAGCTCGAAAGCGGCGAGCTGGGGCTGATCGTCGGCACCCACGCGCTGATCGAGCCGGATGTCAACTTCCGCTCGTTGGCGGTTGCGGTGGTCGATGAGCAGCATCGCTTCGGCGTGCGCCAGCGGGCGGCGCTGGACGGGAAGGGAGCCGTGGCGGCGGCTGGTGGGGGACCGATCGGAGATCGGCTGGCGCCGCACGTGCTGCACATGACCGCCACGCCGATCCCGCGCACGCTCGCGCTGGCGGGATATGGCGACCTGGACGTGAGCCGCCTGCGGGAGCTGCCGCGGGGACGGCAGGCGATCGCGACGCGCATCGTGGCGGGCGATGGCGCGCGGGAGCGCGCGTATGAGGAGCTGCGCGAGCAGCTGCGCGCCGGCCGGCAGGCCTACGTGGTGTGTCCGCTGGTCGAGGAGACCCAGCCGCCCGACCGGTCCAACCCCGGCCACGCACCACTCGACCGGCCCGACCCCGGTCAGGCCGCCGCGCGCGAGTCTGGATCCCCCGGATTCCCCGACCGCGCCGAGGAGGAGCGAGCGGCCGGGGTGAGAGAGTCCACCGAGGTGGGAGGGTTCGCCGTCGGCGTGGTGGGAGAGCTACGCGCCGCGACGGCCGAGTACGAGCGGCTGGCGAAGGGCGAGCTTGAGGGGTATGAGCTGGTGCTGCTGCACGGTGGGATGCGCCCGCGCGAGAAGCAGGCGGCGATGGCGAGGTTCGCCGCGGGGGAGGCGGACGTGCTGGTGGCGACGACGGTGATCGAGGTCGGCGTGGACGTGGCGAACGCGACGGTGATGCTGGTCGAGAACGCGGAGCGCTTCGGGCTTTCGCAGCTGCACCAGCTGCGCGGAAGGGTCGGGCGCGGCGAGCACAGCTCCAAATGCCTGCTCGTTGGACCGCCCGGCGCGAGACGGCTGCGCGCGATGGTGGAGCACGGAGACGGCTTCAAGCTGGCGGAGATCGATCTGGAGCTGCGTAGCGAGGGCGAGCTGGTGGGGACCAGGCAATCGGGGCTGAGTCAGTTCGCGGTGGCGTGCCTGCCGCAGGACGGGGCGCTGCTGGAGCGCGCACGCGCACAGGCGGAGGCGATCGTCGCGACCGACCCCGAGCTCGCGCGGCCCGAGCACGTGCTGCTGGGCGAGGCGCTTGCACAGGCGTTTGGCGCCGAGGCGCTGGAGCCGATTCCGGCGTGAGGGTGATCGCCGGACGCTTCGGCGGCAGGCGGCTGCAGGCGCCAAAGGGCAGGGCCACGACCAGGCCGACGTCCGACCGCGTGCGGGAGGCGGTCTTCTCGATGCTCGGCACGATCGCGGGAGAGGAGGTGCTCGACCTGTTCGCGGGCACCGGCGCGCTGGGAATCGAGGCGCTGTCGCGGGGCGCGAAGCGGGCCGTGTTCGTCGAGCGCGACGCCGCTGCGCTGGAGGCGCTGAGGAGCAATCTGGCGGTGCTGGGACTGGAGGCGGGCGAGGCCGAGGTACGGCGCACGGACGCGCTCGACGCGCTGCGCAGTGCACGAGCGCGCGCGGAGACGTACGATCTGGTGCTGATAGATCCCCCCTACAGGCGGGCGGGCGCCTGGGGACGCGAGTTGCCGGCGGCGCTCGAGCCGCTGCTGGCGCCAAAAGCGCGCGTGGTCGTCGAGAGCGATCGACGCGCGTCGCTTGGGTTGCCGTGGGAGATCGTGAAGGAGCGGCGCTATGGCGACACATCGATCACAATCCACCGTCAGGGATGACCTACTTCGATACCCCTCGTCGCGGAGTCGCGAGATGCCGGTAGTGGCCTGGTTGGTCGAGATCGCCTCCGCAGAGGACCGGGGCATCAGCCGATGAGCGCGCGCGAGAAGTCGATCGTGATCTGCCCGGGCTCCTATGATCCGATCACGAACGGTCACCTGGACGTGATCAAGCGGGCCGCGGCTTTGTACGACGAAGTCGTGGTGGCGGTCGTCAACCGCTCGGTGCGCAAGGACAAGGCGCTGTTCGGGATCGACGAGCGGATGGCCTTCATCGAGCGCGCGATCGCGCCGCTGGAGGGGGTCAGGGCCGAGCCGTTCAGCACGCTCGTGGTGGAGTTCGCGCGACACGTTGGGGCGAAGGCGATCGTGAAGGGATTGCGCGCGATCTCGGACTTTGAGTACGAGCTGGAGATGAACCAGCTCAACCGCCGGCAGGACCCGGAGATAGAGTCGGTTTACCTGATGGCCAGCCCGCAGTACAGTTTTCTGTCCTCGAGTGGCGTGAAGGAGCTCGCGACATTTGGGGGCAGGATCGACGATCTCGTCCCTGACGAGGTCGCGAGACGGTTGCAGGAAGAGCTGAGACGCTGACGAACTTGGAGACGCAATGGATGTTCTAGTGCTGATCGACAAGCTGGATGATTTGGTGCACAACGCCAAATCTGTGCCCATGACCGATCAGGTGCGGGTCGACAAGGAGGAGATCTACGACATCCTCGACCAGATGCGCGCGACGATCCCTGAGGAGATCAAGCAGGCCAGGTGGATCGTGAAGGAGCGTCAGGAGATGCTCGCGGAGGCCAAGAAGGAGGCCGAGCGGATCGTCAAGGAAGCGCAGGAGCGCCAGGAGCGGCTGGTGGGCGAGGAGGAGGTCACCAAGCAGGCCGAGCGCGCCGCCGAGGACATCGTCGAGGACGCCCGCACGCGCGAGCGCGAGATTCGCCTGGGCGCCGAGGACTATGCGGATGAGATCTTGAACACGCTCGAGGTGAACCTGTCGAAGTTCATCGCCGCCGTGCAACGCGGCCGCGAGCGCTTACAGGGCAAGGACGAGCCCGCCGAAGTCAACTGATAGGACGCCGCTGGCCGGCGCGAAGCTGCGTCCTCGATCGCTCGTGTGCACAGCACACTTCGCTCACTGCGTCCTTGCCTCGCTTGACCAGCGACGCCCTATCGGCGTAGTGCGTTGAAGACGGCGGGGGGGGCGTGACGTGGGCCTTTTTGAGTAGGGTCCGCGCGTGAACGCGGGAGAGGCGAAGCACAAGCTGCATGTGGTGAGGACGCTGCTTGGCACCGGCATGATGCAGGCGACGCGCCCGGACAGGGCCGTGCGCGCGGTCAGGGCTCTGCGCCGCTGGGGGCCGACGCCGGCGGCCGCGTACACGGGCTCGGCGGCGCGCTATCCGAAGCGGGCGGCGATCGTCGACGAGCGGGGGACGCTGACCTTCGCTGAGGTGCAGAGGCGCACGAACTCGCTGGCGCGGGGGCTGCGGGCGGAGGGCGTGCGAGAGGGCGAGGGGGTGGCGATCATGTGTCGCAACCACCGGGGGTTCATCGAGGCGACGGTTGCGTGCTCGAAGCTGGGCGCGAACGCGCTGTACCTGAACACGGCGTTCGCGGGCCCGCAGATCGCGGACGTGGTGAGGCGCGAGGACCCGAGCGCGCTGATCTACGACGAGGAGTTCGCGGGGCTGGTGAGCGAGGGGTGTACGGGACGCAAACGGTTCGTCGCCTGGCGCGACCCGGGCGAGCGCCCATCGGGCCCGCTGCTGGAGGAGCTGATCGCGCGGGAGGGTGACGCCGAACTGGAGCCACCGAGCGAGAAGGGGCGTGTGGTGATCCTGACCTCGGGCACGACGGGGACGCCGAAGGGCGCGGCGCGCAAACAGCCGGAGTCGCTGGATCCGGCCGCGGCGTTGTTCTCGAAGATCCCGTTGAAGGCGAGGGAGACGACGATGATCGCCGCGCCGATGTTCCACTCGTGGGGGTTCGCGCACTTCACGCTCGGCCTGCCGCTGGCGAGCACGCTGGTGCTGCGCCGGCGCTTCGATCCCGAGGAGACGCTGCGGGCGGTGGCCCAGCACCGCGCGAGCGCGCTGGCGGTCGTGCCGGTGATGCTGCAGCGGATCTTGGAGCTGGGGCCGGAGACGATCGGGCGTTATGACACGCACGCGCTGCAGGTGATCGCGGTCAGCGGCTCGGCGCTGCCGGGGGAGCTGGCGACACGCGCGATGGACGCGTTCGGGGAGGTGGTTTACAACCTGTACGGCTCGACCGAGGTCGCGTGGGCGACGATCGCCACGCCGGAGGACCTGCGCGCGGCGCCGGGGACCGCGGGCCGGCCGCCGCTGGGGACGGTCGTGAAGCTGCTCGACGGCGACGGACAGGAGGTCGAGGCCGGGCACAGCGGGCGCATCTTCGTCGCGAACGAGCTGGTGTTCGAAGGCTATACCGGCGGCGGCAGCAAGGAGATCGTGGCGGGCTTGATGAGCACCGGCGACGTCGGCCATTTCGACGCGGGCGGACGGCTGTTCGTGGACGGGCGCGACGACGAGATGATCGTGTCGGGCGGCGAGAACGTGTTCCCGCGCGAGGTCGAGGACCTGCTGGCCGACCATGAGCAGATCGAGGAGGCCGCTGTGATCGGCGTCGCGGACGACGAGTTCGGCCAGCGGCTGAAGGCGTTTGTCGTGCCGCGCGGCGGCGCGGAGCTGAGCGCGGCGACGGTGAAGGCCTACGTGAAGGAGAACCTCGCGCGATACAAGGTGCCGCGCGATGTGGTGTTCCTGGCGGAGCTGCCGCGCAACGCGACGGGCAAGGTGCTCAAGCGCGAGCTGAAAGAACAGCAGTAGGAACAACCGTATTTCGAGCCGGCGGGCGCGGTGTCCGCGGGCGGAGCGCCCGCAGGAGTCTGGGCGGGGCGAGGAGCGCTTTCGACAGCGGCTCAGCCCCTGCGCAGCGAGGCGGGGGTGGGCCGCGCGCTCGCTAGCCTGGGGATGATGAGTACGACCGCTGAGGAGTTCGATCTGGGGGGGCTGAAGCTGAGCGTCGGCGAGGGACGGCGGATTGAGCTGAGCGTGGGGATCGACCCGCTGGTGCTGGGCGGCGAGCGTTATGTGGTGAGGCCGGAGGCGGTTCCGGTGAAGCTGGAGGTGTCGCGGATGACCGGCAGCGGATACGCGCTGCGACTGCGCTTGCGGGCGACGCTTGAGGGCTCGTGCATGCGCTGCTTGAAGCAGGCGAGCCCGACGGTGGAGGTGGAGGCGCGCGAGGTCGACCGGCCGGGCGGCGGTGAGGAATTGGAGAGCCCGTATGTGGACGGCGAGAAGCTCGACCTGGCGGCCTGGGCGCGCGACGCGTTCGCGCTGGCGGCGCCGGTGAAGGTGCTGTGCAGGGAGGACTGCGCGGGACTGTGCCCGATCTGCGCGGTGGACCTGAACGATTTGGACCCCACCGGCCCCGAGCACCGCCACGAGCCTGTCGCGGATCCGCGCTGGGCAAAGCTGCGGGAGCTGAAGCTGGAGTAGGGCTGGTACTCTGTTCGGCCGATGGCCGTCCCCAAGAAAAAGCAGTCGCACAGCCGCACCGCCAAGCGCCGTGCGCAGCACAAGATCGGCACGCCCGCGGTGAACGCGTGTCCGAAATGCCACAGCCCGCGCAGGCCGCACCGGGTGTGTCCGGTGTGCGGCTCCTATAAGGGCAAGGAGGTCGTGGTGCAGAGCACATACGACCACGGCGAGCACGACCACGATCACGAGTAGTAAATGATGGGGTCCCCGCCCGGCCCCCCGTCCCGCCTCCCGCCCCGCTCCTCATCGCGCGCGGCGGCCCGCCCCGGTGATCTGGCCCCGGCCGGGGCTCCGATCGTGGCGGTCGATTGCAATGGGGCGGACCTGGGCCCGGCCGAGGTGGCCGCCGGCGCGAGGCTGGCTGTGGAGCAGGGCGCGCGCGTGCTGCTGTTCGGGCCGGCGGAGGAGATGGAAATCCCGTCCATCCTGCTGGAAGGGGAGGGCGTCGAGGTCGTCGACGCGCCGGTCTCGATCGCCAAGAGCGCGGACCCGGTGAGCGCCGCGCGGGCGACACCGGACGCCTCGATCGTGCTGGCCGCGCGAGCGGTCGCGGCGGGCAGAGCGCAGGCGCTGGTGTGCGCCGGCGGCACGGGCGCGGCGCTGGCCGCGGGGCTGTTCAACATCAAGCGCGCGAAGGGCATCTACCGCCCGGCGCTGGCGATCCCGGTGCCGATTCCGGGATCCCCGCCCGCCCGCGAGCCCGCCCGCCCGGGCGGGCGATCCATCATCCTGCTGGACGTGGGGGCGAACGCCGAGGCGCGGCGCGAGCACCTGGTGCAGTTCGCGTTCATGGGCGCGGCGCTCGCGAGCACGGTGCTCGGGGTGGAGCGTCCGCGCGTGGGGTTGCTGTCCAACGGCGAGGAGGCCGCGCGCGGCGGCCGGCTGGTCGTGGAAACCCGCGAGGAGCTGGCGGCGAGGGCGGGGAGGGACGGGACGCTGGTGTTCGTCGGCAACGTCGAGGGGGGCGATCTCGTGAGCGGCGTGGCGGATGTGATCGTGACCGACGGGCTGACGGGGAACATCGCGTTGAAGCTGATGGAGGGGGTCTCGCAGACGCTGCTCGGCGCGGTCCGGGATGCCGCGATGGCATCGACCCGGGCGAAGCTTGGGGGTGCGCTGCTGCGGCCCGCGCTGCGGGAGGTGCGCGCGGAGCTCGACCCGGAGGGGCATGGAGGCGCCTACCTGCTGGGGTTGCGTAGCCTGGGGGTGATTCCCCACGGACGCTTCACGCGGCGAGGCTTTGCGCAGGCGATCCTGCGCGCGCAGCGCGGCGCCCGCGAGGACCTCGTGGGACGGACCCAGGTCGCGCTCGAACAGGCCGGCGCGCTGCGCGGCGGCGTGGGTGGGCAAGCATCCGCGCTTGCCGCTAGCCTGCCGCAGGCGAGATGACTCTGACCAGCGAGCAAGTCTTCACCCTGATTCGGGCCCATCTCGCCGACGAGCTGGATGTCGATCCGGAGATCATCGACAGCGAGACCCGTTTCAAGGAGGACCTGGAGGCCGATTCGCTGGACCTGTACACGCTCGTGCAGGAGCTGGAGGACACCTACGGCGTGCAGATGTCCGACGAGCAGGCGGCAAAGATCCTGACGGTCGGGCAGGCGGTCGAGTTCGTGCTGAGCCATGCCGAGACCGACGGCTGATGTGCGATGAGACCGATCTGCAATGAAGCTGCTGGGCGAACTACTCGACGAGCTGCCGGAGGAGCTGGAGCGACAGGTTTTTACGCACGCGTCGTGGAGCGAGCGCTCGAGCGACTCCTACACGCGCTTGGCGTTCCTCGGCGACAGCGTGCTGGCGCTGGCGGTGACGACGCACCTCTACCCACGCCTGGAGGCCGAGCGATTCGGCGCGGGGAGGCTGACGAAGATTCGCGCGCAGGCCGTATCGGGGGCGTCGTGCAGGGTGGTGGCAGAACGCCTGGAGGTGCCCCGGCGCCTGCGCGCCGCGGCGCCCGCCGCGGTCGAGGCGAGCGCGGCGACGGCGCTGGTGGAGACCGAGCGGGTATTGGCATCGGTGATCGAGGCGGTGATCGGCGCCTGCTATCTGCAGGCCGGCTACGAGCGCACCGCGGCGGCGGTGGTCGAGGCCTTCGAACCGGAGATCGAGCAGGCGCTGGAGCATCCGCTGGACTTCAAGTCGGCCTTGCAGGAGATGCTGGCGCGGCGCGGGGCAGAGGTGAGCTACGAGATCACCGGCGAACTGGGGCCGCCCCACGACAGGACGTTCGAGGTTCAGGCGTTGGTCGACGGGCGCGTGCTGGGCAACGGGAGCGGCAGGAGCAAGAAGCACGCCGAGCAGGAGGCCGCGCGCAAGGCCGTCGACGAGCTGACATGAGACGTCCTGTGTCAACCCTTTTGTGCGAGGAGTGTGTTGAGGGCGTTGTGTTGGGTGGGGTTGTAGGGCGTGTGGTCTTGCCAGCAGCGCCAGA
>Ga0208849_1000525_pt1 | contig 35476 bp, 33 predicted proteins | sample NGESurdeep072012_10_FD_184470 | JGI IMG/M metagenome (GOLD analysis project Ga0208849, IMG submission 184470) | Arctic peat soil microbial communities from Barrow, Alaska - NGEE Surface sample 53-3 deep-072012 (SPAdes) | ecosystem: Environmental > Terrestrial > Soil > Wetlands > Peat ... | reverse complement strand
CGGCGAAAAATCCATGGAGGCTCTCCGAATCAGCGAGCCTTCATAGATTCAGCCGGACGACCAGCCGTAAACCGCGTTAACCCAAGTTCGCAGCCCTGGGATCCCGAACAGGTGCTTGACGATTCGATTGCTCTGATCATAGTGAAATAGGCGACTGCAGATGGCAGCCGCTTTTAATGACTCAACGCCGGCTTCGGCACTGTAACACCTCATCACCCAATACATCGACTGGCGCTTAGCGCCCGGCGTTGAAGGAGTGTGTTATGCATCTCGATCCGCAATTGGTCGTTCTGCTTCTCGCCTTGATCCTCCGGTCACGTAGGTGATCTGAGGCACGCGTCGTCGACCTTCGGTGGGCCTTGGTGCCCGCCGGAGGTCGGTTCACCCCATGGAGCCCAGCTCCCTAAATTCATTGCGGCCACACCCGCTAATGTTACGCTTTGTGGAAAAGACAGGAAGGTGAACAATGTTGTTGGCAACAGGACTGGTTGCGGCGGCGCTGATTGGCCAAACAGCAGCCGAAGAGACTACCAAAACTCCGACCGAATTCACGTTCAGGGGAATAACTGCTGGTCAGCAGGTTGATTCTAAGATCAAACTCGGATGCTTTATAAAGGTCGGACCAAAACGAGTCTGCATGCCAAACGGCGACGTTGGCGGCGAGCCAGCTGTAATTCAAATTACCCTCATTAACAACACGCTATCTGAATTAGATATAACTGCCGCCAGGAAATCGTTTCCCATTTTGCTTGACCTATTCGGTCAAAGATACGGGAAGCCGTGTGCTAATCGCGTTGATAAATGGCAGAACGTGTCAGGCGCAAGCTTGGACGATCAGGTATTTGAATGGTGTTTTGTCACTGGCAAATTAATTTTACGAGAGATAGGTAACCAAGTAAACGAGACTGAGGCGACGTATAGTGATAGCATTATAACGGACGATAAACCTCATCAGGTCGATTTTTGAAGGCGGAGGAAGGAGGCAAGAGTGACTTGTCGCCTAGCGGTCCTGCGCGCAGGATCCTTTTTCCCGGAATACGCATTCTGAGACTGTACTAACGATCGAGCACCAGCACCTCGAACGTGCCGGCCTTGGGCTTGGGGCGCTGGCCGGGGGGGGGGGCCGGAAGCTCGTACTGGGCGCTCGGCAGATAGACGCGGCCGGTTCTCGGATCGACCGCGCCGGTGCGGGCGCCGATCTGGGTTGAGACGGTGTCGACGATGGTGTTGTCGTCCTTGCCGTCGAGCGCGATCACCGCCAGCGTGCCGGTTATCGCCGAGGGGATGAGGGCGATCCGCCGATGCGGATCGTAGAGCACCGCGTCGGGAAAGGCGCCGATCTTCAGGGTGGCGATGTCGCGTCCGGTGGGCGCGTCAAGGATTTCGGCCGCGCCGCTGCCGCAGGCGGCGACCAGGCGGGCGCCCATCACATAGGCGAGACCCGTGGGGCGCGTGCATCCGGTCAAGGGATACCGGGTCAGCGCTTTGCGCGCCGCGATGTCGACCACGGCGATTTCATTCTTGTCCTCGACATTGACGTAGAGCCGTCCCTTGCCGTCGACCGCGCCGAACTCCAGCTTGTCGCCAACCTTGATCGAGCCGACCAACTTCATCGCCTTGGGATCGATCAGGTCGACCTCGCCGGCGTCGCCGCAGATGACCAGGACGAGGCCGCTAGCCGGATCGTACACCGCCCCGTCGGCGTCGTTCGCCGTCGTCACGGAGGCCAGCAGCCTGCCATCGACGGCGCTGATGATCTTGGCCGAGTTGTCGCCGCTGTTGGTGGTGACGATGCGGTCGGTCGCGGGCACCGGCACCACCGCGTGCAGCCGGTTGCCGGCGGCGAAAGCGGGGTTGGCCTTGCCAGTCTCCGCGTCGATGGCCATCACCGTCATGCCGTGGGCGACATAGACTCGCCGGCGCGCCGGATCGAAGCTGGTGTAGTCCCAGCCGCCATCGGGACCGGGGATGTGCGCAACCACCCGAAGGCCCGACGCGCCGGCCGCCGGCTGGGCGAGCGCCGGCGGAGCCAGCGCCCCGGCGGCGAGGACGGTGGCGGCGAGCAGAGTGCAAAGTCGGTTCATCGGAAGTCCCTTTGTTGGCTGATCGTTCAGTTGCGCGAAAATGTCGGCTGGCGTTTTTCCCGGAACGCGGCGACCGCTTCCTGGTGATCGCTGCTGCGCCGCAGGATGCGAAGCTCGGCCGCCTGCATCGCCGCGGCGTCCTCGGGCGACAGGTCCGGCGCGCGGGCCGCCACCCGCTTGGTCGCCTCGACCGACAGCGGCGCGCGCGAGGCGATGCGCTCGGCTAGGGCCAGGGCGGCGGCGGGGAGGTCGCCGGGAGAATGAAGGCCGGTGACCAGGCCGAACTTGTCGGCCGTGGCCGCGTCGTGCGGCGAGCCGGTGAGCAGCATGGCGTTGGCGCGGGAGACGCCGATCAGCCGTGGCAGACGCCAGGCGGAGACCATAAGGCCCATGTTGACTCCGGCGCAGACGAACCGCGCATCGTCCGAGGCGATGCGAAGATCGCAGCACAGCGCCAGCTCGAACCCGCCGCCGACACACCAGCCGTTGATCGCCGCGATTACCGGCGCGCGGCTGGCGTCGAGACGCTCGAGCAGGCGGCCGAAACCGGCCAGATCCTCGCCGCGCGGGGCCACATCCTTCAGATCGTCGCCGCTGCAGAAGGCGCGCCCCTGGCCGGTGACGATGATCGCCCGCACATCGCCGTCGGCCTCGATCTCGTCGAGCACGGCCATGAAGCTCTGGCGCATGGCGACGCCGAGCGGATTCATCGGCGGATTGTCGATGGTCAGGCGCACGATCGCGGGTGCCGGACGCTCGATGTGGATGGTCCCGCTCACGCCCCCTCACCCGTTCCTTCGCTGAGCACGCCGCCCTCGACCAAGTCATCGATCTGATCGCCGGTCATGCCAGCCTGCGATAGCACCTCGCGACTATGGGCGCCCAGAGGCGGCGGGCCTCGCGTGACAGCAACGGGCGTCGCGGAAAGCCCGATAGGGGCACGCACGAAACTTCGGCCGTCGACCTGCGCCAACAGACCGCGCGCGACGACCTGCGGGTCGGCCAGCGCCTGCGCGATGGTGTTGACCGGACCGCAGGGGACGCCCTTAGCGAGCAGGCGGGCGATCCAGTCGTCGGCGCCGGCCGAGGCGAGGATTGTTTCGAGGCGCGCCTGCAACGCGTCGCGGTTGATCACCCGAGCGCGGCCATCGGCGAAGGTCGGATCCCTCACCAGATCGTCGTCGCCGAGCGCCGCGCAGAATCGCTCCCACAGGCGCTGGTTGTTGACGCCGACGACAATGAAGCCATCGCCGGTCTTCAGGGCTTCGTACGGCGCCGCGAGACGGTGGCGCGAACCCCGCGGCGCAGCCACCTCGCCGGTGGTCAGATAGACGCCGCTTTCCCAGACCGTGTAGGCGAGCGCGCTTTCGAGCAGCGACGTTTCGACGTGTTGGCCCTGGCCGGTGGTGTCGCGGTGACGCAGGGCCGCCAGCACCCCGAGCGCCGCAAAGGTGCCGGCGTTGAGATCGCTGAGCGGCACACCGCAGGCGCTCGGCCGCTTTGCGCCCGCCTCGCCAGTGAAACTCATGATCCCGCTCATTCCCTGGGCGATCAGGTCGAAACCACCTCGCTCGCTATAGGGGCCGGTAAGACCAAAGCCTGACACCGAGCAGTAGACCAGCGCCGGGTTGACCGCCTTCATCGCCGCGTAGCCGAGCCCCATGCGTTCCAGCACGCCTGGCCGATAGTTCTCGACGAAGACATCGGCCGTTCTGGCCAACGCGAGGATCGCCTGCGCCCCACGCGGGGCGGAAAGGTCGATGGCCAGGGAGCGCTTGTTGCGATTGACGAAATCGAAGGCCTTGAACCTTGCCTTGGGATGGCCGCGGGTGGTTTCCCCGCTCAGCGGCTCGATCTTGACCACGTCGGCGCCGAGGTCGGCCAGCATCATCGAGCACCACGCCCCGGCGATGACGTGGGTGCAGTCGAGAACCTTCAGGCCAGCGAGGGCGGCGGGTGCGTTCACCGATGTCTCCGAGTGCTGGGGCGACGATGCGGCCGGGCGCCCGTGGAGGCAAGCGCCGGCCTTTGCTTGCCGGCCGGCTTTCGGCATAGAGGAGCGCAATGATCGGCCTCGCCACAGCCGCGCCCGTCGTCGGGGCCGCGTTCATCGCTTCGACGGTGGAAGTGGTCGAGGCGTTCACCATCGTGCTGGCGGTCAGCGTTGTCCGCGGCCCGAGGCCCGCGGTCCTGGGAGCCATCGCGGCCCTGGCGGTGCTGACGGCGGTGGTGCTGATCTTCGGGCCGCTGCTCGGCGCCGTTCCGGTGCACGGTCTGCAGCTGGCCATCGGCGCCTTGCTGCTGGTCTTCGGCCTCGGCTGGCTGCGCAAGGCGGTGCTCCGGGCGGGGGGCGCCCTGGCCCTGCACGACGAGACTGCGGCTTTCGCCAAGGAGACCCAGAGCCTGCGCCAGGAGAGAGGCCGGGACGGCGGAAGGACCGCCGACTGGCTTGGCGGCGTGACGGCTTTCCAGGCGGTGTTGCTGGAGGGAACGGAGGTGGTGTTCATCGTCCTGGCCGTTGGCGCGAGGCCGGGATTGCTGGCCCCCGCGGCTCTGGGCGCGGCGGCGGCGTGCATCCTGGTTCTGGCGGCGGGGATGATCCTGCGCGCGCCGCTGTCGAAAATCCCCGAAAACAGCCTCAAGTTCGTGGTCGGCGGCCTTTTGACCGGCTTTGGCGTCTTCTGGTGCTGCGAAGGGCTTGGCGCGCCATGGCCGGGTGGCGACCTGGCCATCGTCGGCCTGGTTGCGTTCTATCTCGCGGCAGGCCTGGGTCTGGCGGCGCTGGTGCGTGGCCGCCTGGCGAGAGCGGCGCGATGAGTTCGCTCAAGGCGCTTTTGGCGACCATCGGCAAGATGTTCGCCGCCGACCTGTGGCTGACCCTGATCGCCCTGGCGACAGTGGCGATTTGCGCCATCGGCCTGCGCGCGCATATCTTCTCCCCGGTCCGGGTCCCCTTCATCCTGGCGGCCGGGGTCGCCCTGGCGCTGGTTGTTGGCGTGGTGCGCGGCGCACGGCGGTAGAGGGACTAAGGCTTTCTGGCCATGCAGACGCCCTACAAGACTTTTCAGTGCGGGACCTGCGGCTTCATCTACGACGAGGCGCTGGGCCTTCCCGAAGAGGCGATCGCGCCCGGCACAAGGTGGGCGGAAATACCGGAAGACTGGATCTGTCCCGAGTGCGGCATGGCCAAGGCGCAGTTCGAAATGGTGGAGATCTAAGAGACATGGATGAGCGCGTTACGATGACCATCGAGGGCGGCGTCGCCGACGTCCGCCTGACCCGGGCCGACAAGATGAACGCCCTCGACAATGCCATGTTCGAGGCGCTGATCAGCGCCGGCCAGCGGCTGAAGACCGAGCCCGGGCTGAGGGCCGTCGTGCTGTCGGGCGAAGGCCGCGCCTTCTGCGCGGGCCTCGACATGGGCAGCTTTGGGGATATGGCGCGCAGCGGTCCCCGGCCGGCGGCGCGGAGCGGCGACGAGCGGTCGCTGACCGGGCGCACCCACGGTATCGCCAACCGCGCCCAGTATGCGGTCTGGGTCTGGCGGGAGATCCCCGTGCCGGTGATCGCCGCCGTTCACGGGGTCGCCTTCGGTGGCGGCTTCCAGCTGGCGCTCGGCGCGGACATGCGCTTCGTCGCGCCCGACGCGCGGATGGCGGTGCTCGAGATCAAGTGGGGCCTGGTCCCCGACATGGCCGGAACCCAGCTGATGCGCCATCTCGCGCGTGAGGATGTGGTGCGCGAGCTCACCTATACGGGCCGGATTTTCTCGGGCGAGGAAGCCCTGGCGATGGGCTTCGCCACCCGCGTCTGCGCCGATCCCCACGCCGAGGCGATGACGGTCGCCCGCGAGATTGCCGCCAAGAGCCCCCACGCCATCCGCGGCGCCAAGCGACTGCTCAACGATGCCGTCAACACCGGCCCCGCCGAAGGATTCATCCAGGAAACCCGGGAGCAGGTCGCCCTGATCGGCGGCCTCAACCAGGTCGAAGCGGTGATGGCCAATCTTCAGAAGCGCGCGCCAAGCTTCGTCGATGTCCCGCCCGCCGCGTCCGTGGACGCGGGCCCCGCCGGCGCCGCGCGGACGTAGGACTGGTCGGCGACGCTCAAACGGCGCGTGCCAATCGCGGTCGACGCGGCGAATTTGCCGGTTGTGTTCGCCGCCGCTTGGCGGTGAAACTAAACGCGTGCAGCCGGAGACAAACCTCATGCCCTATGTGCAGGACCGCATCGTCCACGACGCAGACTCCCACCTGATGGAATTGCCGGACTGTCTGGACCCGTGGTTCGATCCAGCGCTGAAGAGCGCTTTCCATGCCCTGCCCGCCTTTCAGCGCAAGTTTGGCCCGGTCGGGTGGGCCGACAAGGCGCGCAGCCGCCAGCAGGATCCCGCTTTTCGCGCCGGCGCGGTCGAAAACATCCTGCTGCGCAAGAACCAGGAGGCGCTCGGCGCTTTCAGCCGCGAAGACCGGCCGGCGGCGATCGACGCACTGGGCTTCGCCAGCCAGCTTGTGTTCACCACCTTCTGCCTGGGCAACTTCGGCCTCGACGAAGGCTCCGACATGGCCCTCTGCTATGCCGCCGCCCAGGCGCACAACCGGATGATGACCGACTTCTGCCAGGTCGACCGGCGGCTCTTGGCCACGGCCTACGTGCCGCTGGTAGATTTCGAACGCGCCAAGGCGGCGGCGGCCGAGGCCATCGCCCTTGGCGCCAAGGCGCTGCTGGTTCCCTCGCGCTGCCCGCGCGGCCATTCGCCGAGCCACGTGGCCCTCGATCCGGTCTGGGCGCAGGCGCAGGAGGCCGGCATTCCGGTGCTTTTCCACGTCGGCGGCGAGGAAAAACTCAATCCGGACTACTTCGAAAACGGCCTTCCGCGGGTCAAGGACTTCCATGGCGGCGAGGAAAACTTCACATCGGTGAGCTTCATGGCCATCCCCGGGTCGGTGATGGAGAGCCTGGGCGCTATGATCATCGACGGGGTGCTCGACCGCTTTCCGCGCCTGAAGGTCGGGACCATTGAGCTCGGCGCGTCCTGGCTGCCCAGCTGGATGCGATTCATGGACTCCGCCCACGCGGCCTTCTTCAAGAACGAGGATCGCCTGCACCGCCTGTCGGCCCGGCCCAGCGAGATCGTTCGCCGCCAGGTGCGGGTCACCCCCTACCCGCACGAGGATAGCGGCTGGATCATCGCCAACAGCGGCGCGGAGATCTGCCTGTTTTCGTCGGACTTTCCCCACGTCGAAGGCGGCCGCAATCCGCTCAAGCGTTTCGGCGACTCCCTGGCCGGGCTTCCGGCCCCGACGGTCGACCGCTTCTATCGCGAAAACTTCATCGACCTGATGGGCGAGGGTCTGGCTGCCGACCTGCGGCGTCCGGCGCATCTGGTGGCGGCCTGACCGACATCGAACACGCCGTCCCCCAGGACCCGATAATGGGCGTCCCACCGTCAACTAGCCCCGTCGCAGCCGTCGGCCGCGAGACGAGGCCGACGGCGGCAGGCTTCACCGCCCTTCGCAATGCCGTAGTGTTCATCGCGGTGGTGGTGGCCTTCGCCCTCGTGCGGTTTTTTCAGGACATTCTCACCCCCCTGGTGGTCGCGACCTTCCTGCTGCTGCTCATCGATGCGGTCTCGCGGGTGATGCAGAGGCGGCTGAAAAGAACCCCCGAATGGCTCAGAGCCGGGATCGCCGGAGCGATCATCCTGATCGGATTTGGCGCGATCGGCGGGTTGTTCGTGTTCGAGGCGCCGCGTTTCGCCAGCCACATCCGCAGTCTTGCGCCGCGGTTGGACCTGGTCCTGGCCAGGGCGATGACCCTGGCCGGGGCCGAACCGCTGACCATCCGGCAGATTTTCCACGGGTCCGACCCGTCACGCATGCTCGCTCGCGGCTTCGCCACGGCCAGAAGCCTGATCTCCTATGGATTCCTGGTGATCATTTATTTCGGTTTCCTGGTCGCTTCCCGCACCGCCTTTGGCAAGAAGATCGACCGCCTCTACGGAACGGGCGGCCAGCGCGACAGCGCCCGTCGCGTGCTGGCCAGCGTGCGCAACGCGGTCGAGCAATATGTGCGTCTGCAGACCCTCAAGGCGCTGATGATCGCTCTGGCTGCATGGGGGCTGATGGTGCTGATGGGCGTCAATGACGCGCTGTTCGTGGCTTTCCTGGTCTTTCTAGCGGCCTATGTGCCGATCGTAGGCGCCATTGCCGGCTCGATCTTCCCCGGCCTGGTGGCGCTGGCCCAGTTCAGCGATCTGGCCCGGCCGGCGATCCTTGTCGGCCTTTTGGCCAGCATCGCGGCGTTCATCGACAATGTGGTCATGCCCAAGCTGCAAAGCGATGAATTGAACATCGATCCGCTGCTGGTGCTGATCTCCATCGGATTTTGGGCGGCGATGCTGGGATTTCCCGGCGTCCTGCTTTCGACGCCCCTCACCGTCACCGTCATGGCCATAGCCGCCGAATTCGACGGCTCGCGCTGGCTGGCCGTGCTGATCTCCCGCGACGGCGACCCGATTTCCGACGCCAGGAAGCCGTGAAAACCTCCCTCCCCTTCATGGGGAGGGAAGATTGCGTAGCGATCGGGGTGGGGATGTCTCGCGATCACCGGATTCTGTTCGGGCTCTTCCAACTTCCCCACCCGGCGCTTTGCGCCACCCTCCCCATAAAGGAGGGAGGACCGCCCTCAGTTATCCAGCCGCGCCAAGCCGCGGGCGAGGTCGGCGATGAGGTCCTTGGGGGCTTCAACGCCGACGGAAAGCCGGATCATGCCTTCGACGATGCCCAGCACCGCGCGCTCGTTGGCGGTGACCCCCGAGTGGGTGGTGCTGCCGGGGTGGCAGGCGAGGGATTCGGTGCCGCCAAGACTCACCGCCAGCTTGAACACCTCGAGTGCGTCGAGAACCTTGAACGCCGCCTCGCGGCCGCCTTTGACGACGAAGGAAAAGGTGGCGCCCATCGCCCCGGACTGGCGAGCCGTGACCCGCGCGGCGGGCGAACCTGGCGTCGCGGCGCCCAGATAGGCGACCGATTCGACGGACGGCTGTTCGCCCAGCCAGCGGGCCACCACACTGGCGCTCTCGAAGGCCCGGTCCATGCGCAGGCGCAGCGTCTCCAGGGACCTCGTCAGCATCCAGGCGCTGTGGACGTCGAGCTGGTTGCCGATAAGGTTGCGCAGCGAGCGGACCTTGCGCATTGGCTCGGCCGAGCCAAGCACCGCGCCAGCAACCAGGTCGCTGTGGCCGCCGACATATTTGGTCAGCGAATAGACCACCAGATCGGCGCCATGATCGATCGGCGACTGATAGAGCGGGCCCAGCAATGTGTTGTCGACAATCACCGCCGGCTTGTGGCCCTGGCGCTCGTTAGCCGTCTGCGCGAGACCGGCCATCAAGTCCAGGTCGACCACCGAGTTGGTCGGATTGGCCGGGGTCTCCACATAGATCGCCGCGACCGGCCCCAGCTTCATCGCCTCGTCGAGCGCGGCCTGCGTTGCGGCCGCATCCACGCCATCAACAAAGCTGACGCTGGCGATGCCGATCTTGGCCAGGAGTGTGTCGAACAGGGTCTCGGCGCCGCCGTAGAGGGGGCGGCTGCGAAGCACCACCTGGCCGGGATCGACGACCGCCAGGATCGCGGTCAGGATCGCCGCCATGCCGCTTGAGAACAGGCAACCGGCCTGCGCCCGCTCGAGCACAGCCAGGCGTTCCTCGACGATCTGCAAATTGGGGTTGTTGAACCGCGAATAGATCAGGCCGGCGGTCGATCCGCTCGGCACGTCGGCGCGTCCGCTCATATAGTCGAAGAGCAGCTTTCCCTCTTCGCAGGTCCGGTAGGCGAACGTCGATGTGAGGAATATCGGGGTCTTCACCGCCCCTTCCGAAAGGCTTGGATCGAAACCGAATCCCAGCATCAGCGTCTCGGGTTCGAGCTGGTGGGCCCCCACCCGCGACTTTCGGAAATCCCGCTCGGTCATCGGCCCTCTCGCCTTGGCGACACGCGTGCATCACCTTAGCGGAGTTCGATCGCGTTTGCGCTGCCCTGCGCCGTGACGGAGAAGGCGCGAAGCGGCCGCGGGGCCTGCTGGACAAAATAGCGGCCCACGTGTTGCTAAGAGGCCATGCGCGTTCTGATCACCGGCACGGCGGGATTCATCGGCTTTCATCTGGCTCGGCGGCTGCTCGCCGACGGCTGCGACGTCACCGGCATCGACGGGATGACCGACTATTACGACGTCCGGTTGAAGAAGGCCCGCCACGCAATCCTGAAAGCCGAAAGCCGCTTCACCGAATGCCTGCTGATGCTGGAAGACATGCCCGGCCTGACGCAAGCGGCGAAGGCGGCCGAGCCGGCGGTGATCGTCCATCTCGCCGCTCAAGCCGGCGTCCGCTACAGCCTGGAGAATCCGAGGGCTTACCTAGATTCGAATTTAACCGGCACCTTCAACGTCCTGGAAATTGCTCGGGAAATGCACCTCGGCCACTTGCTGATCGCCTCGACCAGTTCAATCTACGGCGACAATACCTCCATGCCGTTTCGCGAAACCGACCGCGCCGACCACCCGATCACCTTCTATGCGGCGACCAAGAAATCCACCGAGCTGATGAGCCACGCCTACAGCCATCTGTGGGGCGTGCCTACAACCGCATTGCGATTCTTCACCGTCTACGGGCCCTGGGGCCGGCCCGACATGGCGCTGTTCAAGTTCGTCGAGGCCATTTCCGAAGACCGGCCGGTCGAGGTCTACAATCACGGCGATATGGCGCGCGACTTCACCTACGTCGACGACATCGTCGAAGCGGTGGTGCGACTGGTCAGGGCCATTCCCGAGCGCGGGCGCCCGGCGCCGGGCGCCGACGATTCCCTCAGTCCCGTCGCTCCCTGGCGGGCCGTCAACGTCGGCTGCGGGGCGCCGGTCCAGCTGACCGCGTTCATCGACGAGATCGAGCGCGTCATGGGGCGCAAAGCCCGCCGCGAGCTGATGCCCATGCAGCCCGGCGACGTCGTCGCCACATTCGCCGACTGGCGCCTACTCGAAGCGTTGACCGGCTACCGGCCATCGACCTCGATCGCTGAGGGGGTCGGCGCCTTTTGGTCGTGGTATCAGGAATTTTGCCCCAGGGAGCCGCAGTGATGCCCACAAACGTCGCGGTCATTGTCGGCAGCCTGCGCCGGGGATCGTTCAACCGGAAGATGGCCCACGCCCTGGCGGCTCTCGCGCCCGTGGAGCTGAAGCTCGGCATCGTCGAGATCGGCGGCTTGGCGCTCTACGACGCGGATCTCGACCCGGACCCGCCGCAAAGCTGGCGCGCATTTCGCGATGCCGTGCGGCCGGCCGATGCGGTTCTGTTCGTCACGCCCGAATACAACCGCTCGGTTTCGGGCGTGCTGAAGAACGCCATCGATGTCGGATCGCGACCCTATGGCCAGAGCGTCTGGAACGGCAAGCCGGGCGCGGTGATCAGTGTCTCGCCGGGCGCGGTTGGCGGCTTTGGCGCCAACCACCACTTGCGACAGTCGATGGTTTTTCTGAACGTGCCCATGCTGCAGCAGCCGGAAGCCTACATCGCAGGCGCGGACAAGCTGTTCGACGCCGATGGCGCTATCGCCAGCGAAGGCACGCGCGCCTTTCTGATCAAATTCATCACTGCCTTCGGCGCGTGGATCAAGATCTGTCAGGGCGCATGACTCACGATCACGACCACTCTTACGGCCAACACGGCCATCACCATCACCACCATGCGCCGGTGGCGTTTGGACGGGCCTTCGCGGTCGGCATGGCGCTCAACATGGCCTATGTCGCGGCTGAGGCGGTCTATGGGGTGCTAGCCAATTCCCTGGCCCTCTTGGCCGACGCCGGGCACAACTTCGGCGACGTGCTCGGCCTGGGCGTCGCCTGGCTCGCGGCCTGGCTCAGCGGCAAGGCGCCCAGCGACCGCTACACCTATGGCCTGCGCGGCTCATCGATCCTGGCGGCCTTGAGCAACGGCGTTCTCTTGCTGGTGGTCACCGGCGGCATTGCCTGGGCGGCGATCCTTCGCCTGGTTCATCCGCAGGCCTCGGCCGGGGGGACGGTGATCGCCGTGGCGCTGGCCGGCGTGGCCGTCAATGGGGTCACCGCCTGGATGTTCGCTTCGGGTCGCAAGGGCGACGTCAACATCCGCGGCGCCTTCCTGCACATGGCCTCCGACGCCCTCGTCGCGCTGGGCGTCGCCTTCGCCGGCGGCTTGATCCTGGTCACCGGCTGGCGATGGCTAGACCCGGTGGTGAGTCTCATCATCGGCGCGGTGATCGTCTTTGGCACCTGGTCGCTGATTCGCGAGGCGATGAACCTGGCCCTGGCCGGAGTGCCCATCGGCGTCGACCGCCCGGCGGTGCTCAAGTTCCTGGGCGAGCTGCCGGGCGTGGCCGAGGTGCACGATCTGCACATCTGGGGGATGAGCACCACGGAGACTGCCCTCACCGCGCATCTGGTCCGCCCCACGGCCCCGCTCGACGACGAGATGCTCCACCATGCCTGCGAACAGCTGCGCGCCCGATTTTCCATCCACCACGCCACCCTCCAGATCGAGACCGGCAGCCCGTGCGAGTTATCGCCGGAAGAGGTGGTGTAGGTTTCCTTCTCCCCTTGCGGGAGAAGGTGGGCCCCGAAGGGGCTCGGATGAGGGGTCGCGCGGCGCTCGCCGGTGGTGACTGAGGGGCTTCGCGGAAAGGCCCGTCAACCCCTCATCCGTCGGCTTCGCCGCCACCTTCTCCCGCAAGGGGAGAAGGACAAGAGGATGGTACCGCCTCCCTGGCTTGAACAGGGGACCTCTAGATCCACAATCTAGCGCTCTAACCAGCTGAGCTAAGGCGGCCCGTGGGCAAGGGGTGTCGTTTAAGCGCGGCGGCCCGGTCGATCAAGCCGCGCCTAGTCCGGCCATCGATCGGACGCCTCAGCCCTTGGGCACTTCCCAGCGGATGACGATATCGAACTTGCCGCCGTTCGTGGGTACGCCATCGCGGGTCATCGGCCGAAGCTTGAACAGCCTGGAAATCTTCAAGGTGGCGTCGCCGAATTGCTGGTCGGGCGGATCCTCGCCGCTGATCGAACAATCGGTGAGTTTCCCGCTGGCCGTGACGGTGCAATGGAGGGTAGCCCGGCCGTTGACCCCCATGCGCAGGGCCCTTTCCGGATACTCCCGTTGCAGGTCGTCGTTTGACGGCCGCTGCGAGAACACCGGATTGCTGACCACGGTGGCGCGAGGCGGCGGCGCGGCGACTTCCCTGGGGATGGCCGGTGGCGCCGGCGGTTGGGGCTTCGGGGCCGGGACAGGCGGCAGCGCCAGCGTCGGCGGGGCCGGGATGTTCATCGGCACCACGGCGGGGGGCCTCGGCTGCACAGGCGGCGGCGGCGGCAGGTTTTTCGGCGGCGGCGGCGGGGGTGGAGGCGGCGGAGGCGGCGGAGGCGGATGGATGATCGTCGCCTCGGTCTTCTGATCCGAATAGTCCTGGTATTTGATCTTGAACCTGGCCTGCCACAGGTAATAGCCAATGATCCCGTGAAGGAGGAAGGCCAGGATCAGGGCGACGACCACCCCGTTGTTACGCCTTGGGCGCGGCAGGTCGAACGGGTTGTGCGACGGGTGGGCGATGTCCGGCGGGGCGTCGGTCATTTCTTCAGCCCGGACTTGTCCTCGCCGACCAGGGCGACGCTGTAGAAGCCGTTATCCTGCATCTTGTTCATCACGGCCATGAAGTCCTGGTACTGCATCTCCTGGTCGCCGCGGATGAAGATCCGCTCGCGGCTGGGATCCCGCGCGCCGACGGCGATGTGAAGATCAGCGCCCAGAGAGTCCAGACTCGTTTCATCGTCGCCGATGTAGATGCGGCCATCCTGTTTGATCGAGATGTAGACCGGCTTGGGCGGATTAGGCATCGGCTTGGCTGCGGCCGGAGGCAAAGCCACCTTGATCGAGACGCTGGCCAGGGGCGCGGCGACCATGAAGATGATCAGCAGCACCAGCATCACGTCGACGAACGGGGTGACGTTGATCGTCGAGTTCTGCGCGACGTCGTAACGGCCGCCGCTTGGCCCTGAAAGTTTTGCGGCCATGCGCCCTTACGCTCCTTTGTCGAGCTGCCGGGAAATCGCGTTGACCAGCTCGGCGACAAAGCCTTCGGACCTGGCGCCGTATGCCAGGATCTGGGTCTGGAACATGTTGTAGAAAACCACCGCGGGAATAGCGGTGAACAGGCCAATGCCGGTCGCCAGCAGCGCCTGGGCGATGCCGGGCGCGACGACCGCAAGATTGGTGGTGTTGGTGTTGGCGATGCCGATGAAGGAATTCATGATCCCGTAGACGGTGCCGAACAACCCGACGAACGGGGCGTTGGAGCCGACCGACGCAAGGAACTGCATGCCGCCGGAAAGGCGCCGGGCCAGAGAAGACTGCACGGCGCCGATCGCCGTCTGCGCGCGCATGATCGTCGAGTCGCGGTGCTCGCCGTTGACGTGCAGGCCCGCCTGGCGGGAGAGTTCGACCTCCGAAGCAGCGGCGGCGGCCATGTCGGCCATCGGATTGCCGGCGAACTCCTCGGATTCGGCGATCTTGCCCATGTCGTTGATCGACCGGGCCCCGCGGAAGCTTTCGAGGAAACGGTCGGAGGTGGTCTTCAGCGAGCGGAACTCGAACAGCCTGATGACCAGGAGGGTCCACGACAGGACCGAGCAGATCAACAGGCCGATCATCACCACCTTCACCACCAGATCGGCCTGGAGGAACATCCGGATCGGGGTCAGTTTGCCGTTGTCGGCGCCCCCCACCTTCATGCCTTCGGCGTTTACCGGCGCGGCGGCGGCGTCCGCGGGCGCGGCGGCGGCAGGGGCGATCGCGGCGGGAGCGCCGGCGGCCGGGGCCGATGCGGCGGCCGGAGTGGTGGTCTGAGCGTGGACCGGGACGCTTGCGAGCAGCGCCAGGGCGCCGATGGCAGCGATGATGGGAGAGGTTCGTCTGGATTGCAGCATCTGTCGCCGGTTCCTGCTTGATCGAGCCAAGGGCGCCTTTGGGAGAGACAAGGCGCCCCGCCAAAAACCTTACCGCTTTGTTAGACTTGCGGCGGGGGTCCTTTGGCAACCCCTTTTTGCATCGTCAAGGGGGCCCCGCGCCAACTTATCGTGTCACGCGACGGAAGCGCGCGCGTCTATAGTGCAACGCAACACTCGATACTCTCGACGTTTGGCGCTTCTGTTTCGCTAGTGGCCTCGACATCTTCGCAGCGCAGCATCGCCGCTAATGATTCGCAAACCGGCGGTCGGCGATCGGAAAGGTTCGAGCTTTCGGACATTCCGGCTGCCCGTCGCCGGACGTCCAGGCGCGTTTCCGCAAGGCGGCAAGTGGTGCCTGGGGGTGGAATCGAACCACCGACACGCGGATTTTCAGTCCGCTGCTCTACCCCTGAGCTACCCAGGCCACGGCGCGAGAAACGCCGCTTTACGGCGCCGACGCCCGACTTGTCCACGCCGCCCTCAGCCCTCGTCGTCGGCGGCGCGATCGGCGCTGTCGTCTTCATCGCCTTTGGCGGCCGGAATGGCGTACCCGCCCGACAGCCAACGCTGCAGGTCGACATCGGCGCACCGACCCGAGCAGAACGGGCGATATTCCGGCGCCTGCGGCCGGCCGCAGATCTGGCAGCGCGGCGCCTTCATCGGTGCGCCACCTCTGCCTGCGATCGGTCGCGGTCTGGATCAGCGGTCAAGGTCACCCGGGCGCCCAGCCTGCCCAGCAAACACTCCATGTAGGGCTGGGCGGCGGCGGCGATCTGCGGCGCGGCGAAGGCTTCAAACCTGGCCCCCGGATCGCTGGCCGCCTGCCGCTCGATGGACCGGATCAGCGCGAGCGCCAGCGTGCGGTCGCTCGCCGCGGCGGCCCCGTCGGTGAGGATGTCGATGGTCGGCCGGGCTCGGCGCGGGACGGTCAGTTCGATGGTTCCAAACCGGCTGATCGGGGCGATGGCCACGCCCGGATTGTCGGGGCCGAACGCCCCTCGCGCGCCAGAGAGTAGCGCCGGCCCGTCGTGGCCGCGGCCGACAAGATCTACAACGATCAGGCCGCCCAGACCCTTCAGGCGCAGAACCCGCGCCGCCATCGACAGAGCGGCGAAATTGGCCGCCCTGGCCGCCCGCTTGGCGTCCCCGCCCTGCCGCCCGCCAAGATCGACATCGACGGCGGTAAGCGCCCGCGTCGTCTCTATGGCCACCGACCCGCCGCCCGGCAGATCGAATACCGTCGCCAGCGCTTCTTCCTGGGCGCTGTCGGCCATCGACCGGGCCACCCCGCCGGTGCGAACCTCCACGGTCTGGGCGAAAGCGCGCAGCTGATCTTCGAGACCCGGTCCCGGCGTCACCAACCTCGGCGACCCATCGGCTGGACCAACCAGCCGGGCAGTCGCGCCCTTCTCGCCGCGCGCCTGGCTCCGGATATCGATCTCGACCGCCGCGCCCTCGACCAGCCTGCCGTCCGCCGGCGAGAGATTGAGCACGGCGTCGGGCCCCTCGCCCAAATCGATGAAGGCTAGGGCCGAGGCGCGTTCGACGCGGCGCACCCGCCCGATGCAGCGCGCTCCGAGCCTTTGGCGCGCAAGATCGCCGTCACGCTCGATGATCAGCCGCTCGGGACGGCCATCGAGCGTCACCACCCCACGGCTCTCGCCGACGCCGACATCCAGGTATAGGCGCCGTTCGGTCATGCGACCACGTAGCCGACGCCGGCCAGAAGGCTCAAGGTTTCGTAGAGGGGCAAGCCGACGACGCCGCTGTAGGAGCCGATCAGGCTGGTGACATAAGCCCCCGCCAGGCCCTGGATGCGGTAACCCCCGGCGGCGCCGCGCCACTCGCCGCTGGCCAGCAACGCGGCGACCTCGCGCGACGTCAGCCGTTTGAACTTGACCCGGCTTTCCGAAAGCCGCGCGGCGACTTTGCCGCCCGGCGCGACCACGGCCACGCCCGTCAGCACCCGATGACCGCGTCCGCTGAGCAGCGCCAGCATGGCGACGGCTTGCGCCTCCGTGGCCGGCTTGCCGAGCATCCGGCGACCGACCGCGACGATGGTGTCGGCGGCGAGCACGAAGGCGCCAGGATGACGGGCGGCGACCGCCTCGGCCTTTGCGCGGGCCAGACGCTGGGCCGCCAGCCGCGGCGTCTCATCGCTCAGCGGCGCCTCATCGATGCTCGCCGGATCGACATGGTTCGGCGTCAGGCCGCCCTGAGCGAGGAGTTCGAGCCGCCTGGGGCTGGCGCTGGCCAGGATCAGAGGCGGCCTGTCGGGTGGGGATGCTGTCACCGCCTTCCCATAGACGGGGATGCGGCGGCTGTCTGTGCCTCTGCACCCCGGACGCATCGGAACACGGAGGGCCGGCCCGGGTTTACTGAATGCGAGGTTGAACGTCCTGCGCAAAGCAAGGGATTCTCCGATGCCCGATGTCAACGAAGATGCCGACTCCCAGGACCTGGCGGAGACCTTCGATGAAACCAACATCACCCGCGACGGCGACGATATCGCCCATCCCGACATGGCGCGCGATGTCTACGACGTCACCAGCGCCGCGGGCGACGCCGACGAAGACGAAGGCGACGATGACGACTTCGAGCCGGATGACGCCGACGAAGCCGAACTGGAGGAACTTCTGGCCGCCGACGAAGGCGTCGATGAGCCGCGTGGCTACAAGCCAGACAACGGCGACCGGGTAGCCAGCGACGACGCCACGCCAGCCGACTTCGAGGCCGACGATGTCTCCGACGAGGATCTCCAGGCGCTCGGCTATGCCGACCCGGTTTCGGATGAAAAAGCGCACGTCGAAAGGCAGCTCGATCATGGCCTGAAGGAAACTTTCCCGGCCAGCGATCCGGTGTCGATCAATCCCGGCGCGGACTAGGCGCCGGCCGTGCGCGCCAGCACCTCGGGGGCATAGAGCGAGGCCCCCTCGGCGGACCGCAGCGGCGCGGCCCAGCCCTCCGACCGGCCAAGCCATGTCGAAAGGCGAAGCGCGGCGCCTGCGTTTCCGGTGCGGATAGCGGCGAGCGCCGCGGCGAGATCCAGGTCGGCGACGGCCAAGCCCTGGCGCTGCGGGGCGAGCGACGCCCCGGGGTAGCGTTCGGCGATGTTCCCCAGTTGCGCGCGCGCGGCCTTAATCATCACCACCGCCGAAGGCGCGTCGCCCCGCGCCAGCGCGCCCAGAGCCGTACGCACGGCCCTTCGGGCGTCGGCGACAGCGTCATCGACGCTCAGGACTCGCCACGCCGCGCCGCCCGGACAGGCTTGCGGGGTCAGAGCGCGCACGTAGGCCGCCAGCCCACTGAGCACGGCCGGCGGCGGCGGAGCGCCGTCGAACTCCTGGGTGATCAGGCCATCAATGAACAGCCGCAGATCGCTCGAACCGGGCACGCGCGAGACTTTGAAAGCCTGCCTGGGGCCGCCGAGATCGGGGATTGGTCGGGGATTATCGATGCCGTCGCCGCGATGGGAACTCATCAGCGACGAGGTGACGTCGGCCGTGCCCGGCGCGCCGGAGAGGCCCGGAAAATCGAAATTCGCGTTGGCGCGCCCATTCTGGTGGCAGGAGTCGCAGGCCAGACCCGCCCTGGCCGCCTGGCCCCCCAGAAGCAGAGGCGAGCGGAACGCGGCGCGGCCGAGTTCGATCTCGTATGCGAGGTTCGGGTCAGTCGATGGCGTGAGGCACTCGACCGGCATGCGGGTCAGCAACCGCGCGGCGTCGGCGCCCGGGGCCAGCCAGCGCATGGCTTTCAAGGGCGGCGGGGCCGGGGCCGCGGCGCCCAAAGCCAGCGCCGCAGTTGCGATCAGGAGGCCGGATCGCCGCCGTGATCGATCCAACGCCGCAAATCCTCAGCCTCGGCGCAGCCGAAGGCGCATTGCGCGTCCAGCCTGGCCAGCATCGCCTTTGCCCCGGCCATGTCGCCGCGGATGACCTTCAGCTCGCCGTAGTATTCGGTAGCGCCGCGATGGTTGGGATCCACGGCCAGGGCTGCCTGGTAATAGCTCTCGGCGCGATCGAGGTGGCCGAGCTTGCGCCAAGTATAGCCCTTGTAGGTGAGGATGTCGGGGTGAGGACCAAACGCGCTCTGAGCCTTGTCCAGCGCGGTCAGGGCCTCTTCGAAGCGATGTTCGTTAATCAGGCTGACGGCGCGGACGTAGGCGGCATCCCCCGCCTCGCTGGAGGCGAAGAGAAGACTGGTCGGCGTGCGCAGCGATGCCGACGGGCTCGCTCCAGCCATCGCCTGCTCGACGGCGGCGACCGCGGCCTTCAGATCGGCGGCCTGCGGACAGGTGTCGCCGCAGGCGCCGGCCTGGCTCTTCAGCCACGCCAGCTGTTCGCCGGCCTTGTCGGTCTGTTTCAGCCTGGCCAGGGAGACGGCGTATTCGCGGTGCGGTCCGACCGGAGCGGGGTCCAGCTTCACCGCCCGCTCGAAAGCCCTGGCCGCGCCGTGGTCATCGCCCGCCTGCGACTTGGCCATGCCAAGCATGAACCAGGCGTCCGCCACCCTGGGCTGCGCGTCGGTGACATGTTCGAAATCGCGCGAGGCCTCCTTGAACTTGCCGGCCTTGTAGGCCGCGGCGCCATGCTGATATTCGGCCACCGGATCGTAGCTGGGAGCGCTGATGCTGGGCATCTGGCCCCCGCCCCCGCCGCCGGCTCCCATGGCGAGCGCGCCGGCCAGCGGCGCCGCGCTGATGGCGGCCGCCCAAAGGGCGGTCATTCCCAGGCGTGTGATCTGCATCTCCGCTTCCCCTCCAGCGTCGCCTTGTCTGATCACTATGCTCCAGACTGGACGACCTGTCATGAGGCGCGCCGCCGCATCCGCGCCGCCGACTTCCGGGATTAACGGGTTCTTAACCACGTACAGGCACCCTCGCCTGGTCTTTCCTTGAAGACACCCACCATCATCACCTTTTCAAAGCCCGGCGTTCGCGCCGGGCTCTTTTTTTGCCCCGGCTTGGCCTTGCTTGCGCCCGCCCGCGGGCCAGCGTATTAGCCCCGCCTTCGAGAAAGCCTCATTCCTCGGTAGCTCAGTTGGTAGAGCAGCCGGCTGTTAACCGGCGGGTCGCAGGTTCGAGTCCTGCCCGGGGAGCCACTTCAAAACTTCGAAGCCCGTCGGTCGTTCAGGGGCGAAACGAGGCGGTTCCGAGGGATGCCAGATTGCCCCACAGGCCCCTTGCCTTCACCGTTTCGCTTGCGGCGCTTACCTTGGCGAGCGGTTGCGCCCAGCTGTCGGCGCCGCCCCCGGTCGCGACGCAGACGGCCCCCATCCACGTCGATTGCCGGGGCGCGCCGACCGCGTCGCCGACGGTGATACTCGAGGCAGGCGCCTTTGGAACTTCGGCCGACTGGGACCTGGTTGTGAATGACCTGGCCAAAGACGGCCGGGCGTGCGCCTATGACCGCGGCGGCCTTGGAGCTTCGGCGCCCCGCGCTGGTGCGGAAGACCCGGTGTCGATCGCCCGTGAACTGGCTGGCGTTCTCGACAGGCTCGGCGAGACCGCGCCCGTGATCCTGGTCGGCCACTCGAATGGGGAGCTTTACGTCGAAGCCTTCGCGTCACTCTATCCCCAGCGCGTGGCGGGCGTGGTCTACGTAAATGGTGTCGGGGTCGACGACCTGAACGACCCAAAGCTGCTCGGCTACCTCGCCGACGAACGCAGGCTGTCGGACCTGGCGGTAACCGCCGCCAGCGCGGGCCTAGCGCCGCTGATCGCCTCCAGGCTGACCGAGGACGAGGGGCTGGGCGACGCCGCGGCGGAGCGCAAGCGACAGGCCCTGACCTGCCATCCCTGCCTGCGCGTCGCCCGCGACGAGGATCGCCAGATCGTGCCCGGGCTGACCGAGGTCGAGCGGCTGGGCGGCGTGCCGGCGGATATCCCGACGGTGGTCATCGTCGGCGCTACGCAGCCAAGGCGCGGTTCAGCCCGGGCCTGGCGCGCCGCCGAGGTCGCCCCGGCCCATCGCGCGCAGCGAGCGTGGATTCTCGATGCGGTCGGCGCGACCCACGTTTCTCCCCTGGCCCGCGACCGGGCCTATATCGACGTGGCCGTCGACTGGTTGCGCTCGGAAGCCGCCCGGTCCCCGCGCGGACCTTAAGAGGGACTGGCGCCTACCAGGCGCCGACGTTGGGCATCGATGTCCAGGGCTCGGCCGGCGCCAGGGCGCCGCCCTTCTGCAGCAGTTCGATGGAAATACCCTCAGGCGAGCGGACAAAGGCCATGTGACCGTCGCGAGGCGGGCGGTTAATGGTCACGCCGCCGTCCATCAGGCGCTTGCAGGTCTGGTAGATGTCATCGACCTGATAGGCGAGGTGGCCGAAGTTGCGTCCGCCGTCATAGGGTTCCGGATCCCAGTTGTGGGTCAGCTCGACCGTCGGCGCGCGCTTGGCCTTGGCTGCGTCGACATCATCGGGCGCTGCGAGAAAAACCAGCGTGAACCGGCCGCCGGGATTGTCGATCCGCGACACCTCCTGCAGACCAAGCTTGGCGCAGTAGAAATCGAGCGCCTTATCGAGGTCGGCGACGCGGACCATCGTGTGCAGGTATCTCAAGATCGCTCTCCTTCTTATGTCATCATCATGCACAACAACGCCCCAGGCGGAAACCTGTCCGCGTTTTCATTTGCCCTGGCCTTCGGGGCTGGGCACAACCGCCGCTCGCTGAACGAGAGCTGAAGGGGCATGCGCTTCAAACCCGCCTACATTGTCGTCGCCGTGATCGTGGTGTTGGTGTTCGCCTACCTGCTGCTGCGTCCGTTTCTCGGCGGCACCGACAAGTCGGCCGAAGCCCAGGCCAAGGCCACGGCGGTCCAGGCTGGCGCCCCTCCCCTCGTCCAGACCACGCTCGCCCCGCAGGTCATGCACCCCTACATCGTCGACGTTCGCGGGCGCACCCAGGCTGCGCGCACCGTCGAGGTGCGCAGCGAAACCGCCGGCGATGTCGCCCAGACGCCGATCCTCCAGGGCACCTTCGTGCGGGCCGGGACGGTCCTGTGTCGCCTGGCGGTCGACGCCCGCCGCGCCTCTCTGGACGAGGCGATGGCCAACATGAAATCAAAAAACCTTCAGATGCAGGCCTCGGCCAGCCTGGCCTCCAAGGGCTTTCGCTCCCCGACCCAGGTGCTGACGGACCAGGCCAGCCTCGACGCGGCCACCGCCAGCGTCCGCGCCGCGCAGGTGACGCTGGACCAGGTCAACATTCGCGCGCCGTTCGCCGGCGTGTTCGACCACCGCGAAGCCGAGGTCGGAGCCTATCTGGCGCCGGGCCAGCCGTGCGGAGCGATGGTCGAACTCGACCCGATGCTGATTGTCGGCGATATTCCCGAAACGGAGACGGGCAAGGTTCACCTCGGCGCCGTGACCACCGCCAAGCTGGTCACCGGCGAGACTATCTCCGGGCGGGTGCGCTTCGTCGCCCACGACGCCGATCCCGCGACCCGCACATACCGGGTCGAAGTCACCGCAGCCAATCCGGGGGGGCGCGTGCGCTCGGGCCTTTCAGCCGACATCCAGATCGGAGCGGGTGTCGGCCCGGCGCACTTCATACCGGTATCGGCGCTGGTTCTGGACGCAGCCGGACGCCAGGGCGTGCGCTATGTCACCGATGGCGATATCGTCGCTTTCGCGCCGGTAACCGTACTCGATGAGACGCCTGACGGGGTGTGGGTAAGCGGGTTGTCCGGCCCGGCGCGGGTGATTACGGTCGGCCAATCCTATGTATCGCAAGGCCAGAGGGTGCGGGTCGCGGCGCGCTAGCGCGCTTGCGATCCCTTGGAGAGACGGATGTTCTCAGGCCTGATCGACGGCGCGATCAAACGGCGCAAGGTGATCCTGGCGGTCACCCTGATCCTCAGCCTGTTTGGCGTGTGGTCCTATTTCACCCTGCCGCGCGAGGCGCAGCCCGACATCACCGTGCCGTTCATTTCGGTCGTGGTGCCCTATCCGGGGGTCAGCCCCGAAGACTCCGAGCGCCTGCTGGTCCGTCCGCTCGAGCGCGAACTGCAGTCGATCGAGGGCCTCAAGGAGATGAACGCACGGGCCTACGAGGGCTTCGCGGTCGTCACGCTGGAGTTCGAGGTCAACTTCGACAAGAACAAGGTGCTCGAGGATGTGCGGGCCAAGGTCGACCTGGCGCGCGGCCGATTCCCCCCCGACGCCCTGCCGCCGCAGATCGAGGAAGCCAACATCAACGACAATCCGTCGCTGGGCATCGTCCTGGCGGGCCAAGCCCCCGAACGGATGCTCGACGCCACCGCCAGGGCCCTGAAAAGCCACCTGGAAAGCCTGCCCGGCGTGCTTCGCGCCGACGTCTCCGGGGGACGCGAGGAACTGCTCGAGGTCGACGTCGACCCGGTGCGTATGGAAGCCCTCGACGTCAGCGCCTCCGACCTGGCCCAGATCATCGGCCGCAACAACCAGCTGGTCCCGGCGGGCGATCTGATGACCAGCCAAGGCACGTTCGCGGTCAAGCTTCCGGGCGTCGTCGCCACCCCGCAGGACATCCTGCTGCTGCCGATCAAGAAAAACGGCGACCGGGTGATCACCGTCGGCGACATCGGCAGCGTGCGCCGCACGTTCAAGGAGCCGACCTACATCACCCGCTTCAACGGCGAGCCGGCGTTCACCGTCGAAGTGGTCAAGCGGCCGGGCGCGAACGTCCTGGACACCGTCAAGGCGGTCAAGACCGCGGTCACCGCCGACCAGAAGCACTGGCCGCCGACCATCCACGCCGACTACACCTTCGACGAAAGCGAGTTCATCGGCCAGACGTTGAACATCCTCGAATCGGGACTGATCACGGCGACCTTGCTGGTCATGCTGATCATCATCGCGGCGCTCGGCGTGCGTCAGGGACTGATGGTCGGTGCGGCCATTCCGACCTGTTTCCTGATCGCCTTTGTGATGCTGCAGCGGCTGGGCATCACTCTCAACCAGATGGTCATGTTCGGCCTGGTGCTGGCCGTCGGCATTCTCGTCGACGGCGGGATCGTGGTGGTCGAATACGCCGACCGCAAGATGGCCGAGGGCATGAACAAGGCCGATGCTTTCGCGGCGTCAGGAAAGCGGATGTTCTGGCCGGTGGTCAACGGCACCCTGACCACGCTCAGCGCCTTCGTGCCGTTCATGTTCTGGAACTCGATCGCCGGCAAGTTCATGAGCTTTCTGCCGCTGACCCTGTTCTTCGTGCTTGGCGCTTCGATCTTCGTGGCCCTGATCGTCACTCCGGCCCTCGGCTCGCTGGTCGGGCGGAAACAGGGCGTCGACGCCCGCCAGCTGGCCGAGATCGAAAAGTCCGAGCATGGCGATCCGCTGGCCATGACCGGGTTCATGGGCTGGTACGCCCGCACGCTGAGCAGGGGCGCGCATCACCCGTTCATGGTCACCGGCGCGGCCCTGGTGGTGGTGGTGATCGTAGTTGGCCTGTTCGCCGCCCAGCCGCACAAGGTGTTGTTCTTTCTCGACCAGGATCCGGACAACGCCACGGTCTATGTAAAGGCGCGCGGCAACCTCTCGGTTCAGGCCGATGACGCTCTCGTCGCCCAGGTCGAGCGCCGGCTGACCGGCATCAAAGGCGTCAAGTCCATCTACACGCGCTCCGGTCCGATCAACGGCGGCGGCGGCGGCGATTCTCCCCCGCCGAACGACACCATCGGCCGTATCCAGCTTGAGTTCGTCGATTTCGCCGCTGAGAAGAAGCTGGGTCTGACCGGTCGCGACATCGTCGCGGTGATGCGCAAGCGCATTGGCGAGACGCCGGGCGTCCTGACCGAGCTGCGCCTGCCGCAGGGCGGTCCGCCGGTGGGCAAGGATGTGCAGGTCGAACTGCGCGGCGAGGATCCCGACGTGCTGAACCACGCCGCCGATCTGGTGCGGGCTAAACTCGCCAACGACCCGCAGATCATCGAACTCGAGGACAGCCGCACCTCCCCCGGAATCGAATGGAACTTCACCGTCGACCGCGTCGCGGCCGGCCGCTACGGCGTCGACGTGCTGTCGGTCGGACAGGCCATCCAGCTGGTCACCGACGGCATTCTCGTCGGCAAGTTCCGGCCGGTCGACGCCCAGGATGAGCTCGACATCCGGGTGCGCTTCCCGCCCGACGCGCGCAACGTCGCGGCTTTCGACAACCTGAAGATCAACACCCCGCAAGGCCCGGTGCCGGTCAGTTACTTCGTCAAGATCACCCCGGCCCAGCAGGTCACCTCCGTGGTCCGCCGCGACAGCCAGCGGCTCGTCGTGGTCCAGGCCAACGTCAAGGGCGAGGCGCCCAACCAGAAGATCGCCGAACTGAAGCCGTGGCTCACCCACGCGGCGATCGATTCCAGCGTGCGATGGAAGTTCAGCGGCGCCGATGAGGAAAACCAGAACGCCGGCACGTTCTTCGCGGTCGCCATGGTCGTCACCCTGTTTCTGATGGGCACCATCCTGTTGTGGCAATTCAACAGCTACTACGGGGTGTTCGTCACCCTTTCAGCGGTGGTGCTGTCGACCGTGGGGGTGCTGCTCGGCGCCGACCTCAACATCGCCCACACCTTCGACTACATTTCGACGATCATGATGGGCACCGGCATCGTCGCCCTGGCGGGGGTGGTCGTCGGCCACAACATCGTGCTGGTCGACACCTTCTATCAGCTTCGCCGCTCCGGCCACGCGGCGGACGACGCCGCCATCCGCGCCGCCACCCAGCGCTTTCGTCCGGTGATGCTGACCACGGTGGTCACTGTGATCGGGCTGTTGCCGCTGATGTTCCAGCTGCATCCTGACTTTCGCAACGGCGGTTTCGACTACAAGGCCCCCGGGTCGGAGTGGTGGGTGCAGCTATCGGCGACAGTGGTCTTCGGCCTGACCTTCGCGACCCTGCTGACCCTGTTTCTGACCCCGGTCGCCCTGGCCGCGCCAAGGGCGCTAAGCCAGTCTCTGGGCGGCCTGCGGGCAAGGTTTCGCTGGCGTGGAGGTCGCCGCGACGTTCAGCCGCCTAGCCGGCCGCACCGGTTGCCCGAGGCGGCGGAGTAGGCGCATCGCCGCGTGTCTGGCGTCGCCATAGGGCTGCATACTCGCCATCCATGGCCAGCAGGCCCGGGTGGTCGCCTCGCTCGACAATGCGGCCGCGGCGGATGACCAGAATCTGGTCGGCATCGGCGATCGTCGACAACCGATGGGCGACCACCAGGGTGGTGCGGCCGGTGCGCACCTTGCGCAAGGTGGCCTGGATGGCCGCTTCGGTGCGTCCGTCCAGCGCGCTGGTCGCTTCGTCCAGCACCAGGAGCCGCGGATTGGCCAGCAACGCGCGCGCCAGCCCGACGCGCTGACGCTCGCCGCCGGAGAGCTTGAGGCCCCGTTCGCCGACGCGGGTCTGCATCTTGTAGGGCAGGCGGTCGATGAACGGGGCGAGCTCCGCCGCATCGGCGGCGGCCCACACGGCGGCCTCGCCGATCTCTGGATCGGCAAAGGCGATGTTGGCGTAGAGCGTGTCATTGAACAGGGCGACGTCCTGCGGGACCAGCGCCACCGCCGCGCGCAGCGCCGCCAGGCGCGCCTCGCGCAGGTCGACGCCGTCGATCAGCACCCGTCCCGACTGGGGGTCGAGCAGGCGCAGCGCCAGTCGCACCATTGTAGTCTTGCCCGATCCCGATGTGCCGACCAGCGCCGTCGTCGAGCCCGGCGGGGTCGAGAAGCTGATCTCGCGCAGCCCAACCGAGCGGGCGCCATGGCGAAAGGCCACGTCTTCGAAGACCAGCCGCGCGCCCTGACCGGAGGCCGGCGGCAGCGCCCTGGCGTGCGGCGCATCGACGATCTCCGGCTTCACCGCCATCAGATCGAGCATCTGTTCCATGTCGATGAACGCCTGGCGGATTCCCCGATAGTTGGCCCCCAGGTTGAACAGCGGCGCGTAGACTTGCTGCAGGATGAGGATGCAGGCGGTGACGCCGCCGATGCTCATCGTCCCCTGCAGCACCTCGAGGCCCGCCAAGAGGGTGATGGTCACCAGGCCCAGGTTGAGCACCACCGACTGAATGGCGTTGAGTAGTTGCAGGGAGGTGTTGGCCTTCACCGCCGCGCGGGCGTAACCCACCAGGGCCCGCTGGTAGTTGGAGACGATCCGCTCTTCGGAGCCGAAGGTCTTGATCGTCTCGTAATTCATTAGGGCGTCGACGGCGAGACCGGCGGCCTCCGAGTCGGCCTCGTTCATCACCCGCCGATGCTTCAGCCTCCAGTTGGAGATCCCGAAGGTGAAGGCGATGTAGATGACGATGGTGGCGATGGCGACCGCGGCCAGTCTCCAGTTGAACCGGGTGGTCAGCACGAAGGCCGCCATCAACAGCTCGAGCAGGGTGGGCCCGAGGTTGAAGACCACGCTGCGCAGCAGAAAGTCGGTCGATTGCGAGCCCCGCTCGATGATCCGGGAGAGTCGCCCGGACTGCTTGCTCTGATGAAAGTCCAGCGACAGCGACAGCGAATGGCCAAAGGTCTCCATGGCCGACTGCGCCAGAGCCATCTGCGATACCGGCGTAAAGATCGAATCGCGCATGTAGGGCGTGGCGCCCGAGACGAACCGCAGCAGCACCCAGCCGACGGCCAGGCCCGCGAAACCGACGAACACCGCGTGGCCCGAGGCTCGGCCGTGATTGAGACGATCGATGGCGTTCTGGATCAGCAGGGGCGCGATCACGCCGGTCCATTTACCGATCAGCACCAAGCCAAGGGCAACGCCAAGCCGGGTCTTCAGACCCCTCGCCTTCGACCGCAGGACGAGCTTGATCAGATCGGCCATCGAGGTCCAGAAGTTGAACTTGGCGCCGGCCGGCGCGCCGGTCTCGGGCGCCGCGTGGGCCCTCGCGGCCCGTGCGTGGACGTAGGTCAGGAGGTGGCCTTCCGCGATGTAAGGAGCAGGGTCGTCTGGATGCCCCCGCCCGGGGTCAGCCAATCGATTCGCCAGCCGCTGGCGGTCCGCTGAGCCTGAAACGGACCGCCGGCCAGCGGTCCGGCCGGCGAGACACCCGCCATGGCCTGGGCGCGCGCGGCTCCCTGGACCACGGTTACGCGATGGTCGCCGGGGCTCAAGGGTTCGAGCCCCATGGTAAAACGGCCGACGGCATCGGCGAGGGCGCCCCCACGCGCATCCCCGTCGACGGCCACGACCACCGCTTGCGAAGGGGCCCCGAAGCCTGAGACGACCGTCGCGCCCTGGGCGTCGAAATCGATGGCGGAAACTCTCAATCCCGATCCTGTCCCAGGCGTCGCCAGAGCCCCAGCGCCGGCGCGAAGTTGGGCGAACTCGCCTCCCGGCGTCCCCGCCAGATAACCTTGCGCCTGAATGGTTCGGGGTCCCTGGCTCATGGAAAGGCCGAACAGGCGCACCTCGGCCGCACCAGGAATGACCATCCGCCAGAACCCGCGCGCGTCCGTGCGGGCGAAGGCCGCTTGGCCTGCCGGAGTCGCCATCCTTATCCGCGAGCCCGGATCGCCTCGTCCCAGCAGCACAAGCCGACCACCCGCGTATCGTGATGCCGACAATAGCGCGGGCGGGGCTAGGTAGCCTCGCTCAGCCTGCGCCGAGCCCGTCTGCCGAGGCCTGGCGATCTGGGCCCCGTCCTTGATCCCGCACGCCGCGAGAAGGCCCGCCATGAGCAGGATTTCCGTCGGCCTCGCCATCGCCTTGACTTGAATGGGTCTTTCCTTCGGCGCGAAGATGAGCGGCGACATTTGCACAGCCAGGCGCGCGCGGGCGCGATGTTTCTTCTAACAAAAGGATGCGTGATCCATGCCCACCCTGTCCAGGCGCCTGGACTCGGTCTGCGTCTATTGCGGGTCTTCTCCGCAGGCCGACCCCGTCCTGCTCGACGCCGCGGCCGCCCTCGGGCTGCGCCTGGCCGGCGAAGGCCTGCGCCTGGTCTACGGCGGCGGCGGGGTCGGCCTGATGGGCGCCTGCGCCAGAGCCTCGCACGATGCCGGCGGCCGGGTGCTGGGAGTGATCCCACATTTCCTGACCGCTCACGAACATCCGCTTGGCGACATCGAGACCGTCGTCGTCACCTCGATGCACGAGCGAAAGATGCGGATGTTCGAGGAGGCGGACGCCTTCGCAGTGCTGCCGGGCGGCATCGGCACCCTGGAAGAGGCCATCGAGCTGCTGTCGTGGCGGCGCCTTGGCCTGCACGTCAAACCGATCGTCTTCTACAACCCAGGCGGGTTCTGGTCGCAGCTGTTCGACCTGTTCTCGCAGATGACCGACCGGGCCCTGATTCCCCCCGAGTTCGCCGCGTGCTGGCGAGCGGTGGACGACATCGCGGGGATAATTCCCACCCTGCGAGAGATGCCCGCCGACGTTTTCACCACCCCGATCGGTCCGTGACTGGCTAGCGGCTCACCCGGTCGCGAAATCCGTTGACGATGGGATAGCGCCGGTCGCGGCCGAAGGCCTTGCCGCCGATCTTGACGCCCGGGGCCGCCTGACGGCGCTTGTACTCCGAGTTGTAGAGCAGCCGCTGTATCCGTTCGACTGTCAGCGGGTCATGACCGCGCGCGACGATCTCGTCGAGGCTCGCGTCTTCCTCGACGAGTTCCTGCAGGATGGCGTCCAGTTCATCGTAGGGCGGCAGGCTGTCCTGGTCGGTCTGATCGGGACGAAGTTCGGCCGAGGGGGCCTTGGTCAGGACGCGCCGGGGGATCGGATTGGCCGGCCCATCGTCGAACGCGTTGGCGTTGCGCCAGTCGCAGAGGGCGTAGACTTCGACCTTGTAGAGATCCTTGAGCACATTGTAGCCGCCACACATATCGCCATAGAGCGTGGCGTAGCCGACCGCCATCTCCGACTTGTTGCCGGTGGTCAGCAGCATCAGGCCAAGCTTGTTGGAGAGGGCCATCAGGGTGACCCCGCGTATCCGCGCCTGAAGGTTTTCCTCGGTGATGTCGGCGGTCATGCCGTCGAAGGCGTCGGCCAGCATGGCGTCGAAGGCCGCGATGGCCGGCTCGATAGGAATGGTCTCCAGCGCGACGCCGACCGCCCTGGCGCAGGCGCGCGCGTCCTCCCGGCTTTCAGGTCCGGTATAGCGCGAGGGCAGCATGAACGCCCTCACCCCCCCGGGGCCAAGCGCATCGCGAGCCACGACCAGCGAGAGGGCCGAATCGACGCCGCCGGAAAGGCCCAGGAGGACACCGGAAAACCCGGACTTGGTCACATAGTCGCGCAGGCCGACCACCATCGCCCGGTAGATCGCCTCGGCAGGCTCTGGCCAGACCGCGCGCCGCGCGCTTTCGCAGCGCCAGGCGCCGCCCGCGTGCTTTTTCCAGGTCGAACAGGCGATCGCCTCCTCGAACATCGGCAGGCTCATGCACATCTCGCCATCGCCCTGGAGAGCGAAAGAAGCCCCATCGAAGACAAGTTCGTCCTGGCCGCCGATCTGATTGACGTAGACGAGCGGAAGGCCGGTGGCGGCCACACGGTCACAGGCGACGGCGAGCCGTTCTTCGCCTGAGGACCGCCGGAACGGCGAGCCGTTGGGAACCAGCAGGATTTCAGCGCCCTGGCGCCCGAGTTCGGCGCAGACGTCTTCCAGCCAGATGTCCTCGCAGATCGGCGCGCCGAGCTTGATCCCGCGAAACTCAAAAGCGCGGGGTTTCTCCCCGGGCTCGAAAATGCGTTTTTCGTCGAAGACACCGTAGTTCGGCAGGGCGATCTTGCACGAAAAGCCCTTGATCTCGCCGCCTTCGATGAGGGCGACGGCATTTTTCGGCCGCCCGTCCTCGCCGCGGCACGGCAGGGTGATCAGGGCGGCGCAGCCTCGCGCCGTGTCCAGCGCCAGTGCCTCGAGCGAAGCGCGACAAGCGGCCAGGGCGGCAGGCTTGAGCGCCAGATCCTCGGGCGGATAGCCGATCAGAAATAGTTCCGAGAATACGGCGATGTCGGCGCCCAGCTCGGTCGCCCGCGCCATCGACCGGCGCGCCAGGGCCTCGTTGGCGCGAATGTCGCCGACGGTCGGGTTGGCCTGGATGGCGGCGATAACGAGGCGGTCAGTCAATTGCGCCCTTTTCCCGCATGGGGAGAACGCTCTTGCGCCTAATCGTCGCGGTGAACCCGTTCGCGGCGTTCATGGCGTTCCTGGGCCTCGAGGCTGAAAGTAGCGATCGGGCGGGCCTCGAGCCGCGCCAGGCCGATGGGTTCGCCGGTTTCCTCGCAGTAGCCGTAGACCCCGTCATCGATCCGCCGCAGCGCATCCTCGATCTTGGCGATCAGCTTGCGCTGGCGGTCACGGGTGCGCAACTCGAGCGAGCGGTCGGTTTCGGAAGACGCCCTGTCGGCCAGATCGGGATGGTTTTCGGTTTCGGACTGGAGATGGGTTACTGTCTCGCGGGATTCACGAAGGATGTCGTCCTTCCAATCCAGCAACTTTTGCCGGAAATACTCGACCTGCCGCCCGTTCATGAACGGCTCGTTTTCCGATGGCCGGTTAGCGGCCTCTTTGAGCAGTATCGAAGATGCCTGCATCGCCCCTCACACGCTCCCGTTAAGCCCCACTCGGACATCGGGCGAGGCGCTTATAGCAAAACCCTCTGAACGGGCAATGAACCGTAGCCACGGCGCGCCATCACGCCGCATGGCCTTGCATTTCGGCGCGGAAGAGGAAACGAGTCGACACGCAAAAGTTCGTGATTTGTTCTCGCTGTAACCGCGACTCCGGCTATTACGTTCACGAAGGCTTGCCCGCGACTGGCGCGGATGGTTCTTGAAGCAGAGCATGTCTGAGCAAACCCGTTTCATCCGCGTGCGGGGCGCGCGCGAACACAACCTCAAGAACGTCAGCGTGGATATTCCGCGAGGCGAGCTGGTGGTGCTGACCGGCCTCTCCGGCTCCGGCAAGAGCAGCCTGGCCTTCGACACCATCTATGCCGAGGGCCAAAGGCGCTACGTCGAAAGCCTCTCGGCCTATGCGCGGCAGTTCCTCGAGTTGATGGGCAAGCCCGATGTCGATCTGATTGAGGGCCTCTCTCCGGCCATTTCCATCGAGCAGAAGACCACAAGCCGCAATCCTCGGTCGACGGTCGGCACGGTGACCGAGATTCACGACTACATGCGGCTCCTATGGGCACGGGTCGGCATCCCTTATTCACCGGCCACCGGACTGCCGATCGTCAGCCAGACGGTCAGCCAGATGGTCGACAAGCTCACCGCCCTGCCCGATGGCGAGCGCATCTATCTGCTGGCCCCGGTGGTTCGCGACCGTAAAGGCGAATACCGCAAGGAAATCGCCGAGTGGCAGAAAGGCGGCTATCAGCGCCTGAAGATCGACGGAACGTTTTACCCGATCGAGGATGCGCCGACGCTCGAGAAGACGTTCAAACACGACATCGACGTCGTCGTCGACCGGCTGGTGACCAGGGCGGGGCTCGAAAATCGCTATGCCGAGAGCCTCGAGGCCGCGCTGCGCCTGGCCGACGGCATCGCCGTGGCCGAGTGGACGCAGGCCGACGATGGCGAAACCGAGCCAAGGCGATTGATATTTTCCGAGAAATTCGCCTGCCCGGTCTCGGGCTTTTCCATCGCCGAGATCGAACCGAAGCTGTTTTCCTTCAATAGCCCGGCGGGGGCCTGCCCCGCCTGCGACGGGCTCGGCATGAAGCTCGCGTTCGACGCCGATCGGGTGATCCCGGACAAGGATCGGACCCTGCACAAAGGCACCGTCTCACCCTGGTCGAAGGGCCCGTCACCGCTCTACACCCAGACCCTGCAGGCTCTGGCGCGCCACTACGGGTTTTCGATGGATGAGCCGTGGTGGCGGCTGCCCGACGAGGCCAAGGCGGTCATTCTGCACGGCTCGAAGACCGAGAAGATCCGCTTTGTCTATGACGACAACGCCAGGCGCTATGAGGTCAACAAGACCTTCGAGGGCGTGCTGCCGAACCTGGAGCGCCGCTGGCGCGAGACCGATTCGAGCTGGGTGCGTGAGGAACTGGCCCGCTATCAGTCCGAAACGCCCTGCGAGGTCTGCGGGGGCGCCCGCCTGAAGCCCGAGGCGCTGGCGGTGAAGATCGCCGGCAAGGACATCGCCCAGGTGTCGGTCCTGGCCATCCGCCCGGCCCGCGACTGGTTCGCCACCCTCGAACGCGAACTGACTGAAAAGCAGATGGAGATCGCCCGCCGCATCCTGAAGGAAATCAACGATCGCCTGCGCTTTCTGGTCGATGTCGGGCTCGAGTATCTAAGCCTGTCGCGCGGCTCCGGCACGCTGTCGGGCGGCGAAAGCCAGCGTATCCGGCTGGCCAGTCAGATCGGCTCTGGCCTGACCGGCGTGCTCTATGTTCTGGACGAGCCGTCGATCGGCCTGCATCAGCGCGACAACGCCCGCCTGCTGGTGTCCCTCAAGGGCCTGCGCGATCTTGGCAACTCGGTGCTGGTCGTCGAGCACGACGAGGAGGCTATCCTTACCGCGGACTACGTGATCGACATGGGTCCGGCCGCCGGCATCCACGGCGGCGAGGTGGTGGCGCAGGGAAAACCGGCCGACATCATGGCCGCTCCGGCCAGCCTTACCGGGATGTATCTTACCGGCATGCGCCAGATCGCCATTCCCGCGCGGCGGCGGCCCATTTCGACCAAGCGCCTTCTGCGGGTGGTGGGCGCGAGCGGCAACAACCTCAAGACCGTCACGGGCGAGATCCCGGTCGGCTGCTTTACCTGCATCACCGGCGTGTCGGGAGGAGGCAAATCGACCTTCACCGTCGAGACCCTGTACAAGGCGGCCGCGCGGCGGCTGAACAACGCTTCCGACGGCCCGGCCCCGTACGAACGTATCGAAGGGCTGGAAAACTTCGACAAGGTCATCGACATCGATCAAAGCCCGATCGGACGGACGCCCAGATCGAACCCGGCCACCTATACCGGGGCCTTCACGTCAATTCGCGACTGGTTCGCCGGCCTGCCGGAATCCAAGGCTCGCGGTTACGGACCCGGCCGCTTCAGCTTCAACGTCAAAGGCGGACGCTGCGAAGCATGCAAGGGCGACGGACTGATCAAGATCGAAATGCATTTCCTGCCAGACGTCTATGTCACCTGCGACGTTTGCAAAGGTCACAGGTACAACCGCGAGACTCTGGAAATCCATTTCAAAGGCAAAAGCATAGCCCAGGTGCTTGACATGACGGTGGAAGAAGCGGCTGACATGTTCAAGGCCGTGCCGCCGATCCGCGACAAGATGGAAACGCTCAAGCGCGTGGGCCTGGGCTACATCAAGGTCGGCCAACAGGCGACGACGCTGTCCGGCGGCGAAGCGCAGCGAGTCAAGCTGTCGAAGGAGCTATCGAAGCGGGCGACGGGTCGAACCCTCTATATCCTCGATGAGCCGACGACAGGGCTTCACTTCGAGGATGTGCGCAAGCTCCTCGAGGTGCTGCACGAGTTGGTCGACCACGGCAACACGGTGATCGTCATCGAACACAATCTCGACGTGGTCAAAACCGCCGACTGGATCCTGGATTTCGGGCCGGAGGGGGGCGACGGCGGGGGCGAGATCGTCGCCGTTGGCTCCCCTGAAGATGTCGCGGCCGATTCGGCCAGTTGGACCGGACGCTACCTCAACGAGGTGCTGAGCCGGCACGCGGCGCGGGCGGCGCCGTTGAAACGCGTACGCGCCGGCGCCCACGTCTGACAAACGGGACCGGCGGAGGAAAGGCGACGATGAAACTCTATGGACTGGCCAGAGCCCCCAATCCTCGCCGCGTGCGCATCTTCCTGGCCGAAAAAGGCATCGACCTGCCGGAGACGCCAGTGGATCTGATGAGCGGCGATCACAAATCCCCAGCCCACCGCGCCCGCAACTCCCTTGGTCAGATTCCGACGCTCGAGCCTGACGGGACGACGATCTCGGAAACCGTGGCCATCTGTCGGTATTTCGAGGAAATCCAGCCAAAGCCGCCGCTTTTCGGGGTAGGAGCCGTCGAAAAGGCGCTCGTCGAGATGTGGGTTCGGCGCATGGAGTTTGTGCTGATGGCCCCCGTCGGCGCGTTCTGGCGACACGCGCACCCGCGAACCGCCGCCCTGCTGACGCAGTTCAAGGACTACGGCGAATCGAACCGCGAGGCCTACGACAAAGCCCAGCGCTGGCTCGACCGTGAACTCGCCGGCCGCACGTTCATCGTTGGCGAGACCTTCACCATGGCCGATATCTGCGCGCTGTCGACGGTCGATTTCGCCAGCCAGATCGGCCTGCCGCTCGAACCCGGACGATCCAACCTTGTCGCCTGGCGCGAGCGGGTTTCTTCCCGACCGAGCGCCGCCGCCTAGCAGGCTGTTGAAGAAGTCGGTAGCGCGACCGGACTCGGCATGATTCACTCCCTCCCGAAGTGCTTCGAGGAGAGGCGTG
>Ga0208849_1000524_pt1 | contig 35541 bp, 30 predicted proteins | sample NGESurdeep072012_10_FD_184470 | JGI IMG/M metagenome (GOLD analysis project Ga0208849, IMG submission 184470) | Arctic peat soil microbial communities from Barrow, Alaska - NGEE Surface sample 53-3 deep-072012 (SPAdes) | ecosystem: Environmental > Terrestrial > Soil > Wetlands > Peat ... | reverse complement strand
GCTCGCGCGCGCCGCCGTTCTGGGGGGGCGGGCCCTCAACATTCACCTGGACGTTGAAGATCATCCGCGTGTAGTCGGTCCAGACGCTGCTCATCAGATCGCCGAACAGCGTGAACGCCTCGTTCTTGTATGCCACCAGAGGATCGATCTGGGCGAAGCCGCGCAGGTGGATGCCCTCGCGCAGGTAGTCCATGTCAAACAGGTGCTCGCGCCAGCGCTCGTCGATGATCTGTAGCAGCAGGAACCGCTCCAGCGCCCCCATCAGCTCCTCGCCCAGCTCTGACTCGCGCGCGTTGTAGCGCTCGATCGCCAGCTCGCTCACACGGTCGGTCAGCGAGGTTCGATCGACCGTCTCGGGGTCGAGATCCTCGTCGTCCAGATCGAGCGGGAAGAACTGCCCCAGCGCGGTGAACAGACCGTCCAGGTCCCAGTCCTCCATGAAGTCCCCAGGCGTGTACTGCTCGATCGTCCGCTCGAGCGTGTTGGCGACCTCGCGGCGTGCCTCCTCGCCGATCGACTTGCCCTCCAGCACCTCGTCGCGATAGGCGTAGATCACGCGGCGCTGCTCGTTCATCACGTCGTCGTACTCGAGCACGCGTTTTCTGATCAGGAAGTTCTGCTCCTCGACCTTCTTCTGCGCTTTCTCTATCTGTTTGGAGAGCATCCCCGCCTCGATCGGTTCCTCGTTGCCCTCCTCGTCGACCCCCCCGAGTTTGTCGAGGATCCGATAGATGCGATCGCCCGCGAACAGCCGCACGAGGTCGTCCTCGGCCGAGAGGAAGAAGCGGCTCTCGCCCGGGTCGCCCTGGCGCCCGGCGCGCCCGCGCAGCTGGTTGTCGATCCGCCGCGACTCGTGGCGCTCGGTGCCGCAGATGAACAGCCCGCCGGCCGCCATCACGCGCTCGCGGTCCGCCGCCACACGGCGGTCGATCTCGGGCAGCAGCTCCCCCATGCGCCGCTCATGGTCCTCGTGCTCGGGCCCGATCCCCTCCTTCGCCAGCTCCAGCCGGGCAAGGTGCTCGGCGTTGCCTCCGAGCTTGATGTCCACGCCACGTCCCGCCATGTTCGTCGCGATCGTAACGGCGCCCGGCTGACCGGCCTCGGCCACGGTCTCGGCCTCGCGCGCGGCGTGCTCGGGCTTGGCGTTCAGCACCGTGTGCTTGATCCCCATACCCTTCAAGCGCTCGCCCAGCAGCTCGGAAACCTCGACCGAGATCGTCCCCACCAGGACCGGCTGGCCGTTCTCGTGGCGCGCCGCGATCTCTCTGGCGACCGCGCTCCACTTGCCCTCCTTGGTCTTGTAGACCTGGTCGTTACGGTCGGCGCGCACCATCTCCATGTTCGTCGGGACCTGCACGACCGGCAGCTCGTAGATCTTCATGAACTCCGTCGCCTCGGTCAGCGCGGTACCGGTCATACCCGCGAGCTTGTCGTACAGGCGGAAGTAGTTCTGGTAGGTGATCGTCGCGAGCGTCTGGTTCTCCTCCTGGACGCTCACCCCCTCCTTCGCCTCGATCGCCTGGTGCAGCCCCTCCGACCAGCGCCTGCCATCGAGGATTCGCCCGGTGAACTCGTCGATGATCTTCGCCTCGCCGTCGATCACCGCGTAGTCGACGTCGCGCTTGTACAACGACTCGGCCCGCAGCGACTGGATCAGATGGTTGACCAGATGGCCGTTCTCGGCCCGATACAGGTGATCGATGCCGAGGAATTTCTCGGCCTTCGCCACGCCCTGCTCGGTGATCGCCACCGTCTTCTGCTTCTCGTCGATCTCGAAGTCGAAGTCGGCCATGAACCCCTTCTTCGCGCGCGGGTCCATCCCTTCGGGCGTCTTGCCGGCGGTCATCTGCGGCGCCAGACGCGCGAACTTCACGTACAGGTCCGCCGCCTGTTCAGGCGCGCCGGAGATGATCAGCGGCGTGCGCGCCTCGTCGATCAGGATGTTGTCGACCTCGTCCACGACCGCGAAGTAGTGCCCGCGCTGGACCTTTTCTGACAGGTCCTTGGCCATGTTGTCGCGCAGATAGTCGAAGCCCAGCTCGGAGTTCGTGCCGTAGATCACGTCGCACGCATAGGCCCGCTGCTTTTCGTCATAGGGCTGCATGTTCTGCAGAACCCCGACCGTCACCCCCAGCGCGTCGTAGATCGGGCTCATCCATTCCGCGTCGCGGCGCGCCAGGTAGTCGTTGACCGTGACGACATGCACGCCCTTGCGTTCAGGCAGGGCGTCCGGGCCGGCGGCGTCCGAGCCGTCGTCGCCGCGAAGCTCCTCTTCGACGGCCTCGGGGTCGATGGCGGAGTCCGGGTCAACCAGGTCGGGGTACTTGACGGCATCCGAGTCGGGGGCGGGGCCCTTCCTGGCGACTGGGGCCGGGTCCCCGCCCGAGGGTCGGTCCCTCACCGCCAGCGAGTTCAGCACGACCGCGAGCGTCGCCGTCAGCGTCTTGCCCTCGCCCGTCTTCATCTCGGCTATGCACCCGTCGTGGAGCACCATCCCGCCGATCATCTGCACGTCGAAGTGGCGCATCCCCATCGTGCGCTTGCCCGTCTCGCGCACGATCGCGAAGCACTCCGGCAGCAGATCGTCGAGCGACTCGCCCTTCTGCGCGCGCGCGCGCAGCTCGTCCATCCGCTCGCGCAGCTCCGCGTCTGAGTCGTGTTCGAACTCTCCCTCGAAGGCGTTGATCAGCGCGACGCGCTTCTGGTAGGACTTGAACTTCTTCGCCTCGCCGACGTTCAGCGCGCGATCGAGAATCGATGGGGACACGCCCCCAGATTAGCGATTCAGAATCTCCTCTACGGCAGAGCGCGAGCCGACTTCAGCTGGGTCGCGGCCGCATGGGCCTCACGACGCTTGCGACGCTTGTCGCGATGGCGCTTGACCTGGCGCGCCAGCTCGTCGACCACGAGGTTCAGCGAGTGCCCCATCTCGCGCGAGGCGTCGCGTGCGCGCAGCGTTACGCCCTTCAGATACAGCGTCGCCTCCACGACCTCGCGCTCCGCGATCGAGGGATTGCGCTCCTCGAAGATCTCAATCTCCAGGCGGGCCAGGTCCGAGACCTGTCGCGCGACCTTGTCCAAGCGACGCTCCGCGTGCTCACGGATCTCGTCGGTGACCGGAACGTTGCGACCCTTGATGTCAATCTGCATCACGGTTCCCTTCGTCGGCTGTTTAGGAGATGCCTCCGATCCTACGCCTGCGAGTGGCGGATGTCCATCCGACCTTTGTAAGATGACAATTGTCGGAGGGCGTGCAGAACTATCCACTGAGCTGGAGGGTCCGCTTCGGCGGGCCCTCCCCTACTTCTGGCGCGGACGAAGGCTCTCGAGGATCCCCGCGTGTCCGGCGATCGCGCCGATCAGGATCGACTCCTCAGCGACCGCCGTGCCGGGGAAGACGATGCTCTCCCGCAGTTGCGCGCGTTCGCCGACCCGCGCGCCGTCGCCCAGCACCACCGGCCCCATCAGGCGCACGCCCGCGCCAATCTTCACCTCATGGCCGATCCACACGGGACCTTCCACCTCGAGGTCCCGCGGCAGCGGCTCCGCGCCGGCGAGGATCACGCCCGGGGAGACCTCCTCGCCCGCCATCTCCAGGTGCAGCTTGCCATTCAGCGCGTCGAACGTACCCTGGCGCAGCTCGCCCAGCGAGCCGACGTCGTTCCAGTACTCGCCCACCTCGTGGATGTGGAAGGACACGTCGTTCTCCAGCAGCGTCGGGAACACATCCTGGGCCCAGTCGACGAACGGTGGGCACACAGCCGGGACGGCTGGGTCGGGGAAGTAGTCGAAGATCTGCGGCTCGAAGATGTAGATGCCGCAGTTGCCCAGGTCCGACAGCGCCTCCTCCGGGCTCGGCTTCTCCTGAAAGCCCGTGATCTGACCCTCGCGGTCGTGCAGCACGACGCCGAACTCGCGCGTGTCCACCACCCGCTTGACCGCGAGCGTCGCGACCCCGCCGCTCGCCCGGTGCCTCGCGACGAACGCCCCCAGGTCGATGTCCGTCAGCGCGTCGCCGGAGATCACCAGGAACGGCTCCTCGCCGAAGAAGTCCGCGCAGGCGCGGACGCCCCCGGCGGTGCCGAGCAGCTCAGGCTCGTACCGGTACTCCAGACGATCGCCGAAGTGCTCGCGGATCGTCTCCGGGAAGTAGTGCAGGTTGGCGATCACCTGCTCGAAGCCATGTCGCTCGAGCAGGTCGAGGATGTGCGCCATCACCGGCCGGTCAAGCACCGGCACCATCGGCTTCGTGATCTCATACGTCAGCGGGCGCAGCCGGGTACCAAGGCCGGCAGCAAGGACCATCGCCTTCATCCTTTCGCCACTTGGCGGACGTCGAAGCAAAGCGCCCCCAGGGGGTCGCTAGGCAAGCCAGGCAAGATTGAAAAGGCCCGCCCACCCCGCGTGGCGTGCGCTAGCACGCGTGCTGGCCGATCCCGGACGATCGGTGAGGACGCCGCATGGCGCCGCCTAGCGACCACCTGGCTAGTAGCGGTAGTGGTCGGCCTTGTAGGGGCCCTCGACCGGCACGCCGATGTAGGCGGCCTGCTCGTCGGTCAGCTTCGTCAGCTTCACGCCCAGCGCGTCGAGGTGCAGGCGGGCGACCTTCTCGTCGAGGTGCTTGGGGAGCACGTAGACCTGCTTCTCGTACTCGTCGTTCTTCGTGAACAGCTCGATCTGGGCGATCGTCTGGTTGGTGAACGAGTTGCTCATCACGAAGCTCGGGTGGCCCGTGGCGTTGCCCAGGTTCAGCAGGCGGCCCTCCGAAAGCATGATGATCGCGTGGCCCGACCGCTCCGCGGTGCCCGGGAAGACCCACTTGTCGACCTGCGGCTTGATGTTCACGCGCTCGATCCCGGTGACCTGGGTGAGGCCCACGATGTCGATCTCGTTGTCGAAGTGCCCGATGTTGCCGACGATCGCCTGGTGCTTCATGCGGCCCATATCCGCGGCGGTGATGATGTCCTTGTTGCCGGTCGTCGTGATGAAGATGTCCCCGCTTGCGATGACTTCCTCGAGCGTTTTGACCTCGTAGCCCTGCATCGCCGCCTGCAGCGCGCAGATCGGGTCGATCTCGGTGATCACCACGCGCGCGCCCTGCCCGCGTAGGGATTCCGCGCAGCCCTTGCCGACGTCGCCAAAGCCGCAGATCACGGCGACCTTGCCGCCGATCATCACGTCGGTCGCACGGTTGATGCCGTCGATCAGCGAGTGCCGGCAGCCGTAGAGGTTGTCGAACTTCGACTTCGTCACCGAGTCGTTCACGTTGATCGCCGGGAACAGCAGCTCGCCGCTCTCGACCATCTGGTAGAGCCGGTGCACGCCTGTCGTCGTCTCCTCGGTCACGCCTTTCACGCCACGGCCGAGCTTCGTCCAGCGCTGCGGGTCCTCCGCCAGCGAGCGCCGCAGCAATGCGAGGACAATTTGGAACTCCTCTGAGTGAACCAGCCCGTCCCCATCCATCCCGTCCTCGTCGACCTCGGGCACCGCGCCGGCCGCCTCGTACTCGGTGCCCTTGTGCACGAGCAGCGTCGCGTCGCCGCCGTCGTCGAGGATCATGTTGGGCCCATCCTCGCCCGGCCAGAGAATTGCCTGTTCGGTGCACCACCAGTACTCCTCCAGCGTCTCGCCCTTCCAGGCGAACACGGGGATGCCATTCGGGTCCTTGGGCGTGCCCTCGGGGCCGACTGCAACCGCGGCCGCGGCATGGTCCTGGGTGGAGAAGATGTTGCAGCTGCACCAGCGGACCTCGGCACCGAGCGCGGTGAGCGTCTCGATCAGCACGGCCGTCTGAATCGTCATGTGCAGCGAGCCCATGATGCGGGCGCCCTTGAGCGGCTGCTCAGCGGCGAACTCGCGGCGGATCGCCATCAGGCCGGGCATCTCGTGCTCGGCGAGCGTGATCTCCTTGCGCCCGAAGTCGGCTAGTGAGAGGTCGGCGACCTTGAAGTCATTCGTGGCGGGCACTGTCGTATCTGCTGGCGCGGCGGGGGTCATTACTGACATGACGAAACCTCCTGTCGGTCAGAGCGCCCTTGCTGCAAGAGGGAGGCCGAGCGTGGCGGAAACCAGCCCGTCGCAGCGCTCCTCGGCCCCCAAAAACGCTAGCACACGCCGCCCGGCCGGGCGAGCCTCAGCCTTTGGCGAGTTCGGCCTTGAGCCGGTCGATCAGCTCGACCGGGCCAGGGTCCACACCACGCAGCGTAGCGAGGTAGATCGAGACGAGGTCGCCGAGAAGCACCAGCGAGATCACGCGCTCGATCGTCGTCTGCCCGCGCGTCTCCAGGTGAAAGCTGACCGCCGCGTTGTCGGCGATCAGGCTCTCGGTCAGCGCCATCCGCTCCTTCACGCGCGGGTGGGCGTCGGAGTCGTCGAGGAACACCGCCGCGAAGCGGCCGACCTCACGGGCGCCTTCCCAGCCGACGAGCTCGTTGTGGTCGAGCTCGGGCAGCTCGTGCGAGAAGCAGGGTTGCTTTGCGTTCTCGTTGATCTGCGTCTTCCAGCGATAGGCGATCGGCGTCGTCAGGCCGGCGCCGACGATCACGGGGATCGCGCCGTGCAGGCCGCGAGCAACCTCCTTCGCAAGCGAGCCTTCGGGCGCGTCGGGACCCCACTCGGCCACGAGCTGCTCGGTGTGGGATGCGGCTACGTCGATCTCCGAGGTCAGCCGCGGCCCGGCGCCGCACAGCGCCGCCACCTCGAGCGCCGCGACCGTCATGTAGGCCACCGCGGCGCGCGGCTGAAAGCCTCCGGGCAGCGGGATCACGGGCACGCCGTCCTCGCGCGCCATCTCCGCCAGGCGCCCGCCGGTCGTCACGACCATGCGCCGCGCCCCCAGCGCGCCCGCCGACTCGTAGCAGGCGAGCGTCTCCTCGGTGTTGCCCGAGTAGCTGGCGCACAGCACCATCGTGTCCGGCGTCGTCCACGGCGGCAGGCCGTAGGCGCGGGTCACGAAGATCGGCCGCGAGGCGTGATCGCCCAGCGCCGCGCGGGCCAGTGCCCCGCCGATCGCCGAGCCGCCCATCCCCGCCACGACCAGGCCGGCGGAGGTGTCCCAGTCCTGCATGATCGCCGACTCCACGCGCCACAGCGCGTCGCGCAGATGCTCGGGCAGCGCCAGCACGTCGCCCAGCTGATTCGACGCGTCCACCTCGGCGATGCTCGCGCGCGAAAGGGCGCCCTGGGCGCTTGTCGGCTCCTGGGTGATCTCCTGGGTCATCAGAACTTGAGCGCTCCGTCGGGCAAAGTCACGCCCGGGAAGATACGCGCACCGTGGGCAATCACGTTGTCTGCCCCCACGGTCACCCCCTCGCCGAGCACCGCGCCGCCGGTTATCCGGGTGCCCGCGCCGACGCGCGCACCGGCAGCGATGATGCAGTCGCGCAGCGTGCAACCGGCGCCGATCTCCGCGCCGCTCATGATCACCGCGCGCTCGACCGTGCTGTGAGCTCCGATCGACACGTTCTGGCCGAGCACCACCAGGGCACCGACATGCGCGCCCTCCGCGACGCTCACGCCGCGCTCGATCACAGCCGGGGGAATCACCCGCCCCTGCAGCTCGGCGTCCTCGTCGATCGCCAGATAATCGTCTCCCAGGCGCTCCTGCACGGCGGTCGCAACATTGCCCTCGATGATGTCGAAGGTGCCCTGCAGGTAGCGCTCCGGCGTGCCAATGTCCAGCCAGTAGCTCTGCGAAGGCGATCCATAGAGGCCGTTGCCGATCAACTGCGGCCACACCTCGCGCTCGATCGAGACGTTGCGGTCTGAGGGCACCAGGTCGAGAACCTCGCGCTCGAGCACGTACGCGCCCGCGCTGATCAGGTTCGTGTCGATCTGATCGGAGCTCGGCTTCTCGACAAAGTCCCGCACCGAGCGATCCTCCTCCAGCTGCACCAGTCCGTAGGCGGTCGGGTCCTCGACCGGCACAAGCGCGAGCGTCGCCCGCGCCCCCGTGCGCTCGTGCTGGGCGATCTGCACGGTCAGGTCTATGTCCGTCAGCACGTCGCCGTTGAGCATCAGGAAGCGCTCGTCCAGCATCGGCTCGGCGAACTTCAGCGCGCCCGCGGTGCCCCGCGGGTCGGGCTCCTCGACGAAGCGCAGCCTGATCCCGAGCTCCGAGCCGTCGCCGAGCACGTTGCGCACGCTCGTCGCGAGAAAGCCGCAGGACATGATCACGTCGTCTACCCCGTGCTGGCGCAGCCACTCGAGCATGAACGAGATGAACGGCCGGTCGACGAGCGGCACGACCGGCTTGGGCACGGTCGAGGTCAGCGGACGCAGGCGTGTGCCCTCCCCGCCGACGAGGATCACCGCTTGCATTGCGACACCTCCGGCGCTTCCGTCACAGGGGCTCCCGCTCCCATCAGACGGACTCCTGTCCCCATCACACGGGCTCCTGTCGCGATCACACGGGCTCCTTCGCAGGCGACTGCTCGGTGGCCTTCTTCGAGCCACGACCGATCCCCTCGTAGATCAGCCCAACGGCACGCACCGCCTCTTGGTCGAGGGCGTTGCGCCCGTCGATCACGAGCGTCCCACGCATCGCCTGCGCGACCTGCTTCCAGTCCAGCTCGATGAATTCGGGCCACTCGGTGACCAAGACTACGGCGTCGGCGTTGGCGACGGCATCCAAGGCGCCGGAGGCATAGTCGAGCTGCCCCATCAGCTTGCGTGCCTCCTCCTCGGCGATTGGATCGAACGCGCGCACCTGCGCACCCTCCGCTTGCAGACGCGCGGCGAGCACCAGCGAGGATGCTCCCCGCATGTCGTCGGTGTTCGGCTTGAACGCCAGTCCGAGCAACGCGATTTGCTTGCCGGCGAGCGCTCCGAGATGGCGCTGCAGCTTGGAGACGACACGGCGCTTTTGCAGCTCGTTGACCTCGATCACTGCGTTGAGCAGCTGAAAGTGATAGCCGGAGTTGCCCGCCAACAGCTTCAGTGCGCTCACGTCCTTGGTGAAGCAGCTTCCCCCATAGCCGAGACCGGCCTGTAGGAACTTGGGGCCGATCCGCGCGTCCAAACCCATCCCCAGCGCAACCTCCACGACGTCGGCGCCGACCTCCTCGCAGACGTTTGCGATCTCGTTGATGAATGATATCTTCGTCGCCAGAAAGGCATTCGCGGCAAGCTTGATCATCTCGGCGCTGGCGATATCGGTACGCACGAGCGGTGCGCCAAACGGCTCATACAGGCCCGCCACGGCCTCCCCTGCCCAATCGCCGTCGTCGCCGATCACGACCCGGTCGGGGTGCAGGAAGTCCTTGACCGCCGACCCCTCCTTGAGAAACTCAGGGCAGGAGACATAGCTGAACCCCGACTTGCCCTGGTCGCGAAAGATCCGCTTGATGCTCGAGCCCGTGCCACACGGCACCGTGGACTTCATCACCAGGGCGTGCTCCGCGGAGGCGGGCATCGCAGCGACGACCTCGTGCACGGCGGACAGGTCGGCGTCGCCAGAGTGTGTCGGCGGAGTTCCCACCGCGACGAACAGCAGCCGCGCGTGCTCCAGCGCCTTGCTCAGGTCGGTTGAGAAGTGCAGCCGGTCGCGATTCTTCGCCAGCAGCTCCTCCAGACCGGGCTCGTAGATCGGCACCTCACCGCGGCGCAGGCGCTCGATCTTGGCGGCGTCGATGTCCACGCACCACACCTCGCTGCCCAGCTCGGCAAAGCCCGCGGCGGTGACCAGCCCGACGTAACCGGTGCCGATCACCCCGATCGGTTGGCGCTCGGTGCTCATCAGGCGGGGAAGGCTAGCCGTTGGAGGAGCGCGGCGATGTGTCTGAGCCGAAACAGCGGCCCGGCGCCGGTCACGGGCGCTACTGCCCGACTGCGAGAAACGCCTCGTAGCGCTTGACGTCGCGCAGCGCGCGGGCCTTCTCCTCGCTGCCCTCCCCGGCCCGCTCAGCGGCTGCGCGCGCGTCGGCGAGCTTGGCCTCAAAGGACTGGCGGTCGAGCTTCTCCGGCGCGATCGCCTCCTCGACGAGCACCAGCGCGTGGTTCTCGGCGAACTGCAGATAGCCCTCGGCCTGGGCGAAGCGCACGATCTCCGACTCCGAACGGTACAGCCGCAGCTCCGTCGGTTCGAGCATCGCCAGCATCGGCTCGTGGTTGGCGAGGATGCCGACCGAGCCCACCGATGTGCGGGTCGAGAGCATCTCGATCTCCTCGGCGAACACCTCGCCCTCGGGGGTCAGGACTTCGACCGGGAACTTGCCTCTGGCCACGAGTCGTGCCCTAGTCCTTCTTCGCGGCCGCAACGACCTCGTCGATGGTTCCCTTCAAAAAGAACGCGCTCTCGGACACCTCGTCGTGCTTGCCTTCGATGATCTCCTCGAAGCCTCTGATCGTCTCGGCGATCGGCACGTACGCGCCGGCGGTACCCGTGAACTGTTCGGCGACGAAGAACGGCTGCGAGAGGAAGCGCTCGACCTTGCGCGCGCGTTGCACGACGATCCGGTCCTCGTCGGAGAGCTCGTCCATGCCGAGGATCGAGATGATGTCCTGCAGCTCCTTGTAGCGCTGGAGGATTTCCTTGACGCGGTTGGCGACCCTGAAGTGGTCGTCGCCGAGCACGTCCGCCTTGAGGATCGTCGAGGTCGAGTCCAGCGGGTCGACCGCGGGGTAGATGCCTTTTTCGGAGATCGCGCGCGAGAGCACCGTGGTGGCGTTCAGGTGCGCGAACACCGACGCCGGGGCGGGGTCGGTGAGGTCGTCGGCGGGCACATAGATCGCCTGCACCGAGGTGACCGAGCCGGTGCTCGTGGAGGTGATCCGCTCCTGCAGCTGGCCCATCTCGGTCTCGAGCGTCGGCTGGTAGCCGACCTGGGAGGGCATCCGCCCAAGCAGCGCCGAGACCTCGGAGCCGGCCTGGACGAAGCGGAAGATGTTGTCGATGAACAGCAGCACGTCCTGGCCCTGGTCGCGGAAGTGCTCGGCCATCGTCAGGCCCGAAAGCGCCACGCGCATACGCGCTCCGGGCGGCTCGTTCATCTGCCCGAAGACGAGCATCGTCTTGTCGAGAACCCCCGACTCCTTCATCTCCAGCCACAGATCGTTGCCCTCGCGCGAGCGCTCGCCCACGCCGCAGAAAGCCGACAGGCCGCCGTGCTCCTTGGCGAGGTTGTGGATCAACTCCTGGATCAGCACCGTCTTGCCCACGCCGGCGCCGCCGAACAGCCCGACCTTGCCGCCCTTCGCGTAGGGGGCGAGCAGGTCGATCACCTTGATCCCCGTCTCGAACATCTCGGTCGTCGGCGTCAGATCCTCCGCGCGCGGGGCCTCCTGGTGGATCCCGCGGCGCTCGGTGTCCTTCGGCAGCGCCTCGCCGAGGTCGATCGTCTCGCCCAGCAGGTTGAAGATCCGCCCCAGCGTCGCCTCTCCCACCGGCACCGTGATCGGACCGCCGGTGTCGAGCACCTCGGCGCCGCGCGCCAGCCCGTCGGTCGTGTCCATCGCCACCGCGCGCACGCGGTCATCGCCGAGGTGCTGCTGGACCTCGCACACGAGCACGCTCTCGCCTGCGCTGGAGCTGACGCCCTCGGCCTTCTCCGCGGCGGCGGCCGCGGGACGCGCGACGGTGATCGCGTGGTTGATCTCGGGCAGCTTCCCGGGGAAGACGGCCTCGATCACGACGCCCTGAATCTCCTCGATGCGCCCGACGTTCCGCTCGGCGGCGGCGTCGTGCGCGGCGGTCGGCTCGGTGATGGTACTGGCTGGCATTAGTTCTCGAATCTCCTGTCTATCTGTTGAAGCTTCAAAATCAATTGAGTCCCTCGGCGCCCGCTACTACCTCCATGATCTCCTGCGTGATCTCCGCCTGGCGGGCGCGGTTCATCTGCAGGGTCAGGTCGGTGATGATCTCCCCGGCGTTCTCCGAGGCGCTGCGCATCGCGGTCATCTGCGCACCGAAGAAGCCCGCGGTGGACTCGATCAGCGCGCGGTAGATCGAGATCTCCACGTAGTCTGGCACCAGACGCTTGAGGATCTCCTCGGGGCCGGGCTCGTACTCGACGAGGGCGCTCGGCCCCTTCGCGCTGTCGGCGGCGGCCTCCGTCCCATCGTCCTCCCCGGCACCCTCGGTCAGCGTCGCCTGGGAGAGCGGCAGCAGCGTCTCGCGCGTGACCTCCTGGGTGAGCGGCGAGACGTAGGCGTTGTAGAGGATGTCCACACGGTCGCACTTGCCGTCGATGTACGCGGCGATCAGATCGTCGGCGATCCCGCGCGCGTCGGCGTAGGCGGGGCGGTCGGCAAACCCGCTGTAGCTGCCGTTCAGCTCGCGACCCCGGAACGTCAGCGAGGACACCCCGCGCCGTCCGGCCGCGTACCAGACCGTCTGTGGCCCCTCTTCCTGGAGCTCGGCGGCGACCTTGATCCCGGCGCGGATGATCTGCGAGTTGAACCCCCCGGCCAGCCCGCGATCGCCGGTCACGAGCAGCAGCGCGACGTTCTCGGTCTGCTCGCGCTCGCGCAGCAGCTCCAGCCGCGCGGTCTCGGCGCCGGCGGCCAGGGCCGCCTGGCGGGTCATCCGCCGGATCGCCTCCGCGTAGGGCCGCAGCGCGCTGATCCGCTGCTCGGCGCGGCGCAGGCGCGCGGCGGCGACCATCTCCATCGCCCGGGTGATCTTCTGGATGTTCTTGACCGATCCGATTCGGTTCTTGACGTCGCGCTGGGAGGCCATCGTGGTTCGGGGCAGCCGTTATTAGGCCGCCTGCGCCTCCCTGACCTTCTCGCGAACGACCGGCGGCGGAGCGTCGTCCTCAAGCGGCAGGCCCTCCTCGTCGAGGTCGTAGCCGAAGTCCTTGGCGAACGCATCGACGGCCGCCTGGACCTCCTGCTGGGTCTCCTTCGCCCAGTCGCCGCCCGCGATCTTCGTGCGCAGCTCGCCGTGGCTAGCGTGCATCCGTTCGATCAGCTCCGCCAGGAACTCGGGCACGCGCTCGACGTTCAAGCGGTCGAGGAAGCCGTTCGTGGCGGCGTAGATCTGCACCGTCTGGTCCTCCACCGCAAGCGGCGCGCGCTCGTTCTGGTTGAGCGTCTTGACCAGTCGCTCACCGCGCGCGAGCGTGCGTTGGGTGTCGGCGTCGAGGTCCGAGCCGAACTGGGAGAAGGCCTCCAGGTCGCGGAACTGCGAGAGCTCGAGCTTGATCCGCCCGGCGACCTTCTTCATCGGGCCGATCTGCGCGTTGCCGCCGACGCGAGAGACGGAGATGCCGACGTTGATCGCCGGACGCACGCCCGAGTTAAAGAGCTTCGGCTCGAGGAAGATCTGACCGTCGGTGATCGAGATCACGTTCGTCGGGATGTACGCGCTCACGTCCCCGGCCTGCGTCTCGATGATCGGCAGCGCCGTCAGCGAGCCGCCGCCGAGATCGTCGTTCAGCTTGACCGAGCGCTCGAGCAAACGCGAGTGCAGGTAGAACACGTCGCCGGGGTAAGCCTCACGGCCCGGCGGACGACGCAGCAGCAGGGACATCTGCCGGTAGGCATAGGCGTGCTTGGTCAGATCGTCATACACGCACAGCGCGTGTCCACCTTTGTAAAGAAAGTGCTCGGCCATCGCGCAGCCCGCATAGGGCGCCATGAACTTGATCGGCGCTGCCTCATCGGCCGGTGCGGCGACGATGATCGTGTTATCCAGGGCGTTGTGGTCAGCCAGGGTCTGGGCGAGCGCCACCACGGTCGACATCCGCTGCCCGATCGCCACGTACACCGAGATGACGCCGTTGTCGCGGTTGTTGATGATCGTGTCGATCGCGATCGCCGTCTTGCCGGTCTGGCGGTCGCCGATGATCAGCTCTCGCTGGCCGCGGCCGATCGGGATCATCGCGTCGATCGCCTTCAGCCCCGTCTGCATCGGTTCGGTCACAGGCTGGCGCTGCACGACGCCGGGGGCCTTAAACTCCGCCGGCCTGGTCTCCGTCGTTGCGATCTCGCCCTTGCCGTCCAGCGGGCGCCCGAGCGGGTCGACGATCCGCCCGAGCAGCGCCTCGCCCACGGGGATGTCCAGCAGGCGGCCGGTGCGCTTGACGGTGTCGCCCTCGACCACGTGCTCCCAGTCGCCGAACAGCACGGCGCCGACGTTGTCGGACTCGAGGTTCAGCGCCAGCCCGGTGACGCCGTGCGGCAGCTCGAGCATCTCAAAGGACATGCAGTTCTCCAAGCCGTGCAAGCGCGCGATGCCGTCGGCGACCGACAGCACGGTGCCGACCTCGGTCAGCTCGGCCGACCCGGCGTCGAGTCCCTCGATGCGGCTCTTCAGGATGCTTGTGATCTCGTCTGGGTTGATCTGCATTGTCTTCTCCTAATTGAAAAAGTGGGGCCGGAAGAGGGGCCGAGCCCTCTAAGAAGCTCCTTGGGCAACTTGCCTGCGCAGCTGCTCCAGTCGGTTGCGAATAGAGGCGTCCAAAATCGAGTTGCCGACCCGCAGCACGATGCCGCCGAGGATGTCGGGGTTCACACGCGCGGTCAGCTTCACCCTGCGTCCGGTGCGCTCGCCGATGCGCTCGCCCAGACTGTCGGTGGTGGCCGGGTCCAGCTCGATCGCGCTCGTGATCTCCACCGCCAGCATCCGGTTCTCCTTCTCCCACAGGCGCTCGTACTCGCGCCGGACGCGGAAGATCACGGGCATACGGTGGTTTTCGATCAACAGCTTCAGGAAGTTCATCAGCTGCTCGTCGGCTCCCTGCAGGAGACCGCCGAGGGCCTCCTGCTTCTCGCTGGTGGAGAAGTAGGGCGAGAAGAAGAACACGCGCAGCTCGCTGCTCTGCTCGAGCGCGTCCGCGAACTGCCCGAGCTGCTCGCGCAGCAAGCCGAGCTTGTCCTGCTCGGAGGCGACCTCGAACAGCGAGCGTCCGTATACGCGGGCTAGCTCCTCCATCAGGGGCGCCCTTGCGGCCCGCTCGCCTGCGCCGGCTTGGAGAATCCCAGGCAAGGATGACCAGGCGCGATCGAGAACATGAGTGGCCAGCGGGACGTCATATCAATTCTGACTGGCAGCGTCCGAGGACAGACCCGAGAAATCGAGCTCCCCCAGCGCCTCCTCGACCAAGCGCCGCTGGTCGTCGTCGTCAAGGGTCTTCCTGGTGACCTTCTCGGTGGCCATGATCGTCAGGTCGGCGACCTCCCGGCGGAGCTCTCCAAGCGCCTTTTTAGTGGCGGCCTCGATATCCCGCTGAGCGCGCCTCGCCGCCTCGGCGGCAAGCTCACGCGCGCCCTCCTTCGCCTCGCGTTCGTGCCCCTCCGCCGCTTGACGCGCGTGCTGGACGATCTCATCCGACTGTGCGCGCGCCTCCTTCAGCCGCTCGCGGTATTCGGCGAGGATCTGCTCGGCCTCCGTGCGCGTGCGCTCAGCCGTGTCGATCGAGTCTTCGATCGACCGCTGTCGGCGTCCGAGCGCCTCGCTGATGCGCGGGAACGCGAGCTTCGCGAGCAGGATCATCGTGAACCCGAAGACGAGCAGGGTCCAGACCATCAGACCGATGCCCGGCTTGATCAGGAAGCTGCCGTTTGATGCGAGCACTGGCATGGCGCTAGACGATGAACGCGGCCAGCAGCCCGGCCACGAGCCCGTAGAAGAAGCATGCCTCGGTAAGCGCGAAGCCCAGCCATTGCAGCTGGGTGATCTCATCGCGCATCTCGGGCTGGCGGGTGATCGCCTCGATCGCCTTGCCGAAGATGATGCCGATGCCGACGCCGGCGCCCACGGCGCCGAGACCACCGCCGACACCCAAGCCAATCGACTTGCCGGCCTTGGCGACTTCTTCGGTCACGGCAAAGATCATGATGAAAGCTGTGTGCACGACGATTGGCTCCTTTAGTGGTCTACGGCGACCGCGCCGCCGAGGTAGATAGCTGTGAGAGTGGCAAAGATGAACGCTTGCAGGGCGGCCACCAGGCCGACCTCGAACGCGAACAACAGGATCCCGAACGGGAGTGTGAACCAGCCGAGCGCCGTAACACCCAGGATCACGGCCAGCGCACCGGCCATGAACAGGATGATCAGATGCCCGGCGAGGATGTTGGCGAACAGACGAATCGTCAGCGAGAGGATGCGCATCAGGTTCGAGAGCACCTCCAGGCAGAAGATGAAGACGGCGATCCCGCCCGTCACGCCGCCCGGGACGAGCCCTTTGAGATAGCCGATCGGGCCCTTCGCGCGGATGCCTTCGTAGGTGTAGGAGCAGAACACGACCAGTGCCAGCGCCAGTGGGATCGAGAGGTTGGCCGTCGCGGCGTAGAGCGAGAACGACGGAATCTGCAGGCCGAGCACGGTGATCTCATGCTCGGTGTTCGTCGGCAGCGGAATGTAGCCGACGAGATTCGAGAACATGATGAACAGGAACAGGGTGCCGATGAAGGGGAACCATTTGGTGGCCATCTTGTCGTCCATCGCGCTGCCCGTGATGTTCTCGCGCATCAGGCTGTAGAGCAGCTCGACCGCCGCCTGCACCTTGTTGGGGCGCGCCTGCATGCGCCGGGCGATGTAGATCATGCTCACACAGGTGGCAGTCGCCGCCAGGAAGAGGTAGAGCACTGCCTTGTTGATCGAGAAGATCCCGAGGCTCACCCAGGTGTCGAGTTTGAACTCGTTCTGCGGTTCAAAGGTCGTGTTGCGTGTCCCGTGGATGCCGTAGATCAGAGCCAGCACGACGACGCCGCCCAGCCAGACCGCGCCGAGCAGCAGCAGAATCTGCTTGGTCGAGAGCTTGCGGCGCTTGCCGCCGGCGGCCGGGTCGAGCGCCGGCCCTTGGGTGTCGACGGCCGTACTCATGAGACGCTCGGCCTGCCCTGTGCGCGCGCATCGCGCGCGAGCGGACCCGGACCATCGCCGGTGATGAACGACATTGCGAAGTACACGGTGAAGGCGGCGAGCACGAGCACAGCGGCCATGATCCCGTCGTCCTTGCCGCCCGCGTAGCGGGCGAGGATGATCGCCGCGGCCACAAGCCACACGCGGCCGAGCAGGCCGGCGACGAGCAGCCCGGCCCTGACCTTGGGGTCGCCGGTGCGGCGCGCCTGAGCCTGAAGGAATGCGGCGCCGCCGCGGGTCAGCAGCCAGGCGCTCGCACCGATCAGGTAGCCGAGCGCGGGCATACCGCCAATCAGCACAAACGGGGCCGTCGCGAGCACCAGGCACACGTCGAGATATCTGAGGAAGACCACGTCAGCTTGGTGATCCGGGGGGCCGGCCGTGGCACGGCGTCGTGCCCGCGTGCCGCGCGAACATCGGAGAGTCGGCGTGCGCGGAAGCATCCGCGCAGAGCGCGCGTCGATTGTGCACGCACAGCGAGCGTCGTCGATCCTCCACGCGGAGCGCGCGTGGACCGGTGTACCCCTTGTTGGCGTCGAAATCTGACATGTGTAAAGCCACCCTAAAGATGCGAGGCCGCGCGCGCAATCGCGGCGGACCCGTCGCGGCGCTCCTCAACCGCCCACGGCAGCCAGCTTAGTCTACTTGATCTCGGACTTCGTAACAAGTTTGTGACATGCGGTACGCGGGCTGAGCTGACTTTGCGAGCAGCGGTCGAGCAGCGCCGCCTCGCAAGCCAGATCGGTTCCGCCGGGTCGTCGCGATCCTGCCGATCAACACCGAAAGCGCCATCGCCAACAGCCCGGCGAGGATGTCGAGCAGGAAGTGATTGCCCGTGGCCAGCACCGCCAGCGCCGTCATACAGGGATAGAGAATTGCGAGGACACGTACCCAGACACGCGTGGAGATCTGCCACAGGGCCAGCGCGCACCAGGCCGCCCAGGCGATGTGCAGCGAGGGAATCGCGGCCAGCTGGTTGGCGTGCGAGGCCAGCGCTCCGGTGTGCCACGAGCCGAAGGCGCCGGTGGAGGCGACCACGTCGGTATACCCCTTGAGCATCCGTGGCGGCGCCACCGGGTAGAGCCAGAAGACGGCGAAACCGAGCACGTTCACCAGCACCAGCGAGTTGCGCAGCGGCCTGTACAGGTCCGTGCGCCGCCACCATAGGTAACCCAGCAGCCCGAGGGTGACGATGAAGTGCGCGTTGTCGTAGTAGTCGGACAGGATCAACCCGAGCGTGTGGTGTCCCGCAAGCCAGCGATCGAGGCTCAACTCTGGATCTAAATGCAGTGAGCGCTCCAGCTGCAGCAGGTCGCGAGCATGGCCGAGGGCAAGATTCAGCCGCAGCGGAGCCAGGTTCGTGGTCAGGTCGTATACCCAGCACAGCCATACGATCACGCCCGCCTCAACCCACCAGCGCGACCGGGTGGCCCGCGGCTGGGCGATTGGCGCAGCGCCGGTGGCAGCAGCAGCGCCACCCGTCTCGATCAAACCCACGCTCGACAAGCCCTCGATGTTATCCAGCGGCTTGGTCGCCGTCAGGGCGCCACGGGCCGAAGACCGTGCTCAGCAACGGTTTCCAACACCCGCGGCAAGGCCGCCGCCGTGCGCCGCCAGGAATCCGGGGCGCTGTAATCGTCAGCGTCATGCAGGAGCAGCACCGAGCCCTCCTGGATGCCGTCGGTGACGCGCGTGGCGATCGACGCGGAGGTGGCGCGCGCCTCCCAGTCCCGGCCCCATTGACTCCACAGCAACGTGCGCCAGCCGTGCCTGCGAGCCAGCCGCAGCGCGGAGGCATTGAGCACGCCGTATGGCGGGCGGTAGAGCAGCGGCGAGCAGTCGGTCGCATCCTCGATCGTTTCCCGCGCCCGAGCGATGTCCTCGCGCACCTGCCAGGGCGCCAGGCGCAGCAGGTTGCGATGGCGGTCGCAGTGCAGGCCGATCCCATGGCCGGCGGCGAGAATCTCGCGGGCGAGCGCGGGGTTGCGTCGCACCTGCTCGCCGACCAGGAAGAAGGTCGCCCGCACATCCGCTTCGGCGAGGATCTCGAGCGCCGCCGGGGTCCCCTGGGCGTGTGGACCATCATCGAAGGTGAGCGCATAGCCGCGCCCGCTCGCCGTGCGATCCTCGACTCCCAGCGATCTGCGCAGCGCCGGCCAGATCGGCGCCGGCGAGCGCGGAGAGAAGACGGGCCAGGGGCCGCAGAGCGCCGGCAGCAGATAGCTCGCCATCGCCACCGTGCCGAGAGCTGAGGGCGCTGGATGCTCTGGGGAAGAAGGGGCAGGCACTGACGGGCCGGGGTCCAGGGGGCTGGGCGCGCAAGGGACAGGTGCCGAAGGGCCGGGAGTGCGATGATCGTTGGACATGGTCAATCTGGTGCTGGGAATCGGGGCGGCGGTGGGCGCGTCGACCCTCTACAGCCTAGGGATCGCCCTCCAGGCGATGGAGGCCAAGGAGGTGCCCCACGAGGAGCACCTGCGCTTGGCGCTGGCTTGGAGCCTGATTCGGCGTACACGCTGGCTGCTCGGCACCGGCCTGTCGCTGCTCGGCTGGCCGCTGCAGGTGCTCGCGCTGTTGCTGGCCCCGCTGGTGGTCGTGCAGCCGGCGCTCGCCACCGGTCTGCTGGTGCTGATGTTCCTCGCCGAGCGGATGCTCGGCGAGCGCGCCGGGCGCAACGAGTACCTGGCAATGAGCGCGATCGTGATCGGCGTGATCGGCGCCGGCCTGACGGCTCCCCCGCTGAGCACGACGGACACCGCCGGAGAGCTTGTGATCGCCGTCGTGCTCGCCGGGCTGACGGCGGTCAGCCTGCTGCCCTATCTGCTGCGCGTGCTTCATCGCCGCTCGCCCGCGGCGATGACGATGATCGGCGCGGGGTTTGCCTTCGCCTGGGGCGGAGTGGCCACCAAGCTCGCCGCCGACGACCTCTCCCAGGGACATCTCCTCCCGGCCGCCGCCTGGGGCCTGGCCACCGGAGCCGCGTCGGCCGTCGGCCTGCTCAGCGAGGCGAGCGCGCTGCAGTCGCGTCCGGCGATCCAGGTGGCCCCGGTGGTGTTCGTGACTCAGACGATCGTGCCGGTCGCGCTCGCGCCGCTGCTGTTCGGCGAGCGCTTCAGCGACACCCCGCTGGGCGGGGTTCCACTCGCTGCGTCGCTGGCGCTGCTCGTGGCCGGGGCGGGGCTGCTGGTGCGCTCGCCGCTGTTGGTGGGGCTGATGGAACGCGAGCTGGTCAGCCACCCGAGCGGCTCGACGCCCAGCCGCTCGGCGCCCAGCGAGGAGACGATCCGCTCGACTCCGAGCAACGAGGAGGACGACCCGTCGACCGCGACCACCAAGATTTCGCCGGCCCGCCTGCGGCCCTGAGGCAGGGCGCCGGTGGCGTTCAGGCGCAGCGCCCCCTTCACGGGAATCGCGCCGGTGGTGTGCGCCAGCACCAGCTGACCGACGGTCAGCCCGCCGCGGGGCTGCAGGAAATAGAAGTGATGGTGCAACCCCAGCGCGTGTGCCTGCGAGCGCAACTTGGCCCGGGTGCGCACCCAGCGCAGCAGGGAAGTGCCGGGCCCTACTTCGGGCAGCAGCTGATCGCCGAGCGCGTGCAGCGTGAGGATCGTCGCGCGCGCGGGCACGCCGCCGTCATCGGCGAAGGAGACGTGGATGCCACGCGCGGCCAGCTCCGCCGCCATAAGCGTCACATCGCGCGCCGGCGCCTGCACGATGATGCCCACGTCGGGTCGATCGGTGCTCACCTGGGTGAGCGGGTGCACCTCCAGCAGCGCGCTCGCCAAGGCGGTCACCTCGTCGGTTGACATCGTCCACGCGCCGACGCTGAGCAGCAGCACAAACGGGGTGGCAAACGCCACCAGCCGCAGTCGCCAGAGGGGAATCGGGCGCACTCGCTGCGGGGCGTCGAGCACGAGATCGACCGCGGTGGGCTGCTCGTGGGGGGCCTGCGCCGCGGACTCGACGTGCGTGGCCACGGTCGTGAGTCCGACCGCCGCCTGCCCGGCCGCTCCCGCCCAGGGGCTGCGACCGTCGCTCACCAGCAGCTCTTCCAGCGAGCCTTCCGCGGGGTGGCGGGTTGCGGGAATGGAAGGGCGAGCGAGATCCGATCCATCGGCACCCGACCCATCTCCATTGAATCCATTCGCGGGGGATCCATCTTCATTGCCGGTCTCGGAGAAGCTCGCCTTAACGTGTTCGCGCAGCTCGTCGGTGTTCTTGGCCAGCCGCAGCAACTCGAGCGTGGCCATCGCCCGCGTGTTCAACCGCGCATGGCCGACGGGCAGCCCGTAGGAGACGACCGGGGTGCCCGCGGCCTTCGCCTCCAGACAGGTGACGCCGCCGGTGGAATGCACGAGCACATCGGCAGCCGCCAGCAGCTGGGGCATCTTGTCGGTGAACCCGTAGACATGCACGCGGGGCTCGTCCGCAAAGGCGCCCCTCAACTTGTCTGCGAGCTGGTCGTTGCGTCCGGCCAGGCAGACGATGCTGCTGATCTCCTCGAGGCTGCTGAGCTCATGCACGGCTCCCTCGATATCCCCCACCCCCCAGCCTCCGCCGGAGACGACCACCATGCGGCCCTCCTCGGGCAGGTTGAGCGTACGACGCGCCTGCAGCGGGCAGCGGGGACCGAGGAAATCGGCGGATATCAGCGGACGCACGAGGCGCACGCTGCCCTCCCCGGCGATGCGCTCGACCGAGGACATCGACTCGCCGTACATCACCAGGTGCATGTCGATCCCGGGCTGCGCCCAGAAGAACAGGCCCGTGAGATCGGTGATCGTCGCCACCGTCGGGCAGTGCACGACTTTGATGCGACGCAGTCGCGCCAGCACCACGGTCACGGCGGGGTAGGTCGAGACGATCACGTCGGGATCGTGTTCGGCGATGCAGCGCGCCAGCGGGCGCGAGCCGAGCAGGCAGAGCAACCGTCGCGCCGACCAGCGGACCGGCGCGACGCGCTCGAGCAGCCAGTACATGAGCGTGTACGTCCAGGGCACGAGGCGCAGCTGCACGCGGTAGCCGTCCTCGACCACGGGGCGCAGTAGACGCCCCATCGCGGCGAGACCGTCGATGACGGCGACTTCCGCCTGCTCGGGCGAGCTGTCGATCTGGTCGGAGAGCGCCCGTGCGGCCGCGGCATGACCCTCGCCCACGTCGGCGGAGAGGATCAGGACACGGCGGGGCCCGGGCACCCGGTGTGTGGGTTTGCGGTAGCGACGTCGCATATCGGTAAGCCTCGCCCGACGAGCCGGCGATGCGACTCGAGTGCGCACCCGGCCGGAGCCCCCGGCGGACGCGACAGCAGTCACAGGGTACCGGGCAGGCCAGACCCTTGCAGGTCTCCTAGACGTAACAATGAGCCCATACAGGCTACGCCCCCCATATCTCGCGTTCGGGTCGCCGGGCGAGCGCCGCGCCCCATCGAGGAGGCGGCCGGCGCGCGGATAGGAGTGGGCGCGCTGCGCGCGCTCGGCGCGCTCGGACTGCTCGGCGTGCTCACGAGCGTCTTTTTGCTCGCGGCGGGCGCAGCGACGGGACCCTCGCAGTACGTCCCCGCCCGCAGCGGCGGCTGGCCGAACTGGCTCGCGGGGCCGTTCGCGAGCCTCGGCGTGGGCATCACCCCGGACCGCTTCCAAACGCTCACGCTGATCATGGCCGCCAGCTATGTCGCGGTGCTGCTCGCCGCGCAGACGCTGTCCGGGCGAGCGCTCGCGGTGACGATCATCGCCGCCTACATCGTGCTGCTGCTCGGGCCGCCGCTGATCTCCCAAGACGTGTTCGGCTATCTCGGCTTTGCCCGTCTCGGCGCCCTGCATGGGCTGGACCCCTACACGCACGTCGCCGCGCAGGTGCCGAGCGATCCGATCTACACGTTTGTGGGGTGGCCCTTCCAGCACTCTCCCTACGGCCCGCTGTTCACGCTCGCGAGCTACGCGATCGTGCCGCTCGGGCTCGCCGGCGGGCTGTGGGCGTTGAAGGCGATCGCGGTCGCCGCCGGCCTGGGGGCGGTGGCGCTGGTTGCGCGCGCGGCCGCCGCGGCGGGGCACTCGCCGCGCTTCGCCGCCGCCTTCGTGGGCCTGAACCCGGTGCTGCTCGTGCTGGCGCTCGGCGGTGCGCACAACGACATGCTGCTGCTGCTGGCGCTCGCCGCCGCGCTGCTGCTCACCGCCGGCGCCAACTCGGGGGGGGCGGGCTCCCATCCCCGCGGCGCGGCGGCCGCGCTGGTCGCGGGTGTGGCGATCAAGGCCACCGCCGGGCTGGCGCTGCCCTTCCTCGTGCTCGGGGCGGGCGGGGACGGGTCCGGTGTACGCGAGCGCCTGCGCGTGGCGCTGGCGGCCGGGCTGAGCCTGCTGCTGCTCGTCGTGCTCGGGCTGATCGGCTTCGGCTCACATGCGCTGGGCTTCATCGGTGCCGTGAGCGAGCAGCAGCAGTTGGTGGCCACACACAGCATCCCCGCCGAGACCGCGCGCCTGGTGGGGCTGCACGGCACGCCGAGCTGGTGGCGTCACTGCTTCATCGCCGCTTTCGTGCTGGTCTCCGTATACGCCCTGTGGCGGACCTTGCGCGGGGCCGATTGGCGTGTGGCCGCGGGCTGGAGCACGCTGGCGCTGCTCGCTGCGACCGCCTGGCTTTTGCCCTGGTATGCGATCTGGCCGCTGCCGCTAGCGGCGGTCAGTGGCGATCGGCGCCTGCGCGCCGCCACCCTGATCTTCTGTGCCTACGCGCTGCTGATCCACCTGCCGCTCGCCAACCCCCTGCTCAGCCCCAAACGCACCGTTGCCCACCCGCCCGCCGTCGGCCTTCGCGCCGGCCTTCGACCCCTTGCCGGCGGGCGACCCCTCGCCGGCGGGCGACCCGGCGTCGGCGAGCGACACCGCGTCGATCTCGCCCGTCTCCAGATCTCTGACGACATCGCACTCGATCTCCGCCGCTGAGGCGTCGGGGCGCAGCCGCCGCAGGCGCGAGGTGTCGAGCAGGCGGAACTTGAGAATCTCGAGCACGTACACGAGATACACGCTGGCCGCCACGACCAGGAGCCCGATGGCGAAGATCACGAGCGTCCAGCCGGTGTAGTAATGCCCTTTGTGGTCGCTGTAGGGCACGAAGCGCAGCGCGAGCGCCAGGCCGGCGAGCATCAGCGTCCAGGCGTAGAGGTAGGCGATCGTGCGCCTGCTCGAGAAGCCAATCCGAGCCATGCGGTGGTGGAAGTGCTCGCTGTCGGGCCGGTAGATCGGCTGCTTGTACTTCAACCGCTTGAGCACCACGAACGTCGTGTCGAGAAACGGCACCGCGAGCAGAATCAAGGGCAGCACGAACGAGACGACCGCGGCGGTCTTGACCGCCGCCTCAACCGTTATCACGCCCATCAGCAGGCCCAGCAGGTTGGCGCCGCAGTCGCCCATGAAGCTCGACGCGGGCGGGAAGTTGAAGAACAGGAAGCCGAGCGCCGCTCCTGCCGTCAAAGCCGCGAGCACCCCCGGTTCCTGGCGGCTGAGGTCAAAGGCGATGATCGCCATCGTGGCGGCGATGATCGCGCACACCCCCGCCGCCAGGCCGTCGACGCCATCGGAGAAGTTGACGACGTTCATCATCACCACCAGGCCAATCACCGTCAACACCGGCCCGGCGTTGGTGATACCGGCATTGGGGAAGTGCAGCGTGCCCGCGAACGGCAGCGTGATCGCCTTGACGGCCACCCCGAAGTGCACCACGATCACCGCTGCGAGAAGTTGCCCCAGCAGCTTGAGCGCCGGGTGCAGGTCAAAACGGTCGTCGAGCGCGCCCACCACAGTGATGACCCCGGCGGCGAGCAGCACACCGTGCCACAGCTGGGGTTGGCTTTCGCGGGCATAGCCGGCAGGTAGCCAGACCAGCCCGGCCACGAGCACCCCGGCAAAGATCGCCAGCCCTCCGAGCAGCGGCGTCGGACGATCGGACAGGCCCCGTTCGCGCGGCTCGTCGATCACGCCCACAGCCCTCGCGATCCGCATCGTGACGGGAGTCAGCAGCGCGGTCACTGAAGCGGCCACCAGGAACGCGAAGAGCGCGTCGAGCTCGGTCGGATTGGGCATCGACGCCAACAGCATCGCAGGGACGGTGGTCACACGCGCCGTGGAACCGACGGAAGCGTCGCTTGCCCGTCGCGAGCAGGTCAGGCGGGGAGGGATTCGTAGAGCGGGTAGCGCTCCACGATCGCCTGCACCCGCGCGGTCAGCTCGGGGGCGTCGCGCGCGAAGTCGCCGGCGAGCAGCGTGGCGGCGATGATCTGGCCGACCTCCTCGAAGTCTTCGCGCTGGAGCCCACGGGTGGCGAGGGCCGGCGTGCCGATGCGCAGGCCGGAGGCCTCCATCGGGGGACGTGGGTCGAACGGGACGGCGTTGCGGTTGACGGTGATCCCCACCTCGTGCAGGCGATCCTCCGCCTGGCGGCCGCTGAGCTCGGGCTGGAGCGCGCGCAGGTCGACGAGCGTGAGGTGCACGTCGGTGCCGCCGGTGAGCACATCGATGCCCTGGCCCGAGGAGCTCGCGTCGCCAGACGAACTCACGGCCGCGAGCGGGCGGGGGTTCATCAGCTGCTCGGCGACCGCCTTAGCGCCCTCCACGGTGCGACGCTGACGCTCGGCGAACAGCTCGCTTTTGGCGATCTGCAACGCGACGGCCTTACCCGCGATCACGTGCTCGAGCGGCCCGCCCTGCTGGCCGGGGAAGACGGCGGAGTCGATCTTTTTGGAGAACTCCTCCTTGCAGAGGATGATCCCCGCGCGCGGGCCGCCGAGCGTCTTGTGCGTCGTGGTCGTAACCACGTCGGCGCCGAAATCGACCGGGTTGGGGTGCAGGCCCGCGGCGACGAGGCCGGCGAAGTGGGCCATGTCGACCATCAAGAGCGCCCCCACCTCGTCGGCGATCTCGCGAAAGCGGGCGAAGTCGAGCCGGCGCGGATAGGCCGACCAGCCGGCGAGCAGCAGCTTGGGGCGGCGCTCGCGCGCGATGCGCGCGACCTCGTCCATGTCGATCAGGCTCGACTCGCGATCGACCTCGTAGGCGGCGATCTCATACAGCCGCCCGGACACGTTGATTTTCATGCCGTGCGACAGGTGTCCGCCGTGGGCGAGCGAGAGGCCCATAATCGTGTCCCCGGGTGTGAGCAGCGCGTGGTAGGCGGCGGTGTTGGCCTGCGCGCCGGCGTGCGGCTGGACGTTCGCGTGCTCGGCGCCGAACAGCTCCTTGGCACGATCGATCGCGAGCTGCTCGGAGACGTCGACCCACTCGCAGCCGCCGTAGTAGCGCCGGCCGGGATAGCCCTCGGCGTACTTGTTCGTGAGCACGCTGCCTTGACATTCGAGCACCGCGCGGGGCACGAAGTTCTCCGAGGCGATCATCTCCAGCGTGTCCTTCTGGCGCTGAAGCTCACCGCGTAGCGCGGCGGCGACCTCGGGATCGACCTCGGCGAGGGGACGGTTGAAGTAGTCGGGGTGAAGCTCGGGCATGGCACGCTCCTCGGCAGGGGACAGCAATCGAATGCCCAGGCGCGCGGCGGGTTCGCTAGCCGCTTCCCGGTGGTCGATTCCACCTCTGGCGCCAGTCGCGGTAGCTGACTACGAGGCTATCAGGAGGCGAGTAGCCGTTCCAGATCTGCGCGCATCAACGGTCCCTCGCGCACGATTCGCCACTCACCGCACTGCTCGTACTTGCCCAGATCGATGACCGTCGAGGGAATGCCCGGCAGCTCGCCGCCGTCAAGCACCAGGTCGGCGCCTGCGCGAATCGGGGCCGGGACATCCAACAGGTGTCGCGCGTCGGGCTCGCCTGAAAAATTGGCGCTCGATTGAAGCACCGGCATGTCCACCGCCGCCAATGCAGCCAGAGCAGGAGTCCATGCAGGGACGCGCAAGCCGAGCGAGTCGGCGCCGCTCCCCCCCGGGCCGCAGGCGAGCGGATAACGGCGGTCGCGATTGGGCAGCAGCAGGGTGGCGGGGCCAGGTAGCAGCGCTTGCAGCGCGGCGCGCTCCCGCGGCAGCAGCTCTGGCAGGGCTCGAAGGAGGGCGGCGAGCGCAAAGAACATGACCGCCGCCGGGCGCGCCGCGGGGCGACCCTTCAGCTCGTACAAGCGCCGCACCGCGCGCTCGTTGGCGGGATCGCAGCAGAGCCCGTAGACGGTGTCCGCCGGGAACACCGCCACGCCACCGTCCGCCAGGCATTTCTCCAGGCGTCGCGCGTCTTCGGCGTCGAGGGTCCGGGGCACGGTCACCGCTCCCTTTCCCGATCGCCTCGCCTCACCCGCGCCGCTCCCCCACGACGACACGTTCGATCCCCGCCAGATCGCGCTCGACTCGCACGGAGTGAAAGCCCGCCGCTCCCATCAAGCGCGAGACCTCCTCGGCCTGCCCGGCGCCGATCTCCAGCGCGACGATCGCCACGCGGCCACGATCGGCGACCTGGGCGAGCAGCGCGCGAATCGCGGTCAGGCCGTCCGGCCCCGAGAACAGCGCCTGGGAAGGCTCGTGGCGGAGGATCTCGGGCGCCAGCGCCGCGCGGTCGGACTCGGCGACGTAAGGCGGGTTGGAGAGGATCGCGTCGAACTCGTCGGGCACGCCCGCGAGGAGGTCCGCGCGCAGCCAGCCGACCTCCAGGCCGAGCCGCTCGCCGTTGGCACGAGCCAGCGCGAGCGCGTCCTCGCTGAGATCGCTGCCCGTCAGGAGCAGATCCGGGCGCTCGTCCTTGAGCGCGAGCGCCACGGCGCCGCTGCCGGTGCCCAGGTCGAGCACGCGCGCGCCGCACGGCAGCGTGAGCCCCACTTCGACGAGCAGCTCCGTCTCGGGGCGGGGGACGAGCGCGCGCCGATCCACCGCCAGGTCAAGCCGGCGAAAGCCGCGCAGCCCGATGATGTAGGCGACCGGCTCGCGCTCCACCGCGCGACGGCGGACGGCGTTCTGGAAGGCGCGGACGGCCGGTCCTTCGACGACCAGATCGCTGTCGACGCTCAGCCGCTCGCGCGAGACGCCGAGCACGTGGGCCAGCAGAAGCTCGGCGTCCAAGCGTGGCGTTTCGCACCCTGCGGCCCCGATCGCCGTGATCGCCCCGTCGAGCGCGTCGCGCGCGGAAGTGCCCCTGCGAGCGGACGTGCCCCTTACATCGCCGGCCTGCCTGTGCCCCCCGGGTGCGCCTCCAGGCCCCGGCCCTTCGGAAGTGTCCCTCACACCGCCAGCCTGCCTGTGCCCTCCGGGTGCGCCTCCAGGCCCCGGCGCTTCTCATCCGCCTGCAGCGACGCGGTCAGCTCGTCGAGCTCGCCTTCGAGCACCTGGTCGAGGTTGTGGACGGTGAGCTTCGTGCGATGGTCGGTCACGCGCCGCTCGCCGAAGTTGTAGGTGCGGATCTTCTCCGCGCGATCGCCTGTCCCGACCTGCGAGCGGCGGTCGGCCGCGAGCTCGGCCTGCTGCTCGGCCAGCGCCCGCTCGTACAGCCGCGCGCGCAGCACGCGCATCGCCCGCTCGCGGTTCTGCAGCTGAGACTTCTCGTCCTGCATCGAGACGACGACCCCGGTCGGCTTGTGCGTGATGCGCACCGCCGAGTCGGTCGTGTTGACCGACTGGCCGCCCGGGCCGGATGAGCGGTAGACGTCGATCTGCAGCTCGTTGGCGTTGATCTCCACGTCGACCTCCTCGGCCTCCGGCAGCACCGCGACGGTCGCCGTGGAGGTGTGTATCCGCCCTTGGGACTCGGTCGCGGGAACCCGCTGCACGCGGTGGGTGCCGCCCTCGAACTTGAAGACCGAATAGGCCCCGTGGGGCGGGCGGGATCCTTTGATCGCGAACGTGTACTTGCCCTCGCTCACGTCGAGCGGCTCCGGCTGCAGACCGAGCCGCTCGGCGTATTTGGTGAGCATCCGGTAGAGGTCCCGCGCCCACAGTCCTGCCTCATCGCCGCCGGCCCCACCCTGGATCTCGACGATCACGTTCTTCTCGTCGTTCGGGTCGCGCTCGACCAGCGCCAGGCGAATCTCCTCCTCCAACTCCTCGATCCGCGCGCGCGCACCGCTCAGCTCCGCGCGCATCTCTGGATCCTCGCCGGCCTCGGCCAACAGTTCTTCGGCCCCGGTGGCATCGTCCTGGACTCGGCGCCACTCGACAGCGAGCTTGGCCGCGGGCTCGAGCTGGCTGTAGGCGCGGCCGACTTCGGCGTAGCGCTCGCGGTCGGAGATCACCTCGGGGTCGGTCAGCTGCGCGCCGAGCTCGGCAAAGCGCGTCTCCATCTGCGTGACGAGGTCCTCGAGCATGGTCGTGAGTCTAGGCGGCCCCAGAGGACCGCGCCCCGCTGGATTGCGTCTAGGCCACGACCTCGACGCCCATCAGGTCAGCGGCATCGAGGCTGCCCGGGGTCTCCAGCGCGAGCACCGCCTCGAGCGCCGCGATCGCGACCGCCAGCTGCTCGAGATCGGGCTCGCGCGTGGTCAGCAGCTGCAGCTTCAGCCCCGGCCACATCACCGCCTGCACCCAGCGCTTGCGTCGGTTGCGCCCGGCGAACTTGATCAGCTCGAAGGAGATCCCGGCGATCAGCGGCACCCCGACGATGCGTGTCGCCACCAGCCAGTACCAGGCGGGCAGTCCGATCGGCGCGAACACGAAGATCGCGACGATCATCACCACCAACAGGAAGCTCGTGCCGCAGCGCGGATGCAGCCGCGAGAAGCGCTTGGCGTTGGCGGGCGTGAGCGGCAGGGCAGCCTCGTAGCAGGAGATCGTCTTGTGCTCGGCGCCGTGGTACTCGAACACGCGCCGCAGGTCGCGGATCCGCGAGAGCAGGAACATGTAGCCGAGGAAGATCGCCGTCCTGACGAGACCCTCGATCACCCAGAACAGCACCGAGGAGTGCAGCTGGCCCTTGATCAGGCTCGTCAACCCGACGGGGATCACGAAGAACAGGCCGATCGCCAGCACGAGCGCCACGACGACCGTTCCTCCCCAGACGACGCCCGGGATCTCCTGCGGCTCCTCCTCATCCCCCTCGCCGGGCGGCAGCTGTGCGCTGGCCGAGATCCCGAGCGCGCGGAAGCCGATCGCCATCGACTCGCCCAGCGCGACCACGCCGCGGATGATCGGCAGGCGCAGCGCGCGGTGGCGCGCCAGCGCCGAGGTCAGGGGAAAGGTCGACACCTCGATCTCGCCAAGCGACGCCTCCTCAGGCGACCGGTCCTCCTCTTCGAGCTGCTCGGGCGTGGGCTTGCGCACCGCCACCGCCCAGTGGGCGACGCCGCGCATCATCACTCCCTCGAGCACCGCCTGCCCGCCGACCGGCGCGTCGCGCTGGGCGTTCAGCTCGCCGTCGCCGCTCGAGGCCGCCTCCATCTCGTCTGGCGTCGTCGGCCCGTCGATCTGCGCCCGGTCGCCGGCGCCGTTCCTGCCCGCGTGGCCGTTCCTGTCCGCCACAGACGAGCCGGCGGCCGGCGGCGCAGCCATCGGCCTACTGCGAGGACCGAGTCTGGGCGCCGCCCTTGCGGGCGTCCAGCTGGCGGCCTTTGGCCATCCTGCGCTGGAAGCGCTCGACGCGCCCGCCGGTGTCCATCAGCTTCTGTTTGCCCGTGTAGAACGGGTGGCAGTTGGAGCAGACCTCGACGTGCAGCTCATCGCGGGTCGCACGCGTGTCGAACTCGTTGCCACACGTGCAGCGCACGTGGGCTTGGACATAGCTCGGATGGATCTTCGTCTTCATCGTCTGCTCATTCTAGCGGTGTCGAGGGCGACGACGGCGACACCGGCTGCGCGCAGGTGGGCGTGTGGCGTTCAGCGCGCTTGATCACATAGCCTTTGCCGTCGAGCCAGTGGAAGCGCACAAGCGCGCGGTAGACCGCCGGTGAAGATAAGTTGGTGACCTGCTTGACGTACTTGTAGATCTTCACTCCCGGCTGCGAGCTCCGCCACACGCCGAGCCCGGGGGCGCTGACGGTATGGAACAGCGTGTCGCCGGGCATCCGCTCCTGCACTTCGATCCGCATCGCCATCCGCGCGGTACCCGCGACCGCCGTCATTTCGCCGGAGAACGTGGCGGAGCGATCGGCCTGTTCGCCCACGCTGAGGCACTGTTCGAGCGTCCCCGAGATTACCGGCGCGCTCCCCGTAGCCCCAGGCTGTCCCGTCTGCGAGGACCCACCCGTCTGGCCGGTAGCGCCGAGCGCCTGCCCCCCGCATACCAGCACGAGAGCGCAGACGAGCGCGGGAAACAGCAGCCGGGGGGCCGAGCCGCTAACGGCTGGCGAAGTTCGGGACATTTGCATAGCTTCCCTCTAACACGTCCAACACGCACAATGTTTCGCACAAAGTGGCGCGGGATCCGGATGTTTCCCCCCGATCGATATACCCGCTTCGCGGGGTCGATCAGGGATGAGATCAAGTCCCTCAGCCGGGTGGGTGCCGGACCCGCTTGGCTCACAGCTTTTAGAGTCAGCCGCTGTCTTCGCAGCCGGTGAACGGCACTCAGAGGATTTGGTAGAGGGGACCGTCTCCGCCCTCGGGCACCGTCAGGCGGCCGCCCTTGGCAGTGATCGCGCCGCATTGGACGCAGTTCGTGTAGTTGACGATCACGTCCACGTCGCCCTCCTCCGGCGCGTCCTCGGAGATCTCGTACACGCCGGCCGGGCACATCCACTTCCAGGTTTCGGCGAGCTCGCGCGGGACGTGCTTTTGCACGCGGATGTGGTTCGGCGCATCGTCGCGGGTGGCGTTGCCGGTGATGAACACCGAGGAGAGCTTGTCGAAGGTGTACTTGCCGTCGGGCTTGACGTAGTTGTCCTTGGTCTTGCCGATGAACATTTCCTTGGCGTCATTGCGATGCCAGGCGGCGCGGCCCGGCAGCCTGCCCTTGGTGATCTGCTGGATACCGCTGAGCGGCCCACCGACGAGCAGGCCCTGCTGCAGCGGCTGGCGCGCGTTGCGCACCTCCCACAGCTCTTTGCCGACGGAGGACTCCTCGATCGCCTCCTCGTAGGACGATAAATCGAGGTTGCCGCGCTTGAGCGCCGCGTAGATCGACTCGGCCGCGAGCATGCCCGACTTGATGCAGTGATGCACGCCCTTGAGCGCCATCGTGTCGACCATGCCGCCGGCGTCGCCGACGAGCACCGCGCCGGGCATCGAAAGCTTCGGCATCGACCAGTAGCCGCCGCCCGGCAGCGCCTTCGCGCCCCAGGCGACGCGCTCGCCGCCCGCGAGGATCTTGCGCACGAGCGGATGGGTCTTGAACGTCTGCAGCAGGTCGTGCGCCGAGGTCGTCGCATCCGCGTAGTCGAGCTCGACGACGAAGCCGATCGAGACCATGTCCTCGCCCGTCTTCTCGTTCTTCATCGGGTAGATCCAGGTGCCGCCGATCTGGCCGTACTTGGAGGAGATCTTCAGCGGCCAGGGGCCCATCGTGTGGATCAGGCGGTCGAGCGGCTCGGAGACCTTCCAGACCTCCTTCACGCCGAGCTCCCACACCTGCGGCTCGCGCCCGGCGGCGAGGTCGAACTCTTTGATCGCGGCGCCCGTGATGTGTCCCCAGCAGCCCTCGGCAAGGACGGTCGCCCGCGCCTTGATGTCGGTTCCGGGCTCGAAGTTGCCGAGCGGCTCGCCCTCCTTGCCGCGGCCCTTGTCGCCGGAGCGCACGCCGACGACGCGGCCGTCATCGACGATCAGCTGCGTGGCCGAGGTCTCGGTCAGGATGTACGCGCCGGCATCCTCGGCCTGCTGCTGCTGGTAGCGGGCCAGCGCGGAGACCGAGACGACCTCGTTGCCGTGGTTCTTGAACGGCGGCGGCGTGGGGATGCGGATCGCCAGCTTGGACGTCGGCGTCAGGTAGACCGCCTCCTTGTGCACCTCGCCGAACGCGAAGCCCTCCTCCCGCCACTGCTCGCGGGTCATGTCCGGAAAGAGCTCTTCCAGCGGACCGGGGCGCATCACCGCGCCTGAAAGGGAGTGCCCGCCGCAGGTCTTCGCCTTCTCGATCACCGCTACCGGGACTTCGCCGAGGCGCTCCAGCGTCTCTGGATCGTCGGCCAGCAGCTGCAGCAGGCGGTTGGCGCAGGCCAGGCCCGCGGTGCCCCCGCCGACGATCGCCACGCCGACCTCGATCAGCTCGTCCTCGGCGTCGAGGCCGCGCTTGACGAACTCCTTCTGCGAGTCCACCGGCGGCGGGAAGGCCGCGGGCGCGACCTTCCCATTGCTGGAGCCGTTGTGGCTAGACATCGCCAGGCCTCCTACTGCGCCTTCTTGGCCTTCACTGCCTCTGTCAGCTTGGGCAGGATCTTGTTCAGGTCGCCCACGATCCCGAGGTCGGAGAACTCGAAGATCGGCGCGTTGGAGTCCTTGTTGATCGCGACGATGTTCTCCGAGGCCTGCATCCCGACCTTGTGCTGGATCGCGCCGGAGATGCCCGCCGCGAGGTACAGCTTCGGCGCGACCGTCTTGCCGGTCTGGCCGATCTGCGCCGCGTAGGGGTACCAGCCGGCGTCAACCACCGCGCGGGTGGCGGCGACGGCGCTGTTGCCGCCGAACGCCTTCGCCAGGTCCTCTGCGAGCTGGAAGCCCTCGGCCTTGCCCAGGCCGCGACCGCCGGCCACGAGGATGTCGGCGCCCTCGATGTCGACGTCGGCGCCACGCTGTTCGCCGCGCGTGAGCATCGTCGCCTGCTGGGCCTGCGGGCTCAGCTCAAACGACAGCTGCTCCACGGGAGCGTCGCCGGCGCCGGACTGCTTGATCTCAAAGGCGTTCAGACGGCTGATGATGATTCCGACATCCGAGCGGTATTTGATCTCGGAGATCGCCGAATCGCCCAGGATCGGGCGCTCCGCCACGAGCTCGCCGCCCTCCGCCCGCACGGCGGTGACCTCCATCGCCACGCCGGCGCCGAGGCGCGCGGCGAGACCGGCGCCGATCTCAAAGCCGAGCAGTCCTCCGCCGAACAGCGCGTAGGAGTAGTCGCCGCCCTGGATCGCCGCGGCCATCGCGTCGACCAGCGGCTGGGCCAGGCCCTCGGGGCCCTCGGCGATGAGCACCTTCTTCGCGCCGTAGTTGCCCAGCGACGCGGCCAGCTCCTGCGGGATGTTCTGCCCGAGCAGGATCGCGTGCGCCTCGCCGCCGAGCTCAGCGGCGAGCTTCGCGCCCTCGGAGACCGCCCCGAGCGAGTTCTTGTTGATCGCGCCGTCGTAATGCAGTGCATACACAAGGATGTTTGCCATTTAGATCAGCTTCCTCTCGTCGAGCCAGGCTACGATTTTCTCGACGGTCTCGCCGGTGTCCTCGTCCTCGATGATCTCCCCCGCGGACTTCGCCGGCGGCGCCTTGGCCGAAACCCACTGGGCGGCCGAGTTATCGCCGCCCACTTTTCCGGCGTCGATCTCGACATCGCCCACGGTGACCGTGTCGAGCGGCTTCTTCTTCGCGCCCATGATCGCCTTCAGCGAGGGATAACGGGGCTCGTTGATCGCGTCGCCGACGGAGATCACCGCCGGCAGCTTGATCTGCACGGTGTCGTAGCCGTACTCGGCCTGGCGCTCGCAACGCAGCGCGTCGGAGTCGATGTCCATCTTGATCACCTGAGTCAGCGAGGGCATGCTCAGGTGCTCGGCCACGACCGCGCCGATCGTGTAGCACTCGCCGTCGTCTGACTGCTGACCCAGCAGCACCAGATCGGGGCTCTCGCGCTGCAGCGTCTTGGCCAGCGCATAGCCGGTGGCCGCCACGTCCGAGCCGGCGACGGCCGGATCTGACAGGTGGACCGAGCGGTCGGCGCCAAGCGAGACAGCCTTGTGCAGGGCGCGCACGGCGCTGTCGGGGCCCATCGTCACGGCGACGATCTCCTCGACTGGGACGGCGCCGCCCTCCTTGATCTGCATCGCAGCCTCGATCGCGTGCGTGTCATACGGATTGAGGTTCTTCTCTCCGCTGCGGTCCATACGCCCCGTCGAGGGATCGATCCGCTTCTCGACGGCGGCGTCCGGGACCTCCTTCACCAGGACGCATATCTTCATCTCTTCGGCAACTCCTTCAGGGTCAGTTGGCGTAATCGTACCGTTTACGGCGGTTGACTGACGAGTCAATCAGTTACTTGTCGCGCGCCCGCCGGCTGTGGCGCCACGGATGAAATCCACGATCGCCTGCGTCGGGGCGCCCGGCGTGAAGACCTCGGCCACGCCCAGCTGCTTCAGCTCGGGGATGTCCTCGGCGGGGATCGTGCCGCCGACGGTCACGACGACGTCGTCGATGCCCTGCTCTTTCAGCAGCGCGACCACGCGCGGGACGAGCGTCATGTGGGCGCCGGAGAGGATCGACAGCCCGACCGCGTCGGCGTCCTCCTGGATCACCGTCTCGACGATCTGCTCGGGCGTCTGGTGCAGGCCGGTGTAGATCACCTCCATCCCCGCGTCGCGCAGCGCCCGCGCGATGATCTTCGCGCCGCGATCGTGCCCGTCGAGACCGGGCTTGGCGACGACCACGCGGATCTTGCTCTTGGGCTGGGCGGTGGCGGGGGGCATGTTGGGGTCTGGCGACGGAGGGGTCTTGCGGCGCGCGGCGTTCAGCGGCGCACGCGACGACGACTCGGCTCCCGGCGGGAACCGGCCGCGCGGAATTGTAGAGCCCGCGGGTCGGCCCGCGCCCCGACGTGCTCGGAGACGACCCGGGTCAGCCCGCCGAGCGCGGTGACCGCGCCGACGGCGGCGAGCACCTTCAGGCGGCGTCCCAGCCGGTCGAGGTGGAGCACCTC
>Ga0208849_1000523_pt1 | contig 35572 bp, 33 predicted proteins | sample NGESurdeep072012_10_FD_184470 | JGI IMG/M metagenome (GOLD analysis project Ga0208849, IMG submission 184470) | Arctic peat soil microbial communities from Barrow, Alaska - NGEE Surface sample 53-3 deep-072012 (SPAdes) | ecosystem: Environmental > Terrestrial > Soil > Wetlands > Peat ... | reverse complement strand
AGCTGCCATTAAGCCATAGTTCTCCATTGATCATTTGAACGCGGTCGCCGGGCAGTCCGATGACGCGCTTGATGTAATCGGTTGAAGGATCCGGCGGATACTTGAACACCACCACGTCGCCCCGGTGTGGCTGCGACCCGAGAATACGGCCAGGGAATGGGGGAAGCCCGAACGGGAATGAGTATCTGCTGTAGCCGTAAGCAAATTTCTCAACGAACAAATAGTCGCCGATCAACAATGTATTTTCCATCGAGCCCGAAGGAATGTTGAAAGGCTGAAAGAAAAAGGTGCGGATGATAAGTGCGATCAGGAGCGCATAAGCGACGGTTTTGATCGTCTCAACCCAGGTTTCTCCCTGGGTCGGAACCTGCGTCCCAGCCTGTGGGGATTTCGATTCGCTCCTGATCGGCGGTGAAACCGGCTGCGGGATTACCGAAGGAATTTCGCGTGCCCCCTCTTCCGCGCGCCGTCGATCCGGATCATCCGAAGCAGCCGGTCGCCTTTCGTCTGCCGGGGTCATTGACATACGGGCCGAGGCGGCGGCGGCCGCATCGTGCGCATTCTTTGCGGCAGCGTCTTGCGCAGCCTGTTCGTTTTCATCGGTCAAGTCGGACAATCCAATTTCCCGGGAAGAGACATTTCGAATGCACGGCCAAAGGTCAAGGGTTTTGACCTACGATCGCGAATTCATGCCACCCCGCCGCCACGGCCGAAATGATGACAACAGCCTGCGCAAGCGGGAAATCGTCGGTGATGGTGACGTCGATTTGAGCTGCATGGCCCGGCGGCGTGATCGCCTGCAGTTGCGCAAGTGCTCCGCCGGTAAGTTTGATACCGGGCTTGCCTCCGGGCCGATTCACAATACCGATGTCCCTCCAGAACACCCCATGCCTCAGTCCGGTGCCTAACGCCTTGGCGCAGGCTTCCTTTGCCGCGAAACGCTTGGCGTAGCTGGCTGCTCTTTGCGCGCGCCTGTCGGATTTCTCGCGTTCCGTTTGGGTAAAGATGCGCAGAATAAAGCGGTCGCCATAGCGCTCGATGCTTTTTTCCACCCGCCGGATGTCGATGAGATCGGAGCCGATGCCAAGAATCACGCGCTGGCCCGCCCGTCACTCTTTGCGCGTGCCGCGTCAATCGAGGCGCGCATTCGGCGGATCGCGGCATCAAGACCACAGAAGATTGCCTCACCAACAAGGAAATGTCCGATGTTGAGCTCCCCAATGTCGGCAATGGCCGCGACGGCGCCTACCGTGTCAAAACCCAAGCCGTGGCCGGCATGGACCTCCATGCCCAGCGACGCCGCGAACCGCGCAGCGCTGCGGATGGATTCGAGAAGACGATCGCGAAGCTGTGCGTCGCCAAACGCAGCCGCCCCGCAATAGGCTCCGGTATGAAGCTCCACCACCGGTGCGCCGAGCGATTTTGCGGCTTCCAGCTGCTTCGAATCGGGTTCCACAAATAGCGAGACCCGGATATGTGCCTCGGCCAGAGCGCGCATGTACGGCGCAAGCCGCCTGTGCTGGCCGGCCGCGTCAATGCCGCCTTCGGTCGTGCGCTCGGCGCGGTTTTCAGGAACGATGCATGCAGCATGCGGCCGGTGCCGCAGGGCGATCTCCAGCATTTCGTCGGTGGCCGCCATTTCGAGATTGAGCGGCAAATCGATTTCGCGGCTCAGCCGCTCGATGTCATGGTCCGAGATGTGTCGCCGATCCTCGCGCAGATGCGCCGTGATGCCATCGGCGCCGGCTGTCGCAGCCATCCGCGCGGCGCGCACGGGATCGGGATGCCGGCCGCCGCGCGCATTGCGGATAGTCGCAACATGGTCGATATTGACACCGAGCCGCAGGCGATTCATCGTCGCATTGCTCCGATGTCCCGGAATTCCTGCGAAATCCAACCCATTGTCATGCGGCCACTCTCCCCGCCGCTTCATGTGGCCCTCGCATCCGGTCGACCGATTCCACCGCGGCACTCACACGCAGCGCGCCGACGATGTTCTGCAAATGCGATGCGTCGCGTACTTCGATATCGACCATGAATTCGAACAGCAGTGGCGTTCTGTTCGAAACCTTAAGATTGAAAATGTTGCCCCCATTGTTGCCGATAACGGTCGCGAGACTCGCAAGGGATCCCGGTTCGTTTTTAACTCGCACAAGCACGCGGGCGACAAACGCAGTTGCGCCGGTAGACGACGTACCCCATTTCGCATCGAGCCAGTCGACCATGCTGGATTGCGCCCGCTCCAATTCTTCACAGTCGATCGTATGAATCACTGCGCCCTCACCCGGCACCATTAACCCGACGATGCGATCGCCGGGCAGCGGATGGCAGCATTCGCCGAGACGATAGGAAATGCCTTCGGTCAGCCCTCGTATCGAGATGGCCTTGCGATCACGACCGTCCGGGCCAACAGCCTTTCCGGCGGTTCGCTTGATTTCGGGAAAGATCGCGCGAAGCACGTCGCCTGCCCGCAGCGCGCCGCGACCAACCTGGGCATAGACCTCTTCCGGCCGGGTGACGCCGACTTTTTTTGCAACTTCGCGCACCGCTTTGTCCGTGAGCTCCACATTTTCTTCGGCGAAGATTTTCTCCAGAATTTTTCGTCCGAGTCTTGCATGTTCCTCGCGCCGGGCGTGTCTCAGGAAGCGGCGGATTTCCGCCCGCGCCCGGCCCGTCATGACAAACTGTTCCCACAAGGGGGACGGAGACGGTTCTTTTGTGCGGATAATCTCAACCTGATCGCCGTTGCGGAGCCTGGTATGCAGCGGCACGTGCGCGCCGTTTACCTTTGCACCCACCGTCGTATGACCAAGATCGGTATGGACCGCATAGGCAAAATCGATCGGCGTCGCTCCGCGGGGCAGCGAAATCAGGTTGCCTTTCGGCGTAAAGCAAAAAACCTGATCCTGATACATGTGCAACCGCGAATGCTCCAGAAACTCCTCGGGCGAGTCGCCTTTCTCGAGCAGATCGACCATTTCCCGAAGCCATTCATAGGCACGATCCGCGGTCGGATCGCGCTCCGCCACATGCTCGCGATAGCGCCAATGCGCGGCGACGCCGCGCTCGGCCACCTCGTGCATCTTTTCGCTGCGGATCTGCACTTCGACGCGCTGCAGTTCCGGCCCGATCACCGTAGTGTGGACTGAGCGATAGCCGTTCGTCTTGGGATTGGAGATAAAATCCTTGAACCGCTCGGGAATCATGCGCCAACTGGTGTGCAGGACACCCAGCGCCCGGTAGCAATCTTCTTCCGTCTTCACGATCACACGGAATCCGAAAATGTCCGACAGCGACTCGAAGTTGAGCTGCTTGTCCCTTAATTTGCGCCAGATCGAATACGGACGCTTCGCTCGACCATAAACCCTCGAGTCGATGCCACGATCCGCCAAAATGCGTTTGAGCCGGTCGGCGATACGCCCGGTGCGCTCTCCCGATTGCGCGTCGAGCCGGGACAGCCTCGTGACGATCGAATTGCGGGCGTCGGGATCGAGTTCGGCGAACGCCAGGTCTTCAAGCTCCTCGCGCAGGTCCTGCATGCCGATGCGGCCTGCGAGCGGCGCGTAAATCTCGACGGTTTCCTGCGCTATCCATTTGCGCTTTTCGGGGTCTTGCAGATACTGCAGGGTGCGCATGTTATGCAGACGGTCCGCCAGCTTCACGAGCAGTACGCGAATGTCGTTGGACATCGCGAGCATCAGTTTTCGGAAATTTTCTGCCTGCTTGGTACGCTCGGAAAAAAGTTCCAGCTTCGACAGCTTGGTCACTCCATCGACAAGGTCCGCGATTTCCTTGCCAAAATTATGCTGGATGTCCTCATAGGTTGCCTGTGTGTCTTCAATCGTATCGTGCAAAAGGGCGGTGACAATCGTGGGTACGTCGAGCTTGAGGTCGGTAAGAATTCCGGCGACCTCGAGGGGATGCGCAAAATAAGGATCGCCGGAGGCGCGGAACTGCTTGCCATGCGCCCGCATGGCATAGATATAGGCGCGATTGAGCAGAGCTTCGTCGGCGCGCGGATCGTAAGCTTTTACCCGCTCTATCAGCTCGGTTTGCCGCATCAACTTCCGACCGGCCGGAGCTTTGAGGGTTGGCGGCACGACAATGGGCGCCGGGCGAGGCTTCGATACCCCCGGCGCCCGCAGATCGGCAGGTTGCGTCGGTGCCGTCATGGTCCAAAACTATTTAAGAATTCAACCGCCTCAATACGAACCGGCTCGGCCACGCTGCAGGGAGATTTCGCCCGATGGAAAAATGCCCCAACCCGGCAAAGCCTACTCTTCGTAGTCGACTTCCGGTTCGGGTTGCGGTTCGGCACGGCGTTGGGCCTCTGTGGTCAAAGCGCGAAGCAATTCTTCTTCCGTGACCTGCCGGTACTGCGCATCTTCGCGGCCCGCGTCCTCGTCGGTTGGGACCTCTTCCGGCTCGTCGATCTCGGCATGCTTCTGCAGACTCCTGGTATAATCTTCCTTCAAATCATCCGGACGCATGGATTTCGCTGCAATCTCGCGCAGGGCAAGGACAGGATTCTTGTCGCGATCCCGGTCCAGGAAAGGCTCCGCACCGCCCGACAGCTGACGCGCGCGGAAGGCGGAATAGAGCACGAGATCGAAGCGGTTCGGAACTTTGTCGATGCAGTCTTCAACGGTAACGCGGGCCATTTCGGCTCCTTGGATACTTCAGGGGAAATTCTGCGGGTCGGGGAAGATACAGAAGCACCAACCAATATACAAGAGGTAGGTGGATATTCCGCAGAACGCAGCTTCGGCCGCGCAGCGGAACGAGCGGCCTTCCTGGGCAGTTGCGGTTTACGGCAATCGACGCAATTTCCGCTCGGTTTCCGGCAGCGCAGCAATGAGTTGCGCTACCGTATTGCCGGATGCGGGATGGCGCCAATGCGGCGCAATATCCGCCAGCGGAACCAGCACGAATCCCCGCGCCTGCATGCGCGGATGGGGCAGCGTCGGATTCCGTTCGTGAATAATCCCATTGTAGTCCAGTAAATCCAGATCAAGCGTTCGCGGAGCATTAAGCCGGCCTCGAACGCGCCCGAATTTTCTCTCGACCAACTCAAACGCGTCCATCAGGGCGGCCGGGGCGAGCGAAGTCTCCAATTTGGCAGCGGCATTAATAAAGGTTGGTTCGAGCGGGTCTGGCCATGCCCTGGTTGCATACATCGGAGAAACTTCGATCGGTCTGATACCAAGACGACCAAGCACTGTGAGCGAGGCAGTAATGGTTTCCTCGGGCATTCCCGCTTCAGACGCGATATTTGCTCCCAGCGCGATCACGATCATGCGAATTGGAATCCCTGCATCGTTCTGCGAATATCCGGGAAGGCGGCAGGTGGGTCCATCGAAGGGATTGTCGAGTTGGTTATTGGAGATTTACCGATGTTGTTCTACCCCCAGGAAAAACTCGCATTATTTATCGACGGCGCCAATTTGTACGGCGCTGCCAAGGGCCTTGCGTTCGATATCGACTATAAGCGCCTTTTGGAGCTTTTTGCGCGCAAGGGCGTGCTCGTGCGCGCATTTTACTATACGGCGGTGGCGGAGGATCAGGAATTTTCGCCGCTTCGGCCGCTGGTGGACTGGCTGGACTACAACGGATTCTCCGTCGTTACGAAACCACTCAAGGAGTTCACCGATAGCCAGGGGCGCCGGCGCGTCAAAGGCAATATGGACATCGAGCTCGCCATCGACGTGATGGAGATGGCGGATGTCGTGGACCACATCGTAATTTTTTCCGGCGACGGCGATTTTCGCCGGCTGGTTGAAGCAGCGCAGAAGAAGGGCCGCCGCGTCAGCGTGGTTTCGACCATTCGTACGCAGCCGCCCATGATTGCCGACGAGCTTCGCCGACAGGCCGATAATTTTATCGAACTGGAAGAACTGAAGCCCGCCATTATGCGCGAGGGCGGTCCACGCTCGGCTCAGTCGCCAATGGCGCAACATCTGAATGCCAACCAGTTCGCGCAATCCGCCTGATCCTTCCTCCCGGGAGCCGGCGTTCGGTGATACGGTGCCGCGGTTCGCATGAGTCGCGATCCGGATGGGCGATGCCGTGGCAGAAATACAGTTTTGTACTCCGGAGCCGCATCGCGACTGTCCCCTCTGCCCGAGGCTCGCCGATTTTCGTTGCTCCAACCGGGTGAAATTTCCAGATTATTTCAACAATCCGGTACCGAGCTTTGGCGGTTCTCAGGCAAGGTTGCTAATTGTAGGGCTCGCCCCCGGATTGCATGGCGCCAACAGAACCGGCCGCCCCTTTACGGGTGACTATGCGGGCGACCTCCTTTATTCGGCATTGCTCACCCACCGACTGGCGCGCGGAAATTACAGCCAATGCGCCAATGACGGTCTCGAACTGATCGATTGCGCAATCACCAATGCCGTTCGCTGCGTGCCGCCGGGGAACAAGCCGTTGCCGGTCGAAATCGGAACGTGCCGGCAATATTTGGCGGCGCAAATCCAATGCATGGAAAAATTGAAAGCAATCCTGACTTTGGGGCAAATCGCCCACGAAAGCGTTTGTTCCGCACTGGGCGTCAAGAAAAAGAGCCATCCCTTCGGTCACGGCGCCCGGCACGAAACCGGCAGGTTTACGCTCATCGCGAGCTATCACTGCTCTCGTTACAACACCAATACCGGCGTTCTTACACCCGCGATGTTCGATACCGTCGTGAGGGCGGCAAAACTGGCGGCAGGCCTTGGGCAGCGGGAGATCGACTAACCCGCTCTCAGTCCGGGGATATCCAACCTGGAATCGTCAAGGCCTGCTTCAACCCTTTGCGCGCAACAAACGCGCCTTGTCGCGAGCCCAATCGCGCGACTTCTCCGTTTCTCGTTTGTCGTGCAATTTTTTGCCGCGCGCCACACCAAGTTCGAGCTTGGCAATTCCCTTGAGCGTGAAATAGAGGCGCAGCGGAATCAGCGTCATGCCTTCGCGCTGGACCGCGGCCGCCAGCTTTCGCACTTCGGTTTTCCGCACCAGCAATTTGCGGGGCCTGCGCGGCTCGTGATTAAAACGATTGGCCATCGTGTATTCGGGGATATAGGCGTTGATCAGCATGATTTCGCCGTTCTTCGCCTGGGCGTAGGACTCCGCGATCGTGGCTCTGCCGGTCCTGAGCGCCTTCACTTCGGATCCCATCAGGACGATGCCCGCTTCGAGAGTCGATTCGATGGAATAGGCATGGCGCGCTTTGCGATTGTCGGCAACGATACGACGCTCCGGCTCGTCACTCTTTTTTCTGGCCATGTCAGATATTTATCAAGCCTGCTGCGGCCATGACTTCGCGCAACCGCGCCTGCACGGCTTTGCTCGCGGAAACGATCGGCAGACGCACCTCATCGCCGCACAGACCCAGAAGCGAGACGGCAAACTTCACCGGTGCCGGACTCGCTTCGAGGAACATGGCGTCGTGCAGCGGCGCCAGCCGATCCTGCAGCAACAGCGCACGGTCGAAGGCGCCCTGCATGCAGGCTTCCTGGAACTCGGCGCAAAGCCGAGGCGCGGCATTCGCGGTCACCGAGATGCAGCCGCAGCCTCCATGCGCCATATAGCCGAGGGCGGTGATGTCCTCGCCCGAAATCAGACGGAAGGCTCTTCCACAGGCGTCGCGTTCGCGGCTCGGACGCGCGAGATTCGCGGTCGCGTCCTTCACACCTGCGATGTTCGCGATCCTCGAGAGTCGGGCCATCGTTTCAACGGATATCTCGACAACGCTACGGCCGGGAATGTTGTAGAGCACGATGGGAATGTCGACTGCTTCGGCGATCGCGGCAAAATGACGGTAGAGCCCCTCTTGTGTCGGCTTGTTGTAATAGGGCGCGACAGAGAGGACCGCATCGGCTCCAACCTCCTTTGCCTGGCGGGTGAGGGAAATTGCCTCGGCCGTGGAATTGGAGCCGGCGCCGGCGATCACCGGCACGCGTCCCTTCGTCTCCTCGACACAAATTTCGACCACACGGATGTGTTCTTCGTGGCTCAGCGTCGCCGACTCGCCCGTCGTCCCTGTGGGAACCAGCCCATGGGAACCTTCGGCGATCTGCCACGCGACCAGCCTCCGCAAGGCATCTTCGTCTACCCGACCATGCGAAAACGGCGTGATGAGCGCCGGCATGGAACCCTTGATGCGTTCGCGCAACTCGCGCATGGCGAATACCCGTCCTTTGTCCGGCAACCGGCGTTCGATAGGCGAACGGCATGATGCGATCGTCACTGTTCAACAAGTCGTGCGCTTATTATGCTTGATAATGCCCCTTCAGGACGAGTCCCATCTCTAACCGGTCCCCCAATTTCCTGCAGTTGTGTCGCGCCACTACCTTCTCGCTGGCATTGCTGGTCACCGCCGGGGCAACAGCACAGACCTCCGGAAACGCCCTGCCGCCAGGCCTGATCCGCCAGGGCAACGTAATCATGATGCAGCCAATCTTCGATTCCGACGAGGGCATTTCAGCCCAATCCCTTGGAGGCGAGCGTAGACCAGGCTTGTTGCGCTATCTAAGCGCAGCCGATCGTGAGCTGTACACCCGAGCCTTGGATCTGGCGGCCCGTGGCGACTGGACGGGAGCACGTGGACTTGCCGGTCAGGGCCACGATCCGATCGCCAACAAGATTATCGAATGGCGCTTTTTGCTGGACAAGAACAGCGGCGCCTCGTTCGAAAACATCGCCGCTTTTCTGAAGGATAATCCCGATTGGCCCGACCGCGAGGTGCTCTTCGCGCGGGCAGAGAAAGCGATCAACCCTCTGGCCGATCCCCATGCGATCGTCGGCTGGTTTGGCGACCGTCCTCCAACCACGGGAATCGGAAAAATCCGACTCGGCGAGGCGCTGAGCGCAACCGGTTCCAACATCCATGGGCAGGAGCTGATCCGGCAGGGATGGATCGAGGGCAGCTTCGATCCGCAGCAGGAATTCGCGATCGCCCAGCGTGACGCTGCGGAGCTCAACCCCGATGTGGATCGCCGGCGCCTGACGTTGCTTCTTCTGCACGGTGATCTTGAGGGAGCGCGGCGCGAGATCTCCAGACTGACAGCCGAGGATCAGACGATCGCGCAAGTAGCCATCGCGCTGAAAACCAGTCCCGCGTCAGGAGAGCGGGAGCTCGATCGGCTCCCTCTATCCGCCCAGAACGATCCCATGATCCTGTTTGAGCGAACGAAACTCCTGCGTCAGCGCAATCAGGTCGATGCCATCCCCGATCTCATTCTGCGCGCACAAATGCACGACCTCGCCACAATCGATCCCATCCATTGGTGGAACGAAATCAATATCGATACCCGGGATGCTCTGTCTGCCGGCGATGCGCGGGGCGCCTATGCACTGGCCGCCGGCTCAGGTCTGGATCCCGCGAGCAACGAATATCCGGACTCGCAGTTTCTGGCAGGCTGGATTGCTCTGCGACGACTGCAGGACCCGCCCGCGGCGCTCGCTCGTTTTCGAGCGCTGGCCTCGGCCGTAACACGACCCATTTCGAAGGCGCGTGCGCACTACTGGGAAGGACGAGCCTTTGAAGCCGAAGGAGAGCTAACGGAAGCCGCAAAGCAATATCGGATTGCAGCGGACAGCGCGGAGACATTCTACGGTCAAATCGCGCTTGCCCGGTTGGAGTCCCAGCCGCAACTGCGTCTGAGCAGTGCAAGGATCGACGCCGGTGCCGCGCGCGGCCCCTTCGAGCGCGAGGAATTCACGCGCGCAATTCACGTGCTGGGCGACCTCGGCTTCGAGAACGCGCTTCGCGCGTTCGCCCTTCGCGATGCGGATCTTTATCCCGATGCGCGTCACGTCACACTGCTGGCGGCAGACCTGACGGCCATGGGGTTTCGCGAAGTGGCGCTGCGCGTCGCAAAGGAAGCGAGCTACAGCGGCCTTGAGCTCATGGATTATTCGCACCCTGTGATCTCCGTGCCCCCCTATACCGGGATGGGAATGCCGCCCGAGCCCGCGCTGGTGCTCGGAATCATTCGGCAGGAGACGGAATTCGACCCTGACGCGGTGAGCGGAGCCGGTGCGCGCGGTATCATGCAACTGATGCCGACGTCCGCCAAACGCGATGCCCAGCTGGCCGGAGTCGCCTATCGTCCGCAGGCATTGACCGGAGATGCCACCTACAGCATGCAACTCGGTATGGCCGAATTGTCCAGCTATCTTTCGGATTGGGGAGGGTCCTACGTCCTCGCTGCGGCTTCCTACAATGCCGGGGCTGGAAACGTCCGTAAGTGGATCGCGCAGTTCGGCGATCCCCGCGATTCGCGCGTCGATCCCATCGACTGGATCGAATTGATTCCCTTCACCGAGACCCGCAACTATGTCCAGCGGGTGATCGAGAACACCGAAGTTTATCGCAACCGCCTTGCCGGGCGTAACCAACCCTTGGGTATCCTGGCCGATATATACCGCCCCAACGCGCCTCAGACGGGGCCGCTGCCCTCTTCAGTCACCCGAAGCACGGCGGCATTTCCGGTTCCTGCTCCGAAGCCGGTAGCCGCAAGCGCGGGGCAATGAGCGATTGTGGATGCCAACGGGATGCATCTCGCCACTATTCTCGGCCGAACCAAGAACGAACGCGTTCAATTCAGGATCGACAACCATTCGCGCGCGAGGCGCTGCGCCTCGGCGATCTGACTGAAATTCATCTCGCGCGAGATTTGCGCGCGCCATGACTTGGCAATTTCGCTGCCCTTCAAGGCGGCCAGGTTGAACCATTTGTGCGCAGCAATGAAATCGACTTCGACGCCCTGACCCGTCGAGTAGGCAAGTCCAAGATTGTAGAGAGCGTCCGGTCGCCCCTTTTTCGCGTCAAGCTCGTATTCCGCGAGCGAATCCAAATCGATGCAAGCCATCCCAATACCCCCAGATCAAAGGCCCCCTCGGGACCCGCTTCCGAAAGCGCAGGCCTTCTGGCTTGCGCGAACGGATTGGATCGTGTCCCGGTAGAAGCTAAAGGCGGGTTAACGCTGATGACGCCGGGGTTCGCCGGAGTTGCATGCAGGGCACTTTGCCCACGTGTTCCTTCGGGATCAATGCTTCGTTTGCCCGGGGGAAGAGGCGCGTGGGTTCTGCTTTCAAATAAGAAAGAGAACCCACGCGCAGCCTGAAGGCTATGGGAAGTTTTGGCCGCTCTTGCCGTGGGCGGCGCCGGCTGCGATTGAGCCGGTCACGGGACTTTCGTCCTCTTCTCGATGAGGCTGGCCGCGACCGCCACGCGCATGCGGATTTTGCACTTGCAGGGAGATCGCGGCCATTGCCTGGAACATCAACCGGCCTACATCGCCATTTCTGGAGCAGAGGCCTTTTTTGTGCGGCGCGTTTTCCGCTTCGCGGTCTTCCGCTTGGCGGCCTTGCGCTTTGTCTTGGTCTTCCGCGCAGCGCCCCTCGCGCCCGCCTTACGAACCGTGCGCTTTACCGCGCGCTTCGCCGTGCGCTTCTTCGCGCGCTTCTTGGTCTTTTTCTTTCTTGCAGTCATTGGCATGTGAAACGACTCCTCTAACGTTCGGGTCATGCGACTCGCACCCCCAAAACGCTAAAGAATATGAGAGGGTTGCATTAACGAAGCAATACTCCCCCTCCGCACGCAAACCCAGCCACTCGGCAGGATCACACATTTCCTAATGATTCATTGGATTCTAGATCATCATCTGTATACGGAATTGTTTGGCTGCCTCATTCGCCCGCTCGCGTCAACGGCTTGAAATTGTGCGAATCACCCCTCGTCGGGGATTTCGAGTCTGCTCCTGAGCAGCCCGTTGACGGCCTGTGGATTGGCTTTGCCACCCGTCTGTTTCATCACCTGACCGACGAACCATCCGACGAGCTTTGGTTTTTTCCTGACCTCCTCCACTTTGTCGGGATGCGCCGCGATCACGGCTTCGATAGCTGCTTCAAGAGCGCCGGTGTCGTTCATCTGCACAAGCTCGCGCGAGCGCACGATCTCGTCAGGATCGCCGCCTTCGCTCCAGACGATATCCAGAACGTCTTTCGCGATCTTCCCGGAGATGGTGCCGTTGGAGATCAATCTGAGTATCCGGTTGTTCGCGGCCGCCGAGACCGGTGCCTGCGTTATACCGAGGCCGTCGCGATTTAGTCGCCCCAGAACCTCATTGTTGAGCCAGTTCACAGCGATCTTGGCATCCACCTCGCGCGCCAATTCCTCGTAGTAATCCGCCAGCTCGCGCTCGGCGACCAGCACTCCCGCATCGTAGGCCCCTATGCCATAGTCGCGCATGAAGCGTGCTTTTTTGTCGTCCGGAAGCTCGGGCAGAGAGGTCGCGATCTTCCGTACCCAGTGCTCGTCGAGAACCAGCGGAAGCAGGTCGGGGTCAGGAAAATAGCGATAGTCATACGCCTCTTCCTTGGAACGCATGGAGCGAGTCTCGCCGAGGCGTGCATCGAACAGCCGGGTTTCCAGCCGGATCGCGCCCCCTGCTTCCAGGATATCGACCTGACGCCGGGCTTCGAAATCCACGGCATGGGTTATAAAGCGCAGCGAGTTGACATTCTTGATCTCGCAACGCGTACCGAGCGGATCGCCGGGCCTACGCACCGAAACGTTGACATCCGCGCGCATCGAGCCTTCGTCCATGTTGCCGTCACAGGTGCCCAGATAGCGCACGATTGCGCGCAGCTTGCGCAGAAACGCTGCCGCCTCCTCGCCCGACCGCATATCGGGCCGGCTGACAATTTCCATCAGCGCCACGCCGGCACGGTTAAGATCGACAAGAGAGTTGTCGGCTTGCTGGTCATGCAGGCTCTTGCCGGCGTCCTGCTCGAGATGGAGCCGCTCGATGCCGACACGGGTGCTTTCGCCCCCCGCAAGGTCGATGACAATTTCGCCTTCGCCCACGATGGGATTCTTGTATTGCGATATCTGATAGCCCGCCGGCAGATCGGGATAGAAATAGTTTTTCCGGTCGAAGACGGAAACGAGATTGATCGCCGCCTTTAGCCCAAGCCCGGTACGCACGGCCTGCTCGACGCAATAGCCGTTGATGACCGGCAACATTCCGGGCATCGCCGCATCGACGAAGCTTACCTGCGAATTGGGCTCCGCTCCGAACTGCGTCGAAGCACCGGAGAAAAGCTTCGCCTTGGACAGAATCTGGGCGTGGACTTCCATGCCGATGACAATTTCCCACGGCCCCGTGGCGCCGTCGATCGTCTTTGCCGAACGCCGTCCGGTTTCGGCCCTCATGTTTCCGTCCACCAAGTTCTGGGCCTCGCCTTGAAATCCGCGGCGACCTCGATCGCGCGTCCTGCGCGTAGCACCGTGGATTCGTCGAAGGCCCGACCGATGATCTGCAGGCCCAGCGGCAGACCGTTTCCCGTGACGCCCGCGGGAACGGCAAGCGCCGGGAGACCGGCGAGATTGGCCGTCACCGTAAAAACGTCATTCAGGTACATCGAGAGGAGATCGGCAGCCTTTTCCCCGATCGGAAACGCCGGTCCGGGCGTGACCGGCGTGAGCAGCACGTCGCAGCGCGAGAACGCGTCGGTGAAATCACGCGCGATCAGGGTGCGCAGCTTCTGGGCCCGGGCGTAATAGGCTTCATAATAGCCTGCAGACAGAACATAGGTTCCGATGAGGATGCGCCGGCACACTTCCGCGCCGAACCCCTCGGCGCGGCTTCGTTCGTAGAGATCCCCGATACCTTCGGCGCGAGCCGTGCGATGGCCGTAACGCACGCCGTCGTAACGGGCAAGATTGGAAGAAGCCTCGGCCGGCGCGACGATATAATATACCGGCAATGCGTACTTCGTATGCGGCAGGCTTACTTCGACAAGCTCGGCACCCTGCAGCTTCAGCCAATCCGCGCCCTTCGTCCACAACTCCCCGATCTCGGGCGGCGCGCCGTCGATGCGATATTCCGCGGGAATGCCGACCCGCAAACCTCTTACTCCGCCTTCGAGATTTTCCTCGTAGTCCGCAACCGGCCTGTCCACGCTGGTGGAATCTTTCGGATCGACACTTACCATCGCCTTGAGCAGAATTGCCGCGTCGCGCACCGTACGCGCCATCGGCCCCGCCTGATCGAGCGACGACGCGAACGCGACAATTCCCCATCGCGAACAACGTCCATAGGTCGGCTTGAGCCCGACAATGCCGCTTATGCCGGCCGGCTGGCGGATGGAACCGCCCGTATCCGTCCCAGTGGCACCGGGGCAAAGACGTGCGGCAACCGCTGCCGCCGAACCGCCTGACGACCCTCCCGGCACGAGGCTTTGGTTCGCGCCGTTCGCACGCCACGGGCTGACCACCGGATTGAAATGGCTTGTCTCGTTGGACGAGCCCATCGCGAACTCGTCCATGTTCGTTTTGCCGAGCATCACGGCGCCCGCATCCCACAGATTCCGGGTAACGGTCGATTCGTAGGGCGGGATGAAGTTCGACAGGATTTTGCTGCCAGCCGTGGTCCGCACGTCCCTGGTACAGAAAAGATCCTTGACCGCGAGCGGAAGGCCTTCCAGCGGCCCGGCGGCGCGATCCGCGATACGCCTGTCGGACTGCTCCGCCATCGCGAGGGCGCGCTCCGGCGTTTCCGTGATGAACGCATTCAATGCGCGCGCGGCGTCCATCGCCTCGATACAGGCGCCGGTCAATTCCCGGGCAGAGATTTTGCGTGCCCGCACCGCCTCGCGCGCTTCGGTCAACGTAAAATCGGTCGGTGCGGCGGGCAGCGACATGCCTATTCCACGACCTTGGGAACGACGAAGAAGTGATCCTCCGCCGCTGGCGCATTGCGCATGAGCGCCTCGGCGTTGCCGCCCTCGGTCACGGCATCTTCGCGGAGCTTGAGGTTCTGTTGCACGACGCTCTGCATCGCTGGAACATCGGTAACGTCCACTTCCTCCAGTTGTGCGACCCATGCGAGAATGCCGTTGAGTTCGTTCATCATCGGTTCGACCTGTCCCTCCCCGAGGGCGATTCTCGCCAGTCGGGCAATCCGGCGGACGGTTTCCTGATCGACGGACATGGGGCACTCGCTGTCGTAAGGGTTCAATCCTTGCTATCAACCGGGGTCCATACTGGCAAGCGAATGTGGGAAGACGTGAAGTGCCGCTCGACATCAAAGGCATCGATCATGTGCAGATTGCCGTTCCCGGGGCGGTCGAGCCGGAATGCCTCGCATTCTATCGCGAAGTGATGGGCCTTACCGAAATCGCAAAGCCGGAAGAGCTGAAACGCCGCGGCGGAGCGTGGTTCCAGTTGCCCAATCTCCAAATGCATGTGGGCGTCGACCGGGAAAATTCCGCGAACAGCAAGCGGCACATATGTTTTCTCGTGGCCGATCTGGCGGCGGCCCGGGCGGTCGTTCAGGCAAACGGAGTCGCCATCGAAGAGGAAAGCGATACGGAGGGCTTGCAGCGCTTTTTCATTCGCGACCCGGCCGGAAACCGCATCGAAATCGGTCAAAGATAGGCGTGCTCGTCGATCTGCACGGCATGAAAGCGCAAATCGCGCCCTGCGCGCGCCTGATGGGCCTCGACCTGGGGGAGAAAACCATCGGCATTGCGCTATCGGATATACTCCTGACCGTTGCCACCCCGTTGGAGACGCGCAAGCGCGGCAAATTCACTGTCGATGCCACGGCCATGCTCGCCCTGATGGCGAGACACGGCGTTGGCGGCCTTGTCGTCGGGCTGCCGCTCAATATGGACGGTAGCGATGGTCCTGCCGCGCAATCGGCTCGCGCTTTCGCAAGGAATTTTTCGGTACGGTCGGAACTGCCCATCCTGCTGTGGGATGAACGGCTATCGACCGCCGCCGTCACCCGAACGCTTCTGGAAGCGGACGCCTCACGCAAGCGCCGGGCGCAGGTCATCGACAAGATGGCAGCCGCATACATTCTGCAAGGCGTGCTCGATGCGCTGCACCATGCGAGACCAACGTGAGCACGCCCGGCGACGAACATCCGGCGCGTTTCCTTTGGCTGTTGCCGGGCATGCGGCCGCCGGTAGTGCTGCCGCGCCGCCAGGAGATGGTTTTCCTGCTGGTCGGGCTTACCATTCTCTTCAGCGGCTACGATCTCAACATTTTCGGACTGGCGTTGCCGCAAATCCAGAAGGCGCTGCACATCCCCGAGGATCAGGCCGGACTGACCGCAACCTATTTCCGTCTGGCAACGCTCGCGGCCCTGATTATCGCACCTCTTGCCGACATTTTCGGCCGGCGCAGGCTGCTTCTCTTCACGGTGATCGGCGAAGCCGTGTTTACCTTCGCAACCGCTTTTGCGCAGACCTATCCCCAATTCGTCTGGCTGCAGATTGCGGTGCGGGTCTGCGGTTACTGCGAGGAGCTCCTCTGCTTCGTCGTCATAGCCGAGGAAATCGGCGAAAAGGCCCGCGGCTGGTCCATCGGCACGCTGGGCGCCATGAACGGGACGGGAGCCGGACTTTCCGCTCTCGTGTTTGCACTGGTGAATGTTCTGCCGTTCGGTTGGCGCGCGCTCTATGTGGTTGGTGCAAGTGCGCTGTTCGTTCTTGCCTGGTTTCGCCGTTGGCTTCCGGAGACCAGGCGGTTCGAACTGCACCGCGCCGAGATGGCGCGCCTGGGAACGAAAACCCATGCGATGTGGGAAACCCTGGCACAGCTGGGACGCCGGTTTCCGGTGCGCCTCGCGATCATGCTGGCAGGCGTAGCCGCGCTCGATTTTTCGGTGGCCCCTTCGGTGATCCTGATGGCCAAGTACCTGCAGCAGGATCTCCACTATGCGCCCGCACAGGTGACGCTTCTTTATGTCTTCGGCGGATTTCTTTCGGTGGCCGGGAACATCATGGCCGGCAGAATTTCCGATCGGGCCGGGCGAAAGCGCGTCATTGTCGTCTGCGGCATGATTTGTGCCGCCGGATTTGCAGTCTTCTTCAGCGGCGTCGGCGGCGGTGTGGTCGCGGTCGCATGGATCGTCGCCATTTTCGGCTACCTCTCCTGCCAGGCGCTGGTTGCAGGCTTCGTGGCGGAAATCTTTCCGACAGCGTATCGCGCTACGGCATCGACCCTTCGCTACGTCGTTGCGACGTTGGGAGGCGCCTGCGCGCTGGCTCTTGAAGGCGTTTTCTACAATCTGTTCGGCGCCCACGGCCCCGCGATATCGATTTTCCTGGCGGCGATGCCCATCGCCCTGATCGCTATTCTCCTTCTTCCGGAGACGGCCGGCCGCACGCTGGAAGAGATTGCGGAAGCTCCCCGTCTGGCGTTATAAGCCCGTCTTTACATGCGCCCGGTTGACGGACCGATTCTCAAATCCAGCCATCTTCTTGGCATCGGCGCGCTTTCCATCGACGAAATCACCCCTTTGCTCGATCTTGCCGACGTCTATGTCGGCCTCAACCGCAGCGCGCAGAGGAAGCAGTCGCTTCTCAGGGGCCGCACGCTCATCAACCTGTTTTTCGAGCCCTCGACGCGCACACAAAGCTCCTTCGAGCTGGCGGGTAAGCGATTGGGCGCCGACGTTCTCAACATGTCCGTCAGGACGTCTTCCGTCTCCAAGGGCGAGACGTTGCTCGACACGGCGGCCACGCTCAATGCGATGCGGCCCGACATTCTGGTGGTGCGTCACCAGGATTCGGGAGCGGCCGAGCTTCTGTCCCGAAAACTGGACTGCTGTGTCGTCAATGCCGGCGACGGCGCGCACGAACACCCCACCCAGGCCCTTCTCGATGCGCTCACCATCCGGCGACGTCGCGGCAATCTCGAGGGTCTCATCGTCGCCATCTGCGGCGACATTCTGCACAGCAGGGTGGCACGCTCGAACATCATTCTGCTGTCGAAGCTTGGAGCGCGCGTCCGGCTCGTGGCGCCCCGCACGCTTCTGCCGCCGGACGCGGACCGGCTTGGCGTCGAGATCCATACCGACATCTACGATGGGCTGAACGGCGCCGACATCGTGATGATGCTGCGGCTGCAGCTCGAGCGGATGGCGGGCGCCTTTGTCCCTTCGACGCGCGAATACTTCCGTTTCTGGGGTCTGGACCGCGAGAAACTGGCCTGCGCCAAACCCGGAGCCCTGGTGATGCATCCCGGTCCCATGAACCGCGGCGTGGAAATCGACTCCGTGGTGGCCGACGACATCGAGGTCAGCGTCATCCAGGAACAGGTGGAAATGGGCGTGGCCATCCGGATGGCGGTGCTCGATGCGCTGGCGCGCGGGCTTGCGGCGCAAGGACGCAACGCGCCATGAGCAGGCTCGCCTTCACCAACGCCCGGTTGCTCGATCCCGCCAGCAGGCTCGACGTCCCGGGCGCGATGCTGGTCGAGGACGGGCGCATCGTCGATTGCGGCCCTCGCCTCTTCCATGACGGCGGACCCTCGGGCGCCGAGATCGTCGATTGCAGCGGCCGCATGTTGGCACCGGGCCTGATCGACATGCGCGTCTTTACGGGCGAACCCGGCAGCGAACATCGCGAGACCCTGGAGTCGGCAAGCCTGGCGGCAGCCGCGGGCGGCGTTACCACCATGGTCGTGATGCCCAACACCGATCCCGTGATCGACGAGCCGTCGCTGGTGGACTTCGTCAGGCGCCGGGCCGCCGCCACGGCGCGCGTGCGGGTTCTGCCGATGGCGGCGCTGACGCGCCATCTGGCCGGCGAAGTCATGACCGAGATGGGGCTTTTGATGGAAGCAGGCGCCGTTGCCTTCACGGACGGCGATCGCACGGTGGCCAATGCCCGCGTCATGCGCCACGCGCTCGCCTATGCCTCCACCTTCGGGGCGCTTGTGGTGGGACATGCCGAAGACCCGGAGCTTTCGCAGGGCGCTTCGATGACGGAAAGCGAGTTTGCCACGCGGCTCGGCATTCCCGCTGCACCGACCCAGGCCGAAACCATCATTGTCGAGCGCGACATACGCCTGGTCGAGCTGACCGGCGCGCGTTTCCACTTCGGCCAGATCTCGACGCGCGCATCGCTCGAAGCGATCGTAGCCGCCAAGACACGCGGATTGCCCGTCACCTGCGGCGTCTCGGTGTATCATCTGACGCTGAACGAACTGGACGTCGGCTCCTACTACACGTTCCGCAAGGTGAAGCCGCCGCTCCGTTCCGAAGCCGATCGCGCTGCAATGGTGGAAGGCGTTGCGAGCGGAGCCATCGACGCAATCGTTTCGAGCCACGATCCCCAGGCCGCGGACACCAAACGCCAGACCTTCGCGCAGGCGGCCTTTGGCGCGATAGGGTTGGAGACCTTGCTGCCCGCTGCGCTCACGCTGCATCACAATGGTCGCGCGAGTCTGCTGCGCGTTTTGGAAACGATGACCGCCGCGCCGGCCCGCATTCTTGGACTAGACAGCGGTACGCTCGCAACAGGTGCGCCAGCCGATCTCGTCCTGTTCGATCCCGACGAAGCCTTTGCCGTCGATTCCGCAAAGCTGCACTCGCGGGCCCGCAACACACCGTTCGAAGGCCGCACCTTCGAGGGCCGCGTGTATAGGACATATGTGGCGGGTGAATGCGTGTATGAGCGGTCGCAATCCCGCTGATCTGTGGTATCCTTCGGGCGATATGCCATAGGAATACCGTGATGCTGCACACGATCGAGGTAGAAATTGACTCGAAGGGTCATATCCGCCCTCTTGAGCCCGCTGAAAGAATTCCCGCAGGCCGTGCTCTGTTGACATTGCTGGCGCTGGCCGACGATGAGGCGCTCGATCTCGCGGAGCGGTCCCTGGGAGAGGACTGGTCGAGACCCGAAGAGGACGCGGCATGGGCGCACCTTCAGCCGGGCAGGTAGTTCTGCTGCCCTTTCCCTTTTCAGATTTGAGCCGTAGCAAACTTCGCCCTGCATTACTGCTCGCCCGGGGTGGAAAGAGCGATTGGGTCGCGTGTCAGATCACGAGCAATTCCTATGCGGATTCCCACGCGGTGGAATTAAGGGGCGATGCGTTTTCGGAAGGCGGATTGCAGCGGATCAGCTACGTCCGTCCCGCGAAGCTGTTCACTGCCCACGAGTCCCTTTTCGTAGCCAGTGCGGGATTGCTGAAACCACCGGCGCTCGCGCAGGTTCGCGATGCGGTCGTTGCCGTCATTCGCGGATGAAGATGCCGTAAAATCGCGCATTGGCTCTCTGCGTCACTTCACCCTTTCTCCCGTCTGATCCTGCCCCGACTGATGCCAGACGGCACGGGTTGCGTGGCTGTTCTTCACGCCGCCAAATCTGACCTGGGCGTTCACGACCTTCAGAAAAAAATTGCGGGGACCTTCGGCAAATATCTCGATGGGAGGCTGATCAGGCGCGGGAATAATATAAAGGTGACCCGCGCGACGGCCGACCGTCAGCATGTCTGTCGGCGAAAACCGATAGCGGCCGACGAACTGGTCGAGAATATCCACGCCAAGTGAGATTTCGATGTGCGACTTGGGAACCTCCAGGTCGACTGGAATGGCCGGATCGAGAAGGTGCAACCCGATATCGTCCACGCCAGCGCCCGTCTGGGCATTGGCGAGCGCGACGATGCCAAGGCGCGCTTTCTTGTTGTAGCCCGCAAACGCCCGATAACCGCCAACGCTGCCGTTTTTCCAGACAATCTCGCGTCCACCATCGTCAAAGATGTTCCAGCCCAGCGCGATCGCCGTCGCAGGCTGCATGCCGCCCGGGCGCCGCATCGCGACCATGGAATTGAATGCAAGACGCAGTGGCAACCCTTTGGAGCCGAGTGCTACGTCGAGAAGCTTCAGCAAATCATTTGCGGTAGAGCGCAGCGCACCCGCGCCCAGAAGGGCGCCCTCATCGCCGTGTTCGGCGGGCTTCAAATCCATGTCGTAGGGAAGCGCCTCGCGGCGGACCATGTCGGCCGTCGGAACGATGCGCGTATCATTCACGCCGAGTGGGACTGTAATACGAGATTGAACGAGATCGGCATAGGTCATCTTAGCGTGCGCGGAAAGGGCAATTCCCAAAAGCCCGAACCCGACATTCGAATACTCGTATTGGCTGCCGGGCGCACGCGTCAGCCTGTACGATGACAGGAACGCGTAAAGGTCCGCGACCGTATAGCCCGCATATTTGTTGTCGGGATCCTTCGATACCAGATTGGCCGGCCGCAGCGGCAGGCCGGACGTCTGGGTCGCCAGATCGGCGAGCGAAATCTGCTTGCCTTCGTAGGTTGGAATGGTCACGCGCCCGGCGGGAAGAAGCTCCTGCACCGGCTCGTCCAGCGCGACGTCATGGCGCTGCACCATGTCCGCGAGCAACAGCGCGGTGAACACCTTCGTGATCGAACCTATGTCATAGACGGTGTCGCCGCTGACCGGCGTCTTGTCCTTCAAGCCCCGTGTGCCGTAGGCGACAATCCGGTTTCCCGTCGGTTCCGCGATTCCCACGACAATACCCGTTGCCGCCTTTTGCAGATCGACGCGGACCTGGAGCATGTGGGTGATTTCGGCGTCCGAGGGAAGCGGACCTGCGAAGACGGTCGTCGATGCGCAAGCCAGAACGCAGCACGCTGCCAGAATTCCCTTGTGCATGGATGTCTCCTTTCTCGTCTCGACACATAGCTTATCCAGCCAAGCATTCCAGGCAGCAAGCGGCCTGGATGTGATAGCATCGCGCCAGGTTGGGCAGTAACGTGGAGATTGATGGAAATGGGGCCGGTTGCCAATGAAACGCTTGGCGTCCTGATCCGGCAATTCGATACGGCCTGGAAGCTGATGGGTTTGCACCTCAACGGGCTTTCCACCGATGAGTGCCTGTGGCGTCCCGCTCCGAAGGGACTGCATGTCCATCGCGCTGTCGATGGGCGCTGGCACGCCGATTGGCCGCAGAGCGAAGCCTACGCTGTCGGACCGCCGAGCATCGCATGGCTGACATGGCATGTCGGGTTCTGGTGGTCGATGGTGATTGACCATTCGTTCGGCAACGGTGCCCTTTCGCGCCAGAGCGTGATGTGGCCCGGCAGTGCCCAGGAAGTACGCGAGCGGCTCACGGAACTGCAGACACGGTGGCGGGCAGACCTTGAAAAATTTGACGATGACGAATTGCGATCGCCCCAGCGAGCGCGGTGGCCATTCCGCGACCGTCCCATCGGCGACATTGTCGCATGGGTCAATCTCGAACTGACCAAGAATGCCGCCGAGATCGGCTATGCGCGCTTTCTCTACGCCCAGGCGCTTCAATGATATAAGGTTGGTTTTAGCTCGCCCTTCGTTCCCGGCATTGGAAACACGATGTTCGAATTTCTCCGCGCGATCGACTGGAAGGATCAGTTGCCGTGGCTCGCGCCGGCGCTTGGGTTCGGTTACCTGCTCGGATCGATACCGTTCGGGCTGCTCTTCACGCGGGCGGCGGGAGCAGGCGATGTGCGCAAAATCGGCTCCGGCAATATCGGCGCCACGAATGTGCTGCGCACCGGCAAGCGCCGGGCGGCGCTCGCAACCCTGCTCTGCGACGGCGCAAAAGGCGCGGTAGCGGTCATCGTCGCGCGTGCGTGGCACGGCGAAGCCGTCGCCGTGATCGCGGCGCTGGGCGCCTTCCTCGGCCATCTGTATCCGGCATGGCTGGGCTTCAAAGGCGGCAAAGGCGTGGCGACATTCTTCGGCGTCACCCTGGCGCTTTTCTGGCCGGTCGGATTGCTGGCGTTGGCGACATGGGGAGCAGCCGCGTGGTTCTGGCGCATGTCTTCGCTTTCCGCCCTGATTGCCAGCGTTCTCGCGCCGGTCTACATGCTGCTTTATCGCGAGCCGCTCTACGCCACGCTTGAGGTTGTGCTCGCGCTCTTTATTGTGACGATGCACCGCGAAAACATTCGTCGCATGGCGACCGGGCATGAACCCCGCATCGGCGCGGCCAGTGCTTATCGCTCGGATCCGGCGTGACAGGCGCGCCTGAAGATTGCATCTTGCCGTGTGCGCAGGTGTTCTCGAAAACCCGGCGCGCTGCCCCTGACAACGCTGGAGAGACAATGATTGACATAAGGTTGCGCAAGACCGGCCGCATCGCGGGCGCGCTCGCGGCCGCGATGCTGTGCGCTTTTGTCGGTGCGGCCCGTCCCATGATCGGCGTGCAGGCGGATGCGGACAATGTCGTTCGCGCGACGCTTTCCAACGGTTTGCGCGTGATCGTGGTTCGCAACACGCTGGCGCCTGTGGTCGCCACCGCCGTCAACTATCTCGTCGGCTCCGACGAGGCGCCGGCCGGTTTCCCGGGCACCGCGCACGCCCAGGAGCATATGATGTTCCGCGGCAGTCCGGGCCTGACCGCCGACCAACTGGCCGACATCGGCAGCGCGATGGGCGGCAATTTCAACGCCAACACGCGCGAGAGCCTGACGCAATATCTGTACACCGTCCCGGCAGAAGACATCGACGTGGCGCTTCATATCGAGGCGGCGCGCATGCAGGGCGTGCTCGACACCGACAAGGATTGGGACGCCGAACGTGGCGCCATCGAGCAGGAAGTGGCGCAGGATCTCTCGAACCCCATCTATGTGCTCTATGTAAAGCTTCGCGCCGCCTTATTTGCGGGAACGCCCTACGAACACGACGCTCTCGGCACCCGGCCGTCTTTCGACAAGACGACCGGCGATATGCTGAAGCATTTTCACGACGCGTGGTACGCACCCAACAACGCGATCCTTATCGTTGTAGGCGACGTCGATCCCCGCGGGACCCTGAAAGAGATCGAGACACTTTTCGGTTCGATAAAACCGAAGAAGCTTCCGGCAACGCCGCAAGTGTCGTTACGACCCGTTACACCGGCGATTTTCAGCGCCGATACCGACCAACCCGAAGGCACCTTGCTGCTCGCGATGCGGACGCCGGGGCTCGACAGCAGCGACTATCCCGCGCTGGAAGTTCTGGCCGACGTTCTGAGCAATCACCGCTTCGATCTGTACGGCCTCGTCGCGCAAGGCAACGCGACCAACGCCAGTTTCGCGCTCGACCCGTTGCCGAAAGCGGGGGTCGGTTATGCCTACGTCCAGTTTGCGCCGGGCAATGTCCCCAGAGCGCTTGGAAGCGAGGTCAGGGACATTCTTGACAACGTTGCGCGCAACGGCGTCTCGCCGGAACTGGTTCAGGCGGCCAAGTTCCAGGAAAAGCGGGAAGCCGAGTTTGAAAAAAATTCGATCGCCGGTCTGGCGGATGTCTGGTCCGACGCGGTGGCGCTATACGGTCTGCGCGCGCCGGACGACGATCTGGTCCGCATCGAGAAGGTGACGGTGGCCGACGTCAACCGCGTGGCCCGCAAATATCTCGATATCGCCCACGCCGAAACCGCCATCCTGAATCCGCAGGGCTCCGGCGCGCCTGTCGCCTCAGGCGGCGGATATGGCGGGCAGGAAAATATCGCGCTTGGCGACGCCAAACCCGCGACACTTCCTGCATGGGCCGAAGCAGCGCTCAATCGCCTTGAAGTGCCGCCTTCGACGCTCAATCCGGTCGTCAGCACGCTGGTGAACGGCGTGACCCTGATCGTTCAGCCGGAACGTGTCAGCGACACGGTCACGGTCTATGGCCATATCCGAAATCGCCCCGAGACGGAATCGCCGAAAGGCCAGGAGGGCGTCGCACAGGTGCTGGCCGAATTGTTTCCCTACGGCACCGAACATCTCGACCGCGTGGCATTTCAGCAGGCTCTCGACCGGTTCGGCGCAGAAGAACAGGCCGGCACCGATTTTTCGGTCCAGGTTCTGGCAAACGACTTCGATCCAGCGACCCGGCTGCTGGCCGACAACGAGCTGCATCCGGCGCTGCCCGCGCCGGCGTTTCAGATTGTTCGCGATCGTGTCGCGCAGGTTGCCGACGCCACGAACAAAAGCCCGGCGCATCTGACGCTGCAGGCTCTGCGGGCCGCGATGTTTTCCAAGAACGATCCATCCTTGCGCGAAGCGACGGCGCAATCCGTTCGCGCGCTGACGCTGGATGATGTGCGTGCGTATTACAGGACGGTGTTCCGCCCCGATCTCGCAACGCTCATCGTCATCGGCAAGGTCGATCCGGCGCAGGCAAAAGCGGTGATCGAAAAGTATTTCGGCAACTGGACGGCAAGCGGCGCCAAACCCGATACGGATCTGCCGACCGAAGCGCCCAACGCTGTGCAAACCATTGCCGTGCCCGATGCGAGCAGAGTGCAGGACAGCGTTTATCTGGCGCAGAATTTGGCATTGAAGCGATTGGACCCGGATTATTACGCACTGGAGCTGGGCAACGCCGTGCTGACGGGCGGGTTCTACGCCTCGCGGCTGAGCATCGACCTGCGCAAGACAACGGGCCTGGTTTATTCCGTCAGCTCCAGCTTCGAGGCCGGCCGGACGCGCAGCGCCTATATCATCGAATACGCCTGCGATCCCGACAAGGTGACGCGCGCCGCCGCAATCGCCGCCCAGGACATCCGCAACCTGCAGACAACGCCCGTGAACGCCGGGGAGCTCGCCCGCGCCAAAGCCATTCTGCTGCGCGAGATGCCGCTCAGGGAAGCGAGCGTCAACGAGATCGCGCGTGCGCTGGCGGACCGCCGCGACCTCGATCTCCCGCTCGACGAACCCACGCTCGCCGCGCACCGCTATGTCGCGCTCGGTCCCCAGGAGGTCCAGGCCGCGTTCCGCAAATGGATGCGCCCCGCCGATCTGGTGCGCGCGAGCGAGGGCCCGCCGCCGCAGTAATTCCATTCGCGATCTGGCGTCGTCTTATTCATCAGAACTATCGGTCTTGGCGACTTGCGCCATTCCGCGGCCACAGCAACGACAGCGCCGATGATGAAAACACGGCGGAAATCCAGCGCTTTATTGCACTCATCGAAGCATTGTGCCCACTCTGGTAAGTGCCGCCTTGTCGGCCGCAGTCAGATCGAGACGCGTGGCGACAGCGAATTGCTTTCGCGCCGCGTCCTTGTGCCCTGCGTAGAGCAGCGCCTCGCCCCACTTCAGATGCAGGCGTCCCCAGTTGGGCGCATACGTGTCCGCCTCCTCGAATTTCGCCAGCGCGAGATCGGAGCGGTTCTTCTGCATCAGCGCCTCAGCCCACATCTCCAGCGGATCGGCGAAGTGCGGGCCTTTCTGGTTGGCGCTTTTGAACTTCGCGATGGCCGCATCGTATTGGCCGCGCGACAGAAGCAACGCACCCCACTCCGAATAGGCGAACGGGATCGACGGCGCCTGTGTCACAGCGCGAACGAACCACCAGTCCGCGCGCGCGTGTTGGCCTTGCAATTCGACAATGCGCGCACGGAAGATCAGACACCTGTAGCAACCCGCAGGCGTTTGCGCGATCAGCGCATCGGCCGCCTCGAAGTCGCCGAGCCTGGCATCGGCATAGGCGAGAAACGGAAGCTCGGTCGATGGCGCGATAGTGCGCAGGCCGGGATCGAGCGCGAACAGCGCACCGGCCGCCCGATATTCGGCAAGCACGGCCGCCCAATCCTGCGCTTCGATGTCGATCATCATGCGCGCCGTGACGATATCGAGCGAGCCATTGTGCGTATTGATGCCGCCAGGTTCGGCAGAATCCGCTATGGTGGCGCGAGCGGCGGATAGATCGTGCTCCCCAAGTTCTGTACGCGTCAGCATGGCATGCATGTTGTAATTGACCCCCTGCGGGCCGAACTCGATCTCTGCTTCCCAGAGTGGGACCGCTTCATGAAAGGCTCCGAGATTCAGGTTGATAAAGGATTGCAATCTTTTCTCAGCAATCGGAACGACGTTGGCGCGGATATCGCCATGGGACGCTGCGGATAGCATCGGCACGATAGAACGGAAGTCGCGCAGGGCGGCTTCGGGATGACTGGCCTCGTCTTCGATGAGCGCAATGTTCTGCCTCGCCAGATAAAGGTCCGATATGGTCAAAATCTTTCGCATCATTGCGAGTCGTGCGGAGATGCTTGTCGACTCCTCCAGGGAGTTACCCCAGCCGAGATAGCCCCACGGGCGTTCGTTTGGCGGCCCGCTTTTGGCGAGCGCGATGAAGACGGCAATGCCCTCTCCGTTTCTATCGTGTTCGCGCAGCCAGATTCCATAACGGTAAGGTTGTGTGATTCCGTAAATGGATTCCGCCAGCTTCTGCACCAATGCGTCGATGTCGGCGTCCGGCCCAGACACCGTTCCGTTGCCCTCGGTACCCGCCCGCGCGGTGAGGCTGAGGCCGTTCGCATTCCGCACGATCTCGCCCGTGATCTGCGTAGGGTGACCGAGCATTTCGCGCAGGTAACGGTCGAGTTCACCCAGCGAGATGCCAGTTTCCGGAATCTGGACCTTGATGTCGTCGCCCCAGAAATTGGCAAACGTCTGCGGATCGCGTTGCGAATCCGTTTGCGCCTCCATGGCGGCCAGCCGGTCGAGCAGTTTGGACGCCACGACCTGCCCGGTGACACCGCGCGCCACGAGGTCGGGGGGCACCGAGAACTGCTCGATCACCAGACCGCCGCTGTCCGCGGCGTTCCAGACCATGAAGGCGAAGCCGGAGACGATCAGCGCACCGAGCGCCACCAGCAAAACCTGCAACGCGCCCATCATCCGGTCATTGAAGCGACGCCAGCGCAGATGCGAAAGCTCGAAATCGTTCTGCTCGATCAGGTTCTGCTTCTGAAGGCGGGTGAGCGCGATCTGCTCGCGTAGATATTCGCGCGATTCGCCGCCGTCGGTCGCGCCGCCCATGGCGATTCCGGACGCCAGCGCGGCGGAGCCCACCGAAGATTTCGCGATATCGTCCTCGAAATCATCGGACATGGGCGGTCTCCATGCGGGCGAGCGCGGCTTTATCCAATGCTGTGAGATCGAGGCGCGCCGCGAGAGCGAATTGTTTCTGCGCGCCGGTCTTGTCGCCGGTGTAGGCGAGCGCCTCTCCCCATTTGAGATGAAGACGCCCCCAGTTCGACGCGTATTTGTTCGCTTCCTCGAACTTTGCCAGCGCGAGGTCGGAACGGTACTTCAGCATCAGCGCCTCGCCCCATATCTCCAACGGATCGGCGAAGTGCGGGCCTTTCAGATTCGCTTCGCGGAATTTGGCAATGGCCGCGTCGCAATCGCCCCTGCGCAGAAGCATCGCACCCCAATCTGCATAGGCAAACGGAATGTCCGGCGCCTCCCCAACCGCCATGCCGAACCACCAGGCTGCGCCCTGCCAGTTGTTCTCCGCGACGTCGATGTATCCGCGCACGCGGTTGCACAGATAGCAATCGAGCGGTGTTTTTCCGATCAGCTTTGCTGCGGCCTTTATGTCGCCTGTTTTCGCGTCGGCCAGCGCAAGCCAGGGCCAAATCTGGCGGTGGAAATTCTGCATCAGTCTGATCTGGCGCGCGGCCGGCACCGACAGCGCCTTTTCGAGATCCTTGCGCGCCGCACACCAGTCGCCCTGCGCCGCCAGCGCGGCAAACTGCGGAAACTGTAAATTCGGAAGCTGCCAGCCGAAGCCGCTGGCCATGAGCGGCGCCATCTCGTCGTCGCCGAGGCGCCCGAGCATCTCGCGCGCACCGCCAACGTCGTGCGCAAATGCCGCGTCCGCTGCGCCCATTCGCACGCCAACCCAGTGCGAACCTTGGTAGTCCTCTTCGCCTTCCAGCTCGCGATACTGCCGCACGGCCTCGCCAAAATCGCCCGTCTCCTCGGCGATGCCGGCATCGGTCTCGATCATCGTCGCCTGCGCGGCACGAGGGACGATCGTATCGGCCCTGCTTCCCGCCAGCGATGTCTTTGTCGCGACGAGCGCGCGAAGCTCCCGCTCGTCGTGACCCGCCAGGGCCTCGATGTCCGCAAGCGTGGTCAGAGTGTCCGGCAGATCGGGTGCGAGCCGCACGGCCGTCCGGATGCGGTCGAGCGCTTCGGCCGTATTGTCGGCCGTATCCAGCGGTTTGAATGCCCAGAGCGCATACGCCCAGGGCCGTTCGGACGGCGGTCCGTCGAGCGCCAGATCGCGCAGGACCTCTTCGTACTCCGCGGTTTGGTCACGGCGGGTGCCGACCAGATACATCGCGTAGCGATAGGGCTGCGTCTGACGATAGATCGCCTCGGCCGCTTTTTGCATCAGCGCGCCCAGGCCGTTTTCCGGGCCTTCGAAATGGACGCCGGGATTGTTCCCGACACGCGCGGTCAGGGCGATGCCGTGGTCCGTGTCGTAGATTTCACCTGCGATGAAGGTGCGATGACCGAGCCAGCCCGCGAGATAACGATAGGCGTCGCCGATCGAAACGCCGGTCTCGGGAATCTCGACCCTGATGTCGTTTGTCCAGTCGCTCGCATAGGTGCCCGGCGCACGCATCGTCTGGGTCTCGGCCTGCATGCTCCGCAGCGGGTCGAGAAGCTCGCTGGCGACCACATCGCCGTCCAGGCCTTTCCGCGCCATGTCGGGCGGCACCTTGAAGGCCTGGATCACAAGGCTGTCGTCATGCGCCGCCGCCCAGATCGCCGTTGCGATTACGGCAATGACGACCACCGCGACGAAGGCGACGGCGAGCTCGAAAGTGACCTTCATCACATCGCTGAAGTGATGCATGACGAAGGACCAGTGACGCAGCTTGTGCTCGCGCAGCAGATCGTCCGCCTGAAGTTGCATGACACGTTCTTGCGCGATGGAGACTTTGATCTGTTCCCGGGCGGCTCTGGTTTGCTCGTCCAGGAATGCGTCTGCCTTCTGCCGACTAGCCCCGCCCAGAGCCAAGCCTATGGCTGAGGGATCAACGCCTCCCGCAATCTCCGTCGCACCAGGTTCGTGCCCCTCAGTTTCCTCAGCCACACCGCCCCCTCGATTCAAGTGGCTTCACTATAGCGCGTGCTTACCACAGTTGAAGCCGAAACCGGCCCGCCACTGGCAGATGAAGCAGGCAATCGAGCATGGTTTGCACATCCAGCTCTGGGCGCTGCCGGCCGAGTCGATTTCAGCGGACGAGACCGATCCATCCGCAGCACTCGGCCTGCGCGCGCGCCTTGCGGCAACCATCCACCGGGAGGGCGTTAGGCTCTGAGCCCGTATCCAAGGTCGGCGAATGCAGCCAGCGCAGGTCGTGTGCACGGCGACTCTCAGGTTCAGAAAGCATAGCTGTCGCTGCGTTCCAACAGCGCGGGATCAATGTTCAATGCCCTGCCGATCTTGATGCGCAGACCGCGACCGACGCGCCGTTGGCCGTGCTCAAGCTGCGAAATGTAAACCGAGCTTGTTCCTACAGCGGCTGCGAGTTGAGCCTGCGTTAATCCACGATGTTCGCGAAACGCTTTGATTGGTGTCCTCCGTCCAGAATTGCCGCCACCACCGCGTCAGGAAATGTGTCGGACGGATTCCTCTGGAATGCCCGGACGGCTGACGCGTCGATACGATCCTCTAATGTGGATTCGATGCGGCGCCATTCATCGATCGGGATGACAACGAAGGCCGGCTTGCCACCCTGGGTGATAATCTGCCTGGTCATTTGTAAACCTCGCTTCGATGGCCCACATGGAGCACAATCACCGTCAAAGTCTTGTGCTTCAGCGTGTAGATCACGCGCCAATCGCCAATTCGCAACCGATAGCCTTCGACGCCTGTCAGTTTCTTGACGCTGTTGTTGGGCGCAGCCGGATGTAGCGCGAGGTTGATGATTTTCGACCGAATGCGCGTGGCTACCGTCTGATCTTTGCCCCAAGAAGCGAGCGGACAAGGCGATTCAGGACGCTCAAGGAGAAGATGAAACCAGTCTCCGGTCGGAAACCGCCGCGACAATCCTGGCCGCGTTCCGTCCCCGGAATTGAGCAAAGGGAGCCAACTATATAATTCCCATTGTTGTTCTGCCGTATGGTAGGAATTTGCCCGGCTAAAGGACAATCCGGTGGTACGTTTCAACATGAACATCGATGCCACGACAGGCGCCCTGGCAGGGAAGATCAAGAGCGTACTGGAGCGTCGATACGGCGACGGGCTTGCCGCGGTATACGTGTTTGGGAGCCGCGCGCGGGGGGAACACCAGGCCGACAGCGATCTCGATCTGGCGGTGGTGCTCAGGCAAGTCGAGCAACCGCTCGGTTCCATCGACGTGGAATTGCTCGATCTGACTTATACGATCGAGATCGAGCATGGATTGCACATCCAGCTCTGGGCGCTCCCGGCCGAGTCGATTTCAGCAGACGAGACCGATCCATCGGCAGCAGTCGGCCTGCGCGCGCGCCTTGCGGCAACCATCCGCAGGGAGGGGATCAGGCTCTGAGCCCGTACCTAAGGTCTGCGAACGCAGCCAGCGCAGAGTTGGAACAAGCCGAGCGAAGCCTTCGTTCGAGCAAGGTTCTGCTGACGGATGGCGATGCCGCCGGAGCAGTCAACCGCCTCTATTACGCGCTCTATCACGCGGCGAGGTCAGCACTGATCGACTCGCTCACGGAAATTCCAAAGTCGCACTCCGGCCTGATAGCGGCGTTCGGCGCCAAATTCGTGAAGTCAGGCAAGATCGCCCTTTCTCTGGGTAAGCTCCTCAATCGCGTTGAGCACGAGCGGTTGCTCGCGGATTACTCTGGGGACGCGACGAACGCCATGGAAATACCCGAACTCATTCGACAGGGTGAGTTATTTCTTGCCGCGGTGCGTGCACTCATAAGGCGGTAATGACGGACTCGCATGTGAGCGAACATTCTCTCTCCGACTCCGAACGGCGCGCATGGCTGCGTCTTTCGCGCGCGCAGAATGTCGGGCCGGTCACCTTCGCGGCGCTGATCGCGCGCTATCGTTCGGCGCCGGGCGCGCTTGCAGCGCTGCCGCGGCTGGCGCGCCGGGGCGGCGCCAGCGATCTCAAAATACCCTGCGATGACGACGCGCGGCGCGAGCTGGAGGCGCTGGAAAAACTTGGCGGGCGTATGATCGCGTCCTGCGAACCGGGTTTTCCCGCCAACCTTGCCGCAATGGAGGCGCCGCCGCCGCTCATCATGGTGCGCGGCCGCGACACGCTTCTCGCGCTCGAAATGATTGCGGTGGTGGGCGCGCGCAACGCCTCGGCCCTGGGTCGCAAATTCGCCGGCCAGCTTGCGGGCGATCTGGGGCGCGGCGGTCTGATCGTGGTTTCGGGCCTGGCCCGCGGCATCGACACGGCGGCGCATGAAGGCGCGCTGGGCACGGGCACGCTTGCCGTGGTTGCCGGCGGCGTGGACGATATCTATCCGCCGGAAAATGCATCGCTGTACGAGCGCATTGCGCGGGAAGGGGTCGTGGTTTCGGAAATGCCGCTGGGCCAGAAGCCGCAGGCGCGGCACTTCCCCCGCCGCAACCGCATCATCTCCGGACTGTCGCGCGGCGTGGTGATCGTGGAAGCGGCCGAAGGTTCCGGTTCGCTGATCACGGCGAATTTCGCGCTGGAGCAGGGTCGCGAGGTTTTCGCGGTGCCCGGCTCGCCTCTCGATCCGCGCGCCAAAGGGACCAACCGGCTGATTCGCGATGGCGCCATGCTGATCGAAGGCGCCGACGACGTGCTGGGCGTCCTGAAAGAACAGAGGAGCCGCTCGTTTCGGGAGCGGGAGGCGGAAATGCCTCAGGCGAACGAAAGCGACGATGCCGGCGCGGATCGCATCCGTCGCCAGCTCGAGGAATTGCTCAGCACGTCACCCGTGGATATCGACGAGCTGGTTCGCCAGTGCGGGGCGACGGTTCCCGCGGTGCTCATTGTCCTGCTCGAACTGGAACTGGCCGGGCGGCTGATTCGCCACGCCGGCAATTGTGTGTCGCGCGCCGCCTGATTGAATCGGTTTTCCTCCCACCATGATCCGACACAATATGTTGTAGCTCCAGACCCCTTATTCGCTCAGATCGATACAAGGCTCCTTCTAACATTTTGTATTCAAACGATTTATCAAAAAAACTTCCTGGACCTGGTTTCTTCCCTCAGATTTTCCCTGACTGAGGGAAAAAGTTGACGTCTTGTCATCACCTGTGCCCATGTTTACGTCCGCCTGGTGGCGTTCCTCTTGTGTTCTAGCGCCATTTGGTTTACATGTCAACCAAGACGATACTATCGAGCTCCTGCTATCGCGAGCCTTACGTTGACAGCGCCCAAAGGCCGCCACTATGTGCGGCTGTCACGTTTGCCGGTTAGACGTTTTGTCCGAAGCCGGCCAGGCAACCGAGTCCCAAACTCCCGATGAACGTTCTCGTCGTCGAATCCCCCGCCAAAGCCAAGACGATCAATAAGTATCTCGGACCCGGCTACACCGTGCTGGCGAGCTTTGGTCATATCCGCGATTTGCCGTCGAAGGACGGCTCGGTGAAGCCCGACGAAGACTTCGCCATGATCTGGGAGGTCGATCCGAAGGCCCAGAAACGGATCAAGGACATCGCCGACGCCCTGAAAGGCGCCGACAAGCTGATCCTCGCCACCGATCCGGATCGGGAGGGCGAGGCCATTTCCTGGCATGTGCTGCAGGTCCTGAAGCAGCGCCACGCGCTCGGCAAGGCCCGGGTGGAACGGGTTGTCTTCAACGCCGTGACCCGCTCCGCCGTGCTCGATGCCATCGCCCACCCGCGGCAGATCAACGAAGAGCTGGTCGATGCCTATCTCGCCCGCCGGGCACTCGATTATCTCGTCGGCTTCACGCTCTCCCCCGTGTTATGGCGCAAGCTGCCCGGCGCGAAATCGGCGGGGCGCGTGCAATCCGTCGCCCTGCGTCTCGTTTGCGAGCGCGAAAGCGAAATCGAAGCTTTCAAGACCCAGGAATACTGGACAGTCGATACCGACCTGCTTGCGCCGGCCGGAGCCTTCTCCGCGCGCCTGACGCATCTCGACAGCAGGAAGCTCGACAAACTCGATCTCAAGAACGAGGCCGATGCCAGCCGGGCGGTCGAGGCCATCGACGCGCGGCAATTCGCGATCGGAAACGTCGAAACGAAACCGGTCAAACGCCACCCTGCCCCGCCTTTCATCACCTCGACCCTGCAACAGGAAGCCGCGCGCAAGCTCGGCTTCGCCGCCAAGCGAACCATGCAGATTGCCCAGCACCTCTATGAAGGTGTCGATGTCGGCGGGGAAACCGTCGGCCTCATTACCTATATGCGAACCGACGGCGTGCAGATGGCCGGCGAAGCGATCGCCGAAGCACGCAAGATGATCGGCGGGCGCTACGGCGCGCGTTATGTACCGGGCGCCCCGCGAGCCTATACGAGCAAGTCGAAAAGTGCGCAGGAAGCCCACGAAGCCATTCGCCCGACAAGCTTTTCACGCGCGCCGGACGAAGTTTCGCGCCATCTCGATTCCGATTCGGCGCGACTCTACGAACTGATCTGGAAGCGCGCCGTGGCGAGCCAGATGGAAAGCGCCGAACAGGAGCGCACCACCGTCGATGCGGTGTCGGGCGACAAGACCGTCACCTTGCGGACCACCGGCACGGTCACCCTGTTCGACGGCTTTCTTACGCTCTACCAGGAAGGCAGGGACGACGAGAGCGACGAAGACAGCGCCAGGCTCCCGAAGCTTTCGGTCGGCGACGCGCTTTCGGTCGAGAAGGTAACGCCGTCGCAGCATTTCACCGAGCCGCCGCCGCGGTATTCGGAAGCAAGTCTGGTGCGCAAGCTGGAAGAACTCGGCATCGGCCGGCCTTCGACCTATGCCAGCATCCTCTCGGTGCTGCGCGACCGCGCCTATGTTCGCATGGACCGCAACCGTTTCATTCCGGAAGACAAGGGCCGCATCGTCACGACCTTCCTCACCAATTTCTTTGGTCGTTACGTCCAGTATGGATTCACCGCCGATCTCGAGGAAAAACTCGATGAGGTCGCCGAAGGCAGCATGGGCTGGAAAGAGCTTCTGCGCGATTTCTGGAAGGATTTCTCCGCGGCGGTCGGCGAGACCAAAGACCTCAAAATTTCCGAAGTGATCACGGCGCTGGACGAAGCGCTCGGCCCGCACATCTTTCCGCCGGCCGTGAACGGCGAAGACACGCGCAAATGTCCCAATTGCGGCGCGGGGCGCCTCAGCCTGAAGCTTGGTCGATTCGGCTCGTTCATCGGCTGCACGAACTACCCCGAATGCCGCTATACGCGTCAGCTGGGTCAGACGGCGGAAGAAGCCGGCGCGGGCGGCCCGCGCGTGCTCGGCCTCGATCCGGCAAGCGGGGAGCCGATAACCCTTCGCAACGGCCGCTTCGGTCCCTATGTGCAGCTCGGCGAAGGCGAGAAGCCCCAGCGCGGCAGCATTCCCAAGGGAATGGATGCTTCGGCTGTTGAATTCGAATATGCGCTGAAGCTGCTGTCGCTGCCGCGCGAAGTGGGCAAGCATCCCGAATCGGGCGAGCCCATCACCGCGAATTTCGGCCGTTACGGGCCTTATGTTGCGCATAACGGGCAGTATGCATCGCTCGAGGCGGCCGAAGATGTCTTCACGATCGGTCTCAATCACGCGGTCAGCATTCTTGCAGAGAAGAAGGCGAAGCCGCGCGGCGCGCGCGGACAGGAGGCCCTGAAGGACCTGGGTACCAATCCAGGCAATGGCGCGAGCGTCAAATTGATGCGCGGCCGTTACGGGCCCTACGTCACCGATGGCGAAACCAACGCGACCGTGCCCAATGGCAGGGACCCGTTGAACGTCACCCTGGAACAGGCGCTCGGACTCATCGCCGATCGCGTCGCGAAAGGCGGCGGCAAAAAACCAAGGAAAGCCGTCGCGGCCAAGTCGAAGGCAAAAGCGGACGGCCACAAGCCCGCAGCAA
>Ga0208849_1000522_pt1 | contig 35599 bp, 39 predicted proteins | sample NGESurdeep072012_10_FD_184470 | JGI IMG/M metagenome (GOLD analysis project Ga0208849, IMG submission 184470) | Arctic peat soil microbial communities from Barrow, Alaska - NGEE Surface sample 53-3 deep-072012 (SPAdes) | ecosystem: Environmental > Terrestrial > Soil > Wetlands > Peat ... | reverse complement strand
CGCCAGCCAGGCCGCCGGGTTGCCGCTGGACCCCGATCTCTGAACGGCTATTCTTTATCCCCAGGTCGCCCAAGCGCGCCGCGAGTTGCCGCTGGACCCCGATCTCTGAACGGCTATTCTGGTCGCGCCGGCCGCCAAGCCCGGGCATGAGTTGCCGCTGGACCCCGATCTCTGAACGGCTATTCTGGTCACCACGATCACCAACCTGCCGACCGTGTTGCCGCTGGACCCCGATCTCTGAACGGCTATTCTCGGCGACAAGATGAACCGCGGCGACAAGGAGTTGCCGCTGGACCCCGATCTCTGAACGGCTATTCTCGCGCATGAGGATGGCGAAGCGGTCCTTTGGTTGCCGCTGGACCCCGATCTCTGAACGGCTATTCTCCTGCTAATCATGGCTATGTGGCGCTCTGGGTTGCCGCTGGACCCCGATCTCTGAACGGCTATTCTCATCTTTGGCCGCTCGCCGCTAGGCTTTGTGTTGCCGCTGGACCCCGATCTCTGAACGGCTATTCTGTATTCGATCGGCTCATCCTTCGGCCCCGGGTTGCCGCTGGACCCCGATCTCTGAACGGCTATTCTCGGCTACATCATGCAAAGCGCGGTCAAGCAGTTGCCGCTGGACCCCGATCTCTGAACGGCTATTCTAACAGGCCAAATATGGCCCGTTACCCGCCATGTTGCCGCTGGACCCCGATCTCTGAACGGCTATTCTGTCTCACCGCGCCAGGTCGCGGCATTACTCGTTGCCGCTGGACCCCGATCTCTGAACGGCTATTCTCGATCCTAGGGGGTCGAAACCGCCTAGCGCGTTGCCGCTGGACCCCGATCTCTGAACGGCTATTCTAGGCCTGGCTACTTGCAACACCGCGGCCAAGTTGCCGCTGGACCCCGATCTCTGAACGGCTATTCTGCGCGCTCAGATCGGGCGTCTGCGCGTCCAGTTGCCGCTGGACCCCGATCTCTGAACGGCTATTCTGCTCACGGCCGCCGCCATCGCGCCGGTGAAGTTGCCGCTGGACCCCGATCTCTGAACGGCTATTCTTCAACTGTTCATGGCCGCCTCGGCGAACGTGTTGCCGCTGGACCCCGATCTCTGAACGGCTATTCTGATCGTCACCGTCACGGCCCAGGCCGCAGCGTTGCCGCTGGACCCCGATCTCTGAACGGCTATTCTCCAGGTGATCGACGCGCTCGCGGCTCTCCCGTTGCCGCTGGACCCCGATCTCTGAACGGCTATTCTGTAGCCGGACAACAGGCCCATGGCGCCGGGGTTGCCGCTGGACCCCGATCTCTGAACGGCTATTCTCAGCGCCATCGCCCGCAATATGCCCGGCTTGTTGCCGCTGGACCCCGATCTCTGAACGGCTATTCTGTTCGTCTGCGACGTCAAGGGTGATCTCGCGTTGCCGCTGGACCCCGATCTCTGAACGGCTATTCTGGCGCCCTGACGCTGTACGGCGCGGATTCAGTTGCCGCTGGACCCCGATCTCTGAACGGCTATTCTGCACTCAACTAACTATCTTCTTCGCCATAGGTTGCCGCTGGACCCCGATCTCTGAACGGCTATTCTCGTCGAAGGCAACACCATCACCATCGCCGCGTTGCCGCTGGACCCCGATCTCTGAACGGCTATTCTGATCTTCGACAGCATGACCGTGGATGCAGAGTTGCCGCTGGACCCCGATCTCTGAACGGCTATTCTCCCGCTGATCGCCGACACCAAGACGGTGAAGTTGCCGCTGGACCCCGATCTCTGAACGGCTATTCTGGCGGCGTTGATGACCACGACGCGGACGCCGTTGCCGCTGGACCCCGATCTCTGAACGGCTATTCTGGTCATGGTTGCCGACCACGGACCGCTGATGTTGCCGCTGGACCCCGATCTCTGAACGGCTATTCTTCCACGCCCCTCAGTGAACTTGTGGTTAGCGTTGCCGCTGGACCCCGATCTCTGAACGGCTATTCTAACCACCCTCACCGTCACGGCAATCCCTCAGTTGCCGCTGGACCCCGATCTCTGAACGGCTATTCTTCGGTAGTTGGATGGGCTCTTTCTGATGGCGTTGCCGCTGGACCCCGATCTCTGAACGGCTATTCTGACTCCCAGAACCGCGACATGGTCATTCAGGTTGCCGCTGGACCCCGATCTCTGAACGGCTATTCTCGACGTGGTTAACGCTCCAGGCCAGTTCGAGTTGCCGCTGGACCCCGATCTCTGAACGGCTATTCTGGGTGGGCGATTATCCTTCTGAAAAGATTGGGATAATCGCCCTTCCGGACGTTCTCGAAATCCATGCGCTCATCAAAAAAGCGCCAGTTGATTTGGATTTTCGCGTGGGCGTCTCCGGCGCTGGCCGGAGAACCGGACAATGTTTTCGTACTGTCGGTCGGTGAAGCTGAGGATGTGGATCTCGCCTGAGTCGGGCAAATTCGAGCCGATGCGGCGCATGTAGGCCTCGAACTGTTCCTTGCCATTGCAGAAGCGCGCATAAACGGAAAACTGGCTCTTCTCGAACCCTTCGTCCAGTAGGTATTCACGAAATTTTGTCGCCGCGCGGGTCTGCGTCTTTGTACCGACGGGCAGGTCGAACATGACGAATATCCACATGAGCCGGTACCCGCTGAGTTGAGTGGTCGTCATGACGCGTCAGCGGTCGTAACCACCGCCCAGGTTTGGTCGGCTGTCGGCCCGAGGTTGGGTGCTGCTACGTCCATCCCCGCCAATTCTAGTGCAGAGGGTGGCCGCGGGGGCGAGAACTCGGCGGCGCGGCCGACCTCGAAGGCGCGAGCCAGCGACTGAGCGGCGCGAATTGCTGCGAGCGCGACCGGAGTAACCCCCCCATCCCCTGGCAAGTCGAGTGAGGTCAGGCCGGCGAAGGCGCGTTTGGCTTCTGGATTGACTTCTTGAACGCCGCGCGCCAGGAGCTTGACGGTCAAGAGATCGACTAGTGGCCGGAAAGGCTCGATCAAATCGTCGGCCAGGGCGAAGGCGTTGCCGCGATTGGCGTGATGGACGCCAATGGATGGGTGCAGCCCAGCGGCAACCACGGCGCGGGCGCACAGCGCTCGCATGACCGTGTAGCCATAGTTGAGCAAGCCGTTAGCGCCGCCCGCTGCTCGGTCCCTGCGGAAATCCTCGCCCATCAGCATGGGCCAATAGCGCCGCGCGGCCTGAGCCTCGATGTTGTCGGGATCGCCAGAGCGGACGCGCCGGGCAAGCAGATCGAAGGCGGTGGAATTGGCCCCGATCGCATCTAGTACTGCGGCCTGCCAACGAATCTTGCTGACCACGATCATGCGCCAGAGTTGTTTGCTGAGGGGGCGCCCCGCTTCCCATTGCGCCCGCATGCGTGCGTTTTGGCCGTGGTGCCCTTCCAGCGGCAGGCACACCGCGACCGGAGCGTGATTGGCGCCGCAAAGCACTATCGGCGCTCCACGAATCGCCAGAGCCGTGACCAGGTTGGTGGTCCAGGTAACGCCATGGGCGTGAACGATCACGGCCGAGATGTCGTCGAGCGGCACACGGCCGACTTCAACCTTGTCCTGGCTCACCAGAAGGAAGCCGCGGAGTGCCGACAGATGACGGCCGTCGGTGGCGATGTCGACGATGCGGTCCATCGCGGCGGCGCGTTCAGGCCGCCGTAGCGGCTGGGGCGCGCGGCCCAGGGTCAAGCACACGTCCGAGTTCGTCGATCCGCACTTGGCGCGCGCCCCAGGCCCTCAGCGTGCTCGGCGCCGGATAGATATAGTTGAACGGGTCACCCTTGGCCGCCGCTCGCGCCTTTAGCGGTCCGCCTTCCTGAGGGGCGGCTAGCGCGAACTGCTTTTCCGAAAACTTGACCACCCTCATCAACTCGCGCCCACTTCCTCGGTCGATGGCCAGCACGTCGTCACGATGAAGCTTCAAGATCTTGCGTATAGTCGGGTTGTCGCGCCTTAGCTCCGATACCCAGCCCGGTTGGTGTGCATCGAACATCGACACCACTTCGGCGACCCATTTGCCATCGGTCATTTCCCAAATGTCGTACCGATAGTTGGAGTCTCGCTTGTAGCCCTTGTAGACCCGACCCTTGGCGTCGCGGATCTGGACGACCGACAATGGCTCCAACACACGCACCCGGCGAGTTCCGGCGAACCAAGGATCGGATGCGGCGAAATGGGTGAGGGCCTCGATGAAGGCTTTGCCTTCACGTCCCGCCGTGGCCGCCGCCAGAGCCCGGCGAAGTGTGTCGTCCGCGACGCGACGGCCACCGTCAGTCAATTCGTCGGGGGTGAGTGAGGCCAAGGGCACACGATGCACAACCAAGTCCACGCCGCGCTCCTTGACGCCGGTCAGACCATAGGCGGTGTCATTGTGCAGACGACCCGCCGTGGCATCGTGTCCCTTGGGCAGACCCGCCTTGGAGACCGTGCCATGGTCCGAACGATGACTGACCACGACGCGGTTGATCGCCAACTTGAGATCGTCGCGGAATCCTTCCCACGGCGCCGGCACGATAATGCGCTCGCGGCCTTCACTGCCCGATCGGCCTGACTCGGTTGCAATCCTTTGGAGCAGACCGCGGTCAGTGACCGCTATCACGGCCGCGTCGATGGTGTGATGGCGGTGGTCAAGCCGGTTCTTGGCCTGATCGCCGCCACCGGCGTAGTTGTGGTCAGGCAGCAGGTCGTTGAGTCCCCACTTCCGCCGCAGCATCTCCGTCAACCGCCCAGGCGAGACCCAGACCTTGCTACTATCCTCGCCGCGCCCAGGAAATAGGGCGCTGAGGTATTCACGCGCCAGCTTTGACAAATACTGGGTGTCGACCAGGTGCCGCGCGAGGAAACCGCCCTCTTCTTCGAAGCGACGCATAGCATCCGGCTCGAAACGCCGGCGCTTCGCCTTCGGCAGGCGTGCGGCCCGCTCGGCGATCTCGTCCCAGCGCGTTGTGTTCCCCCAAGCTCTAAATGGCGATTGATCGCCCTTCTCGCGATTGGCTTCTCGCAAGCAGAGCAGCTTGTTGGCTTGGGAATCATCAAGGGTGTCGCTGAACGGCAGGATGTGATCGACCTCGACTGCGCCGGAGAACAACATATCCATGCCAATCTGTACGCCCGAATAGATGCAGCGGCGGTCAAGCGCGTTTTGCGGATTCAACTCCTCCCAAAGCTTCAATAGCGCGCGGTTGCCTCCCTTGTCGGCGACGCCGAGTTCGTCCAGTTTCTTTGAGCGATGCTCGGCTGCCTCGCGGTTCTCGCGGTTGCGCCGGTTCAATTCCTCCTTGCGTTTATCATCGAGCTTCAGCTCCCGCGCGAGTTCGAGCGCGATTTCGGACGGCGGGCCATGCGCCTTGATAAGCCGGTTTAGCACTCGACGAACTTGGTTGAGGCCGATGTGGACGGTGGGGTTGGTCAGACGCCCGACCCGCACCTCTTCCGGGTCGTTGGGATCGCCAGTGCCCGGCATGATGTGCCGTTCGAGCACGTGGCCGTAGTAGGGTAGGGCGTCCAACACCTCGCCGGTTCGAAAGTCCGAGTGGTGGCCAAGGCCCGCCCTTTCCACCGCCTCGCTATAGACGATCACGTCCGCGCGAAGAGCTTCGATCAGCTTGGTCGTAGCGGTCAGTCCAAAGCGACCGTATCCTTCGGGAAGCCGTGCGCCGGCGACCGCGCTGGCATGATCAGGAGCTAGGCCGCATCGCTCTTCTAGCCAGGCGCAGAGCGTCTCAACGTCTTCTTCGTGCAGCAGCCTGTCGATCACACCCCATTGCGTCTCGACATCTAAGTGAAACCATTGGGAGCCGAAGCGCTTCTTGTTCGACATCTCCGCGTTGACTTCATCCCCCTTGAGGTCCTTGCGGTTCTCGCTCTCTTTGTTGAAGTGGTCCCCGGGTTCGAGTTTGAGCAACTTGCGAAGGCTCTCGAAACTTACCGTTCGTTTGTCCTTGAGTTTAAGGTACAGCGTGTCGCGTTGATCGCGCGTTAGCGGTTGTGGGTTCTCACCAGTGCGCACGATCCTAAGCGCATTGAGTTCCTCCAATAGCCGCCGACGTTGGAACAGAGGGTGCGCCTTGGGGAGGCGTGGCTCGGTTGCGACAAGGGTGCAGGTCCCCACCCTGGGCGCCCTAAGCGGTCGCTGGTGAAAGACAATTCCGAACAGCGTGTCATGCGCCGCATCGGTGAGCACCGATGGATGGTAGTCGGCCTGCGCGGCCCAGATGGAGTCAAACTCCTCCTCCAGCATGGCGCGGTCAGGGTAAAAGTCATAACCGTCACCCTTGGCGTCTTCTGCGGTCTCAGGACGCAGGCGAGTGCGCACACTCGGGATGTGGTTGGGGTCGCGAGCGCTAGTTCGTCGGTGGTGCAGATACTCCCCAAGCGTCTCGGCCCCGACTTCCCGCATCTTCTGCTGCAAACGAGCGACTCCGATGCGGATCTTGCCGGATTCGTCGTCCGCTTTGCGTTCGGTGCGGCGGTTCGACTTGAACCCGCGACGTTGGTTCAGATGGAACAACGCTCGGCCGATTTGCTCCAGGGATAGAGGCTCGTGCCGCGCCCGAGCCCGCAGTTGGTAAGGGTCGAGCGCCGCTAGGGCTTTTCGCGCCGTCTCGTCGGCCGGCAATAGGCCTGCGAGCGTCAAGTGTTTCAGTAGTCCCTGTTGCCGCTGCTTGAACCTGTCTCTGAGCCGCCGCATCGACCGCGCGGCGCGACGGTCGGCCGCTAACGATTGCTTGGACTTCGGATCGCGTCCGTCGCTGAAGATACGCGAACCTGCCGCGAGCACACGGAAGGGCTTGCCGGCCTCATCCAACTCAACCGCGAACCAGCCAAATGAATTCGCTCCTAGATCGCCACCAAATCTCCAACGCATCGTGCGCCCCCTGACGAGCTCCGTTTATCCAAACACTCCCTAAGCTCAACCGTTCTCGGCCGCAAGTGTTGTGATGCCTTAAGAGCACTTAGTTTGACGCGTGCCTCCGCATGGGTTAGGTGGGCAGCGGCAACCCCCTCCACAAGGGTTTGCCGAGGTTGGTGTGAGCGCTCACACCAACCAAGTCGTGAGACACTGGAACACGAGGTTTCTCATCCTCCAAGTGCTCTTAGTTACTGCTTGACGACCGCATCCCTAACCTTCAATTTGAGGTTTCAGAGATCGCGGGTCTGGCAGCTAACAAGCGGCCTGTTCGCACCAGATAAGGGCGGCGCTCCGGCGCCGCCTTTTTTCTGGCGGATACCTTGACCCATGGCGCGAGTGACGGGACTTGAACCCGCGACCTCCGGCGTGACAGGCCGGCGCTCTAACCAACTGAGCTACACCCGCGTGCGGCCTTGGGCGCGCGAGCGGACCTGATAGGTCTGGCCCGTGGTTGCGTCAACCACGGGCGAGGGATCGCCTCGCGCCCACCAGGCAGGATCATCGGCCCTGCCGCATGGCGTCCAGATCGCCCCGCCAGTCCAGCTTGCCGCGGAACTGGCGCAGCGCCTCTTGTCGCCGCAGGCGAAGCAGGGTGCGAAGGCCAAGGTCCACGACCTCACGTTTGGTCTTGGCTCCTGACGCGGCAAGGGCTTCGATCATCAACCCGTCGTCGATGATGATGGTCGTGCGCATGCAAGCATCTTTCCCAGGCAGATTTTAGATATCTGGGCGCCGCCCAACGCAACCTCCGTCAGGGCGCGTTCGCGAGCGCACAATAAGTTCCCCGCCGCCGTTTGAACCGGCCGCGCCCTTCGGCTAGAAGTCCGCCCGACTCCTCCTTGTCCCCGCCGGGCCCGCGATGAACGCGTTTCTGCTGCAGTACCTGCCGATCGTCATCTTCCTTGGCATCGCGGCCGGGCTTGGCGCCGCCTTCATGCTGGCGGCGGCGATCGTGGCGCCCCGGGCGCCGGACCCCGAGAAGCTTTCCAGCTACGAATGCGGCTTCAACGCCTTTGGCGACGCCCGGCTGAAGTTCGACGTACGCTACTATCTGGTCGCTATCCTATTCATCATTTTCGACCTGGAAGTCGCCTTCCTGTTTCCATGGGCGGTCGCCCTGATGAAGCTCCCGCATGGCCCGGGCCAGTTCGCCTTCTGGAGCATGATCGGCTTTCTTTTCGTCCTCGCCGTCGGCTTTCTCTACGAGTGGAAGAAGGGGGCGCTCGAATGGGAGTGATCGTTGCTGCGGGCGACGCGGGGCGTGTCGGCGTCGAGGGCTATGACGGCGCCGCGCATGACCCCTATTTCGACGGCATGTCGGCGCAGCTTTCCGACAAGGGCTTCATTACCGCCGCGGCCGATGATCTGATCACCTGGGCTCGCACCGGTTCGCTGATGTGGATGACCTTCGGCCTGGCCTGCTGCGCCATCGAGATGATGCAGTGCGCCATGCCGCGCTACGACATGGAGCGGTTCGGCTTCGCCCCGCGCGGCAGCCCGCGCCAGGCCGACGTGATGATCGTGGCCGGCACCCTGACCAACAAGATGGCCCCGGCTTTGCGCAAGGTCTACGACCAGATGCCCGAGCCGCGCTATGTGATCTCGATGGGCAGCTGCGCCAATGGCGGCGGCTATTACTACTTCAGCTATTCGGTGGTGCGTGGCTGCGATCGCATCGTGCCGGTGGACATCTATGTCCCGGGCTGCCCGCCGACCGCCGAGGCGCTGCTTTACGGCATCCTGCAGCTGCAGAAGAAGATCCGCCGCACCGGGACCATCGAGCGATGAGCTGGCCGGCGGGCGACACTGAACTTCAGGCCCTGGGCGAGACGATTGTCGCGGCCGCGGGCGGGGCCATTGGCGGCTTCGAGGTCGCTTTTGGCGAGCTGACCCTGAACGCCCCCGCGCATCGCATCGTCGATGCGCTCACCCACCTGCGCGATGGCCCGGCACTGCGGTTCACCCAGCTGATCGACATCTGCGGGGCCGACTATCCGCAGCGGTCACTGCGTTTCGACGTGGTCTATCACCTGCTGTCGATGACCACGAACCGGCGGGTGCGCGTCAAGCTGCAAACCGACGAGGACACGCCCGTTGCCTCCGCGGTCGGCGTGTTTCCCGCCGCCGACTGGTTCGAGCGCGAGGCTTTCGACATGTACGGGGTTTTCTTCGACGGTCATCCCGACCTTCGCCGCATCCTCACCGACTACGGCTTTCACGGTTATCCGCTGCGCAAGGACTTCCCGATGACCGGCTACGTCGAGGTCCGCTACGACGATGAGTTGAAGCGAGTGGTCTATGAGCCGGTCAAATCGGTGGAATTCCGCAACTGGGACTTCCTCTCGCCCTGGGAGGGCGCCCCGTACGCCAAGCCGGGCGAAGGCTATGTCTATGGCCTTCCCGGTGACGAAAAATCGGAGAAACCCCGGTGACCGGTGAAAACGCCCCGGCCGGGGCTACCGAGTTCATACCCGAAACCGGACCGACGCCCGAAACTCCAGTTCGCCGCTTCAACATCAATTTCGGCCCGCAGCACCCCGCCGCGCACGGGGTATTGCGCCTGGTGCTGGAACTGGACGGCGAGCTGGTCGAACGCGTCGATCCCCACATCGGCTTGCTGCACCGTGGCACCGAAAAGCTGATCGAAGCGCGGCCCTACACCCAGAACACGCCCTATTTCGACCGCCTCGACTATGTCGCGCCGATGAACCAGGAGCACGCTTTCGTGCTGGCTATCGAGCGGCTGATGGGTCTGGAGGTCCCACGGCGCGCGCAGCTGATCCGGGTGCTCTATTGCGAGATCGGCCGGCTGCTCAATCACCTGCTCAACGTCACCAGCCAGGCCATGGACGTTGGGGCCATGACGCCGCAGCTCTGGGGCTTCGAGGAACGCGAAAAGCTGATGGTGTTCTACGAGCGGGCATCCGGCGCGCGCATGCACGCCAACTATTTTCGCCCGGGCGGCGTACGCCAGGACCTGCCGCCCGCCCTGGTTGAAGACATCGATGCTTGGGCCATCGCCTTTCCCAAGATCCTCGATGAGATCGAGATGCTGCTCACACCCAACCGGATCTTCAAGCAGCGCAACGTCAATATCGGCGTGGTCACGCGCGAGGAGGCGATCGCCTGGGGATTCACCGGGCCGATGCTGCGCGGCTCCGGGGTTGCCTGGGATCTGCGGCGCAACCAGCCTTACGAATGCTACGACGAATTCGAGTTCGATATTCCCCTCGGCGTGCACGGCGATTGCTACGACCGCTACCTGTGCCGCGTCGAGGAGATGCGCCAGTCGGTGCGGATCATCCGCCAGTGCGTCGAGCTTTTGCGGGGGACGCCAGGCCTGGTGCTCACCGACGATCACAAGGTCGCCCCGCCCCGGCGGGCTGAGATGAAGCAGTCGATGGAAGCGCTGATCCACCACTTCAAGCTCTATAGCGAGGGCTTCCACGTGCCGCAGGGGGAGGTCTACGCCGCCGTCGAGGCCCCCAAGGGCGAGTTCGGCGTCTATCTGATCGCCGACGGCACCAACACGCCCTATCGCTGCAAGATCCGCGCGCCTAGCTTCGCCCACCTGCAGGCCATGGACTGGATGAACCGCGGCCACATGCTGGCCGACATCGGCGCGGTGCTGGGCTCCCTGGACATCGTCTTTGGCGAGGTCGACCGGTGAGCGTCCGCCGCCTGGCCAAGGATCAGCCCGCCGCCTTCGCCTTCAGCGAGAAATCGCTCGAGCAGGCCCGGTGGTGGATCGGAAAATTTCCGCCCGGGCGCCAGCAGTCGGCCGTGGTGCCGCTGCTGTGGCTGGCGCAGAAGCAGGAGGGCTGGGTCAGCGAACCGGCATTGCGCGCGGTCGCCGATATGCTGGAGATGCCGGTGATCCGGGTGCTCGAGGTCGTCACCTTCTACACGATGTTCAACCTCGAACCGGTGGGCAGGACCGCGGTGATCCAGGTCTGCGGCACGCCGCCGTGCGCGCTGCGGGGGGCTTCCGCGCTGATGGCGATGCTGGAAGAGCGCATCGGACCGCACAATCGCTGTTCGGCCGACGGGCGGTTCTCCTGGGAGGAGGTCGAGTGCATGGGCGCCTGCGTCACTGCCCCGATGGCCGCGATCAACGACTACTACTACGAGGACCTGACGCCCCAGAGCCTCGCCGCCATCCTCGACGCCTTCACGGCTGGAGAAACGCCGCCGCCGGGCTCGGCCATCGGCCGGCAGGGGTGCGCGCCGGAGGGCGGCCCGCTGACCCTGACCGAGCCCAGCCTTACCGACGGCTCGCGCGCCAAGCCGCTGGGAACGCTGCCCAATGCGGCGGCTTCGTGATCTGACGATGAATGTACCGCATCTGAAACGCCGGCTCGCCATAGCCATGGCCATCAACGTCGTCTGCGCGATCGTCGCCCTGGCCGCCATCGCCGCGGCGTTCGCCTTCCACGTCGGCGCCTTGATCTGGCTGATCGGCGCCGCGGTGATCGTCGGATTCGGCGCCCAGGGCTGGCTGATCCTCGGGCTCATCGGCCGGCGGTCGTCGTCATGAGCGATGAAGCCCAAAGCCTCGATCGCCGCGCGGCCTATGTCGATGAGATTGTCCGGCTGCACCGAAAAACCCGCACCGCCGGCTTCGTCACCTGCCTGGTCGGGGTGCTGCTGCTGGTCGCCACCCACTATCCGTGGCGCATGCCGATGTGGACGTCCTGGCTCGCCGTTGCGGTGATCGCCGCCGGCTGGGGGATGTTCGTCTATGTGATATTCAAGCGGGCCGCCTTCGTGCGCGCCCATCCCTTCGACGCAGGCGAGTAGCTCTAAAGATGGTCGGCATTCTCGAGGACAAGGACCGCATCTTCACCAATCTCTATGGCCTGCACGACTGGGGCCTGGAGGGGGCGAAGGCGCGCGGGGTGTGGAACGGCACCGGCGCGATGCTCTCTCAGACGCCCGAGTGGATCTGCGAACAGATCAAGGCGTCGGGCCTGCGCGGACGGGGCGGCGGCGGCTTCGGGACCGGGCTCAAATGGACCTTCATGCCCAAGCAGGAGAGCGAGCGGCCGCACTACCTGGTGGTCAACGCCGACGAGTCCGAGCCGGGCACCTGCAAGGATCGCGAAATCATGCGCGGCGATCCGCACCGGCTGATCGAGGGCTGTCTGGTGGCCTCGTACGCCATCCGCGCGCACGACTGCTTCATCTACATCCGTGGCGAGTATGTGCTCGAGCGCGAGCATCTCGAGGCGGCGATCGTCCAGGCGACCAACGCCCGCCTGATTGGCAAGGACAATATCCATGGCTGGGACTGCGACATCCGCGTCACCCACGGCGGCGGCGCCTATATCTGCGGTGACGAGATGGCGCTGCTCGAGGGCCTCGAGGGCAAGAAGGGCCAGCCGCGTCTCAAGCCTCCGTTCCCGGCCGGCTCGGGCGTCTATGGCTGTCCGACCACGGTCAACAACGTCGAATCCATCGCCGTCGCCCCGGAAATCCTGCGGCGCGGGGCCGACTGGTTCGCGGGGTTCGGGCGACCGAACAACGGCGGCACCAAGCTGATGAGCGCAGCCGGCCACGTGAATAAGCCCGCTGTGGTCGAAGAGGCCATGTCGATCCCCATGCGCCAGCTCATCGACGAGCATTTCGGCGGCGTGCGCGGCGGCTGGGGCAACCTTAAGGCCGTGATCCCCGGCGGCTGCTCGGTGCCGCTGATCACTGCCGAAATGGCCGAGACCGCGCTGATGGACTTCGATCACCTCAAGGACATGAAATCGGGCCTCGGCACCGCGGGGATGATCGTCATGGACAAGGACTGCGATGTCGTCGCCACCATCGCCCGCTTCTCCTATTTCTATATGCATGAGAGCTGCGGCCAGTGCACGCCGTGCCGCGAGGGCACCGGCTGGATGTGGCGGATCATGCTGCGGATGGTCAGCGGCGAGGCCGACCCAAAGGAAATCGACATGCTGCTGGACGTCGCCAGCCAGGTCGAGGGCCACACCATCTGCGGCCTGGGCGACGCCGCCGCTTGGCCGATCCAGGGCCTCTTCCGCCACTTCCGTCCCGAGATCGAGGCGCGCATCTCAAGCTATCGCGACCGCCGCGCCAACGTCCCCGGCGCGACCTTGATCGCCGCGGAGTAGCAGGGCCAAGTTCAATCACGCTCTACATGGCCCGGCGAACTCGACGCTACATTGAGCGGGTTGGCGAGGTTGAGCAACGGTTCAGTCGGATCGTAGTCCATGGTATAGTCCTGGAATGAACCTGATCGATCGCATCACGGTGGAGCCGGGAAAAATGGGTGGGCGCCCGTGTATTCGTGGGATGCGGCTCCGTGTGACTGATGTCCTGGAGATGTTGGCTGGCGGCGCATCTCAGGAGGAAATCCTGTCGGACTTTCCCTATCTAGAGTCCGACGATATCCGCGCGGCCCTGGCCTATGCCGCGCGAGAAGTGGACCACCCTGTCGTCCTACCCGCCGCTGAGTGAAGTTCCTCGTCGATCAGCAGTTACCGCCCGCGCTCGCGGACTGCTTCCGCCGACGCGGACACCAATCCGAGCATGTCAGTGACCGGGGTCTCGGCTTCGCGTCCGATGCGGTGATCTGGCGATACGCGCTCAGCGAAGGCTTCATCGTCGTCACGAAGGACAGGGACTTCCCGAGCCGCCGCACCCGCTCAGACGGCCCTCAGATCTTGTGGCTTCGGATAGGCAACGCGGCGACCATTGAGGTATTGGCGCGGATGCAGGGGATGTGGGCTCAAGCATTGGCGTGGTTGGAAGCGGGCGAACCCATTGTTGAAGCCTGATCGCCTGCGAGATATCGCCGGCCTCGGAAGCCCGCGCTCCGGAAGCGCTATTGATGGCTAGTGGGGAACGGGTTATCGCCCCCGCAGCATGACCGCCGATGAAGAAGACCTCGCGATGCAGCTGCTTCGGCGGATCGACGCGAGCCTCGATTTTATGCGGCTCGATCTGAGCGAACTGGGGCGCGCCATGATGCGGTGCATCGCCATTTTGGACCGCATCAATGGCGGGCCTGAACTCGCGGACGCGACCCTCTGATGCCAACGGCCAAGGTAAACGGCGTCGACATCGCCTTCGAGCCGGGCATGACCGTGCTTCAGGTCGCCGAGCTGGCCGGCGAGGAGATCCCGCGCTTTTGCTATCACGCGCGGCTGTCGATCGCCGGCAACTGCCGGATGTGCCTGGTCGAGGTGAAGCCCGGACCGCCCAAGCCCCAGGCCTCATGCGCCCTGCCGGCCGCGGACGGCCAGGAGATCATCACCAACTCGCCGATGGTCGAAAAAGCCCGCAAGGGGGTGATGGAATTCCTGCTGATCAATCATCCGCTCGACTGCCCGATCTGCGACCAGGGCGGCGAGTGCGACCTGCAGGACCAGTCGATGGGCTATGGCCGCGACGCGACGCGCTATGGCGAAAACAAGCGCGCCGTCGAAGAGAAGTTCATGGGGCCGCTGATCAAGACGATAATGACCCGCTGCATCCAGTGCACCCGCTGCATCCGCTTCATCAGCGAGGTCGCCGGCATTTCCGAGATCGGCATGATCTCGCGCGGCGAGGAAGTTGAGATCACCACCTATCTGGACCAGGCGGTGACCAGCGAACTCTCGGCCAACGTCATCGACCTTTGCCCGGTGGGGGCCCTGACCTCCAAGCCCTACGCCTTCAACGCCAGGCCGTGGGAGCTCAGCAAGACCCAGAGCGTGGACGTGATGGATGCGCTCGGCAGCGCCATCCGCGTCGACGCGCGCGGAGCGGCCGTGCTGCGGGTGCTGCCGCGCACCAACGAGGAAATCAACGAGGAGTGGATCTCCGACAAGACCCGCTATGCGTGCGATGGCCTTGGCCGCCAGCGCCTCGACCAGCCGATGATCCGGGAGGGCGGACGCCTGCGCCCGGCAAGCTGGACCGAGGCTCTGGCCCTGGTCGCGGCGCGGATCAAGGCTGCCTCCCCTAAGCGCATCGGCGTCATCGCCGGCGATCTGCAGGACGCCGAATCGATCAAGGCGGCGCGCGACCTGTTCGGCGGCCTTGGCGTGCAAAACCTCGATTGCCGCCAGGATGGTTCGGTGCTGGGACTGGGCCCGCGCGAGAGCTGGCTGTTCAACTCGACGATAGCCGGCATCGAGGCCGCCGACGCCATCCTGCTGGTCGGAACCAACCCGCGCATCGAAGCGCCGGTGTTCAACGCCCGCCTGCTCAAACTTTGGCTATCGGGGCGGACGCGCATCGGCCAGATCGGCGAGCGCGCCGATCTTCGGTACGACGTCGACTACCTGGGCGCGGGCGGGGCAAGCCTCGTGGGCTTCGCCGATGGCGGGTCTGATTTCTCCAAGGCCTTCAAGGCCGCCAAGGCGCCGGCGATTATCATCGGCCAGGGCGCGCTTTCGCGAAGCGATGGCGGCGCGGTGCTCAAGGCGGCCGCGGGCGTGGCGCACGCCTTCGGCCTGGTACGGGAAGGCTGGAACGGCTGGAACGTCCTGCACACGGCCGCCGCCAGGGTCGGGGGCCTCGATCTGGGCTTTGTTCCGGGCGACGGCGCGCTCAGCGCCGTTGATATGGTCGCGGCTGGGCGCCTCGATGTCCTGTTTCTGCTGGGCGCCGACGAGATCGACGTTTCAGCCACCGACGCCTTCGTCGTCTATCTGGGCTCCCATGGCGACGCCGGCGCTCAGGCCGCCGACGTGATCCTGCCCGGGGCCGCGTACACCGAAAAGCCGGGGCTCTACGTCAACACCGAGGGCAGGGTGCAGCGTGGGGAGCGGGCGGTGTTTCCCAAGGGCGAGGCCAAGGAGGACTGGTCGATCCTGCGCGCGCTGTCCGAACATCTGGGGGCTGTCTCGCCCTACGACACCCTCGATCAGCTGCGTGCGCGGCTATTCGCCGAACACCCGACCTTCGGCCAGATCGACTACGCGCCCGGCTCAACGCCGGCGGCTTTCGATCTTGGCGGCCTCGGCGCTGAAGGGAAGATTGCCGACGCACCGTTCGCAAGCCCTATCAAGGCGTTTCACCTGACCAATCCGATCGCCAGGGCGAGCGTCACCATGGCGCAGTGCGCCGCTCTGGCCGCCGGCGTCCAGATGGCCGCGGAGTAGGGGCAAGCGATGACCGCCGGCGCCCCCTCGTTCTGGAACACCGATGGCGGCTGGGTGATCCTGGCGGTGCTTCAGATCCTGGCCGTGCTCGCCTGGCTGCTGTTTTCGCTGGCCTTCATGCTGCTGGCCGACCGCAAGATCTGGGCCGGGGTTCAGATGCGCAAAGGGCCCAATGTGGTCGGCCCCTTTGGCCTGTTGCAGTCGTTCGCCGACCTTCTGAAGTTCTTCCTCAAGGAGATCGTTGTGCCGGCCGGGGCGGACAAGATCGTCTTCCTGCTCGCGCCGCTGATCACCTTCACCCTGGCCTTCGTCGGCTGGGCGGTGGTGCCGCTGGCGCCGGGATGGGTGGTTTCGAACATCAACGTCGGCGTCCTCTACCTGTTCGCGATCTCGTCCCTCGGAGTCTACGGGATCATCATGGGCGGCTGGGCGTCCAACTCTAAATACCCGTTCCTGGGCAGCCTGCGCTCCGCCGCCCAGATGGTCAGCTATGAGGTTTCCATCGGCTTTGTGATCATCACCGTCATCCTGCTCTCGGGGACGCTCAATCTTCAGCTGATCGTCGCCAAGCAGGCGGGCTGGTTCTGGCACTGGAATGTGCTGGGCGGCCGCGGACTTCGCGGCCTGCCGGCGGCGCTGGTGATGATCCCGATGTCGGTGATCTTCTTTGTCTCCGCCCTGGCCGAGACCAACCGTCCGCCGTTCGACCTGCCCGACGCCGAGGCCGAACTGGTCGCTGGCTATCAGGTCGAATATTCATCGACCCCCTATCTGCTGTTCATGATCGGGGAATACGCCAACATAGTCCTGATGTGCGCACTGATCAGCATCCTCTTCTTTGGCGGATGGCAGGCCGGGTTTCCGACGCCATTCCTGAACGGGTGGCCGGCGACAGCGGTCAGTTTCTTCGGTTTCCTGTGTTTTTTCCTGAAGATCATCTTCTTCTTCTTTCTGATCGCCATGGCCAAGGCGATCGTGCCCCGTTACCGCTATGACCAGTTGATGCGGCTGGGTTGGAAGGTTTTCCTGCCGACGTCGCTGGTCGCCGTCGTATTGATAGGCGCCTGGCGCATCTACGGGACCGGCGGATGACGCGCTCCCTTGCGGCGCTAATCGCCGCCGTCTGGCTGTGCGGCTGCTCCGGGTCCTACGGTCTTGGGGACGGGGATGCGAACTACGATGCGGTCAAGGCCGCCAGCGCCCAGTGCAAGGCGCAGGGCGGTGAGATCCGCCTCAGCCCGGAACGCGACGGACGCGACCTTTCCGACTATCAGTGCAAGATCGGCAAGGGACGCTAGGCGAAAAGCAGGGATGTTCCAGCGACTGAAGCAGGCGGTGAAAGGCGCGGCGCTGATGGATTTCGCCAGCGCCTTTGTCATGGCCATGCGCTACATGATCCGGCCCAAGGCGACGGTGCTCTATCCCAATGAACGCGGACCGCAATCGCCGCGGTTTCGCGGCGAACATGCGCTTCGCCGGTATCCCAGCGGCGAGGAACGCTGCATTGCCTGCAAGCTGTGCGAGGCGATCTGCCCGGCCCAGGCGATCACCATCGAGGCCGAGGCGCGCGAAGACGGGGCCAGGCGCACGACGCGCTACGACATCGACATGGTCAAATGCATCTATTGCGGGCTTTGCCAGGAAGCTTGCCCGGTCGACGCTATCGTCCAGGGTCCCAACACCGAGTTCGCCGTCGAGACGCGCGAGGAGCTCTATTTCGACAAGCAGCGGCTCTTGGATAACGGCGACCGGTGGGAGCGGCAGATCGCGAAGAACCTGGAACTGGACGCGCCCTATCGGTAAAGACGGCGCGGCTGCGACTGCCGGCGCCGGGCGCCGGCCGGAGCCGGTTTGCCGCCTTTGAAAAATACGGAGTTGGATCAAGACCGATGATCTTGCAGGCCATCGCCTTTTATCTGTTGGCCGCGACCACCATCGGGGCGGGGCTGTGCGTGGTTTCGGCCAAGAATCCCGTCCATTCGGTGCTGTTCCTGATCACCGCGTTCTTTTCCGCGGCTGGCCTCTTCGTGCTCCTGGGCGCCGAGTTTCTGGCCATGTTGCTGGTCGTCGTCTACGTCGGCGCGGTGGCGGTCTTGTTCCTGTTCGTGGTGATGATGCTCGACATCGACTTCGCCGCGCTGCGACAGGGCTTTGCGCGATATCTGCCCATCGGCGGCCTGATCGCCGGGGTGCTGACCGTCGAGATGGTTGTGGTGGCCGCGAGCGTAGCTGGCGGGGGCGCCTCGGCCGGGTCGATAGGACCCATCGCCCGGGCCGGCGGGATTCCCAACACCGAAGCCATCGGCAGCGTGCTGTACACCGACTATGTCTATGTCTTTCAAGCGGCCGGACTGGTGCTGCTGGTGGCGATGATCGGGGCCATCGTGCTGACCCTCAAGCATCGTCCGGGCGTCAAGCGGCAGAACATCGCCGCGCAGGTCGCCCGCACCCCGGCGAACGGCATGCATACCGTTTCAATCAGGTCCGGCGAGGCGCTCGAGCCATGATTATCGGCCTGGCTCACTATCTGGCGGTGGCGGCGATCCTGTTCACCATCGGCGTGCTGGGAATCTTTGTGAACCGCAAGAACGTCATCGTCATCCTGATGTCGATCGAGTTGATCTTGCTGGCGGTGAACATCAATCTTGTGGCGTTTTCCGTCTTTCTGCATGACGTCGTTGGACAGATCTACGCGATGATCGTGCTTACCGTCGCGGCGGCGGAATCGGCCGTCGGCCTCGCCATCCTGGTCACCTTCTTCCGCAATCGCGGCGACATCGCCGTCGACGATGCGTCGGTGATGAGAGGCTGAGCGCGCCGCCCGCATGACTGCGCAATTGATCGTAACAGCCCTGGTCATGGCGCCGCTGGCTGGCGCGCTCGTCGCCGGCCTTTTCGGCCGCCGGATCGGCGATGTCGCCGCGATGAGCGTCACCACCGGCCTGCTGGTCGTTTCCGCGGCGCTTAGCTGGCTGGCCTTTGGTCAGGTGATCTGGGGCGGCTGGAGCGATCACTTCACCGTCGAGCTGGCCCCGTTCATCGATGTCGGCGCCTTTCGCTCGAACTGGTCGGTGCGGGTCGATTCGCTGTCGGCGGTGATGATGATCGTGGTCACCACGGTCTCGGCTCTCGTCCACCTCTACAGCTGGGGCTACATGGCGGACGACGAGCACAAGCCGCGGTTCTTCGCCTATCTGTCGCTGTTCACCTTCGCCATGCTGGCCCTGGTCACCGCGGCCGACTTCATGCAGCTGTTCTTCGGTTGGGAGGGCGTCGGTCTCGCCAGCTACCTCTTGATCGGCTTCTGGTACAAGAAGCCGACCGCCAACGCCGCGGCGATCAAGGCCTTCGTGGTCAATCGCATAGGCGATGTCGGCTTTGCGCTGGGCATCATCACCGTCTTCTGGTCGTTCGGCTCGATCAAGTTCGCCGAGGTGTTCCCCCAGGTCGCCGCCCACGCTCACCTGAGCTGGAGCTTCGCCGGCCAATCGTGGCGGCTGGTCGATCTGGCCTGCGTGCTGCTGTTCATCGGAGCGATGGGCAAGTCGGCGCAGTTTTTGCTTCACACCTGGCTGCCGGACGCCATGGAGGGCCCGACGCCGGTTTCGGCGCTGATTCATGCCGCGACCATGGTCACGGCCGGCGTCTACATGGTCTGCCTGCTGTCGCCGATGTTCGAATACGCGCCGATAGCCAAGGACGTCGTCGTGGCGATCGGGGCGATCACCGCGCTGTTCGCCGCCTCGGTCGGCCTGGCCCAGAACGACATCAAGCGCGTCGTCGCCTATTCGACCTGCTCGCAGCTTGGCTACATGTTCATCGCCGCGGGCGTCGGCGCCTATCCGGCGGCGATGTTCCACCTTTTCACCCACGCTTCGTTCAAGGCGTTGCTGTTCCTGGCCGCCGGCTCGGTGATCACCGGCATGCACCATGAGCAGGACATGCGCAAAATGGGCGGCCTGTGGCGATATCTGCCGGTCACCTATGGGGTGATGCTGATCGGCACCCTGTCGATCACCGGGGTTGGCATCCCCGGCCTCGACCTTGGTTTTTCCGGCTTCTATTCCAAGGATGCGATCATCGATGCCGCCTTCGCCGCCGGCCATGGCGATTCGGTCGCCTATTTCGGATTTGTCGCCGGCGTATTGGCGGCCGGCCTGACCTCGTTTTACTCCTGGCGGCTGGTGTTCATGACCTTCCATGGCGTCGCCAAATGGCGCCACGCCGAACCCGGCGGCTCTGGCCACGACACCCGCTCACCGGCCCAGATCGAAACCCACGACGAACCTCTCGCGCAGGGCGACGCCGACGATCACGGCCATGGCCCAGAGCCGCATGAGAGCCCCTGGGTGATGCTGGCGCCGCTCATTGTGCTCAGCATCGGCGCGGTCGTGGCCGGTGGCCTGTTCGCCGGCGACTTCATCGGACCTCATCACCTGGCGTTCTGGCGCGGCGCCCTTTTCCACCTGCCCACCCAGGCTCTGGCCAGCGCCGCGAGCTTGCCGGCATGGGTGGTCTGGGCGCCGCTGGCGGTGACGGCGGCAGGTTTCATCTGCGCCTGGTATGCCTACGTGCTGCACGAAGGCATGGGCGCGGCGATCGCGGCGCGCAAAGGGCCGCTGTGGACCTTCCTCTACAACAAGTGGTTCTTCGACGAGATCTATGACCTCGTCTTCGTGCGCGGGGCCAAGGCCGCCGGCGACCTGTTCTGGAAGATCGGCGACAAGCGGCTGATCGACGGGCTTGGTCCGGACGGCGTATCGGCGGCATCCTGGCTGGTCGGCAAGGCGACGGGGCGGCTGCAGACCGGATACGTCTACCACTACGCATTCGTCATGCTGCTGGGCATAGCCGGGCTGCTCACCTACGCCCTGTGGGCGTTCTGGCGATGAGCGGCATTCTCTCCCTCACCACGTTCGCGCCGATGATCGGCGTGGCCGCCATCCTCATCCTGCGCCTGTTCGCCAAGCCGGACGATCTGCGCGCGGCCTCGGCCGCCAGATGGATCGCCCTGGCGGCGACGCTGGCCACGCTGGCCCTGTCCGTGCTGGTGGTCGCGCGCTTCGATCCGGTCGCCAGCGGCTTCCAGTTCACCGAAAATGCCAACTGGTTCGCGGGCCTGCACTACCGCATGGGGGTCGACGGCATTTCGGTGCTGTTCGTGCTTCTGACCGCGTTTCTGATGCCACTCTGCATCCTGGCCAGCTGGCGGTCGGTCACCACCCGGGTGATCGAATATATGATCGCCTTTCTGATCCTCGAGACGCTGATGGTCGGGGTTTTCTGCGCCCTGGACCTGATCGTGTTCTATCTGTTCTTCGAGGGCCAGCTGATCCCGATGTTCCTGATCATCGGCGTCTGGGGCGGCAAGAACCGCGTCTATGCCGCATTCAAGTTCTTTCTCTACACGCTGCTGGGCTCTGTTCTGATGCTGGCCGCGATCCTGGCGATGATCGGCATCGCCCACACCTCGTCCATCCCCGCGCTGATGACGTTCCACTTCGCGCCGCGGGTGCAGACCTGGCTATGGCTGGGCTTCTTTGCGTCATTCGCGGTCAAGGCCCCGATGTGGCCGGTCCACACCTGGCTGCCCGACGCGCACGTCGAGGCCCCCACCGCGGGCTCGGTGATCCTGGCCGGCATCCTTCTGAAGATGGGCGGCTATGGCTTCATGCGGTTCTCGTTGCCGATGCTGCCGCACGCCAGCCTGCAGTTCACGCCGCTGATCTTCGCCCTCTCGGTGATCGCGGTGATCTACACATCGCTGGTCGCCTTTCGGCAGACCGACTTCAAGAAACTGATCGCCTATTCATCCGTCGCCCACATGGGTTTCGTCACCCTTGGCATCTTCAGCGGCAACCTGCAGGGCGAGCAGGGCGCGCTTTTCCTGATGCTCAGCCACGGGGTGATCTCCGGCGCCCTCTTTCTTTGCGTCGGGGTTGTCTACGACCGCATGCATACCCGCGAGATCGCCTTCTATGGCGGCCTGGTGAGCCGCATGCCGCTCTATGCGGCGGCGTTCATGTTGTTCACCATGGGCAATGTCGGGCTGCCGGGGACGAGCGGCTTCGTCGGCGAGATTCTCAGCCTGACCGGAACCTACGGCGTCTCGACCTGGGCGGCGATCCTGGCCACCAGCGGCGTCGTCCTGTCGGCCGTCTACGCCCTGACCGTCTACCGGCGGATAATCTTTGGCGAGATGACCAACCCGGACCTTGGCCTGATCGCCGATCTTGAGCCGCGCGAGGTGCTGATTTTCGTTCCCCTGGTCGCGGCCACCCTGGTCCTGGGACTGGCGCCCGGACTGGTCTTCCAGATCAGCGGCGCATCGGTCGGTCACCTGGTCGACGCCTTCCAGGCCAGCGCGAGGCTCGCACGATGACCTATTCGGCGAGCGCGGCGCTGGCCCTGCCTGAACTGATCCTGGCCGGCAGCGCCTTGGCCCTCCTGGCCTGGGGCGCATTTGCCGGACGCGCCAGCGCGCTCTTCATCGTCGCCGCGGTCACCGCCCTGGCGGCCGCCGCGCTGGCGGCGGCCACCGGGCCGCTAGGCCGCGCCTTCGCCGGCGGCCTGATCGCCGACCCCGCCGCGGTGTTTGCCAAGGTCGCCATCTACGCCGCCAGCGCGGTCGCCATCCCCCTTGGCGACCGCTGGTTCGCGGCCAGGAAGATAGCCAAGTTCGAGTATCCGGTGCTAGTCATCCTGGCGGCGCTGGGCATGGGGATGATGGCTTCGGCCGGCGACCTGATCAGCCTCTATGTCTCCATCGAACTGCAGTCGCTGTGCCTCTATGTGCTGGCCGCGTTCCAGCGCGACAACGTCAAGGCCTCCGAAGCGGGTCTGAAGTATTTTGTGCTGAGCGCCCTGTCGTCTGGCCTGCTGCTCTATGGCGCATCGCTGATCTACGGCTTCGCAGGCTCGACCCGGTTTGGCGCCATCGCCATGGCCGTGCACGGGAACGCCGGGCCGGGCGTGCTCTTTGGCCTGGTGTTCCTGATCTGCGGGCTAGCGTTCAAGGTCTCCGCCGCGCCGTTCCACATGTGGACGCCGGACGTCTACGAAGGCGCCCCGACCCCGGTGGTCGGCTTCTTCGCCGGCGCGCCGAAGCTCGCGGCCATGGTCCTGCTCGCCCGCGTGCTCAGCCAGGCGTTCGGAGCCGACGTTGGCCAGTGGCGCCAGGTGCTGATCGCGCTGGCCCTGATGTCCGTCGCCGTCGGCGCCTTCGCCGGCCTGGTCCAGGGAAACCTCAAGCGGCTGTGGGCCTATTCCTCGATCGCCAACATCGGCTACGCCCTGATCGGACTGGCCTCTGGCGGCGCCGTGGGCATCCAGTCGATGCTTCTGTTCATGATCCTCTACGTGATCGATGTGACCGGCTTCTTCGCCTGCCTCGCGGCGCTCTCACGCGGGGGCCGGCCGATGGAGACCATGGACGACTTCGCCGGCCTGATGCGCGAGCGGCCAGGCATGGCTCTGGCGATGACCGCCTTTTGCCTCTCCGCGCTCGGCCTGCCGCCCTTCAGCGGTTTCTGGGGCAAGTTCTACGTCTTCAAAGCCGCAATTGCCGCGGGACTGGCGCCGGTCGCCGTGGCCGCCCTGGTCGGCAGCATCGTCGCGGCCTTCTACTATCTGAAGCTGATCAAGGTCATGTGGCTCGACCCCAGCCCCGGCCAGACGGATGCTCCGGTCGCAGGGGCTCGCGCGGTGACCTACGCCAGCGCGCTCTTCGCTTTCCCGGCGGTGATGATCGCGCTGATCGCCATCGATCCCCTGGCCCATGTCGCGGCAATCGCCCTGGCTATGCGGTAGTTGAGTGAAGCACCACCTCGGCGGTGAGCTTGTCGGCGGTGGCGCGAACGTCGCCATGCGAGCGGTCGAGAAGCCCGACGCGTTCGAGAGCGGTGACATCGTCATGCACGCGTCGGTATTGCCGTTTCAACTCGCCGGCGAGCGCATTCACCGAGCGGGACGGATGGTCATGAAGGTGACGCAGGAGGCGATAGCGCTGGGTTGTGAGAATCGCCGAAAGGGCCGCCCAGGACTCAAAAACGACAATGCGCTCCTGGTGAGAGTCGCCTGCTTCGCCGCGCTTCCAAGCCGTGACGAAGTCGCCCAAGTCTTCCTTGAGCGAGCCGCCAACGCGAATCTTCAATTCCCCGTTCATATCGCATCACCTCTTATCCTGGAGACGTCGGCGAGAAAGTCGGCGACAAGTTTCTCGACAGTGGTGAAGGCATAGGCCTCTTGCCGATCGTTGTAGTGTCGGTGATCGCCTTTCCCCGCTTCATTGTCGTAGCCCACCACCCGGTCGCCATCACTTCCATAAGAGAGAGAATACTTCAGCTGATGGTCGGACCCGCGCACGGCAATGGGAACCAGCCAGATTCTGGCCTCGACGATTCGTCCGTCGTCGTAGACACGTTTCAATTCAAAGAGCAGCGAGGCCCCCGCCAAAACTCGCTCCGGCTACGACCAAGTGTGTCCCCGCCATGTTATGTCATATGTCAACTGATGTCACAACCTTGAAGCTCCCGCCCATCGAAGCCTTCGACGAAATCGACTCCACCAACGCGGAGGCCCGGCGGCGGGCCGAGGCTGGGGAGCGGGGACCGCTGTGGATCACCGCGGCGCGCCAGACCGCCGGGCGCGGCAGGCGCGGGCGAGGCTGGGAGACCGGACTGGGCAACCTGGCCGCCACCTGCCTGTTCACCACCCCCAAGCCGCCGGCGGAGGCCGCCCAGGTGTCTTTCGTCGCAGCCCTGGCCGTAGCCGACTTGGCCGACGCCTTCGTCCCGCCGGCGATCGTCAGCCTCAAATGGCCCAACGATCTGTTGCTCGGCGGCCGAAAGGCGGCGGGCATCCTGGTCGAATCGGGACCGGCCGAGGCGGGCGGCCTGTGGGTCGCCGTCGGCATCGGCGTCAACCTGGCGCGCGCGCCGCTGGCGGCCGATCGGCCGGCCACCGCTTTTTGCGAACACAGGCCCGCGCCGGCGCCGAAGCCGCTCGAAGCGCTGAGCGTACTGGCCGAGGCGTTCGAGCGATGGCGCATGATCTGGGACAACGCCGGCTTTGCCGCTATCGCCGATGCCTGGACCGCTCGCGCGCACGGCCTTGGCGAGGCCTGCACGGCGCGGCTCTCCGGCGAGAGCATCGTGGGAATCGCCGAGGGACTGGACGGGGACGGCGCGCTGAGGCTTAGAACCGCCGACGGAACCCTGCGTCGGATCACCGCCGGCGATGTGTTCTTCGGAGGCGTCTGATGCTGTTGGCCATCGAGCAGGGCAACACCAACACCTTGTTCGCCGTGCACGACGGCGCCGCCTGGATCGCCCAATGGCGCGCGGCCACCGATGCGCCGCGGACCGGCGATGAGTACGCCGTGTGGCTGTCTCAGTTGCTGGGACTTTCGGGTCTCTCGATGGGGTCCCTCGACGCCTGCATCATCTCCAGCGTGGTGCCGCAATCGATCTTCAATCTGCGCAATCTGGCGCGGCGGTATCTGCACGTGGAGCCGATGGTGATCGGGGAGAACGTCGACCTTGGCATCGCAGTGCGCATCCAGAAGCCTTCGGAGGCCGGCGCCGATCGCCTGGTCAACGCCATCGGCGCGCACATCACCTATCCGGGGGCCCTGCTGGTGGTCGATTCCGGCACCGCGACCACCTTCGACATCGTTGCCGACGATGGCGCGTTTGAGGGCGGGGCGATCGCGCCCGGGATTGCGCTTTCAATGCAGGCGCTGCACGCCGCCGCGGCCCGTCTGCCGCGCGTCGCCATCCAGCGCCCGGCGCGGGTCATCGGCAAGGACACGGTCGAATCGATGCAGTCGGGGGTGTTCTGGGGCTATGTATCGCTGATCGAGGGCCTCATCGCGCGGATGAAGGTCGAATATGCCGCGCCCCTGACGGTGATCGGCACCGGCGGCATCGCTTCCCTGTTCGAAAACGCCACCGCGGAGATCGATCACTTCGATCCTGACCTGACCATCCTGGGCCTGCTCGAAATCACCCGCCGCAATCCCCATTTCAGCGGCAGATGAGCTCCCAACAGCAAGACGAACTCGTGTTCCTTCCCCTGGGAGGATCCAACGAGATCGGCATGAACTTCAATCTCTACGGCTATGGGCCGCCTCATGCCCGCAAATGGATCGTCGTCGACCTTGGCATAACCTTCGGCGATCAGACGACGCCCGGCGTCGAGGTCATCCTGCCCGATCCGACCTTCATCGAGGAACATGCCAAGGACATCCTGGGGATCGTCCTTACCCACGCCCATGAAGACCACATCGGCGCGGTCGCCTGGCTGTGGCCCAGACTGAAGGCGCCGGTCTACGCGACCCCGTTCACCGCTTTCCTGCTGCGCGAGAAACTGCGCGAGGCGGACCTGCTCGACGAGGTCAAGATTACCGAGGTCCCGCTCAGCGGCACGTTCGCCCTGGGTCCCTTCGACCTGACCCTGATCACCCTGACCCATTCGATCCCAGAGCCGAACGGCCTGGCGATCAGGACGCCGCTGGGGACGGTGTTGCACACCGGCGACTGGAAGATCGACCCCGACCCGCTGCTGGGCGGCCCGACGGACATCGACGCCATCCGCACCCTGGGCGACCAGGGCATCCTGGCCATGGTCTGCGATTCCACCAACGTATTCGTTGACGGCGAAGCGGGCTCTGAATCGCAGGTGCGCGAAACCTTGGGTGCGCTGATCGCGCAGCTGAAGGGCAAGGTCGCGGCCGCCTGTTTCGCGTCCAACGTCGCGCGCATGGACACCATCATCCGCGCCGCCGAGGCCAACGGCCGCAGGGTGTGCCTGGTCGGCCGATCGATGATCCGCATGTCTCAGGCGGCCCGGTCAGTGGGGCTATTCGCTGACATAAGGCCGTTCGTCTCCGACGCGGAGGCGCGCCGTCTGCCGGACAATCAGGTCCTCTATCTGTGCACGGGCAGCCAGGGGGAGCCGCGCGCGGCCTTGTTTCGCGTTGCCGAGGGGACCCATCCGCACGTCAAACTGGGCGCGGGCGACGCTTGCGTGTTTTCCTCACGGATCATTCCGGGCAACGAGGTTCCGATCCGCAATCTGCAGAACCGGCTCGCCGACCTCGGCGTGCGGCTCTACACCGAGCGCGACCATCCGGGCATCCATGTTTCCGGCCACCCGTGCCGCGATGAGTTGAAACGCATGTATCAGTGGGCCAGGCCATCGATCGCCATTCCGACCCACGGCGAGCGCCGCCATCTCCTCGAACATGCCGCCCTGGCCAGGGACCTGCAGGTTCCGCAGGCGCTGGCGCCGCGCAACGGCGACATGGTGCGCCTGGCGCCTGGCCCAGCCGAGGTCATCGACGAGGTTCCGTCGGGGCGTCTCTACGTCGACGCAGGCGTGGTCACGCCCGAAAACGGCGACGCCTTGCGCGAGCGACGTCATGCGGCGGTCAATGGCATGCTGATGGTCTCGGTCGCGGTAGACGGTCGCGGGAGGGTGGTATCCGGCCCGCAAGTCAAGGCCATCGGCTTGCCGGGCGACGCCGATTACCCGCTCGCCGAAGCCATCGACGACCTTGAGCAGGCGGCCGGTCAGGCGCTAACTTCGTTGAGTGTCGACGATCGCGACGACGATCCTGCCATCGAGGCGGCTCTCTCGCGGTCGGTCAAGAAGGCAGCTTTCAGAATCTGGAAGCGCCGGCCGGTTGTTGAGGCCACAGTGCTGCGGGTGTAGGTCTTTTCCATAGCGCATGCGCTATGGCGTGGACTGAAGCGTCAACCGCCCGCTTCGATCAGGGCGATGTCGGCTCGGAGTAGGCCGTTGACCAGCTGGTCGAGAGATGCGCCACGCGCCTCCGCCCTCGCGAGCAGGTAGGCCAACACATCTGCTTCGAGATGGATCGGCGGCGCCAGCACGGCATCCTTGTGGAAGAATTTGCCGCGCTCTGCATCACTGAAATTGTACTCGTCCTTCAAAGCTCCATTCCTTCCTCGTATTGCCGCGCCTCTCGGCGCGTCGCATGCCGCGCGGAGATGATCCGAATGGCGATCCTATCACCGGCAAGCTCGACATGGGTATGGACAACGGTCAGGACACCCATCTGGACCCGACCCACGGTGACCCATCGTTCTTCACTCGAGACAGGTGGATCATCAAGCCGGCTGAGCGCCAGGGGGTCTGCGAACACGTCCATCGCCTGATAAAAATTCAGGCCATGCTTTGCACTGTTGGTCTGTGCGTTGGCAGGATCCCAATCGAACTCAAGACGCATCTAGATGGCCTCAGTGGCTGGATCGCGGGTCTACGCGCTCCGCGCCGCCCGCGGGTCTTCCCATGAATGCCGGCCGCCGTCGCGCGGCGTCATGTGGAACAGGGTGACGCCTTTGGGAGAGTGGCTGCGATGCCAGCAACCCTTGGGAACGATCACCAGGTCGCCGGGCTTGAGGGTCCGCGACACCTCGCCATCCTTTCCCAGCACCGTCAGTTTGCTCTCGCCAGCAAGGATGTGGAGTATCTCGTCGCCGTCCTCGTGCAACTCCCAGGGCGGTCGGCCCGAGAAGCTGGCGATCCCGCAGCTGCAGCCGTGAAAGTCGAACTGGCCGATGGGACTATCGGGCGGTCGGTCGAGCCCAGCGAGATCCACCGGAGTCATCGCTTGCACCGCTCGAGCGCTCAGATCGTAAACGATCACCTCATCCCCCTTGGCTTGCTTGGGCCGGGCCAAGCCTTTTGCCTGACCACGCCGATACAAGCGTCGCGCGCATTTTGTTTCAACGCCAACGGTGCTACCCCGCGCGCATGATCGGAAAGCTCAATCACGTCGGCGTGGCGACGCCATCGATCGAGGATTCGTGGACGCTCTATCGCGACATGCTGGGAGCCACCGACATCACCGAGAGGCGGGCTTTGCCCGAGCAAGGGGTGTGGGTATCGTTCGTCAACCTGCCCAACGCTCAGATCGAACTGATCGAGCCGCTCGGCGAGGATTCGCCGATCCACGCTTTCCTGGCCAGGAACCCGCGCGGCGGTCAGCACCATGTCTGTTTCGAGGTCGCCGACATCATCGTCGCGCGAGACGAGATGCGCGCCAAGGGCGCGGCCATACTGGGAACCGGCGAGCCGCGCATCGGCGCCCACGGCGTGCCGGTGATCTTCGTCCATCCCAAGGACATGGGCGGGGTTCTCGTCGAGCTGATGCAAACGCCTCCGACGGGGCACGGCCAATGACCCTGACCACCGACATCGCCGCCTATCTGACCATCTGGTGGACGGCTCTGTTCACCATCCTGCCGCTGGGCGCGCGGTCTCATGCCGAAGAAGGCATCCCCGTTCCCGGAGGCGGCGATCCGGCCTCGCCGGTAAACCCCAGGCTGGCGCGCAAGTTCTTCACCACCACCTGGGTAGCGGCGATCCTCTTCGCCCTTCTGTGGCTGACGATACATTTCCACCTGGTCACCCTGCCGAGCTTCGACGCCATCGCCTGAGGCTCATCGTTGCCAGGCCGGGCTTCCCAAGGCTATCTGCCCACCCCGTTAAAGTCGCCGCAATCAGGGACCCTCGTTCGATGCGCCTGTCGCGCTATTTCCTGCCCGTCCTGAAGCAGACGCCGGCGGAGGCCCAGATCGCCTCGCACCGGCTGATGCTGCGCGCCGGCATGCTGCGCCAGGAAGCCGCCGGCATCTATGCCTGGCTGCCGCTTGGCCACCGCGTGCTGCGAAAGGTCGAACAGATCGTCCGCGAGGAGATGGACCGGGCGGGGGCCATCGAGATGCTGATGCCGACCCTGCAACTCGCCGACTTGTGGCGCGAAAGCGGGCGTTATGACGACTACGGCGCCGAGATGCTGCGGATCACCGACCGCCACGACCGCGAACTGCTGTTTGGCCCGACCAACGAGGAGATGATCACCGAGATCTTCCGGGCCTATATCCACTCCTACAAGGACCTGCCGAAGAACCTCTACCACATCCAGTGGAAGTTCCGGGACGAGCAGCGGCCGCGGTTTGGGGTCATGCGCGGGCGCGAATTTCTGATGAAGGACGCCTACTCCTTCGACGTCGACGCGCAGAAGGGCCGCGAATCCTACAACCGGATGTTCGTCGCCTACCTGCGCGCCTTCGCCCGCATGGGCCTCAAGGCGTTTCCGATGCGCGCCGAAACCGGTCCGATCGGGGGCGATTTGAGCCACGAATTCATCGTCCTGGCTCAGACCGGTGAATCGGCCGTGCATCTCGACCGCCGGCTGCTCGATCTGGCCGTCCCCGGCGAGGACATCGATTATGACGGCGATCTTTCGCCGATCATCGAGGCCTGGACGGGACTCTATGCCGCGACCGAGGATGTCCATGACCAGGCGCGCTTTGAAGCCGACACGGCGCCCGCCGACCGGATGACCGCGCGCGGCATTGAAGTCGGCCAGGTATTCTTCTTCGGCGACAAATATTCCGTGCCGATGAAGGCCACGGTCGCCGGCGCCGATGGTGTCGAGCGCGCCGTCCAGATGGGAAGCTACGGCGTCGGCATTTCGCGTCTGGCCGGCGCGATCATCGAGGCTAGTCACGACGAGGACGGCATCGTCTGGCCAGACCCCGTGGCCCCGTTCGGCGTCGGCATCGTCAATCTGCGCCCGGGCGATGCGGGCGTCGACGCGGTCTGCGAGCGCGCTTACGCGGAGCTTACCCGGGCCGGCAAGGAGCCGCTGCTCGACGACACGGCCGAGCGTCCCGGAGGCAAGTTCGCGACCATGGATCTGATCGGGCTTCCCTGGCAGCTGATCGTCGGCCCGCGCGGCGTGGAGGGCGGCGTTGTCGAGCTTAAGCGCCGAGCCACCGGCGAGCGCCAGACCCTGAGCCTGGACGCGGCGATCAAGGCGATTACCGGGTGAAGGCCGCGGCGCCGTTCAGCGCCTGGGAGCGATCCATCGCGCTGCGTTACCTCTTGGCCAAGCGCAGCCAGGGGGGCGTGGCGCTGATCTCCCTGATCTCGTTCTCGGCCATAGCGCTGGCGGTCGCCGCCCTGGTCATCACCATGTCGATCATGAACGGTTTCCGCTCCGAGCTCTTAAGCAAGATGCTCGGTTTCAACGGCCATGCGTTCGTGGTCGGCGGCTCGGAAGCGCCGCAGGGCAGGGCGGCGATGGTCGCTCGCCTGAAGGCCGTTCCAGGGGTGATCGACGCGGTCCCGGTAGTCGAATCGCAGGCCCTGGCCAGCGGGCCGGACGCCAATGCCGGCGCGGTCGTCCGGGGGATGACCCCGGCCGACGTGCGCGCCAGCGCGATCATCACCGCTCATCTCAATCCGAGAAATGCATTGGCGGTCTTTGGCGCCGGCGACGACGGCGGCGACCAGGTGCTGGTCGGCGAAAAGCTGGCCCAGGGCATCGGCGTGCAGGCCGGCGATCCGATCACCATTACCGCGCCTTCGGGGGGCGCGACGGTGTTCGGCACGATGCCGATCCGCAAGACCTATACCGTTGCTGGGACGTTCACCGTCGGCATGAGCGAATACGACCAGGCTTTCATCTACATGCCGCTGGACCAGGCTCAGCTTTTCTTCGGGCGGGACGCCGCTGTCGACTTCATCGAGATCAAACTCGCCGACCCAGACAGGGCCCCGGCCCTGAAACCCGCGCTGGCCGCGGCCGCTGGACCTGGCGCTGTGGTAACCGACTGGACCGAAAAGAACCGCGCCTATTTCGGGGCCCTCGAGGTCGAGCGCACGGCCATGCGGCTGATTTTCCTATTTATTGTCGCCCTGGCGGCTCTGAATATCATCTCGGGACTGGTGATGCTGGTCAAGAACAAGGGTCGCGACATCGCCATCCTGCGCACCATCGGGGCGCGGCGCGGCGCGATCCTGCGCATTTTTTTCATGGCCGGAGCGACCATCGGCCTCTTAGGCACCGCCAGCGGGCTGATCTTCGGAATCCTGTTTTGCCTGAACATCGGCGCCATCCAGACGGCCCTGGAGTGGGTCACCGGCGTTTCGGTGTTCAATCCCGACGTCTACTTCCTCGCTCACGTGCCGGCGAAGATCGACTGGAAGGAGGTGATCATCGTCTCGATCTGGGCGCTGCTGGCCTCGTTCATCTTCACCCTGCTGCCGGCCTGGCGCGCCTCGCGGCTCGATCCGGTCGAGGCGCTGCGGTATGAATGAACCGGTGCTCAGCCTTCGGGGCCTGCGTCGGGTCTACATCACCGGCGATCGAACCCTCGAAGTCCTCAGCGGCGTCGATCTGGACGTCCGTCCAGGCGAAATGGTCGCGCTGGTCGGACCATCGGGATCGGGCAAGTCGTCGCTTCTGCACGCCGCGGGCCTGCTCGAACATCCAACCGCCGGAGCCATCCTGTTTTGCGGCAGGAATTGCGGGACCCTCAACGATGCCGAACGCACCGCGATACGGCTGGGGCAGATTGGCTTTGTCTACCAGTTTCACCATCTGCTGCCCGAGCTTTCGGCCCTCGACAACGTCGCCCTGCCGGCGATGATCGCCGGCGCCGGCCGGCGCGCCTCGCGGGAAAGGGCGCGCGATTTGCTCAGCCAATTGAACCTGGCCGAACGCCTGGACCACCAGCCGGCGCAGCTTTCCGGGGGCGAACAGCAACGCGTCGCCGTTGCGCGGGCGCTGGCTAACGCCCCCAGCCTGCTGCTCGCCGACGAGCCGACCGGCAACCTCGATCCGGCCACGTCACTGGCGGTATTTCACAACTTGGAGGAGCTGGTGCGGGCCAGCGGCGTGGCCGCCCTGATCGCCACTCACAATCTCGAACTCGCCAGCCGTATGGACCGGGTGCTGGCGCTAAAGGACGGGCGGGTGGTCGAGAACTGACCCCGTGCGACTACTGAACAATCACCGTCGAGCGGGCCAAGAACTCATCGGTCAGGGCCACGAAGCCGGCAGCGATCTGCGCCGAATTGGCCGCCTGGAAGTAGTAGCCGGGAGACGCGCAGGCGGCGAGAGCGGCGCTGATCGCACTGGGTCCAGCCAAGGGTGGGTTGGTGGGGCCGTTCGGATAGGTCGTGGTCGGGTAGATTATCTTACGCACCGTCTTCTCATAGGGCTGCACGTTCGGACTTTGGCCGTCGAGCGGCACGTACGGGGTCTCCAGGACCGCCAGGATGACGTTGTTGTTCTTCATCGTCTGACAGTTGGCGGTGTTGATCGGGGAGGCAAAGCCGCCGGTGCAATCGGTGAAATTGCTCCACGCCGGATCGGGGGCCCAGCTGCAGTTCTGCCAGTTGCCGCCACGGTCGGACTGAAGACCGTCGGTGACCACGATGACAAATTTCAACGGCGACAGGATCGAGCCCCCCGTGCCGTTGGCGCCGACCTGCGTCGCCAGCGTACTCATGGCGTTGTCGAGGTAGGTGTCGAGGCCGGGCGTGACCTGCGAGACGGCCGTCTGCGCGTCGGGGAAATCGGGGATGTTGGAAACGCCGTACTGGTGCAGGGTGGTGTCGAACGACCAAACGTTGAACAGATAGCTGTTCTGGCGGTTCTGATTGTTGGCGGTCGACACCTGCTGAACATGCGTGATCAGCGCCTGTGCGGCGGCGATCATCACGTCGAAGCGCGTCGTCGCTCCCGCGGAGTTGGCGCGTGTGAGGCCAAGCGCGATGTCCGCGGGCCCGGTGGCGCCGCCGACATCGTGACAGGCGAAGGCGCAAGGGGGATTGTCCTGGCCCGTGTAGGGCGCGGGGTCGCCTGGTTTGACCAAGTCCCAGTTGGCGCTCACCCAGTTGCTGATCGTGGTTACGTCCGCGGGCGTCGCTCCGACGATCATCGAGGCGGAACTATCCATCACCACGTTCAGCTGCAGGGTCTTGCCAAAACTGATCGTGGTCAGCGACGACGCGCCGACCGTCTGGTTCGAGCCGTTGACGCAGAACATCGGCACGATGCTGGCGAACACGCAGGTGGTCGGCGCCGAAGCGGTCACCTTGACGGTTCCCAGCTGCATGGTCGTCTGGCCATCGGTGCAGTCGTTCTGAACGGGCGCGCAGACGTGAAAATCGGTGATCGTGGGGGCGGAGTCGGTGAAGTTGGCGTCCAGCGCGTTCTGGGCGATGGCCTCGAGCTGGCTCTCGGAAATGTTCGGGTTCTGGCCCGTGGCGATGCTGACCGCCAGGGACGCCTCGTCGCTGGCGTCCTGCAGCTTGGTCTTGGCATTGAGGGCGAAGGAGGCGTCGAGCACGCCTGCGACCAGGAGAATGAGCACCGGCGTCAGCAGGGCGAACATCAGCGCCACCCCGCCGTTTCGCCCGGTCATGCCGCCACGGCAGGCGCGCGCCAGCTTGGCGATCAGTGATGTCTTCGGTCGTGTATTCATGGGTCTCCGCCACCCTGCCTTGTCGATTATCGCGCTATCCCGTTTAGGACTCGTGAAGCCGTTCGAGGGCGCGCAGCCCTGCAACCCTCGTGCCGGGATGGCGCCTTTGCGGCGCACCGCGGCGGGGGTCAGGGGGAGGCGCGAACCTCGACCTCGGCGAAGCGGTCGGCGTGTAGCAGGCGCCAACCGGGCATGGCCCGCATGGCCGCGGACAGGGGCGTTGCCGGCGCGAGGATCGTCCAGCGCACCCGCCGATCCTCGAGCACCTTGCCCAGCGCCGCCGCGTCGCCCGCCGCCAGACGGCTGTAGGCCAGTACGAATCGATCGCCGTAGAGATCGGCGCGGCTGTCGATGAACGGCTTCACCCCCCGAAAGATCAGATAGCCGCCGAAGGCGTAGTCGTTGAGCACAGGCTGCGCGGCCAGGGTCGCGGGGACCGCGGCCATCGCCGAGATCGGCGCCGCGGGTCCGTCGGTCCTCATCACTGGCGCGAACAGCCGGGCGCACGCCAGCGCCAAGACAATCACAGCCAAGCCGGCGAGCCATGGCGATGGCAGGCGCGGGGGAAGGGGAGCCGCAGTGTCGCCGGTCCGCGGCGCGTGGCCGTAGGCTTCCGCCAGGGGCAGGGCGAGCAGCAACGGGGCGACGATGGCCAACAGCATCTCATGGCGGACATGCCGCAGAGCCAGAAACACCAGCAGAAGCATGAGTAGCGCTCGAAGCGGGGGGAGCCGAACCGGCCGGCTGAGAAAGCCGTACAACGCCGCCAGCAACGCGATCTCCAGGGGGCTGACCGTTGAAAAGTCCGCCGGCGCCCATTCGCCGATGTGCGCCAGGCTGGCCATTCCGCTCAAGCGCAGCGGCAACAGAAGTCCGTCGATCCCATGCGGGGTCAGCAGGGCCGCGCCGGCGGCGGCGACGCCGAACCCACCCCAGCGCAGGGCCACGCCGATCCTTTGCCCCGCCGGCGCCGCGATAAGGGCCTCGAGACCAAACACACCGGTCAGGCCCAGGCCGAAGAAGAAGCTGCCGTGCAGATTCGCCCACAAGGTCATCGCCGGCAGCAGGGCCCAGGCCGGACCCCTCCCACGGGCCCTGGCCAGGACCATGCCCACGGTCCAGATCTCCAGCAGCGGCAGCGCGAGCAGGTGCGGCCTGGCCAAGAGATGCGGGCCGACCAGCGACAGCGCCACGCCGAGCACGATGATCAGCGGCAGTCCGCAAAGCCAACGCGCCACATCCCGCGCCAAAAGCCACGCCGCCAGACCCGCCGCGCACGCGGTCAG
>Ga0208849_1000521_pt1 | contig 35609 bp, 32 predicted proteins | sample NGESurdeep072012_10_FD_184470 | JGI IMG/M metagenome (GOLD analysis project Ga0208849, IMG submission 184470) | Arctic peat soil microbial communities from Barrow, Alaska - NGEE Surface sample 53-3 deep-072012 (SPAdes) | ecosystem: Environmental > Terrestrial > Soil > Wetlands > Peat ... | reverse complement strand
ACCTGACCCACCACACCACGTAGTCAGGCGTACTTCGTACCTATCAGTCGCGCCCAAGGCGCGGCTGATATTGGCCTTTGCCAGGACTGGTGTTCATGCCGACAGGCGCAGCGCGCTCGCCGGTTAGAGCTGACGTCGCCGATTTGCCGCTGCAATTGGCGCAGACAGCGGGGGCGACCGCGCCGCCCGCTAGTGCGCGACCTTTTCCCAGACGCGCTTCTTGGTGAAGTACATCAGCCCGGCGAACACGACCAGGAAGATGATGACTTCAAAGCCAATGCGCTTGCGCTCGACGAGGTGCGGCTCGGCCGTCCACATCAGGAACGACGAGACATCGCGGGCGTACTGGTCGATCGTCTGCGGCGCGCCGTCCGTATAGGCAACAAGCCCATCCTTAAATGGCGGCGGCATGTGGGTCGACGCCGCATTCAGGAAATAGGGATTGTAGTAGGTGCCCTCGGGCACGGTGACGCCCGCCGGCGGATCCTGAAAGCCGGTAAGCAGGGCATGAATGTAGTCCGGGCCGCCTTCCTGATACTGCGTGAAGAAATCGACCACCGCCCAGAGGACGCCGCGCTCGACGCCGCGCGCCTTGGCCATGACCGATAGATCGGGCGGCGGCGCGCCGCCGTTAGCAGCGGCGGCGGCTTGGGTATCGGCAAACGGGCTCGGGAAATGGTCGGAAGGTTTGCCCGGGCGCTGGAACATGTCACCCGCATCGTTGGGGCCGTCGGTGACCTGAACGCTGGCCGCCAGCGCCGCCACCTCGTCGGCGGCGAAGTGCGGGCCACCTTCCTGGCCGAGGTTGCGGAACGCCATGTACTTCATCGAATGGCAGTTGGAGCAGACTTCCTTGTAGACCTGATAGCCGCGCTGCAATTGCGCCGTGTCGAACCTGCCGAACGGACCGGCGAACGACCACTTCTGCAACCCCGGTTTCTTGATCGGGAATTCGGTCGGCTGCGAAACTTGTGGCGCCGAGGCGGCGGGCGCTGCCGTCGTCGTCTGCTCGGTTGCGGGTGGCGGCACGGCCTGCTGCGTTGCTGCCGGCGCGGCGGCAGGTGCCGCCTGATCCGCCGGCGCGGAAGCAGCCGGCGCGGCGGCGTCCTGCGCCAGCGCGGGTAGTGCGCAAAGCGCGGCGGCGGTGAAGATCGTGGCGGCCAGCTTCATCGGGATCAGGCCTTGGCCGCGTTCTTGGCCAGCACCGCCTCGGTGATGCTCGTCGGCAAGGGCTTTGGCCGCTCAAGCAAGCCGACGACCGGCATCACGATCAGGAAGTGGGCGAAGTAATAGATCGTCAGGATGCGAGCGGCGATGACGTAGCCCCCCTCCGGCGGCTGCGAGCCGAGATAACCCAGGCCAAGCCCGGTGATGACGAATATCCAGAAGAACTGGCGATAGATCGGCCGGAAGGTCGACGACCGCACCCGCGACGTGTCGAGCCAGGGCACGAAGGCCACAATGGCAATGGCACCGAAGAGAGCCAGCACGCCAACCAGCTTGTTCGGTATGGCGCGCAGGATCGCGTAGAACGGCAGCAGATACCACTCGGGCACGATATGCGCCGGTGTCTGCAGCGGATTGGCGGCAACATAATTATCCGGATCGCCGAGGTAGTTCGGGATGTAGAACACCAGCCACGCGAACAGGATCAGGAACACCGACAGGCCGAAGACGTCCTTGATCGTGTAGTAGGGATGGAAGGGCACCGTGTCCTGGCTGCTCTTCACGTCGACGCCCACCGGGTTGCCGTTGCCGGGAACGTGCAGGGCCCAGATGTGCAGCGCCACCACGCCGGCGATCATGAATGGCAGCAGGTAGTGCAGCGAATAGAAGCGGTTGAGCGTCGGGTTGTCGACCGAGAAGCCGCCCCACAGCCACGTCGTCACCGAATTGCCGACCAGCGGAATGGCCGTGAACAGGTTGGTGATGACCGTAGCGCCCCAGAACGACATCTGCCCCCAAGGCAGCACGTAACCCATGAAGGCGGCGGCGATCATCAGCAGGAAGATGATGACACCGAGAATCCAAAGAATCTCGCGCGGCTCCTTGTAGGAGCCGTAGTAGAGACCGCGCAGGATGTGGACGTAGACGGCGAAGAAGAACAACGACGCGCCGTTTGAGTGCAGGTAGCGCATCAGCCAGCCGTAATTGACGTCGCGCATGATCGACTCGACGGAACTCATCGCGAGATCGGCGTTCGGCGTGTAATGCATCGCCAGGATGATGCCGGTGACGATCTGTGCCCCAAGCATGAAGGTCAGGATGGCGCCGAAATTCCACCAGTAATTCAGGTTGCGCGGCGTCGGGAAGGCGACGAAAGAGGAGTGGATGAACCCAAAGATGGGCAGGCGGACCTCGATCCACTTGGCCACTGGATTCGTGGGCTGATAACTGGAAGTTCCCGCCATGTTCTATCGCCGCCCGCTCAGCCGATCCGGATCGTGGTGTCGGAAGTGAATTTGTACAGTGGGATCGCCATGTTCTGCGGCGCCGGTCCCTGGCGGATTCGGCCGGCGGTGTCGTATTGCGATCCGTGGCAGGGACAGAACCAGCCGTCGTAGTTGCCCTGCTGGCCGAGAGGCACGCAGCCGAGGTGCGTACAGATCTGGATCATCACGAACCAGGCTTCCTTGCCCGGGGTGCTGCGGTTGGCATCGGTCGCCGTCGCGCTGTCGGGCAGGTTGGCGTTGCGTGCATTCTGGTCGCGCAACTCGGAGAGATTGACCGCCTTCGCCTCGGTGATTTCCTTGTCGGTGCGCTGGCGCACGACGACCGGCTTGCCGCGCCATTTGACGATCAGAGACTCGCCCGGCTTGACCGAGGAGACATCGACATCGACCTGCGCCAGTGCGAGCGCCGCCGCGTCCGGGTTCATTTGGTCGATGAGCGGCCAGGCAATCAGCGCCGCCCCCACCACCACTACGCCGCCGGTGGCGATGTAGAGAAAGTCGCGGCGCGTCGGCTCCGGGTGGTCGGCCGTATCAGAACTTGCCAAAATTCGGTCCCCTGCCCGTCCGCGATTGGCCGCAGCCGGGCAACAGAATCCCGGCCAGACGGTCGAATTGTTTAGCCAGGCGCCTTAGGACTTGTCCAGTGTAGGCGGCCCGAATGCGCACATTGTCGCGGTTTGCCGCGGGCTGGCGGTGATGCGGGTGTGGACCGCTACTCCGCCGCCTGCGTGTCGATGTAGGGCTGCGGCTCCGGCACCACGGCCGGGGTGGGGTCGAGAAAGCCGCCGGACTGGCGGTTCCACAGGGAGGCGTAGAGGCCACCCTGGCGCACCAGATCGGCATGCCTGCCCATCTCGACGATCTGGCCCTGGTCGAGCACGACCAGCCGGTCCATAGCGGCGATCGTCGACAGGCGATGGGCGATGGCAATGACCGTCTTGCCCACCATCAGCCGGTAGAAGCTTTCCTGGATGGCGGCCTCAACCTCGGAATCCAGCGCCGACGTTGCCTCGTCGAGGACGAGGATCGGTGCATCCTTGAGCAGCACCCGGGCAATGGCCACGCGCTGGCGCTGGCCGCCGGAGAGCTTGGCGCCGCGCTCGCCGACGTGGGCGTCGACCCCCTGCCGGCCCCAGTGATCGGCAAGGCCCGGCACGAAGCTCTCCGCATGCGCCTGCCGGATCGCCTCCAGCATGGCTTCGTCACCCGCCTCGGGACGACCGTAGAGCACGTTGTCGCGGATCGACCGATGGAGCAGCGAGGTATCCTGCGTGATCAGCCCGATCTGCGAGCGCAGCGAATCCTGCGACACCTGCGCGATATCCTGACCGTCGATGACGATGCGCCCGCCCTCAAGGTCGTAGAAACGGAGCAGCAGGTTGGCGATGGTCGACTTGCCGGCGCCGGAGCGGCCGACAAGCCCGACCTTTTCGCCGGGCGCCACGGTCAGCGACAGGTTCTCGATGATGCCGCTCTTGCGGCCGTAGTGGAACGTGACGTTCTCGAAGCGGATCTCGCCGCGCGTCACCTTCAGCTGCATCGCATCCGGCTTGTCGACGAGCTGCTGCGGCTGGGCGATGGTCTCCATGCCCTCCTGCACGGCGCCGACGTTGTCGAAGATGCCGATCGAAGTCCACATGATCCAGCCGGACATGGTGGCAATGCGGATGGCGAGCCCCGCGGCGATGGTGAGCGCACCTAACGACAGCGCACCCTCCGACCACAGCCCGACCGCCAGCGCCGTCGTGCCGGCGATGAGCAGGCCGTTCATGATGACCACCGTGCTCGACATGGTCGTGATGAGGCGCGTCGAGTGGCGAAATTTGCCGAGATGGTCGTCGACCGCGTCGCGGGCGTAGTTATCCTCGCGCGAAGTGTGGGCAAAGAGTTTGACCGTCTGGATGTTGGTGTAGCTGTCGACGATGCGCCCGGTGAGCATCGAGCGCGCCTCCGACACGATCACCGACCGCTTCCGGATGCGCGGCACGAAATAATAAAGAACGAAGACGAACACCAGGATCCACGCCGCCAGCGGCGCCGTCAGCCACAGGTCGATCTGCCCGAAGAGCACCAGCGAGGAGATGGAGTAGATGGTGACGAACCACAGCGCGTCGCAAACCTGCACCACGGATTCGCGGAGCGCCGGGCCGGTCTGGATGATCTTCGAGGCGATGCGCCCGGCGAAGTCGTTGGTGAAGAAGCCGACGGTCTGGCGCAGCACATAGCGATGCGTCTGCCAGCGCACGAGGTTGGTGAACGATGGTGCCAGCGACTGCTGGACGAGGAGGTCGTGCAGGATGGTCGCCACCGGCCGCGCGACAACCACGACAAAGGCCATCCACGCGAACGTCCAGCCATAGTCGCGGAGCATGTGATCCGGCGTGGTATTCTTCAGAAGATCGATGAGCGTACCGATGTAGCGGAAGATCGACACTTCGATCAGCGACACGAACAGGCCGACGACCATCAACGCGGCGAGCACCGGCCACACCTGCTTGGTGTAGTGCCAGTAGAAACCGCCCAGCGTCGTCGGCGGCATCGACGGATCGTGCTGCCGGAACGGGTCGATCAGATTTTCGAAAAAGCGGAACATTCAGAATCTCATCCGGGCGGACGAAAGACCCGTTCCGCCGATCTTGCAAGTGTTCGCACCGACAACGGTTACTCGGCCGCCTGGGCGGCGGGGTCCAGATCGAGAAACCCGCCCGACTGGCGGCTCCACAGCGCCGCGTAGAGGCCGCCGCGGCGAATGAGTTCCTCGTGGCTGCCGACCTCGACGATGCGGCCCTTGTCGAGCACGACGAGCCGGTCCATCGCCGCGATCGTCGACAGCCGATGCGCGATGGCGATGACGGTCTTGCCGGCCATCAGGCGATAGAGCGTTTCCTGAATAGCGGCTTCTACCTCGGAATCGAGCGCCGACGTCGCTTCGTCAAGCACGAGGATCGGCGCATTCTTCAAGAAGATGCGCGCGATGGCGACACGCTGGCGCTGGCCGCCGGAAAGTTTCACGCCGCGCTCGCCGACATGGGCATCGTAGCCGGTGCGCCCGCGTGGATCGGCGAGGTCCCGGATGAAGGCGTCGGCGTGCGCAAGCTCCGCCGCCCCGATCATTTCGGCTTCGCTTGCCTCGGGCCGGCCATAGAGGATGTTGTCGCGCACCGAGCGGTGCAGCAGCGAGGTGTCCTGCGTCACCATGCCGATCTGGCCGCGGAGCGACTCCTGCGTGACGGCGGCGATGTCCTGCCCGTCGATGAGGATGTGCCCGCCCTCGAGGTCGTAGAAACGGAGCAGCAGGTTGACCAGCGTCGACTTGCCGGCGCCCGAGCGGCCGACCAGCCCGACCTTCTCGCCGGGCGCGATGGTCAGCGAAAAGTCCTCGATGACCTTCGATGAGCGGCCGTAGTGGAAGCGCGCGCTCTCGAAACGGATTTCGCCACGCGGCACCGCAAGCGGTTTGGCCTCGGGCTTGTCGACGATCGACACCGGCTTGGTCAGCATCTGCATACCGTCCTCGACGGTGCCGATGCTCTCGAACAGACCGGCGACCTCCCAGATGATCCACTGCGACATCGAGCGGAGCCGCGTCACCAGCCCGATCGCGACCGTGATCGCGCCGATGGTGACAAAGTTACCAAGCCAGGCCCAGATGGCGATGCCGGCCACCGCCACGAGAAGCAACGAATTGATAACATTGAGAGAATTGCTGAGATGCGTGAACAGGCGCGCCTGCGTGTAGGCGGTCCCCAGGAACTCGCCCATCGCCGTGCGCGCGTATTCCTGCTCGCGCCGCGTATGGGCGAACAGCTTGATGGTCTGGATGTTGGTGTAGCTGTCGACGACGCGCCCGGTCATCTCGGCACGCGCATTCGCCTGCTTCTCGCCGATATCGCCGAGGTGCGGCAGGAAATACCGGAGCATGCCGATGTACGCCGCAAGCCAGACAACGAGCGGCGCCACCAGCCACACATCGGCGTGCGCCATGAGGTAAGCAGTGCCGACAAAATAGACGACGATGTAGACGCCTACCTCAAGCACGCGCGTGACGGCGTCGCGGACGGCGAGCGAAGTCTGCATCACCTTCTGCGACACGCGGCCGGCGAACTCGTCCTGGAAGAACGTCAGGCTCTGCGCCAGCATCGCGCGGTGCGCGCGCCAGCGCACCACCATCGGGTAGTTGGCATAGAGGCTCTGGTACTGGAGGAGCGCCTGCCCCAGGGTGAGCAGAGGGAAGAGCAGCACGATGATGGCGCCCATCCCGGCAAGCGCCCAGCCATAGTCGTGCAGGAAGGTGGCACGGTCGGCCTTGGCCAGCCAGTCGACCAGGCTGCCTAGGAACGAGATGAAATAGATCTCGACCACAGAAATCGCCGCGGTCAGCACCGCCATCAGCAGCATCCACGGCAACGCCGGCCGCGAATAGTAAAGCAGGAACGCGAACAGGCCCGTCGGCGGCCGTTTCCCGTCGTCCGCGGGGAATGGATCGATCAGGCGTTCGAACAACTTGAACAAGTAAGGGCTCCACGACGACAGGCAAAGCGGACGGCCAGAGACCGCCGACCGCAGATTGCGGACGGCAAAGAAGGCTGGCGCGATTCGTGACGGCGCCTGAATAGGCCAGTTCCCAGCCGGTTTCCAGCTTCTACTTGGGCAACGTCGATGCCTCCGGCCGCCCCTCCCCGTCTTCTCGGCTTTCCTGAAACCGGTGGAAATCCCAGCCGTGGCTGTGTGCAGTGGCTATTGGGCCACGCCACAGCGACCGGGCACCGCCTATTGTCTGGCTATTCGCTGGCCAAAGGAGGCGTTGGCTATGTGGACGCGGACGCTCTTTGTCGCTGGCCTGTTATGCAGTGGCGCCGCCCACGCGGCGGACCCCTGCGAACTTTCCGTGCCGCCCGATCCAACGGGCGATTTTCAGCGGCTGCTGAACTGCGCCGCGCCTGGAATACGCGAAACGGAAGCCCGGGACAGGTTCCCGACGCTTCATCTCGGCGAACCCGACACCGCCGGCGATGCCGCATTTTCCAGGATCGCAACGTTGGCAAGCAACCGCGACCTGTTGCGAAAACTCGATGCGAGCTGGCGGCTTCTCTCCTTGCGCGTCATCGGCGGATTGAACTAGGAGGACCGAGGCCGGCAATCGTCCCGCACGGCAGTCTTCACCCGGTCCATGCCCTCGCTCGCTCTCTACCAGCCCGACATCCCGCAAAACGCCGGCACGATCCTGAGGCTATGTGCCTGCCTCGACGTCGAGGCGCACGTCATAGAGCCGGCGGGGTTCGACCTTTCCGATCGGTCGTTGCGCCGCGCCGGGATGGACTATCTGACTTTGGTCCGCCTCACGCGGCACCGGTCGTGGGAGGATTTCACCGCCTGGCGGGCGGAGACCGGATGCCGGCTCCTCCTGCTGACCACGAGCGGCGCCGTCGCCTACACCAAATTCGCGTTCGCTCCGGAAGACGTAATCCTGCTCGGGCGCGAAAGCGCGGGCGTGCCCGACGTGGTGCACGCAGCCGCCGACGCTCGCTTGCTGATCCCCATGGCCGCCGGCCTCCGCTCGCTGAACGTCGCCACCGCGGCCGCGATGGTGCTCGGCGAGGCGCTCCGCCAGACAAACGGATTTCCGGTGCGCGCCGAGCCTTCCCGCCTGTAGTATCCACGAGCGCCGGGCCGGGACCCGGGAGAAAATGGCGGGAGGACGACGATGGCCAAGGTGGTGTGCGTTCTTTACGACGATCCGGTCGACGGTTACCCGAAGACGTATGCCCGCGACGATCTGCCGAAGCTGGAGCGCTACCCGGGCGGCCAGACGCTGCCGACACCGAAGGCGATCGACTTCAATCCGGGTGCGTTGCTTGGCTCGGTTTCCGGCGAGCTGGGCCTGCGCAAATTCCTGGAAGGCAACGGCCACAAGCTGGTCGTGACATCGGACAAGGACGGTCCCAATTCGGTGTTCGAACGGGAACTCATCGACGCCGATATCGTCATCTCGCAACCCTTTTGGCCTGCGTATTTGACGGCGGAGCGCATCGCCAAGGCGCCGAAGCTGAGGATGGCGGTGACCGCCGGCATCGGTTCGGATCACGTCGACCTAGCCGCCGCCATGGCGCGCGGCATCACGGTGACCGAAGTGACGTTCTGCAATTCGATCAGCGTCGCCGAGCACGTCGTGATGATGATCCTCGGGCTCGTGCGCAACTATATCCCCTCCTACGAATGGGTGGTGAAGGGCGGCTGGAACATCGCTGATTGCGTCGCCCGCTCGTATGACGTCGAGGGCATGACCGTCGGCTCGGTCGCGGCGGGGCGCATTGGCCTCGCGGTGTTGCGGCGCATGAAGCCGTTCGATGTGAAGCTCCACTACACCGACCGCCACCGCCTGCCCGAGTCCGTCGAGAAGGAACTTGGCCTCACTTTCCACAAATCGGCCGCCGACATGGTGCCGCATTGCGACGTGGTCACCATCAACGCGCCGCTCCACCCGGAAACCGAAGACCTCTTCAACGCCAAGCTGATCGCCACGATGAAGCGCGGCGCCTACCTCATCAATACGGCGCGCGGCAAGATCGCCAACCGCGATGCGGTCGCGGCTGCGCTCAGGAGCGGACAGTTGGCCGGGTATGCCGGCGACGTGTGGTTCCCGCAGCCCGCGCCTCAAGACCACCCGTGGCGGACCATGCCCCACCATGGCATGACCCCGCACATCTCCGGCTCGTCGCTGTCGGCGCAGGCGCGCTATGCCGCCGGCACCCGCGAGATTCTCGAATGCTGGTTCGACAAGCGGCCGATCCGCGAGGAATACCTGATCGTCGATGGCGGCAAGCTCGCGGGCGCCGGCGCCCATTCCTACAGCGCGGGCAACGCAACCGGCGGGTCCGAGGAAGCGGCGAAATTCAAGAAGACCCATTGATGGACGACACCGGAATATCCAAAGGGGTCCGCGCCGCGTTGGCGCGGGCGCTGATGTTTGAACCGGTCACCGCCAGGACCGCCGGCGACGCGCTCCTTGCCGGCCTCGGGGGCGCACTTGCCATCGGCGTGCTCGCTCTCTGCGCCCGCGCGGCAGTGACGCCGCTCATCATCGCGCCTTTCGGGGCACGCTGCGTGCTGCTGTTCGCGGTCCCGGCAAGTCCCTTCGCCCAACCCCGCAACGTCATTGGCGGTCATATCCTGTCGTCACTGGTCGGCCTGGCGGCGTTGGCCCTGCTTGGGCCTTCGCCCGTCGCCATGGCGGCGGGTGTCGGCGTCGCCATCGCCGCCATGCGGCCGACGGGAACGTTGCACCCGCCCGCTGGCGCCGATCCCATTGTCGTCGTTGCGGCCGGCGCCGTGTGGTGGTTCTTCGCCGTACCCGTGGCGGTCGGGGCGGTCATCCTCGTCGTGTGTGCGGTCGTCTATCACCGCTACGTCAGCGGCCTCGCCTACCCAAAACTCGGATAGCCAGCGGATGCCGGACGATCTCGACCAACGAAAGGCGCGCGCTTCGGCGTGGTTCGCGGAACTCCGCGACAAGCTCACCGCGGCCTTCGAGACGATCGAGGACGAACTGCCGGCCGGAATGCCCTTCGCGGGCACACCCGCCGGTCGCTTTGTGCGCACGCCGTGGAAGCGCTCCGACCACAGCGGCGCCGAGGGCGGCGGCGGCACGATGGCGATGATGAAGGGGCGCGTGTTCGAGAAAGTCGGCGTACATGTCTCGACCGTCCACGGCGAGTTCGCGCCCGAGTTCCGCAAGGAGATTCCAGGCGCCGAGGAAGACCCGCGCTTCTGGGCAAGCGGCGTATCCCTGATCGCCCACCCGCAGAACCCGAACGTGCCGGCCGTTCACTTGAACACCCGCATGGTGTCGACCAGCCGCCAGTGGTTCGGCGGCGGCGCCGACCTGACGCCGCTGCTGCACGCAAGGCGGACACAGGAGGATGCCGACAGCCACGACTTCCACGCCGCGATGAAGGCGGCGTGCGCGGCACATCCGGTCGCCAACTACGACCGCTACAGGAAATGGTGCGACGAATATTTCTTCCTGAAGCACCGCAACGAGATGCGCGGCATTGGCGGCATCTTCTTCGACTGGCTGAATTCCGGCGATTGGGACGCGGACTTCGCCTTCACGAAGGACGTCGGCCGGACTTTCCTCGACATCTACCCGCAGCTGGTACGCCGGAACTTCGCCACAGCGTGGAGCGAGGCGCAGCGCGAGGAACAACTGGTGCGCCGCGGCCGCTACGTCGAGTTCAATCTGCTCAACGATCGCGGAACGATCTTCGGGCTGCGAACCGGCGGCAACATCGAATCGATCCTGTCGTCGCTGCCGCCCCTGGCGAAGTGGCCGTAGCTACTGCGCCGAGGCCAGCATCTGCTGCAGCCGGCGGCGGAGCGCCGTTTCATCCGGGGCAAAATCCTGGTCGATCCACCAGCCCTCGACCGCACGAAGTAGCTCGCCGACGAGCGGGCCGCGCGGCGTTCCGTGGCCGAGGACATCGCGACCGGCGAGCGGGAACGCCGGGACGGTCCAGCGATCCGGCAACCGGTGGAGATCGAGCCACGGCGTGAAATCTGCGGCGCCATTCCACGCTGCGGCGTAAACAACGCCGTCGCGAAAGCGTTCGGCGCCGAGACGATAGAGCAGCCGGCGCGTGGCGTGGGCATCGCGCAGCACCGCCACTGAAGCCGCAGCGGTCAAGGTCGATGTCATGCGATCGCGCTCGATATTGGCGAGGCGAAGGCGCGTGACGACACGCAGCACATCCTCCTGGATGCGGCAGGCAAGGACGGTGAGGCGCGGCGCGACCGCAGGCGTCGCACCGACCTCGGCCTCGAAACGGACGGCAGTGGCGAACTGCGCCAAGTAGCCGACGCCGCCGAGTACGACCGGCAGGACACCGGCGTCCTGCATGAGCGCGACGGCCTCGGCGGCGCGCGGCGCGACAGCGATGCGCCGCATCTCCTGCCCGATGCGTTCGGCGGAAAGCTCGCGCAAGCCGTCGTGGGCGCGCGTGGCAGCGGCCAGGCCAGCGACGTCGATGATCCCCTCGCCTACCTCGGCATGAAAGCGGAAGAAGCGCAGGATGCGCAGGCGATCCTCGGCGATGCGCTTGTCCGGTTCGCCGATGAAGCGGACGCGGCGGACAAGAATATCGGAGAAGCCGCCTACGGGATCGTAGACCACTCCGGCCTGATCGACCGATAGCGCGTTGACCGTGAAGTCGCGGCGGCGGGCATCGGCTTCCCAGTCGCGGCCGAAGCGCACAATGGCACGACGACCGTCGGTCACGATATCCTGGCGGAGCGTCGTGACCTCGAAGCCGGTGCCCGCGATGACCAGCGTCACCGTGCCGTGGTCGAGGCCGGTAGGCACCGCCTTGACGCCGGCCTTGACCGCCGCGGCGATCACCTTGTCCGGCGTCGCCGTTGTGGCGAAATCGACCTCACCGACCGGGAACCCCATCAGCGCATTGCGCACGGCGCCCCCGGCGACTCGCGCCTCCTCGCCGGCCGCCTTCAGCACCACAAATACCTGCCGCACCGCGGGGGCGGCGAGCCATTCGGCGTTGGCAAGCGTGGGTAAGGTGTCGTTCATCGTGACCGGCGTCATGGGTTGGCTGGCATCGTTGCCGGATATCCCATAAGGAATAGCGCATGGCTGAGGTGCGCACCAACCGGCGGCTAGCCGCGATTCTTGCCGCCGACGTCGTCGGCTATTCCCGCATGATGGGCGGCGACGAGGCGGGAACGCTGGCTGCCCTCAAGCAGCATCGCCTGACGCTGTTTGACCCGGCAGTCGCCCAGCATAACGGCCGTGTCGTCAAATTGATCGGCGACGGCACGCTGGTCGAGTTCGCCAGCGTCGTCGATGCAGTCAACTGCGCCCTCCTCGTCCAGCGCACCGTCGCCGCCGACGGCAACGCCACGCCGCGCATCACGCTGAGGATCGGCATCAACCTCGGCGACATCATCGTCGAGGGCGACGACATCTACGGCGACGGCGTCAACGTCGCCGCGCGTCTCGAGCCACTCGCCGAGCCGGGCGGCGTCTGCGTCGCCTCTATCGTCAACGAAAGTGTCGGCAGCCGCATCGAAGTGACATTCACGGACGGCGGCGAAGTGCAGGTCAAGAATATCGACCGGCCGATCCGGGTCTGGAAATGGCATCCGGCCAAGTCGGACGACCGCGCGGCGGCGACCGCCGCCCCTTCCACGGCGCCTAAGCCCGGCAAGCCGGTGCCCTCGGTCGCCGTGCTGCCATTCGCCAACATGTCGGGAGACGCCGAACAGGAATATTTCTCCGACGGCATCAGCGAGGACATCATCACCGATCTCTCCAAGGTCGGCGGCCTCGTAGTGATCGCGCGCAATTCGAGCTTTGCCTACAAGGGCAAGAACGTCGACCTGCGCGTCGTCGGACGCGAACTGGGCGTCGGCGCGGTCCTTGAGGGCTCGATCCGCAAGGCCGGCAACCGGGTCCGCATCACCGCGCAGCTCATCGACGCCAACACCGGCGGCCACCTCTGGGCCGAGCGCTACGACCGCGACCTGACCGACATCTTCGCGGTCCAGGATGAGGTGACGGGCCAGATCGTCAACGCGCTCAAGGTTACGCTGACGCCCGGGGAGAAATCGGCGATCGCCACCGGCGGCACCGAAAATGCCGAGGCACACGACTGCGTACTGCGCGCCCGCCGGCTTCTGTCGCGCGCCTCGCGAGAGATCGTCGAGAACGCGATCGTACTGCTCAAGCGCGCCATCGAATTCGATCCTGACTATGGGCAGGCCTATTCGGCGATGGCCATGGCCCATATGTATGACTTCCAGAATTTGTGGATCGAGACGCCGGAAAAGGCGCTGGAACTCGCCAAGCGAAACGTCGACATCGCGATCGAGAAAGATGCGAGCGACTCCTACGGCCACTTTGTCTCCGGCATCGTGCTGGGTTACCTCGGCGAACGTCCGCGAGCGATCGCCGCGTTCAACAAGGCCGTCGAGCTCAGCCCGAACGACGCGCCGTCGATCAACGCCCAGGGTGTGTCACAGATTTTCGAGGGTCGTCCCGAACAGGCCATACCGCTGATCGAGCGCGCGATCCGTCTCGATCCAGCCGCCAGCCAGCAATCCATCCACTTCCTCGGCATGGCGAACATGCTGCTTGGCAAGATGGAGGTGGCGGCCGCGCTCTTCCGCGAGCGCATCCTGCTGGTGCCCGAAACCGATCTTAGCCGGGCCCTCTACGCCGCCACCCTCGGCCACCTCGGGCGGCTCGACGAGGCGCGTCAGGTGTGGCGCGAAATGATGCAGATCAATCCGAAATATTCCTTCAGGCAACACATGAGCCGCCTGCTGTTCGCGCGCGAACAAGACGCCGCGCTTATCGCCGAAGGACTCGCGAAGGCCGGGTTGCCCGAGTGAACCGCCTACGGCGGTATTTGGATATGCCCCTCGACGATATGACCGTTTTCCATGTGCGCCGGGATGTACGTGCCGCCGGGCGGCTCGGTGTCGAAATGAATGAAGGCGAACAGCACGGCGACCAGCAGGATCGCGCCGGCGAGCGCCAGGTAGCCAATCGTGCGCGTCTCCCACTCCGCCACGCTGTTGACCGGGCGGCGCGACGCCAGCAGCCACAGCGCGTAGATGCCGAACGGCAGCAGAAAAAACACCGCATCGAAGGCGACGAAACGCACCATCAGCCGTAGACCTGCTCATAGAGTCCGCGGATGATGCCCGCGGTCACCCCCCAGATATAGCGCCCCTCGTAGGGCATTTCGTAGAAATACCGCTCGCGGCCCATGAAGACACGCGCGCCGCGCTTATGGTTGGCCGGGGTCATCAGGAAGGCGAGCGGCACTTCGAAGACGTCGGCCACCTCATCGCGGTTGGGCCTCACCGTGTAGCCGGGGTCGATTCGCGCCAGAACCGGCACGATGCGGTACCCGGTCCGACTGAGATAAGGATCGAGGCTGCCGATGACGGTGATGGCCGCGGGGCTCAGCCCGATCTCCTCCCCGGCTTCGCGCAGGGCCGCTGCGGTCGGGTCGGCATCGTCCGCGTCGATCTTGCCCCCCGGAAAGGCGATCTGTCCGGCGTGGGCGGAAAGGTGGCCGGTACGCTCGGTCAGGATGACGGTCGCCGCATCCGCGTGCGCCACGACCGGAATGAGCACGGCGGCGTCCCGGTAGGGATGATCTGCGTCGGGCAGGTCCGGGTTGAGAACGTGATCCCCGCCAATCGACAAACCGGCTCCCTCGGCGTCGAGAGCGTGCTTCGCCCGCGCGAAGAAAGCCGCCGGCGCAAATAGGGTGTGCTGCGTCGCCTGGAGACTCATGCGGCCGGGATCACTTTGCGGTGAAGGCTAACCCGAGGAATACGCGAGCGCCATGTACGGCCGGACGCAGCCACTCTTTCGCCGCGCTTCGCCTTCCTTGTCCTGGGTCTGGAGCCAGCCAATCCTCTATTGTGCCGCCAACACCCGTGCCACAATCGCGTCGGGCGACGAATCTCCGCCCGCCGGCCTTGACCGGCGGCGCGAAGCAACGAGATCGGAAGAATGAGCGCCATCAACCAGACAATGCCTGACCCGGACGCCGAACGCATCATCGCCGATGCGGATGCCGCCGTCGCCCGCATACACGCCGCCCGCGCCGCCATCGGCAAGGTCATCTACGGCCAGGAATCGGTGATCGAACGGGCGCTGGTCACTATCCTCGCCGGCGGCCACGGACTGCTCATTGGCGTGCCCGGTCTCGCCAAGACCAAGCTGGTCGAGACGCTCGGCACCGTGCTCGGGCTCTCTGCTCGCCGGGTCCAGTTCACGCCCGACCTGATGCCCTCCGACATCATTGGCTCGGAAGTTCTGGAACAGGCGGCTGACGGCGCTCGCGCCTTTCGTTTTTTGCCGGGACCGGTCTTCGCCCAGCTTCTGATGGCCGACGAGATCAACCGCGCCAGCCCGCGCACCCAGTCGGCGCTGTTGCAATCCATGCAGGAGTATCACGTCACCGTCGCCGGTGTGCGGCACGATCTGCCGGCGCCATTCCACGTGCTCGCCACCCAGAACCCGCTGGAGCAGGAGGGCACCTATCCCCTGCCAGAGGCGCAGCTCGACCGCTTCCTGCTGCAGATCGACGTCGTCTACCCCGATCGCGAAGCCGAGCGGCGCATGCTGTTCGAAACGACGGGTGCGACCGAGGCTCACGCCGAGCAGGTGCTCGACGCCGTGGCACTGCGCTCGATCCAGCAGCTTGTGCGCCGCCTGCCCGTTGGCGAATCGGTGGTCGAGGCCATTCTCGGGCTCGTTCGCTCGGCGCGCCCCGACAGCGATGCCAGCGCGAAGATCGCGGCGGCGATCGCGTGGGGGCCGGGACCGCGAGCCAGCCAGGCGCTGATGCTCGCCGCCCGCGCCCGCGCCCTAATCGACGGGCGCTATGCGCCGTCGCTCGACGACGTCGTGGCGCTGGCCGAGCCGGTCCTGCAGCACCGCATGGCGCTCAGCTTCGCTGCCCGCGCCGAAGGCATGACGGTACGCGACGTGATCGCCGAGCTGAAGCAGAAGATCGGATAGGTCCGCATGGATCGCGCCGCTCTGTCGCGGGGATCGCTGACCGAAGCCAAGGGCATCGCCGCGGCGATGCCCGATATGCTGATCGAGGCGCGGCGGGTGGCCAACACCCTGCTGGCCGGATGGCATGGGCGCAGGGTGAGCGGACGGGGCGAGACCTTCTGGCAGTTCCGTCCCTTCGTTGCCGGCGAGGCGGCATCTTCGATCGACTGGCGCCGCTCGGCCCGCGACGACCATCTCTTTGTCCGCGAGACCGAGTGGGAGGCGGCGCATACGCTGTGGCTCTGGCCCGACCTTTCTCCCTCGATGAACTTCCGCTCGAAACTGGCGCCGGTATCCAAGCGCCAGCGCGCCGTAGTCCTGACACTGGCGCTGGCGGAACTGCTCGCCGTAGCGGGCGAACGCGTTGGCCTGCTCGGCATGAGCGACCCGGTCCTTGCCCGCAACGCGGCCGAACGGCTGGCGCTCGCCCTCCCGACCGGGAACCCGGCCAGGGCGGCGACCGGGCCGGAGACCCGTGCGTTGCGCCGCTTCACCGATCTCGTGCTGATCGGCGACTTCCTCGATCCGATCGTTGAAGTCGACCGGACACTTGCGGCGATCCTGCAGAGCGGCGCGCGGGCGCATCTCGTGCAGATCGTCGACCCGAGCGAGGAAGTGTTTCCCTATGCCGGACGGACGGAGTTCATCGATCCGGAAACCGGCGCACGTCATGTTGTTTCGCGCGCCGAACAGTACCGCGAGGCCTATCAGGCGCGACTGGCGGCACTCCGCGATCACTTGCGCACGGTGAGCGGACGCATCGGCTGGACGTTTCTCCTTCACCGTACCGATCGGCCGGCCACCGAGCCGTTGCTGGCGCTGCATGCGCGACTCGCTGACCGCCGCAACAGCCTTGGGCTACATGCCGGGCGCGCCGCATGAGCGCTTTCGCCTTCGCCAACGCCGGCATGCTCGCCGCGCTGCTGGCGCTGCCGGCGATCTGGTATTTCCTGCGGTTGACACCGCCGAAGCCCCGCATCGAGCAATTTCCCCCGACCCGGCTGCTGCTCGAAATCGTGCCGAGGGAAGAGCAGCCGGCGCACAGCCCGTGGTGGCTGACGGCGCTTCGCCTTGCACTGGCTGCGGCCGTGATTCTCGCCCTGGCCGGGCCGGTGTTCAAACCGACCGGCGAGGTCGCGCCCGGTTCCGGACCGCTGCTGGTGGTCATCGACAACGGCTGGCAGGCCGCGCGCGGCTGGCCAGCGGCGATGGCGACCGCCCATCGCGTTGTCGATCTTGCGACCAGCGCCAACCGGCCTGTCGTGTTGCTGGCGACCGCCGAACCTGCCAACCAGCCGCTGCTCCCTACCGACGGCGCGTCCGCCCTCAAGCGGCTCGATGCGCTGTCGCCGAGGCCGTGGACGCCCGACTACGCCGCGCTCGAGCGGTCGCTGGCGGCGGCGACGCAGGCGGCCGCCTTCGGCGGCGTGGCGTGGCTCTCCGACGGTGTCGGCGGCAAGGAGGTAGCGGCGTTCGCGACCGCGCTCACCAGCGACGTGAAGGGACCGATGATCGCGTACGCCGACGGTGGCGCCGATCTCTTCGGACTAAAGCCCCCACGAAGCGAAGCCGACGCGCTGAGCGTATCGGCGATACGCCGTCCTGGGGCTGGCCCGGCGGCTGGGCTTGTGCGCGCCAGCGATATCAAGGGACGCCTGATCGGCGAGGCGCCCTTCGCGTTTGCCGCCGGCGCCACGACGACCGAGGCGCGCTTCGCGCTCCCGGTAGAGCTCCGCAACGATATTGTGCGACTCGACGTGAGCGGGCAGGAAACTGCCGGCGCCGTGCAACTCCTCGACGATCGGTTCCGTCGGCGGCAGGTCGGACTCGTTTCGGGCGGCTCGGTCGAGGAGGCGCAGCCGCTGCTTTCGCCGACATATTATATCGTTCGCGCCCTCGGCCCGTTCGCCGATGTGCGCCAGCCGCGCGACGCCAACGCCGCCGTCGCCATCCCGCAACTGATCGACGATGGCGCTTCGATGCTGGTCATGGCCGACATCGGCAACATGACCGCCGACGTCGAGGACACGGTGTCAAAATGGGTTGCAGGCGGCGGCACGCTGGTGCGCTTTGCCGGACCACGGCTGGCCGCAGCGACCGATAGCTTGGTGCCGGTCACGCTGCGCCATGGCGATCGCGTGCTGGGCGGAACGATGTCGTGGCAAAAGCCACAGCCGCTCGCGAGTTTCAGCGCGACCAGTCCGTTCTCCGGCCTCGCGATCCCCGACGACGTGCTGGTGCGGCGTCAGGTGCTGGCCGAACCGGACGGCGCCCTCGCCGGCCGCACCTGGGCGGCACTCGCCGACGGCACGCCTCTCGTTACCGCCGCGCCATCCGGCAAGGGCTGGCTGATCCTCTTCCACGTTACCGCCGACACAAGCTGGTCGTCGCTGCCGCTATCCGGCACATTCGTCGAGATGTTGCGTCGGATCGCCGCCTTTGCCGGAAGCGCCGGCGGCAAGGCAAATACAAGCATGCAGGCTGCGCCGCCCTATCGCCTGCTAGATGGGTCCGGACACTTCACCCAGCCGACGGCGGAGGCGGAAGCGGTCAGTGGCGACCTCGCAGCGGTGACGATCGGACCCCAGCACCCGCCGGGTCTCTACGGCTCGGAAGACGGCTTCCGCGCCCTTAATCTGCTCGATGACAAGGCGGAGCTGCCCGCCTTAGACCTGGCCGGCCTCGCGGACGCAAGCGTGCGCGCCTATCCGACCGTAACGCCGACGGTGCTGGCGCCGTGGCTGATCTCGCTCGCCGTACTGCTGCTGGCGCTCGACGCGATCGCAGTTCTGTGGATGAACGGCGGCCTTCGCTGGCGCCGGCCGCGACCCGCCGCCACGACCGCGGCGATCGCTCTGGCAATCGCCCTGCTTGTCGCCGGCGGCCAGCGGCTTTCCGCCGACGAGGCGAGCGACCAGTTTGCGCTCGGCGCGATGGACAAGACCCACCTCGCCTACGTCGTCACTGGGGACGCCCAGGCAGACGTCACCAGTCGCGCCGGATTGCACGGATTGTCCGACGTGCTGGCGGCGCGTACCGCGCTCGAACCTGGCGACCCGATCGGCGTCGATCCCGCGAAGGACGAACTCGCCTTCTTCCCCCTGCTCTACTGGCCGATTGTCCCGGACGCGCCGCTGCCGACGACCGCGACCATGGCGCGCATCGATGCTTACATGCGCCAGGGCGGATCGGTGCTTTTCGATACGCGCGACCAGCTCGACCGCTCGGTGTCGGTCGATGGCACCGCCAACACCCCGGCCGCCATGCGGTTGCGCCAGATGCTCGCCACCCTCGACATTCCGCCGCTCGAGCCGGTGCCCGCCGACCATGTCCTGACCAAGGCATTCTATCTGCTGAATGATTTTCCCGGCCGCTACGCCGGCGGGCCGCTCTGGGTAGAGTCGACCGATTCGCAGGAACGCGCCGACCGCCCGGTGCAGGCCGGCGACGGCGTCTCCACCATCCTCATCACCGAGAACGACCTTGCCGGCGCCTGGGCGACGGACGTGGGTGGCGCTTATCTTTATCCGACCGTGCCGGCCGACCCACGCCAGCGCGAGCTCGCCCTCCGCGTTGGCGTCAACATCGTCATGTATACCCTCACCGGCAACTACAAGGCCGACCAGGTCCACGTGCCGGCGCTGCTCGAGCGGCTGGGGCAGTAGCAACGATGCACTGGTCGCTGAGTTTCTCGCCGCTCGTCCCTCTGCCGTTGCTGGCGGGCTTCGCCGTGATCGCGGTGGCACTGGTGCTGCCCGGCCTGCTGCGCCGCATGCGCGGCGGCTGGCTGCGCGCGATCGCACTGGTCGCCCTGCTTCTGGCGCTCGCCAACCCGGTGCTCCTCAACGAGGATCGTGAGCCGCTGCCGACGGTGGTGGCGCTGGTGGTCGACAAGAGCGCCAGCCAGTCGCTCGACGGCCGCGACAAGACGACCGCGGCGGCTGAAGCCGAAATGAAGACGGAACTGTCGGCGTTCCACGCCATTGAAGTGCGCACGGTCGAGGCCGGCGGCAGCACCGGCGGTGCACCGGTCGACGGCACCAAGCTCTTCGGCCCGCTGTCGACGGCACTCGCCGACGTGCCGCCGGAACAGGTCGGCGGCGTCATCATGCTGACCGACGGTCAGGTGCACGACATCCCGGCGAACCGCAGCGCCCTTCCCGGTGCGCCTTTGCATGTGCTGCTGTCCGGCCATGACGGCGAGCGCGACCGGCGCATCGTCATTGATGCGGCCCCGCGCTTTGGCATCGTCAACGAGAAACAAACGATCAAATTTCGCGTTCTCGACGACGGCGTCGCGGGCGACGAAGGCGGCGTACGCGTCACCATCACCCGCGATGGCGATCCCTTGTCGGTCGAGACGGTGACGCCGGGGGTCGAGTCGGAGTTGACGGTCGACATTCCGCACGCCGGCCTCAACCTGCTCGAATTCGAAACGGAGCCGCTTGCCGGCGAGCTCACCCCGATCAACAACCGCGCCGCCGCGGAGATCAACGGCATTCGCGAGAACCTGCGCGTTCTGCTGATTTCGGGCGAGCCACACGCCGGCGAACGCGCCTGGCGCAACCTGCTGAAGTCCGACGCCTCGGTCGATCTCGTTCACTTCACCATCCTGCGCCCGCCGGAAAAACAGGACGGCACGCCGATCAACGAGCTGTCGCTGATCGCCTTCCCGACCCGCGAGCTTTTCTCCGAGAAGATCGACCAGTTCGACCTGATCATCTTCGACCGCTACTCGCAGCAGGGCGTGCTGCCGCTGCTCTATTTCGACAACATCGCCCGCTACGTCCGCGATGGTGGCGCGCTGCTGGTGGCGGCCGGGCCGGACTACGCCGATGCCGGCAGTCTCTACGACACCCCGCTCGCCCCGGTGCTGCCGGCGGCGCCCACCGGCCAGACCATCGAGCAGCCCTATCTGCCGATGGTTACCGACCTCGGCAACCGCCACCCGGTGACCCGCGGCCTCGACGGAGCCCAGTCCAACCCGCCGCGCTGGGGTCGCTTCTTCCGCCTGATCGATGTCGACAAGCCTGAGGGTACCGTCGTCATGAAGGGCGCCGAGGACAAGCCGCTCATTATCCTCAACCGCGAGGACAAGGGCCGTGTCGCATTGATTCTGTCGGACGACACGTGGCTATGGGCGCGCGGCTACGAAGGCGGCGGACCGCACGTTGACCTGCTGCGCCGCCTGGCACACTGGTTGATGAAAGAGCCCGACCTTGAAGAGGAAGCCCTCCGTGCCAAGGCCGGCCCGGGCGGCTTCATCATCGAGCAGCAGACGATGGGCGACACCAGCGCGCCGGTCACCGTGACCAAGCCATCGGGAGCGCGCGAAACCGTAACGCTGACCGCAGCTGGGCCCGGCCTATGGCGCGCCACCGTGGCCGCCGACGAGATCGGACTGTGGCGTGTCGAGCAAGGCGACCGCCGGGCATTTGCACACGTCGGCGCCGCCAATCCGCTTGAATTCACCGACGCGCGCTCGACCGCCGACAAGCTGGCGCCGCTGGTCAAGGAAACCGGTGGACGGATCGCCCGCATGGCCGATGCGTCCGGCAAGCTCGACCTGCCGCGTATCGTGCCGGTGCGCTCGGCAACCGCGACCGCCGGCTCGGACTGGATTGGCATCCGCATGACCGACGCCAGTGTCCTGAAGGGCATCAGCCGCATCCCGCTGTTCACGGGATTCCTCGGCCTGTTCGGAGTCGCCGGCCTGTTCGGACTTCTGGCGCTGCTGGGGTTGCCCTTCGCGACGTGGCTTCGCGAAGGGCGCTAGTGGATACGACGTCGCGTTAGCGCGACGAGGCAGAACCCTGCGACATGCCCGGCCGGCGCGGACGGTTCATGAAGCGGATGTCGGCAATATCGCCACCGCCATTGGCGTGCCGGCGTGGCGCCTCACGATTGCCCTGGCGTGGCTGGCCGCCACCCTTGTTGGGACGGTTCTGGCTGTTGCCGCCGCCACGACGCTTGCCGCGCTTCGGCTCGTTGCCATCGGCGTGGCGGGTGTCGCGGTTTTCGGTGTGCTGGCGCTTCTCGCCACGCTGCTCGGGACGACGATCGCCGCGCTGCTGGCGCCGACCCCGTCCATCCTCGGGCGCTTCATTGGTCGCGTGCGAGCGCGCATCGATGGTCATCGGCACCGGCTGACGGATGAGTTTCTCGATATCGCGGAGAAAGGGCATCTCGTCGCTGCTCACCAGCGAGATGGCGACGCCCGATGCACCGGCGCGGGCCGTCCGGCCGATGCGATGCACGTAGGTCTCGGGAATGTTGGGCAGGTCGTAGTTGATGACGTGGCTGATTGCGTCGACGTCGATGCCGCGAGCGGCAATGTCGGTGGCGACCAGCGTCTTGATCTGGCCGGCGCGGAACGCCGCCATGGTGCGCTCGCGATTGCCCTGCGTCTTGTTGCCGTGGATGGCTTCCGCGGCGATACCGGCCTGCGACAGGCTGCGCACGACGCGATCGGCGCCATGCTTGGTGCGCGTGAACACCAACGCGCGTTCGACCGGCTCCTTGGTGAGGATAGTGACCAGCAGGTCGGGCTTGGCAGCGCGATCGACGCGGATGGCGCGTTGCTCGATCAGTTCGACGGTAGTCGCCGCCGGCGTCACCGCCACCTTCACGGGGTTGCGCAGCATCTGCTCGGCGAGGCGGGAAATCTCCTGCGGCATCGTCGCCGAGAAGAACAGCGTCTGCCGCTCGGTCGGGATCATCGCGACGATTTTGCGGATGTCACGGATGAAACCCATGTCGAGCATGCGGTCGGCTTCGTCGAGGACGAGTACCTCGACCTGGTTGAACTGCACGGCGCGCTCATTGGAAAGATCGAGCAGACGGCCGGGCGTCGCCACCAGCACGTCGACGCCCTGCGCCAGCGCCCGAATCTGCTTGCCGATCGGCACGCCGCCGATGGCGAGCATGGTCTTCAGGCGAAGATGCCGGCCGTAATTGTGGAAGCTGTCGACGATCTGGCCGCCGAGCTCGCGGGTCGGACAGAGCACGACGACGCGCGGCGCCTTCGGCCACGGCTTGCCCTGGGTGGCGCTCAGGCGATTGAGGATTGGCAGCGCAAAGGCAGCGGTTTTGCCAGTGCCGGTTTGTGCGATGCCGATGACATCGCGGCCGGCGAGCGCCGGAGGGATCGCCGCAGCCTGGATCGGCGTCGGCGTCTCGTAGCGCTCCTCGACGAGGGCGCGGGTAATCGGCTCGGCGAGCCCGAGGTCAGTGAAGAGGGTCAATTCAAGTCTCTTTCGATCAGCGAGGCGGGAATCCGCCCCACGGAACGTGAGACGGCCGCCGCTTCGCGGGGCTATCAAACAATCCCGCGATGCCTGGGCTGTCGATTATTCTTGGGTGACGGGCGGCTGAAAATCCGGTTTGCCGGAGATTCGTGCAACGCGGCCCGTTCGCGTCATATGGGCTGGAAGGGGTTGCAAAGCAATGTATTTCTCGCCGCCCCCCTAACCAGCCCTTTCGGCCGCCCCCGCCAGGCCGTCAAGCGCTCCAGGAGCCAGCCCTGCCACCAGTACGCGGTCGGGGTCGACCCACGCCGGCAGGGTGACGACGTCGCGACCGAGGAAACCGAAACCGAGCGGCCCGTAGTAGGGCAGATCGCCGACCAGCATGACGACCCGATGGCCCGCGGCCCGGGCGGCATCGAGCGCCATGCGCACCAGCGCCCTGCCCGCGCCCTGACCCTTGTGCGCCGGCGCGACAACGAGCGGGCCGAGGATGAGCGCCGGCCGTTTGCCAATGGTGATCGGCGTCATGCGTACCGACGCGACCGCCTTGCCATCGTATGTCGCGACGAACGATAGGCCGGGATCGGGTGGCACCCCGTCGCGCAGGATGTAGGCCGCACGCTTTACCCAGTCGGGCGCGAAGACCTGAGCATAGAGCGCGTTGATGGCAGAAGAGTCGGCAGGCTGTTCCAGCCGGAACGAAAACGGAGGAGTCATGAGACGGGCCTGAAACGGAGATCGGCGAAGCCCGGCCCGCGGACGCTCAGGCGTGGAGCGCGGCGGCGAGCCGGACGGCGGCGGCGCGTGACGCGAGGTCACGGGCTTGAATTCGTCGTCGGGAGAAGCGGCTCATCATGGGCGATGCCACTAACATGGCGGAACCCGACGGTCCAGATCGGCGCCAGGCGATGGCTTTTTCCGCCGCTGCCGCTACATGCATACATGCCGCGCCGGTCGCGGCAGGCCCTTCCCTGGAGCGCAACGCATGGGACGTCTCGTTAACGGCACCTGGGTGAAGGAGGGCCAACCGAGCCCCGATGGCAGCTTTCATCGCGCCGAGACCACGCTCCGCAACTGGGTCACCGCCGACGGCGCTCCCCGCCCCTCCGGTGTCGGCGGCTTTAAGGCGGAGCCCGGCCGCTACCATCTTTATGTCGCGATGGCCTGCCCGTGGGCACACCGGACGCTGATCTTCCGCAAGCTGAAGAAGCTCGAAGGCATGATCTCCGTATCGGTAGCCGAACCGCTGATGGAGGAAAACGGCTGGGCGTTCAGCACGGCCCTGCCCGATCACCTTGGCCACCATCATTTCATGTACGAGGTCTATACCGCCGCCGCACCCGGTTACACCGGCCGAGCCAGCGTGCCCGTCCTCTTCGACATGCTGCAGCAGACGATCGTATCCAACGAGTCGTCCGAGATTATCCGGATGTTCAATTCGGCGTTCGATCACATCGGCGCCGATCGCTCGGTCGATTTCTATCCGCATGCGCTGCGCCACGAGATCGACGCGCTGAATGCTCAGGTTTACGACAACGTCAATAACGGCGTGTACAAGGCCGGCTTCTCACGCACGCAAGAAGCCTACGCCCGCGCCGCTACCGCACTGTTCGATATGCTCGACGCGCTCGATCATCGGCTCGCCACCCGCCGCTACCTGATGGGCGAGCGCATCACCGAGGCGGACTGGCGGCTGTTCACTACGCTCGTCCGCTTCGACGCGGTGTATTTCACGCACTTCAAATGCAATCTCCGCCGTATCGCGGAGTATCCCAACCTGTCCGGCTACCTGCGCGAGCTTTACCAGATGCCGGGCATCGCCGAGACCTTCGATCTCGACGCGACACGCCGGCACTATTACACGAGTCACCGCTCCATCAATCCGTTCGGTATCATCCCGATCGGGCCGGTGCTCGACTTTCACTCGCCGCACGGTCGGGCCCGGCTGCACGCCGCCTGACGCCGCTCACCAGTCGGGCGATGGCGGCGCCCCGCCGATGATCTCGGCCAGCCGGCGGCGCGTCGCGTCGGTCGTTCCCTCGGGCAGCGCGTCGAGCGGGAAAAAGCGGCACTCCAGAATTTCGAGATTGGGAACGGCGGGCGGATGCGCCTGCTTCCATTCGCGGCAGACGAAGACCGTGACGTGATCGCGCTGCGAATAGCGGCGATTGAGGAATACGCCATGCAGGCGCGGCTCGCTGGTCAGCACCACGCCGGCTTCCTCCTCAAGTTCACGCGCCAGCGAATCGCGCAGTGTTTCCCGCGGCTCGACGCCGCCACCGGGGAAATGCCACCCCGGCGCATAGCTGTGCCGGATGAGCAGCACTTGATGTTTTTCGTCGAGGACGACTGCCCGCACGCCCAATGTCATCGCTCGCCGGTAGCGGGCAAGGACCAGGAACAGGCGGATCGGAAGGCGGAATTGCAAGGTAAAACGAGGCCTTAATGATTGGGAAACCGGCCATGCGGGAGGCGCAGGGTAGACGCGCCATGGCTGGTCTGGCGGCCCGGCGCCGGTGCCGCTACCTCAGGCACAACAAAAGGTAGGTTACCATGCTCTCCCGTTTCTTCCGCAGGCTCGACGGCCACCGCCACCTCTGGTCCGGCATCTCGGCTCCGGGCGAACGCCGCATCGCCGGCGTGCTGATCGCGTTCTTCGGACGCTAGCACCACCCCTTCGACTTTACGCTGCCGCGACCGTCGGCTAATCCGGCGGCATGGCCCTGCTCGCCCACCTCTCGGATCCGCATCTCGGGCCGCTGCCGAAAGTGCGCCTTGCGGAACTGGCCTCGAAGCGCGCCTTCGGCTACCTCAACTGGCGCAGCAACCGCGGGCGCTCCTTTGATGAGCGGACCCTGACGACGCTCACTGCCGATCTCGCCGCCGCGCATCCCGACCACATCGCCGTCACCGGCGATCTCGTCAATATCGGTCTTCCTGCCGAATACGATATCGCACTCGCCTGGCTGCACACGCTTGGCCGCCCGCGCGATGTAACAGTCGTGCCCGGCAATCACGACGCCTATGTGGCGAGCGCCATTGCGCACTACAGCCGCAAATGGTTGCCCTTCGCTGCCGGCGATTACCCCAATGAGACGATGGTCTTTCCGTTCATTCGCCGGCGTGGGCGACTGGCGCTGATCGGGCTGTCGACGGCAATCGCGACGGCACCCCTGATGGCGACCGGCCGCTTCGAGAAGGACCAGGCCGATGCGCTGTCGGAGGCGCTCGACCGGACGGGCGAGGAAGGTCTCTGCCGGATTGTCCTGATCCATCATCCCCCGGCCGAAGGTGGCGCCATTCGCGCCCGGCGCCTGATCGGCGCCGGCCGCGTGCGCGATGCCATTGCCCGGCATGGGGCCGAGCTGGTTCTCCACGGCCACAATCATCGCAGCAGCATTGCCTGGATCGACGCGCCCGGCGGCGGCAAGACGCCGGTGGTCGGCGCCGCGGCGGCGGGAGCGACGCCGCACGGCACCAATCCCGGCGCCGCGTACAATCTTTTTCACATCGAAGGATCCGGACCGCGCTACACGATCGCGATGACCGAGCGCGGCTACGCCAGGAACGGCGTCATGGCCACCCGCGCCCAACATAAGCTCGCCTGACCACCGATGCCGAAGATCAGCCGACGGCGATCCATGCGTAGATGAACAGCACAGCCGCACCCAGCAGGATGCCGCCGAGGAAGGCCGCGACCAGCCAGCCGGTAAGCCGCGGATCGACGCCGCGGCGCGGGGCCGGATGCATCGCGGCATCGGCAATCGCCTCGCGCGACTCGGCGCGGCGTCCCTCCTCCCGCCGTGAGGACGCCTCGCGGCGGGTGGCATCGTCGCGCATGACCCGCTTGATCAGCCAGTCGCCCTCCATCGAGCGCTCGCGCTCGATGATCCGCTCCGCCACGTAATGGGTGATGGTGTCGGCCATGTCGTCGAGCTTGGCCGTCTCGAGGATGATAGTGCGCCCGAGACGCGTATCCTTTAGGAAGCGGTAGCTGCGCCGGTCGCGCGCCATGACGACGAACGACGTCATGTCGATCCACAGGCGCGGCGGTGTTCCGGCGGCGACCGAAAAGATGAATTGCTCGTCTTCGGCGGGCACCTCGTTGAAGACCGAGCGCAACTCCTCGGCGAGGATCTCGAGGCGCGCCCGCTCGGCGTCGCGGAGTTCCACGACCACGTCAGAGCGCTCGGCCTCGGCGGTGCGCACCTGACGGATCGTATCGCGCAGGCTGCGGACCTTTTCGCCGCGGTTGTCGGTCGTGTCACTCAACGCTAGAAACTCCAGGGGAACGGCGCGACGGTTAACCGATTGTTACCAAACTCCGCGCGGTCCCGTGAGGGGGAAACTGCATGGTCCGCGCCACCGGGAGCGAACGTGGTGAATGACCTCCCGGCCGCAGCCTTGCGCTTCCAAGCCGCCGCGGAAGCCGCCGGACTGCGCATTCAGGTAACGGTGATGCCGGCGGCGACCCGTACCGCCGCGGAGGCCGCGGCCGCGTGCGGGTGTGCTCTCGCCCAGATTGTCAAATCATTGATCTTCAAAGGGAAAGAGACAGGCCGGCCCTATCTTTTTCTGGCCGCTGGCACCAACCGCGTCAACGAAAAGGTAGTCGCGGACCTGGTTGGCGAGGCAATCGTCAGGCCGGATGCAGACTTCGTCCGCGCCGCCACCGGCTTCGCCATCGGCGGCATTCCACCGCTCGGCCACACCACCCGGCTCGTCCCCTACATCGACGCCGACCTGTTGCAATTTGGGACAGTCTGGGCCGCCGCCGGGACGCCGCACGCCGTCTTCGCGGTCGACCCGAAGGCGCTTCGCGATGCCACCGGCGGCGGCGTCATCACCGTTACTTGAAGCGGCTTCGCCGTCAGTGCATTGCCCCGGTAGCCGAGATGACCCGCCCCATCATCGCCGACTCCACGGCCGTCCGCTTCGGCATCGGCGCGACGGCTCCGTATCCTTCGGTCGACAGCGCCGCGGCGACGTTGGCGTAGCGGCCCGCGGCGAACGGATCTCCGGTGCGCAGATACTCGGCGAGGAACGCGCCGGTGAACATGTCGCCGGCACCGGTGGCGTCGACAATCTTCGCCGCGCGAGCCGGCACCCGGACCCGCTTCTCGCGCGTCGCTATCAACGCGCCCTCGGCGCCCAAAGTCAGCGCCACGATCTTGGGCCCGACGCTCAGGTAGAAATCCGCGATCCTGTCCGCGTCGTCGAGCCCCGTGAGCTGACGCGCATCGTCGAATGACGGCCGCAGGATGTCGGCGAGCCCGGCGGCGGCGTGTATGACAGCCCGCGCCCGGTCGAGCGGCCACAGGCGGAGACGCAGATTGGTGTCAAAGGAAACGGTGACGTTCGCCGACCGGGCCGTCCGCAATGCGTGAAAGACCGCGTCGGACGCTGACGAGGAGATTGCCTGGCTGATGCCCGAGGCATGGACAATCCTTGCCGCCTTTATGGCATCCACGGGCATGTCTTCCGGCGTAATGCGGCTCGCCGCCGATCCGGCGCGCATGTACGAGAAGGTGTGGCCCTCCGCGCCATGGGTGACGAAATAGAGCCCGGTGTGAGCGACCGGACTCTTCTTCACCGCATTCACATCGACACCTTCGGCCCGCCACAGGTCGAGGAAGGCTTCGCCGAACTGGTCGGTTCCAACCGCGGTGACGTAGCCGACCTTCGCCCCCTGCCGCGCCGCCGCGACGGCCATGTTCGAAGTGTCACCGCCGTAGCCGGGTCGGAACACGGTCTCGCCGCGCGCCCGATTGAGTTCGAACAACGGCTCGCCGATCGCGATGATGTCGAGACTAGGCATCACGTCAGAGCGTGCCGGCGATCGCCGCGGCGTAGAGGTTCTCGTAATCCGCCGCCTTGAGCACAACCGGATTGCCGCCCGTCGACGGATCGTATTCAGCCATCGGCGCCGCCTGAGCCACTGCGTCGCTGTCGAACCCGATCTCTTTCAGCGTGTGCGGAATACCGACGCGCCGGCGCAGCTCCAGCACCCAATCCACAACGCTTTCGGCTTTCTGGCCGGGAAGATCGAGGTATCGCGCGAGCGCCGCCAGCCGCTCCTTGATCGCGGGTGCATTGCGCACCAGCACGTATGGCATGACCACCGCGTTGGTCAGACCGTGGTGCGTGCCGCGAAGACTCGAGGCGGGGTGACTCATGGCGTGCATGCCGCCCAGCCCCTTCTGGAAAGCGATGGCGCCGATAGACGAGGCGGCAAGCATGTAGGCGCGAGCGTTGAGATTGTGCCCGTCCTCGACGGCGACCGGCAACCACTCCTTGCAAAGGCGCAGGCCCTCCAGTGCGATCCCCTCGCCGAGGGGATGGAAGAACGGGCTGCACCATGACTCCAGGCAATGCGACAACGCATCCATGCCCGTCCATGCGGTGATCCTCGCGGGCAGGTCGAGGGTGAGTTCGGGATCTGCGATGACGAACCTGGCCAGCATCAGCGGGTGAAAGATGATCTTCTTGGTGTGGTCGGCCGGATCGGTGACCACCGCAGCGCGACCGACCTCGGAGCCGGTGCCCGCCGTTGTCGGCACCGCAACGATTGGCGCAATCGCGTTGGCGTCGGCCCGCGTCCACCAGTCTTCGCGATCCTCGAAGTCAAACACCGGTCGCTTCTGGCCCGCCTGGAAGGCCACCAGCTTGCCGATGTCCATGGCCGACCCGCCGCCGAAGGCAATAACGCCGTCATGCTCGCCCGCCTTGAAGGCGGCAATCCCGTTTACGAGATTTTGCAGCGTCGGGTTGCCGTCGACCTTCGAGAACACCGCAACGGCGACATTGCCGGCCTTCAGTATATCAAGCGCCCTCGTCACGATCGGCAAGTTGACCAGCCCCGGATCGGTAACAAAGAGCGGCCGCCGTATGCCCGCGGCGGTGAGCGCCTGCGGCAGCTCCCTGATACGCCCGGGGCCAAAGCGGACGGCCGTCGGATAAGACCAGTTGACGTTGAGCGACGGATAGACGTCGAGCACGGGCGCCCTCCTGTTTATTGTTATTGTTTCACTTTCAGCGAGTACTCACCTGGGCGCGAAATCGCAGCGGATCGTCCACCATGCGCAGCGGCTCGAATCCCGAGCCGACGCCACGCACCGTGATGTCGCCGTAGTTGAACAGTCGACCGATCAGCGACTGATCGACGTCGACGCTCTCGACCTTGTCCATGTTCATCTCGATGGTATGCCGGCGGATGAAGCCGCGCTTGAGAATGACGCGGAGGTTGGTGACGGCAATCTCGGTGATCCAGCGCTCGAACCAGGCTCGCACGATGAGAAACAGCGCCGGCACGCCCAGCACTATGAGCAAAACGAAAGCCCAGCGCTGTTGTGCCGGCAGCATGTCGGAGACGAGACTGAAAGCGACGATCGCGACGACGAGCAGCAGCACACCCGGCAGATACAGCACCCATGTGAGCGTGGTGCGATGGAGGATTTTTTCTCCCGGCTGCAGCACCTTCTCGAGATAGCTCATGCGGATTGCTCCTGGCCGGTCATTGTCCTGAGATGAAAGCTCTTCGGGCGCGTCAGGTGCTCATAGCCGACGCGCGATAGCGTCGCCCCGCGGCCCGACTCCTTGACGCCCACCCAGGCAAGCGCCGGATCGAGGTAGTCGGCGCGATTCATGTACACCGTGCCCGCCTGCAGCTTGTCGCCGATCGCCTTGGCCGCATCGCCGTCCTCCGTCCACACCGAACCGGTAAGGCCATACGGCGAGTCGTTCATCAGGCGGATAGCCTCGGCATCGGACTTGACCTTCATGACGCCGTGCGCCGGGCCGAAGGTCTCCTCCATCATGATCGCCATGGAGTGATCGACGTCGGCGAGGAGCTGCGGCGCCAGATAGGGCGTACCGGCCTTGGCCGCTGGGAAGCGGCTGGCGTCGATGAGCGGCCGGGCGCCCCCGGCGATCGCCTGCGCCACCTGCCCGCGGATGAAATCGGCGGCCTTGGTACGCACCACGGGACCCAGAGTCGTGGCTTCGTCGGTGGGCGAGCCAAGCTGGTAGCGGTTGATCACAGCTACGGCCGCCTCGACAAAGCGATCGTAGACCGCCTCGTGGACGTAGATGCGCTCCATGGCGCAGCACGATTGCCCGGAGTTGAAATAGCCGGCATCCACGATGTTCTCGGCCGCGAACGCGATATTGGCATCGGGCCGGACGTAGGCAGGGTCCTTGCCGCCAAGCTCCAGGCACGTCGCCGGGAAGTTCGGCGCGGCGGCGACCGAGGCCATGACGGCGCGCCCGCCGCCAGTCGAACCGGTGAAGCCGACCTGGTCGACCAGCCCCGACGAAATAGCCCGGTGCGTCGCGTCGTGCGACATGTGAAGAACCTGGAACACGTCGTTCGGAAGACTCGCCTTTTTAAAGCAGTCGGCGAAGTGTTCCGCCACCAGCGCCGTCTGGCTGGAGTGCTTCATCACCACCGTGTTGCCGGCTATGATGGCCGGCAGCACCGCGTTCAGCGCCGTCATGTAGGGAAAATTCCAGGCCGGCAGATTGAGCACGACACCCAGCGGTTCGCGACGGATGAAGCGGGTGAAGCCTTCCTTCGGCCCAACATCGATGTCGGCCAGCGTGGCCGCCGCGATTGCGATCATGGCGCGCGCGCGTTCCTCGAAGCCGCGCACCTCGCCCGGCCCATAGCGGATCGGGCGTCCCATCTGCCAGGTCAGCGCCTCAGACACGCGCGCCTTGTCGGCGACCATCGCGTCGGTGAAGGCGGTGGCGATCTTGGTGCGCTCCGCCACCGGCACCTCGCGCCAGACGAGCTGCGCCGCGCGAGCCCGCTTCAGGGTGTCGAGGACGGTCTTGTCGTCGGCGAGCGGCCGCTCGGCATAGACCGAACCATCAACAGGCGAGATGATTTTCAGGGCAGCGTTCATGAACTCACACTTAGTACCGCGCCTGACCGAGCACCAGCCGGACTAATACCGCTCGAAGCCGCGCTTCAGTTCCCAGTCGGTGATGCGGCGGTCGTATTCGAACTGCTCCCATTCGGCGGTGTGAACGTAGTGGTCGATGACCTCGTCGCCGAAGGCAGCACGGAGCATCTTCGATTTGTCCACCAGTGCGGTTGCCTCGCGCAACGTCTTCGGTACTTCCCGGAGGCGCTTGCCCTGATAGGCATCGCCGACGAACGGCGCTTCCAGTTCCAGCTTCTCCTCGATGCCGGCAAGGCCGGCCGCAAGCAGCGCGGAATAGGCGAGATACGGGTTGAGGTCCGCGCCCCCGATGCGGCATTCGATGCGGATTGCCTTGGAATGAGCGCCACACAGCCGGTAGCCGGCGGTGCGGTTATCCATCGACCATATCGCCTTGGTCGGCGCGAAAGTGCCCGCCTGAAATCGCTTGTAGGAGTTGACGTAGGGCGCCAGGAACCACGTTATCTCGCGGGCATAAGCAAGCTGGCCGGCGACGTAGTGCAGCATCAGGCGCGACATGCCGTGCTCGCCCTTCTCGTCCTGGAAGAGCGGCTTCTTGCCGGCGCTGTCCCACAGCGATGAATGGATGTGGCTGGACGACCCGGCGAGATCGAAGCGCCACTTTGCCATGAAGGTGACCGCCTTGCCCTGCACGAGGGCTATTTCCTTGACGGCGTTCTTCAGGATGACGTGGCGGTCGGCCATCGTCAGCGCGTCGGCGTAGCGGACGTTGATCTCCTCCTGCCCCGGTCCCCACTCGCCCTTGGAATTCTCGACCGGAATACCGGCGCCTTGCAGCCCGGTGCGGATCGCCCGCATGACGCCCTCTTCCTTGGTCGTCTGCAGGATGTGGTAGTCCTCGATGTAGCGACCGGCAGTCCTGAGGCCGTCGTACTTCTTGTCAGCGGCCGTCTCGTAGGTTTCGTCGAAGAGATAGAATTCCAGCTCGGAGGCGAAGAAGGCGCTCATCTTCATCTTCGCGAGCCGCGCCACCTGCTTCTTCAGTATTCCCCGCGGCGCATGCGCCACATCCTCGTGGTGGTGGTGATCGAGAATGTCGGCAAGCACCAACGCGCTGCCGGGCAGCCACGGCAGCAGCCGCAGCGTCGTCATGTCGGGCTTCATGACGAAATCGCCGTAGCCCTTTTCCCAGTTGGCGGCGGCGTATCCCGGCACCGGCTCCATGTCGATGTCGTTGGCGAGCAGGTAATCGCAGCCATGTGTCTCCTGGTGGGCGCTGTCGAGGAAATATTCCGCTTGCATGCGCTTGCCGACGAGACGCCCCTGCATGTCGGGAAAAGCGATGATGACGGTATCGATCTCGCCCTTGCCGACCGCGGCCTGCAGGTCCTTAAACGTCAGCATGCCGGTCATGACACCCTCAGACTCCGTGACCCGTTCAAAACAGTCGCGCGGGGATTTTGTCCCCGCGCGGATTTATTGCAAATGGGATTCGCCGTCAGTGGTGCTCGCCGACCGCCTTTTCCTGTTCCGCGATCATCGCCTGACGCTTGGCGATGATGTCGCCCATCGGCGGGCCCTTGAACCGCCGCTGCTCGAAGCCGAACCAGACGATCGCGGTCAGCACGAAGAAGCCGATAACGATGTAGGCCGCCTTGTCGTTTGGCGGCTGGATGCCGAGGATGATGATCAGGATCATCGACAGCACCGAAAGGACAGCGAACAGCAGGAATACGCCGCGCCCGAGATCCCACGGGCCCATTTTGTCCCACTTCGGCGTCCCCCAGGCGATGGCGCCCAGAACGATCGGGAAGGTGAACGACAGGAACAGGAAGATGACCGTGCACGACACGACGATGGTGTAGGCCGAAGTTCCGGCGACCGATATCAGCGAGGAACCGAGGACGAAGAGCACCGACAGTACCGCTGCCGTCCAGATCGCCGCTACCGGCGTCCGGTATGTCGGGCTGACCTTCGACAGCGACGCGGAAGCCGGCAGGCCGCCGTCACGCGAGAAGGCGAAGATCATGCGCGAGGCCGAAGTTACCGTCGCCAACCCGCAGAGAAGCTGGGCGACGAAAACCACGAGATACACGATCTCTTTGACCGTCGGGTTCACTTGCTGGTCGAACGCCCAGAACCAGACGTTCCAGCCCTGCGCCGCGGCTTGGTCCATGTTGGGAAGCATGAGGACGAAGGGAACCAGGAAAACCAGGCCGAAGATCGCCGACCAGACGACTGACATCACCATCGCTCGCGGCACCGACCGCGCAGCCTTGAGGGTTTCCTCGGAGGTGTGCGCCGAGGCATCGTATCCGGTGATGGTGTAGATCGGCATCAAAAGGCCTAGCGCGAACACCCACCAGTTGGAAACCGCCGGCCATACACCGCCGCCGGGATCGCCGGAATAGTTGTGGAAGGTGAACAGGCGACCAATGTCCCAGGTCGAGCCCGCCCACAGGCAGACGATGCCGATCAGGATCGAGCCGCCGAAGATCAGCCAGCCGGAGAAGTCGGTAAGCTGCGCGGTGAGCTTGATGCCCCGGTGGTTGATGATCGCCTGGGCGCCGGTGATGATGACCAGGAAGATCGTTTGGGTCCAGATGTTGTTCGGGATGTTCAGCCAGGGAAACGCGCCCTCGAAGAACGTCCAGGTGCCGACGTTGATGGCCCCGAGCACCGTGATGAGGCCGAGCAGGTTGAGCCAGGCCGTGACCCAGCCGGTCCCGCGGTTGCCCAGGATCGAGCCCCAGTGATAGAGGCCGCCGGCCGTCAGCCCGGTCGCCCGGAGCAGCGCCGCCACCGACGTGGCGTGGTAGCCGCGTTGCGCGAAGGCGTGGGCCGCGGCGTCGATCACCCGGCTGCGGCGCTGGTCGTAGCGCGCGCGCAGAGCGGGGCGGGAGGGGGGTGAGGGCATTGCCGGTCGCGGTCGTCGCGTGGAACTTCAGAAGGATCGCTCGAATTCCGAGCGATCGCTCGGTATAATTGCACGTCGTGGACTTCGATCTCTCCGACGACCACGCGCTGCTCCAACGTACGGTGCGGGAGTTCGCGCTCGCCAAGATCGCGCCCGTCGCCGGCGAGCTGGATCGCACGAAGACGTTCCCGTACGCGATCGTCCGCGAGCTGGGCGAGCTGGGGCTGATGGGCATACCCTTCCCGCAGGAGTACGGTGGCGGCGGGGCCGACACGCTCGCCTACGCACTTACGGTCGAGGAGCTCGCGCGGGTCGATTCGTCCGTCGCGATCACGCTCTGCGCGCACACCTCGCTCGGCACGCAGCCGATCTACCTCTTCGGAACCGAGGCGCAGAAGCGCGAGTGGCTACCGCGCCTGACCGCCGGCGAGATCCTCGGCGCCTTCGGCCTGACCGAGCCGGACGCGGGCTCGGATGCCGGGAACACGAAGA